>Ga0209692_10000682_pt1 | contig 66300 bp, 61 predicted proteins | sample tdDd472_FD_187129 | JGI IMG/M metagenome (GOLD analysis project Ga0209692, IMG submission 187129) | Marine sediment microbial communities from the Atlantic coast under amendment with organic carbon and nitrate - tdDd47.2 (SPAdes)... | ecosystem: Environmental > Aquatic > Marine > Coastal >... | reverse complement strand
TTCACAATCATTTTGCTTCGTATCGCCTTCGCCTAGAGAGCTTCTAATTGTTAGGGGTATATTCGATGAGGCTTTGTTGCAAGCACATTAAAAGCTCGTTATTCACTTTATGTGAACGCCTCTCTTTTAGTGTGCTTTCGTCGCGCCTCACCTTCATCTAAATCATTTCTGGATAGATTTATTTCTCCGATACGGTGTTAAATTTATTTTTATTCAGAATCAGTTGAACACCGTTGAACTAAAAACTCGCCTCTTTATAGGTTGGGTTAGCCGAAGGCGTAACCCAACAAAGGATTTTCGGGCAGACACACAGGTCTGCCCCTACTAGATAATTGACAATTTGTAAGATAATCCTCGAAACAATTGGAACTTCGGAATAACTTGGTAGGGGCGCACCTATGTGTGCGCCCGGTAAATATTTTTATAATTGCTGTTATTCATTGTATTGGGTTTACCCCTTGGGCGCATCGCCAGCCTGCAAACAACGTCTCCTTGCTCCCCGCCTTGACCATTGCTGCTAGAAAAAGTCTAATAGGCGATTGAATATAAGCATCTTTATTTGTTTGGAGCTTTAATGCCTATCATCCTTGGAATTGACCCTGGCTCACGCCTGACGGGCTTCGGTATTATCGAAGTGGGTGGTCAAATTCCTGCCAACCGGCCACGTTACATCACCAGCGGCTGCATTCGAATTAAGGATGAAACCTTGGATTTAAAGCTGAAGCAGATTTTTGATAGTGTGTGTGAACTGATTCAAGAGTTTAAGCCTGATGAATTTGCCATTGAGTCGGTGTTTCTGTCGAAGAATGCAGACTCTGCTTTAAAATTAGGTCAGGCGCGTGGAGCTGCCATAGTTGCCGCCAGCCATTATGCCTTACCCGTTTCGGAATACCCCGCAACAAAGGTTAAGCAGTCTGTAGTGGGGACTGGCGGAGCTGATAAATCCCAGGTTCAGCACATGGTCAAGGCCTTGCTAAAACTACCTACCAGCCCGCAGGCTGATGCAGCCGATGCCTTAGCGGTGGCTTTATGCCATGCCAATACCTCCCAAGGTTTAGCCCAGTTGAAGGGCGCCAAAACGATAACTAGAGGACGTTTACGTTGATTGGAAGAATACGCGGTACATTAATCGAAAAAATCCCACCTTTTGTCATCATCGAAACCAGCGCGGGCGTCGGTTACGAAATTCAGGTGCCAATGACGACTTTTTATCAGTTACCGGAAGAGGGTGAGCAAGCCATTCTTTCAACCCATATGTCGATATCTGAAAACTTACATGCTCTTTACGGTTTTATCAGTACCAAAGATCGTGCGTTATTTCGTGAGCTGATTAAAGTGAATGGCGTTGGGCCTAAGCTTGCACTGGCCATTTTATCGGGCATGGAAACGGATGAGTTTGTGATGACCGTGCATGATGGCAATGTGGATCGCTTAGTTAAGCTGCCTGGAGTTGGTAAGAAAACTGCTGAACGCTTACTTGTGGAAATGTCTGATCGCTTGAAGGACTGGTCAATATCTGCAGGCTTATCAACTAGCCAACCATCTGAAGCCAATATTGTACAAACAGCAAAAACCGATGCATCTCAGGAGGCTATAAGCGCTCTCATTGCCTTAGGTTATAAGCCACCCATTGCCAGTAAAGCTGTAGCGCAGGTGGCTCAAGATGAGATGAAAAGTGAGGAGCTGATTCGACTAGCCCTGAGACAGTTAGCGAGTTAAATAACCATGTCGTACAGATTTATAATGATTTTGTTTTATGTGTTACTGGCTCAGCTTCCAGTGAAAGCGGAAGAGGATCCTGTGCGCGCAAATGCCGAACAACGCTACGAAAGCTTTAAACCCATAGATTCATTGAAAAAGTCCGGAATAAGTGCACAACTGAAATTGTTGCTGAGGACTATCGGTCAGGAAGAGCTTCTAGAGGAAGCAAATCAATATTACTATGCCGTTGATTTGTATGATTCAGGTCACAAAGAACTCGCTTTTTATTATATGCACCACTTAGCCCAGCTAGGGTATAGCGCACCGCAATTCTATTTAGGTTATATGTATAACTTCGGCGAAGTAGTTGAGCAGAGTTATGCAGAAGCCGTTTATTGGTATCTCGTTGCGTCAATGAACGGAGATGCAGATGCACAGCGCAATCTTGGTTACTTATTCTATGATGGGGAGGGTGTTGAGACCGATTATGAGGAAGCTATATATTGGTTGAGTCAGGCGTCGTTTAATAGTGATCCTGACGCTCAGTTTGAACTTGGAAACATATATGACATGGGTGAGGTGGTTGCTGAGGATAATTTTAAGGCCATAGAGCTTTATAAAATGGCATCGCGAGCAGACCACCAGGTAGCGACCTATTATCTGGGGCTGACTTTCCGTGATGGTGATGGTGTAGAAAAGAATTTTGAAACTGCTTATGAGTATTTCAATAAAGCAGCTGAACTAGGTCATTCAGCAGCTATGAATGAGGTTGGATATTTTTATTTAAATGGCCTTGGTGTAAAAGAAGACAATGCAAAGGCATTTGAGTGGTTTGAAAAGGCGAAAGCAGAGAATGAACCTTATGCCTACTACAACCTGGCCTGGATGTATGATAATGGGGTAGGCGTTAAAAAGAGCTATAAAAAAGCATTAGACCATTACCTTGTCGTGGCAAAAGCAAATGACCCTGAATCATTATTTCAAGTAGGTTACTTTTATGAGATGGGCAAAGGGACATCGAAAAATATTCGCAAAGCTATTTATTGGTATGAACGAGCAGTAAGCCACGATAGTCTTGGCGCAATGAATAATCTTGCGAATATTTATTATTATCATAACGGAAAGTGGAAGAATAAAAGAAAGGCTCAAGAACTTTGGGAGAGGGCTGCCACTGGAGGCTATATCTTAGCTCAGTATAATCTCGCAGCCTTATATGAGAACAGCGACAGTAATATTCAAAATAAACAAAAAGCATTTGAATGGTATATGAAAGCCGCAAAACAAAATGATGGGCAATCTCAGTATAAAGTGGCGCAAATGTTTTTTGATGGAATTGGCACTGAAAAAGATATAGAGAAATTTTACTACTGGCTAGAGCAGGCGGCTGAAAATGATTATCAAAAGGCAATAGACGATTTACAAGCTATCCGTCAGGAGATGTCTCTGGGTGGTAAATAAAGGCACTCAAATGAGTGCCAGTAAATCTTATTGTTTTAGCTTTTTTAATAAAGCCTCTGCAGCTGGTTTTGACGAGGCAGGGTTTTGTCCCGTTATGAGCAGTCCATCTTGAGTAACAAAAGGCTCCCAATCATCACCTTTGCTGTAATTCGCTCCTTGTTCCTTTGCAACAGACTCTAGCAAGAATGGAACAACATCCTCCAGGCCCACTGCTTTTTCCTCACTGTTACTAAAGCCAGTAAACGATTTATTGCTGACTAATGGTGTACCATCTTTGTTTTTTGCTTTAAAGAAAACGGCTGGAGCGTGACAAACGGCTGCAACGGGTTTACCAGACCTAATGGTTTTCTCTATGAGCTCAATGGAGTTTTTATCATTAGACAGGTCCCAAAGTGGGCCATGGCCTCCTGGATAAAAGACAGCATCATAATTATCTGCAGAAATCTCTGACAATTTAGTGGTGTCAGCTAATTGTTGTTGAGCTTGCTGGTCTGTTTTGAACCTTTCAGTTGCTTCAGTTTGAGCGTCTGGCTCATCACTCTTAGGATCGAGAGGAGGTTGACCACCTTTGGGCGAAGCGAGTGTAATATCAACGCCTGCGTCTTTTAGCGTATAGTAAGGGGCTGCGAATTCTTCTAACCAAAAGCCTGTTTTGTTGCCAGTATCGCCGAGCTTATCATGTGAGGTTAGAACCATTAATACTTTCATTGATGCCTCCGTATAAATATTATGCTGACTGCAAGATATGTAGAATTTAACATTGCACTGGAAATTAGATTGTAACCAGCTTGGAGTGGACTATGCGTGAAAATGTGGTTACATTCGAACTTTTTTACGTTCCCGCTTGTTTATGAACATATTCTGATCGGCTATTTCAAGCAACTCGTCTACATCATCGGTATCATCAGGAAAAATCGCGACACCAAAACTAGCGCCTAGCTTGAACTCTTTACCATCCTCATGCATAGGTTCTTTCAGTGAGTCAACTAAGTTAGCGACAACAGTTTCTGCTGATTGCTTTCCATCGACTGGAGATAAGGTAATGGCAAACTCATCTCCTCCGAATCGGGCTACCGTATCGGAACTTCTTATTTTGTATAAAAATCTTTCAGCCAGTGCTATTAACGCTTTATCACCAATATGATGCCCGAAACTGTCATTCAAAACCTTCAGGTCATCCATATCAATGGCTATCACTGCTACTTTGCTGCCATCGCGTCTTGCGTGCGCAATATTCTGGTGAAGGTGATCCATAAATAAAGCTCGGTTGGCAATGCCTGTGAGTTCATCCTGAGTGGCACGACGAAATAATTCATCTTGGGCATAGTACTGCGCATGAAACATGGTGCTGGCAACCAGCTCTGACATATAAGCAATGATTTTAAGCTCTGCCATCGAAAAAAAGCTTCGTTTCTTTGAGACAACTTTTAAAACACCTACCACCTTCTTCTCATAGAATAAAGGAAAGACAATCATCGAACGATGGCCAATAGCTGTTCGGGAAACTTGATCGACTCTGGTGTCATTTTCGGTATCGTTGGCAATAAGTGCCTGTTTGGTTTGGATAGCGATGGATGACATGTTATTAGCGCTATTTCTCCTGAATCCGTAATACTGAGAAGCGATACCAGAAGCAGCTCTGATTACCATCTCATCTTCTTCAATTAGCTCAATAACCGCGCCATCTGCGTTGGTTAATTTTTGAGACTGTTGGGCGGCTTCGTTAAGAATAGAACCAAAGTTGATACCAAGGCGGGCAATTGAAGTTTGCGCCTGAATAATCTCTTCAAGCTTTCTATGGGGAAGTAACGTGTTTTCAATGGTTGCATCGTTACATTGGAACTGCATCCGTAGCTCCTTAAGTAATTACAAAATCTACACTGACACTATGGAACAAACCGAATATGCCTGTCAAATGAGGGAACTCGAAAATAATGGTGAGATCACTAATTGCATACCGACTCAGGCCAATTTAGAATTAATGTTAACAAACAGGAAAACAGGTATTCAGTAGTGAACTATTTTGAAAAGCAACCAATCATGCCTAAAAAGCTGATACTGGCAGTCACCATTTTGCTGGTCTTCCTTTCGGCATTATTTGGATATTCGTTTTATGAACAGGAGTTTCTCGGTAAACCCGTTCCAGCGAATGGCATTGCCAGCCATTGGGCATTGCTGATCTGTGCCATTACCGCTTTGGTGGCCTGGTATGTGTCGAAAATTGCCATTATTACCAAGGTTGAAGATGAGTATCTTTTCGTAAGCCTTGGCAAGTTTGGCAAAACCAAGGTTGCACTAAAGGATATTGAATCTGTTGAATATAAGAAAGGGAATCTTGCAGCGGAATTTTTGGGTTATGGTTATCGAATCAAACTCAAACAGCTGGGATATATTGGTCGTGGCAAATCAGCCATCGAATTAAGAATAAAAGACCAGAAGCGTACTCTGGTTATAACAACGGATAATGCCTCTTCACTAAAAGAGGCATTACAATCGAATGGGGAGTCTATTGGAGTTCATTAGCTTCGAATTTAATCATTTGAACAATTCCTGAAGGCCCATTCTTGATGTTCCAGCTTCCGGTCATGGCACGGTTATTTACATCAATCTCAAGAGAGTAGTCAATAATTGTGCCGCTGCTGTACTTTTTGGTGAACTTAAAGGTATTACCATTGATGCGTGGATTGATAACTTCAGCAACTTGTGCGTAATACTGAGGGTTAAGATCGGGTTCTAAAATCATTGCAACGATTCCACTGTTTACCTTCTCCATTACCATGGAGAAGCTATTTGGTGGAGGCGTATCGACAGTTCGATTGTTATAGTCATAGACCCCAATCCAATGCCCCGTCATTAACTGATCAGAAATGCTTGAAACGGTTTGCTGATTGTTAGCCCCATCCAGCATCTGCTTCAGTTTATCTTTATTGGAGTCTGCAGCCACCGCAAAACCACTGAATAAAACAAGCAAGCCAAGAATAACTAACTTAATAGTACTTTTAGATAAAAACATATAACCCCCAATTAAATTCTTATTGATATAAAGATAGGACTCAGTCTAGCACTGGATTTGTAATAGGGAAATAATCAGTTTTGTATAAAGTATTGTACTGTTGTAGCCTGTGACTTTAGGAATCCCTTTAGGAAATTAGCTTTAGCGCACCAAGGGTACTTCCTTCAGTCGTAATCGAGGGTTGGTGCGAATAATTGAAAAGTAACAGGTTACTTTGACTACATTTGGGTCTAAAAGCCTTAGATTATTCAGCTTCTTTTTTATCTTCTGCTTTTTTAACACGGATTTTATTGCCATCAACGTTGCGGCCATTAAGATTCTTGGTTGCCGCTTTGGCCTCGCCGATCTTAGGCATCTCAACAAAGCCGAAGCCTTTCGAGCCACCAGTAGCTTTATCCATAATTAAATTGCACCACTGAACGGTACCGAACTCTTCGAATAGTGCTATAACTTGTTCTTCGGTAGTGGTGCGTGCAAGATTTCGAACTAATAATTTCATAGGGAGAATTGATTGGTGTGTATTTGCCGCATCATACCATTGGACACCGTGTCTTTACTATAACTATAGGCTAGGTTAGACCTAGATAATGTAGCCTGTGACTTTAGGAATCCCTTTAGGGAATAAGCGTTAGCGTAATCGAGGAATATTCAATAAAGCTCGAAGTCACTTTGTTCCTTCGAGGCTACGACTTGGGCACCCACCTCAACGACTCGATTTAATGAAAAATCCCAACCGCTAGCTCTGCCCAGACCAGCAAAAACGCCAGAGCAATAACAATGATCGAGACCAGTCTATAAGGTGGCTTCTTGGTAATTATAAGCACCAGCTCAATAGCCAGGCCAGCGCCAAGCAGCATGATGCCGAACACCAGGTAATCAAATTTAGTCCATATAAACTCATGGCTGAACTGATTGGCAGTTACAGCGCTCAACATTAACAGGGCTGCAATAACCCAGTAGGTAGTTCGTAATTTGTTTGTATTCATAATATAGCTCCAAACCTGGGCTTAATAATTTACTCTGCTCCATTAATTCACGCTTGCTTCATGGCTTTTCAGAGAGAACCCACGGTATCGGGTACATAAAGCTAAAGCACTTTGAATTTTTGATATTTCTAAACTCTTCAGACTCTAAGGATGTAGGCGCTGTAATGGTAAACTCAAACCCATTAGGGAGTTTATCGGCAACAACATCTGACTCAGACTCGCAAATGAAATAGTATTCCCCGCAGTATAGGCTTAATTTATTGTCTGTTGATACTGGCCCCATCTCATAAACTTCTGCATCTTTTATTGGATCAATACCACATTGTTCAAAAAAGTTAAGTACCTCTTGTGGGAAACAGTTGGGTGCTTGCGCTAAGAAGTTACGACAATACGAGCACCCACAATCAACGGCACTGCCGTTTTTAATTAAGCTGTATATTTCCTTAGTCTTTTCTGAATCAACCGTGACAGTTACATTTCCTAATGATGCGTTATTCATTTTTGAATTTACTCTGATCTCATTAATTCTGTGAACTCGGATTGTACATAATCCTGAAATTCCTCTTCATCAATACCGCTGGCTTTTCGGACATTCTCGGACATTTTCATGGATATCTGGTCAGCGATGCGAAGTTGATGTTCAACGTCCTCTAGCTCTTTAGTAAGTCTTTTAACGCCTTCTATAGTTCTCATTTCGTTTGCTCGGGCATAGAAAAACTCATGAGCAAGGAAATTTCTTTGGTCTCTATACCCTATAAGCATATCTTTAAACTCTTGAGCTATAATGCAATATTTTTCTAATTCTTTTAATAGCGCGCCGAGAGTTTTCCGGCTGAGCAGTGAGTCAAGTTGATCATACTCACCAAGCTTTGTATCTGGGTCTCTTAATTTCTTTAAACTAAGTAGTAAAGTTACGAGTTCGACCTCAAACAGCTGGGCTGCATACATTGCCGCTCCATACCAAGCAAACATTTCTTTTCTAATTTCTATATCGTCCATGTAGAGATACCTAAATTGTTTCGCCGATCACCTTCTAATTTCAACCGATACTAGCAAAACCAGTGGTTTGTGGGAAATTTTTACTGGAGCATCAAGATCTCACTATCGCTGCTGATTCTGATTGTACTGCTATGGCTAAGCCTTATAATGTCTGCAATTTCTATCAACTGATATTTCCATGCTATTTTTCGAGAATACGGCGCTTCGCCGTGGCAAAACTGTTTTATTCGAAGATTCGAGTTTCATTGTTAATCCTAGAGATAAGGTCGGTGTGACGGGTGCTAATGGTACCGGCAAGTCGTCTTTATTTGCTTTGATTCGTGGTGAGCTGGAGGAGGATGCGGGTAATTTCTCGATGGCGGGCGGTATTACTATTTCCAGCGTGCGTCAGGAGACGCCGTCGGTTGAAGCGCCTGCGTTGGAGTATGTGCTACAGGGTGACGAGGAGTTGTGTGACATCGAGGCGGAGTTGGCTCGTTTAGAGGAAAGGGCGGTTTCGGGTGATCACAATGACGCGGATGGTCAACGGGTGGCTAAACTGCATCAACGGCTGGATGAAATTAATGGTTACTCAGCGCGTGCTCGCGCTGGGGCTTTAATGCATGGCTTAGGTTTTAGCGCAGAGCAAGAATCGTTGCCGGTGTCGAGCTTTTCGGGCGGTTGGCGGATGCGTTTGAATCTGGCGCAGGCTTTGATGTGTCGTTCTAACCTTTTATTACTCGATGAACCGACCAACCACCTGGATATGGAAGCGGTGATCTGGCTGGAAAACTGGCTCAAGGCTTATCAGGGCGCTGTGCTTCTTATTTCCCACGACCGCGATTTTCTTGACCGCACCGTTAATCGTATTGCCCATATCGAACAGCAGAAGGTCACGCTGTATAGCGGTAACTATTCTGACTTTGAAATTCAAAGAGCCGAGCAGTTAGCGCAACAACAGGCGCAATTTGAGCGTCAGCAAAAAGAAATAACTCATATGCAATCCTTTGTCGATCGCTTTAAGGCCAAAGCCTCGAAAGCCAAGCAGGCGCAAAGTCGACTTAAGGCATTAGAGCGCATGGAAAAAATTGCCCCAGCCCATATTGATTCGCCATTTGATTTTGCCTTCCCTGAGTTAGGCCACTTGCCGAGCCCTTTGCTGCAATTGAAAGATGCGGATGCCGGTTATCAAGTCGATGGTGGTGTTAAAAAGATTTTATCAGGCGTTGGTTTTTCATTGATGCCCGGCGATCGAATTGGCTTGCTGGGTAAAAATGGTGCCGGTAAATCGACCTTGATTAAAGTGCTGGCTGACGAGCTACAACTATTGGCGGGCGAAAAAGTATCCGCTAAAACGCTCAATATCGGTTATTTTGCTCAGCATCAGTTGGAGCAGCTACATCCACAAATGTCGCCCATCCAGCATTTTCAGCGTGATTATCCTAAAGCCACCGAACAAGAGTTGCGCAACTTTTTAGGCGGTTTTGATTTTAATGGTGATAAGGCACTTGAGCCTGTGGCGCCATTTTCGGGCGGCGAAAAGGCGCGCCTGGTGTTAGCCATGCTGGTTTATGCAAAACCCAATCTATTGTTACTGGATGAGCCGACTAACCACCTGGATCTGGAAATGCGTCATGCCATGACCGTGGCCTTTCAGAGTTTCGAAGGCGCTATGGTGCTGGTGTCGCACGATAGGCATATGCTGCGAACCGTGTGTGATGATTTGTATCTGGTGGCTGATGGCAAGGTTTCACCTTTCAAAGGCGATCTCGACGATTATGCCCGTTGGTCATTAGAGGATACTTTGCAGCAAAAGAATGCGGCTAGTAGTGCTAACCATGCGGAATCAGAAGAGCAGATAGCATCCAATAATAGTGGTGCTGATAGTGAGCTTTCACGCAAAGAGCAAAGAAAGCTAGAAGCAGAGAAACGCAAGCAACTGCAACCTCTGAAAAATAAACTGAGAAAACTTGAGCAAAAATTAGACGAATTGCAGCAGCGAAAAGCCAAGCTTGATGAGGTTATGGCTGATCCAACGCTATATGAAGAAAGCAACAAGCCCAAACTGGTGGAGTTGAGCGGTGAATATTCGCAAGTGAAGGACCAGTTAGATCAGACTGAGGAAGAGTGGCTGGAGCTGCAAGAGCAATTAGAGCAAGGGATCTAGCCTATGGGTACATCACCAACCTACGAGAGCCTATAAGGGATATAAGCCAATTATGACCAATTATGGAAATCGCGAATGGCGTGGTTCCATAAGTTACAGACACTTGGTAGACTAGCTTCACGTTATTTATCGGTAGTGCCTTTGCACGAAATCCAATGATTGAGCATGACCGCATCATCGCACCATCTGAGTTTGCTGACGAAGATCAGTTTGATCGCGCTATTCGCCCGACCACGTTAGGTGAATATGTTGGACAGGAAAAAGTCCGCGAACAGATGGAGATCTTCTTAGGCGCTGCTAAAAAGCGTCAGGAAGCATTAGACCATGTATTAATCTTTGGCCCTCCCGGCTTAGGTAAAACCACCTTATCCAATATCATTGCCAATGAAATGGGCGTGGGCATCAAGCACACTTCCGGCCCGGTGCTGGAAAAAGCCGGTGACTTAGCGGCCATGCTGACTAACCTTGAGCCTAATGACGTTTTATTCATTGACGAAATCCACCGTTTAAGTCCACACATTGAAGAAGTGCTCTATCCTGCGATGGAAGACTATCAGCTGGATATCATGATTGGTGAAGGACCAGCGGCGCGTTCCATTAAAATTGATCTGCCACCTTTTACTTTGGTCGGTGCTACTACGCGTGCGGGGCTATTAACATCACCATTGCGCGATCGCTTTGGTATTGTGCAAAGGCTGGAGTTCTACAACTTAAAAGATTTAACTCATATTGTGATGCGCTCTGCGCGCATTCTGGATTTGCCGATTGAAGAGAAGGGCGCGCTGGAAATTGCCCGTCGTTCTCGCGGCACGCCACGGATTGCTAATCGTCTGTTACGACGGGTTCGAGATTATGCGGAAATCAAATCTGATGGCGTGATTACTCAAGATATTTCCGACCGCGCCTTGGATATGCTCGACGTTGATCATAAAGGCTTTGACATGATGGATCGCAAATTATTGCTGACCATTATCGAGAAGTTTGCTGGCGGCCCGGTGGGTCTGGATACGCTGGCGGCAGCTATTGGCGAAGAACGCGATACCATTGATGAGGTGTTGGAGCCGTTTTTAATCCAGCAGGGCTTCATTCAACGTACGCCACGCGGTCGAATCGCTACCAAGCTTGCCTATCAGCATTTCGAGATTATTCCTCAAGATCCCGACCTGTTTAACTAATTTACTGAATATATAAGGGAAATTTGCCAATGCCATTGCAGATTTTTCGAGATGCTATTAACACTATTTACTATTTGAATCGTTATAATACTGAGTCGCAAAAACAATGAGTGTGCGTGAATTTATTTGGCCTGTTAGAGTCTATTACGAAGACACTGATGTGGCGGGCGTAGTTTTTTACGCCAACTATTTAAAGTTTTATGAGCGTGGTCGTACTGAATGGCTTCGTTCTTTGGGGTGGGAACAGGATATCTTGATCGACAAGGGCTTAGCTTTTGCTGTGGCGCATGTTGATGCCAAATACCTCCTTCCGGCCCGTTTTAATGACAAACTTCTGATCAAAACACGAATTGCTAGCGTTCGTAGAACTAGCGTGATTTTCGAGCAGGAAGTGGTCACTGATGATCAACAACAATTAGCAGTAAATAAAGCAACAATACGCGTGGCTTGTGTTGATATGAAAACCATGAAACCTGCTGCCATGCCTGATTATTTAAAAGAGGAGATAGCTCGTGACTGGTGCTGAAACGACAACAACAGTTCTATCAACGTCTGAAGACCCGATGTCGATTGCCAACCTGTTTTTACATGCCAGTATTCCCGTACAGGCCATCATGGTCTTGTTGTTATTAATATCGGTTATTTCCTGGGCTATGATATTCCAGCGCTCCAGCGTTTTGAACAGTGCTTCCAGAGAAAGTAAAAAGTTTGAAGACCGATTCTGGTCTGGTATTGATTTAGGCAAACTCTCTACGGATTTATCGCAGCGTCAAAAGCCGGTTACCGGTTTGGAATCCTTGTTTCAGGCGGGTTATCGTGAGTTTATGCGTTTGCGTCAGCAAAGTGGCGTCAGCCCTGAGGCGGTGATGGATGGAACTCACCGTGCGATGCGAGTGGCTCATAGCCGCGAAGTGGAAAAACTTGAGCGTAACTTATCTTTTCTAGCAACCGTTGGTTCAGTGACACCTTATATCGGCTTGTTCGGTACTGTATGGGGCATTATGAATTCCTTTATTGCGCTTGGTGCAGTGAAGCAGGCTACTCTGGCCATGGTCGCTCCAGGTATTGCAGAGGCCTTGATTGCAACAGCGATGGGTTTGTTCGCGGCAATTCCTGCTGTTATTGCCTACAACCGATTCACCAACCGCTTACAACGCATTGAAACTCAGTATGAGAATTTCTTGGAAGAATTCTCCGGTGTGTTACACCGTAAAGCGCATAGCTAGGAGCCATCATGAATCAACTAGTGCGTAGAGAGCGTCGCCGGCCCAATGCTGAAATTAACGTCGTACCTTATATCGACGTGATGTTGGTGTTGTTGGTGATCTTTATGATTACCGCACCACTGATTACTGCTGGTATTGATGTTGAATTACCGAGTGCTCATGCGGAGCCTATTTCGCCGGATGAATATGATCCTTTTGTAGTGGGCATTAAAGCTGATGAGTCTTTTCATATGGATATTGGTTCGCGACAGTTCCGTGATTTAACGTTGGACGAATTGATGACTTTGATTGCTAGAGAGCGTAAAAACTCCCCGAACTCTCCGATCATGATCAAAGGTGACCGTAGAGTTCCTTATGGAACTGTGGTTGAGCTGATGGATGAGTTGAGACAACAGTTTGGTGTTGAAAATGTTGGTTTAATGACCGACGCATTGTAATAAACGATTAGGTATTAATTGGTGTCAGAAAAAAAGAACATTGTTCCTATTATTTTATCAGTTGCAGTCCATGTAATTGTTATTGGGCTATTACTGTTCAATTTTGCCTGGGATGATGAAGTGGATGTTAAACACGAGTATGTAGATGCGCCAATTAATGCCAAAATAGTTACAGCCAAAGAGCTACCAAAACCTGATGCGAATGCCATCAAGAAGCAACAGGAAGCTGAGAAGAAACGCTTGGAAGAAGAGCGTAAGAAACAGCTCGCAAAAGAACAGGAACAAAAGCGTCTTGAAGCTGAAAAACAACGCAAGCAACAAGAAAAAATTGAGCAAGAAAAGCAACAGAAATTAGAGCAAGAGAAACAAAAACAACTGGCTGCCGAGAAGCAGAAAAAGCTTGAAGAAGAGAAAAAGAAGGAAGAACTAGAAGAAAAGCAGCGCCTTGAAGAAGAAAAGCGTAAGAAAGCAGAGGCTGAACGCAAGCGTAAGGAAGAAGCCGAGCGTAAGCGTAAAGAAGCTGAAGCTGAGAAAAAGCGCAAAGAAGAAGAGCTTAGAAAACTGGAAGAGGAAATGGCTGCAATGGATGATGAGTTCTTTGAAGCGCAGCGTGATACCGTTCGACGAGGACAAATAATGTCTGAAGTTGAGAAGTTGACCGCATTAATTACCGCTAAAATTAAGCGTAATTGGTATCCTCCAAAAACATCAGGAGCCTGCTCCATAAAAATCTCAATGGGGCCAGGTGGTGTTGTGTTACAAACTGAGGCTTTGGGTGGTGATTATGATTATTGTGAGACCGGTAAAACGGCCATTACGCGTTCGTCACCATTACCAGCTTCGGATGACCCCGAGGTCATGAAAGAGTTGCGTGAAATGACCATTGTCTTTGATCCCAGCTTTAAAGATTAAAGAGTAAAGTTTAAAAAAATTAAGGCTAAAGCATGAATTATATTTTTAAAACGCTAGCAATTATCAGCATCAGCCTTATGGCTTTGGCCAGCAAGGCTGAAATTCAAATTTATATTACCGAAGGGCGCTCTGATGCACGACCCATTGCGATTGTTCCTTTTAAGTTTGAATCTGAATCTGCGGTGCAAGGACAACCTCCGTTTGATTTTGCCAAAATAATAGCGGATGACTTGCGTCGTAGCGGTAAATTTAACCCAACTGAAATATCAAAATTACCTCAACACCCTTACTCTATTGATCAGGTGAATCTTGAGCAGTGGCGGGAACTGGGTGTGGATGGCGTGGTCTATGGTACCGTGAGCCAAACGGCGTCCGGCAACTATATGGTGTCATACGACTTGATTGACCCTTTTAACGACAAGGCTATTTTTAGTGCTGACATTGAAGAAGGTAGTTACCCATTGATTCCAAGCTCATCCCACTTGATGGTCTTGAAAACGAAGGTTGTTGATAATGACAACTTCCGTTGGGGCGCGCATATTGCAGCGGATGAGATTTACGAAGCTTTGACGGGTGAGCGTGGTGCTTTTGCAACGCAGATCGCCTATGTTGAAGTTAACCGTAACGACCCACGCCCTTATCAATTATTTGTTGCGGACAGCGATGGGTTTAATGCCAAGCGTATTTTTGCCTCAAGGAGCCCAATTATGTCGCCAACCTGGTCGCCTGATTCTTCGCAATTAAGCTACGTGACTTTTGAGAATGGCCGTTCGGAAATTGTGATTCAAGACATTGCTTCCGGACAAAGAGAAATTGTTGCCAGCTATAAAGGTTTTAACAGTGCTCCTGCCTGGTCGCCAGACGGTTCAAAAATGGTGGTTGTATTGTCAAAGGATGGAAATCCTGAGCTATATTTGCTAGAACTGGCAACCAAACAATTACAAAGACTTACCCGACATTATGCGATTGATACTGAGCCATCGTGGGCTCCAGACGGAAAAAGTTTGATCTTTACCTCAGATCGAGGAGGTAGACCACAAATTTATCGTATTAGACTTGCAGATAAGAAGGTAGACAGGGTAACCTTTGAAGGTATTCACAATGCAGGTGCGGAGTTTACACCGGATGGTAAAAGCATTGTCATGGTTCATCAAGCCAATGGCTCTTACCATATCGCAGCTCAGGATTTAGCGACTGGACAGTTGACGGTTTTAACAAAGACCACACTCGACGAGTCGCTATCGATTGCACCCAACGGCAGTATGATCATTTTCTCTACTGTTGATGGTGGGCAAAAAGTTCTTAGTGCGGTTTCAATGGATGGACGTTTTAAAGCAAGGTTACCAGCGACGGTTGGGGAAGTTAAAGCACCCGCCTGGTCGCCGTTTATTTTATAAAGTTAATAACAGTGACAACAATCCCGGAGGATAACAATGAAACGTTCGGTTCAATTACTACTAGCTCTTACAGCTGCCTTGACGTTGGCTGCATGTAGCACTACCAAGCCAGAAGAAGAGCAAGTTGATACTAGCGCTCAGGATGCAGCTGCACAAGCTGAAGCCGAAGCCTTAGCTCGTCAACGCGCTGCTGAAGAAGCTGAAAGACAACGTATTGCTGCTTTACTCGATAACAATGTCATCTACTTTGATTTTGATGATGATTCTATTCGTAGTGAATATGTTGAAGTGCTAGAAGCTCACGCTAAATATGCTCAAAACAGCGGCAAAAGCGTTACTCTAGAAGGCCACGCTGATGAGCGCGGTACTCCAGAGTACAACTTGGCATTAGGTGAGCGTCGTGCAAAATCAGTTGCTCAGTTAATGAGAACTTATGGTGTGTCTGATTCAAACATTGATGTGATTAGCTTCGGTGAAGAATCTCCAGCTAACCCTGGTCACACTGAAGCAGCATGGCAAGAAAACCGTCGTGTAGAGATTAAATATCAGTAATGAAAAAAGTTGTATTTAATCTATTAGGTGCAACATTACTCACAGCTTCGGCTGTGGGTAATGCCGCTGCACCCGTTGTTGATGCCCGAGATATTTCAGCCGTTCAACAACAGCAAACCAGCCAACAAAGCCAAATTATGGCTGAGTTGATTATGCAAGTGAATCAACTCCAGCAAGAAGTACGCCAACTTCGAGGTCAAGTCGAACAGCAAGATTATCGTATCAAGCAACTCACTCAACAGCAGCGAGAGCTATACTTGGATCTTGATCGTAGACTACAAGGTGGCGCTGCATTGTCTACTTCAGAAACCGAAGAATTAAGTTCTGATGCTAGCGATAAAGCTAATACCAATTCAGGCAATCAGGCACAACAGGCATATAACCAAGCCTTCTCATTATTTAATGAGCAAAAATACCCGCAAGCAAAAACGGCGTTTAAAGACTTTGTCCGTAATCATGCTAAAGATCCACTAGTATCAAATGCTCATTATTTATTGGGTCAATTGCACTTCAGTGACAAGGAATACTCAGAAGCTGAAAGTCAGTTTACAGCAGTGTATGAGCAGTTTCCTGATACCAGTATCAAGGATAAAGCTATGCTAAAGCTTGCTCAGGTTCAGGAGCTCAAAGGTGATAAGGCTGCTGCAAAAGCAACCTATCAACAAGTCAGCAAGTTGTTCCCAAATACGACGGCTGGCCGATTGGCTAAAGCCAAGCTCGATACTCTTTAAAACCCTCAATAATCATCAAATAAGTGCTAAAAGCTGTCTTTAAAGGCAGCTTTTGCTACAATCCGCGCATATTTTCATCATTCCCACTCCTTGCCAGGTTTGAGCTTGCTCTATGAGTAAATTACGGATCACCGAAATCTTCCATTCGTTACAGGGCGAGAGCCTGACTGTTGGCGTGCCTACAGTGTTTGTGCGTTTGACAGGCTGTCCCCTGCGTTGCGTCTATTGCGATACCGATTACGCCTTTGGTGGCGGTGAGTGGATGGCTTTTGAAGAGATTCTGGCAGAGATTAAACAGTATAGCTGTGGCCAAGTCTGTATAACAGGTGGTGAACCACTGGCACAAAAACGCGTGTTTGAATTTTTTAAATTGCTATGTGATGAAGGTTACAAAGTCTCAACAGAGACTGGCGGCGCCCATGATATCAGTCCTGTTGATAAGAGGGTTATGGTGGTCATGGATTTAAAAACCCCAGACTCGCAAGAAATGGCACGTAATTTATACTCAAATATTGCACTGCTAAAGCCAACCGACCAGGTCAAGTTTGTCATCTGTAGTCGCAAAGACTACGAATGGTGCAAAATGACCGTCGAGCAATATGACATAACCAGCAAATGTGAAGTCTTATTCTCACCAAGTTATGGTCAAGTCGAATATGCTGACTTAGCCGAGTGGATTTTGAAAGACCGATTAAAGGTAAGAATGCAGGTTCAGTTACATAAGATTATCTGGGGTGAGCGCACTGGCGTCTAATTGGAAGGGCTAAAATACTCATCTGCTTTGTTATTCAATCTGTATAAATCAATCACTTATCTTCAGTAAGCTCCTTCTTTATACAGATTGAATGCCGCGCATAGTGAGCATTTTCGCTCCTTCCAATGATAATATGGTGGGTAGAAAGTTCCACAAGGGCTAAAGCAATTTCCCAGCCTTAGATATTAAGGTTAACTTAGGAAGCACAGTGAGCACTTTCGCTGCTTCCAATGCTAATATGGGAATGCAGTTGTAGGGTGCGTCGTGACGCACCGCTTTTAATTTCAAATGGTAGCTATGAACAAACGAGCAGTAGTATTACTTTCTGGTGGTTTAGACTCAACGACAGCTTTAGCGATTGCTAAATCGCATGGCTATGACTGCTATGCCATGAGTTTTAATTATGGCCAGCGCAGTCTGGCTGAACTCAATGCTGCTAAACAAGTTGCTCAAGCAATAGATGCCAAAGAGCATATCGTGGTGAATCTCGACATGAGTCAAATTGGTGGCTCTGCGCTTACTGACCATTCTATTGATGTACCCACCGAAGGTTTGGAAGAGGGGATTCCAGTTACCTACGTTCCAGCTCGCAACACCGTATTTTTATCGATTGCTCTGGGTTGGGCAGAAGTTTTAAAAGCTGATCATATTTTTATTGGTGTCAATGCCGTGGACTATTCCGGCTACCCAGATTGTCGTCCCGAGTTTATCAAAGCTTTTGAAAACATGGCTAATCTAGCCACTAAAGCGGGCGTTGAAGGGCAAAAGCTCACCATCGAAGCACCACTTATCAATCTCACCAAAGCTCAAATCATTGCTGAAGGGATGAAGTTAGGCGTTGATTACAGTCAGACAGTTTCTTGTTACAAGGCTACTGATGATGGCAAAGCTTGTGGAGTGTGCGATTCCTGTCGTTTGCGTAAGCAAGGATTTGAAAGCCAGGGTTTTGCTGATCCAACGCGTTACATTTAATTATAAACTTTCCGTTGCTGTCATCAAACAGTCGCATTACCGACAAAGATCTTTCAAGCAAATTTCATCACTCTTACACACAATAAGTCACATCTGATTTGTCATAAACTGTTCACTCTATTACGGCCTAATGAAAAGCACTGCTAACTTCCTGAAAACAAATAACTCTTTGATAATTATGAAAATTACTGATTCGAGACGTTAGTTTTATTCATTTGTTCATGTTCTGATTCTGATCACAATGGAATGGATTTTCATCACTATTCAATTGTTAAAGGAGTACTATCATGAACACACAAAACAACATCATTAATTTATTGTTCGCAACTTCAATTATTGCCGTTAGTTCTGCTAAAGCCGGTGAGGTTGATAGTTTCAACGATTATAAAGAATTCACTTCAAATTATGGTCAAAGCAAAACAGTTGCTCTGTCGGATCGTTTCGGCTCCCAATGGAAGCAAGTCAGTAACTATCTAGGAAAAGAGGTGATGTGGCTTAAAACTTCAGCCAACTCAATTTCAACGCTGTCTCAACAAAGTCGCTCAGTAAAGCTGGTTAATTTTAATGATCCCATTGGTACAAGATATAGTGTCAACCTCGACTCTTGTACTCAATCAGCAATTTTGGCAGGACAAGTCCAATCAATGACTACGTTAGCGGCAAACTTCGACTCGGTGGTGCGGGTGGAGTTCGACGGGTATTGTAACGATGCAGGTTTGGTTTCAGCCTGGTTCTCACCGGAAGCAGGACTGATTAAATGGACCGAGCAAACCATCGCCGGTACGGTGGACTATGAACTTGAGTATGCTAAGCTGGCTGGCATGAATTATCCTGCATATGAAGGCATCGAAGTTTCAGCAAACTTTCCTGCTGAACCCATAATGCTCAACGAAACTGATAGTGTTGAGGCTTACATCACTCTAAGCAATCAGACTTCCGAGCCAATTGAGCTGACTTTTAATAGTGGCCAGCTGTTTGATATATACCTGTACGATAGTAATGATAAGCTCGTTAATCAGTGGTCAAGTGGTCGTATGTTCACTCAAGCCTTCCAGACCATCATTCTTGAATCGGGTCAAAATAAGCGCTTTGGCGACAGCTTGGAACTTAAGGATCTGGATGGAAATCAATTAGATATTGGTTCTTATAAGTTGAAGATCGAAGTGAAAACCTCCACCAAAGCCTCGGGAGCGCTATTCCAACTGATTCCGTTTGAAGCAGAAGGGCAGCTAAACCTCGATAGCATGATGAACCACTATTAAGCCGAAAGCCGGCAAAATCAACCGAAGCGCATTGCCCAAATAATAGACATTCAGTATAATGCGCGCGATTTTAAGGGGTTAGTTAAAGATCAATTGATCGAGTGCTAGCCCCTTATCCTTTTAATTTGAGTTCTCAAAACAAGAATTCTTAAAACCCTGCTGACTTATAGTTGAGAAAGCATTTACCAAATATTGATGGAGTCCGAAATGGCTATCGAACGTACTTTTTCTATCGTAAAACCTGACGCAGTTGCTAAAAACGTTATTGGCGAAATTTACAGCCGTTTCGAACGCGCTGGTCTTCGCATCGTAGCATCAAAAATGATCCACCTTTCTCGCGAAAAAGCAGAAGGCTTCTATGCAGAACATAAAGAGCGTCCTTTCTTTGGCGCACTGGTTGATTTCATGACTTCTGGCCCAGTAATGGTACAAGTCCTAGAAGGTGAAAATGCAATCAAAGCAAACCGTGAAATCATGGGTGCTACTAATCCAGCTGAAGCGCTTCGCGGTACTATCCGTGCTGACTACGCTGTTTCTGTAGACGAAAATGCTGCACACGGTTCTGACAGCCCAGAGTCTGCTGAGCGTGAGATCAGTTATTTCTTCAGTGCGGATGAGATTTGCCCTCGCACTCGATAAAAACGGTTGTTTTGTTCAATTTCTTTGTTGCCTGACTGATTTTCATGCTCAACGACCACAAGGTCGCCTCCGCTGAAAACCTTTCAGGCGCCTCGAACTAGAAACAAAACCCCGCGTTTTTAATGTTGTAGGTTGTTTTGTTCAATGTCTTTGTTGCCTGACTGATTTTCATGCTCAAAGAGCGGCGACAAGGTAAGTTGAATGTAAAAGGGGTGATTCGTTCATCCCTTTTTTATAGTTGATTTTTTTGTTTATGAGAGCGCTTTTGCTATTCGTTGCAATTGCGCATAAAATGTACAAAATTTGATTGTAGCTGGATCTTTCTAGCTATTAATCGTGTAAAGGTGTCCTGTAATGAGTAATGAGAAAACCAATCTACTCAACCTGACGCGCGATGAAATGGTCGAGTTCTTCGTTGAACTTGGTGAAAAGCCATTCCGTGCCCAACAGGTTATGAAGTGGGTTCATCAGTTCGGTGTCGAAGATTTCGATGAAATGACCAATATCAGCAAGGTGTGCCGTGAGCGCTTAAAAGATGTTGCTGAGATTAAAGGTCCTGAAGTTCTAAGTGTTCAAGAATCCAAAGATGGCACTGTGAAATGGGCTTTGAAAATCCCGGGCGGTCAGGCTGTGGAGATGGTGTTTATTCCAGAACGTCACCGTGGAACTCTGTGTGTCTCTTCCCAAGTAGGTTGCGCTTTGGAGTGCACTTTCTGTTCTACCGGCTATCAAGGCTTTAACCGTAATCTGACGACTGCAGAAATCATTGGTCAGGTCTGGCTGGCAGCCCGCTATCTGCATGGTAAGCATAAAAGTGATGAACGAGTAGTCACAAACGTTGTGATGATGGGAATGGGCGAGCCTTTGGCAAACTTTGAGCCGGTCGTTAAATCCATGCAGCTTATGATGGATGATCTGGCTTATGGCTTATCAAAGCGTCGTGTGACCTTAAGTACTTCAGGGATGGTACCGCAATTGGATCGTTTGATTGATCAAGTGGATGTTGCTCTAGCTATTTCGCTACATGCGCCGAATGATGCTTTGCGTGATGTGTTAGTGCCTATCAATAAGAAATATCCCATTAAAGAATTAATGGCCAGCGTACATCGTTACCTGGACCGTTCTAATGCGGCCCGTAAGGCGACCATAGAATATGTCATGCTCAAAGATGTTAATGACACCTTGCAGCATGCAAAAGAGCTGGCAGAGCTTTTGAAGAATACCCCCTGCAAAATCAACCTGATTCCATTTAACCCTTTCCCGCAGTCGGGTTACCAGACATCTACTCAGGAAGCGATTGATTTATTTAGTGATTATTTAATTAAGAAAGGTTATGTTGTGGTAACTCGAAGGACCCGAGGCGATGATATCGATGCAGCCTGTGGGCAGTTGGCGGGGAAAATTAATGACAAGACTAAACGTCAAGAGCGTCGTCAGGAGTACAAGAAAGAAATTGTCGTGGAGACCGTGGCGAACTGATTCGGTGCAAAGAGTGAACTAAAGCGTCCAGAGACATGTCCAAGCAATTGATTTATTAGGTAAACTCGTTTTAGATACGACAAGTTAGATAACAATTTAACACTGCTTTAAATGGTAAGAATAAATGGATAGGAAAAAGCGATGAGAATGTATGGTAAGTGGGTGATGGTTCTTTTAGCGATAAATCTGGCTGGGTGTCAAACTACGACCACAGAAAGCACTAGTGCAGCGACCAAAGATGGTGCAGTACAGACAACCAAATATGAGCCAGAAGAAGCCGCCGCTAAGCGTTTGTCATTAGGACTACAGTATCTCCAAGCTGGCCATATGGAATGGGCAAAACAGAACCTTTTAAAAGCTTACGAGCATGCTCCAGATATGCCAGATGTTTTATATGGCTTGGCCTATTATTACCAAGCTGTTTACGAATATGATAAAGCGGAAGAGTATTATAAGAAAGCGATTAAAGAATCTCCTAGAAATGCGGACTATCTCAATGCTTATGGTGTCTTTTTATGTGATTCTCGCAAGAAATACGATGATGGTATTCGTTATTTCTTAAAAGCCGTTGAACAAACTAATTATACATCAATGGGATCGACTTATGAGAATGCGGGCTTTTGTGCGATCAGAGCAGAAAAGTACGATGCCTCAAAACTGTATTTTGAGAAAGCTTTATCTTACAACCCAAACTTGGCCCGTTCATTGTATGGTTTGGCGGAAGTCAGTTATGTCACGGGTCAGTACCGTTTAGCTGAGGCTTATATGTTTCGCTTTGAAGCTAAATCAAAGCCAACGGCTAAGTCTTTATTATTAGGTTACAAGATAGCAAAAAGCCTACAGGCACGTAGTAATATGCGCGGGTATGGAGAGAAATTAATGGAGCTTCATCCAGATTCTGATGAGGCCCAAGAATACATTAGAATAAGATAATTAATGTCAGAGACAGAACAAGATATAAAGAATGATATTCAGTTTAGCCCTGGTAGCCTTTTAAAACAGGCTAGAGAGCGAGCGGGTATTTCTATTGACGAGGTGGTGCAGAAACTAAAGTTGACGCGCCAAACCGTAGCATCGATAGAGAATGATGACTATTCATCAGATATCCCTGCAACCTTTTATCGAGGTTATCTACGAAATTATGCAGAGCTGCTGAAGATGAATGACGATGATGTTATTGAAAACTTTGACAGCTTCTGCAAACGAAACAATCTATTCGCTCAAAGTGAGCAATCTCTAGCCACGATCGAGTTAGAAAAACCTATCACTTCCAGTAATTGGTTTATAAAAGCCATCACTACGCTTGTTGTGGTTGCGTTGCTATTTGCTATTTATTATTTATTGGTTGAAAAGAAGATATGGCAAGAGTTTACCGCTTCAACAAAAAGTGTGTCCGAACAAGAGGCCATTCTAACTTTGGGGCAAAGTGAGGACGCTGACCTATTAGCTTCGGAGCCAGTAATTACTGACTCAAGGAATGATTTGTCTGCTGACATGACGGACCGACAAGATCAGGCGACACCTGCATTGGATGATAAAGAGCTTCTCTCTGAGTCAATGGTTGTTGAAGAGCCAACGGAAGAAGCTGCCACTAATGTCTCTAACACCGGTGGTGAGGTTGTGTTGGTTTTTTCTGACGATTGCTGGGTGAGAATTACGGATGCTAACGGTAAAGTGCTGGCTTTGGGAATAAAGCAGGGTGGCACCTCGATGAGTCTATCAGGCCCAACCCCCATTGAGCTAACACTTGGTAAGCCATCTGCTGTACAATTGTCCTATCAAAATGAGCCTGTTGATTTGTCGAGTTATCCCGACACGCGAGCAGCGCGACTAACCTTGGGTAACTAGTCATTCGGCTTAGCCTCTAGATTCAATAACTTATACGTGAAATATTATGAACGGTCGATCATGGATTAAGCGACGCAAATCGCGTCAAATTATGGTTGGTAATGTGCCTGTTGGCGGTGATGCGCCTATTGCAGTGCAAAGTATGACCAACACCGAAACGTGTGATGTGGACGCGACAGTCGCGCAGATTCGTGCGCTGGCAGATACTGGTGCCGATATTGTCCGTGTTTCTGTGCCCACCATGAAAGCTGCCGAAGCTTTTAAACTTATCAAGCAGCAATCGCCAGTGCCTTTAGTCGCCGATATTCATTTCGACTATAGAATTGCCCTGAAAGTGGCTGAATATGGTGTTGATTGCTTAAGAATTAATCCTGGCAACATTGGTTCGGAGGAGCGTGTTAAAGCGGTTGTTGAAGCGGCAAGAGCGCGAAATATTCCTATTCGTATCGGTGTAAACGCTGGTTCATTAGAAAAAGATTTGCAAGAAAAGTATGGTGAGCCAACCCCAGAAGCTTTGGTGGAGTCTGCTTATCGGCATATCGAAATGCTGGAACGTCATAACTTTAAGGACTATAAAATCAGTCTTAAAGCCTCTGATGTGTTTATGACTGTTGCAGCCTACCGTATTTTAGCGAAAGAAATTGATAACCCATTGCATTTAGGTATTACTGAGGCGGGAAGCTTCCGCTCGGGCGCAGTGAAGTCAGCTGTCGGGCTAGGAATGTTATTAGCAGAGGGCATTGGCGATACTATCCGCGTGTCGTTAGCAGCCGATCCAGTTGAAGAAGTTAAAGTCGGTTATGATATTTTAAAGAGCTTGGGACTGCGTCAACGCGGCATTAACTTGATTGCCTGTCCTTCATGTTCGCGTCAGCAATTTGATGTAATAAAAACGGTTAATGAGCTTGAGCAACGCCTTGAAGACGTCAATGAGCATATCGATGTGGCTGTGATAGGTTGCGTGGTCAATGGTCCAGGTGAAGCTAAAGAAGTGTCGATTGGGCTGACTGGCGGTTTCAAGAAAAGTATGCTGTATGAGAACGGTGAAAAGAGCCATAAAGTCGATAATGAAGCTTTGGTGGACGAGCTCGAGGCGCAGATCAGACGTAAGCTGGCTGAAAAGCACGAAAAAACCCAAGAAATCACTAAGGGAGCTAAGCAGGTTCCTGTCACACAGGTCAGATAGTAAAATCATTTCCTTAAGCCACTTTTGGCGGAAAAAGCTACTGTTTTCCGCCAAATTCGCTATAATCTCGCACTTTAATCAAATGACACAAACGACGGAACAAGGTTAGTTTTGGCGGAAAAAATACAAGCAGTCCGGGGCATGAATGACATCCTGCCGGATTCAACACCTCATTGGCAGAAACTAGAATCGGTTCTGAGACAGCTGATGGCGAGTTATGGCTACACTGAAATTCGTATGCCAATCGTTGAAAAGACTCAACTTTTCAAGCGCTCTATCGGCGAAGTGACGGATATAGTAGAAAAAGAGATGTATACCTTCGACGACCGCAATGGCGATAGTCTGACTTTGCGTCCTGAGGGTACGGCCAGTTGCGTGCGAGCTGGAGTAGAGCATGGTTTGCTTTACAATCAAGAACAGCGTTTATGGTATATGGGACCAATGTTCCGTCATGAAAGACCACAAAAAGGTCGTTACCGTCAATTCCATCAACTCGGTGTTGAAACCTTTGGTGTCGGTACACCGGATGTGGACGCTGAGCTGATTTTAATGACTGCGCGCCTATGGAAAATGATTGGCATTCATGATTCGGTACACCTTGAGATCAATTCATTGGGCTCGAATGAAGCACGAGCTGAATACCGCGATAAGTTGGTCGCATTTTTGCAGCCAATTAAGGCTGAGCTTGATGAAGACAGCCAGCGTCGTTTGGAGACTAATCCTTTGCGAATTCTGGACAGTAAAAACCCGGAAGTGCAAAAGCTGGTCAAAGATGCACCAAAGTTAAATGAGCATTTAGATGAAGAGTCAGAGCAACACTTTGAGCGTCTTTGTCAGATTTTGGATACTAATAACATCCCTTATACTATCAACACTAACTTGGTACGCGGCCTAGACTATTATAACCGAACAGTATTTGAGTGGGTGACCGACAAACTCGGTGCGCAAGGCACAATTTGTGCTGGCGGTCGTTATGACGGACTTACTGAGCAATTAGGTGGGCATGCAACGCCAGGCAGTGGTTTTGCTATGGGACTCGAGCGTATTGTTGCTTTAATTGAAGAAATGGCTACTGAAGAGCTAGCGCCAGCTGATATTTACATGGTGGCTTTGGGTGAGCAGGCGGAGTTAAGCGCCATTCAGTTAGCAGAACAGTTACGTGATCAGTGGCCGAATATCAGAGTGCGAATGAATTGCGGTGCTGGTAACTTTAAGAAGCAATTTAAACGTGCGGACAAAAGTGGTTCCAAGATTGCGCTCGTTATTGGTGAGCAGGAAGTGCAAGATGGCACAGTTGGGGTGAAATATCTTCGTGAACATAAAGAGCAGCTGGTAGTGTCGCAGCGCGATATTTGTCAGTTGCTTGAGCAGTACTTGATATAAAAAGTACCAGGTATAAAGTTAATATCAATTAAATCGATTATTAGGAGGCCGACAGTGGCTTACGAAACAGAAGAACAACAGGTCGAAGCGATAAAACAGTTTTGGAAGGAAAACGGCACTGCGATCATTTTGGGTGCTGTGATTGGTTTTGGAGCTTTGTTTGGTTGGAATTACTATCAGGATCATAAAGAAAGGCAAGGGGAATTGGCTTCGATGGCTTATTCCGAAATCCTTTCTTTAATTGATCAGGACTTAGCTGATAATACAGAGTTGGCGAGTGAGGTTGCAGCAATCAGGAATGATCATGCATCTTCGAGCTATGCTTCTCTTGCTGCCCTTGGCTTGGCTGAGCAGTATGCTAAAGACAATAAATTTACCGAAGCTGCGGAACAATTGAAGTGGGTTGTTGACCAATCTAACGACACTTTTAAATCGATTGCTCAGTTGCGGTTAGCGCGAGTCCAGTTACAGCTGGAGCAATATAGCGATGCTATCGCTACCGCGGAAGCCATTAATGAAAAAGCGTATCTTGCCAATGCTTTGTTGATCGAAGCTGAAGCTTTGATTGCACAAGATAAAACAGATGAAGCAAAAAGTGTCTTAATAGAAGCTCGTGATGCTGGAGATGGTGCAGTAAGTCCATTACTTCAGATGCGCTTAAGCCAGTTTGGCATTGATAAATAATAGATACTTATAACGGGATAACTATATGATTTCTGGTTGGACACAAAGAATACTTGCTTTATTGCTTGCTGTAGTTTTTTTAGCAGCTTGCTCAGATGAAGTGGTCAATCCACCAAAACAACTTGATGATATTGAAGAAAAGTTCTCAATCGATTCGCAATGGGTTGAAGTAATTGGTGAGGGTGATGATGATAAGTTCAGCAGTCTAGCGCCAGCTATTTGGGAAGACAAAATCATTACTGCTGACGTGAAAGGTTTAATGACAGCTTATGACCAAAAAACGGGCAGTATTATTTGGGAAACTCAATTAGATCAACCTTTGTCAGGTGGAGTGACTGCGAATGCTGGTTTAGTTGCTGTCGGCACTAAAAATGCTCAAGTACATGTGCTTGATGTTAAAGACGGTAAGAAGTTATGGCACGTAGATGTTACAACGGAAGTGTTAGCCAAGCCTGCAATTGGCGACGGTCGTCTTGTTGTACGTACACCTGATGGTCGGATATTTGCTTATTCGTTGGCAAGCCAGAAACAAGAATGGTTCTATGATCGGATTATTCCTAACTTGACTTTGCGCGGCACTTCAGCCCCAGTAACCACCAGCGGAGTCGTCATTACTGGATTTGCTAATGGTAAAATGGCAGCTTTTAACTTGCTTACTGGTGACTTGATATGGGAACAGCGTATTTCTGCTCCCCGCGGCAGTTCAGAGATTTCTCGCATAGTAGATGTAGATTCTACACCGGTTGTCTATGCTAATTACCTATATGCTGCTGGATTTAATGGCTTTGCTATTGCCATGGACTTGACTAATGGACGCTACCTGTGGCGGAAGGAAACTTCTGTAACTAAAGAGGTTCTGGTTGATGCTACACGTGTTTATCTGGTCGAAACTAGCGGAAAAGTCGTTGCGTTAGATCGTATTACTGGTGAGGAAGTCTGGGTGCAGGAAGGTCTATTATATCGTAAGCCTACAGGCGCTGCTGATAATGAAGACTACATTGTTGTCGGAGACTTCGAAGGTTATCTGCATTGGTTAGATAAAAGTACTGGTGAATTTGTCGCACGTACTCACCTCGATCGTTATGGAGTCGCGCATGCGCCGATTGTCACTAACGATCATATCATTGCTACAACACGCTATGGTTACCTCCATGTTTTGGAAAATCCATTAGCGAAATCCTCTGAAGAGTAATATTCATGCTACCAGTTATCGCTCTCGTTGGTCGTCCCAACGTTGGTAAGTCAACATTATTTAATCGATTAACAAAATCGCGCGATGCACTGGTAGCTAACCTGCCTGGTCTAACTCGTGACCGTCAATATGGGCAAGCCACCTTAAAAGGACAAAAGTTTATTGTCGTTGATACCGGAGGTATCGCTGGCGATGAAGAGGGTATTGATGGCTTGATGGCTGGTCAGTCATTACAGGCTATCAGCGAAGCCAATATTGTTTTATTTCTTGTTGATGCCAGAACCGGTATGACAGCTGCCGATGAGTTTGTTGCTGAGCATTTAAGGCGTCAGAACAAACCGATCATCGTGCTGGTTAATAAAGTCGACGGTATTCACGCTGACGCTGCTTTATCGGATTATTACAGTCTGGGCTATCAAAAGGTTTTACCACTAGCCGCTGCCCACGGTCGTGGTGTTAACACATTAGTCGATACGATTTTTGATGAGCTTCATCTGGAGTCTAACGATGAAGATGAGCTGGTTGGCTATGAAAAAGCCCAGGGAATCAAGCTAGCTATTGTTGGTCGTCCCAATGTGGGTAAATCTACTTTGGTTAACCGCTTTTTGGGTGAAGAGCGTGTCGTGGTATACGATTTGCCTGGCACCACTCGCGACAGTATCTATATTGAAATGGAGCGACGTGAAAAAAAATACACCCTGATTGACACGGCTGGGGTTAGGCGTCGTGGTAAAGTTAAAGAGACCGTCGAAAAATTTTCAGTGTTGAAAACCCTTCAGGCTATCGATGACTCTAATGTTTCCATTATGGTGATGGATGCTCGTGAGCCGATTACCGATCAGGATTTAAGTTTGATTAGTTACATTATCGACTCAGGCCGCTCAATGGTCATCGCGATCAACAAGTGGGATGGCATGACCGAAGAGCAACGCGATAATGTCAAACATGAAATTGATCGTCGTTTAGGCTTTATTGATTTTGCTCGTATTCACTTTATTTCTGCATTGCATGGTTCTAATGTTGGCCATCTTTGGGAGTCCGTTGATGAAGCCTGGGCCAGTGCCCAAGTCGAAATGAGCGCTTCTAAATTGACGCGCTTGCTTGAAGAAGCCAGCGAAAAACATCAGCCTCCTACTGTTCGCGGTCGTCGCGTTAAATTACGCTACGCACACCCTGGTGGCCATAATCCACCATTAATTGTGATTCACGGTAATCAGTGCAGTAAACTTCCTGAAAGCTATAAACGTTTCTTGATCAACTTTTTCCGTGACAAATTGAAACTGATCGGCACCCCGATTCGATTAGAGCTGAAAGAGGGTGATAATCCGTTTAAAGGTAAGAAAAACGAAATCACACGCCGTCAGCGCCTAAAGCGTAAGCGCGCAATCAAAAAATGGGGAGGGAAGTAGGACTGTCAAGGTCTATATATTGAGATATATTTGCCGGAGTTTCCGGGCTTTTCGAGTAGAATATAAAGTGTATACTCTTCTCCGCAAGCTACGATTTTCCATTGCTCTCCTAAATCTCCAGTTATAGATAACTCGGAAGCCTGTTCTTCTTTCCAAACTCTACCGCTACCAATGCTATTCACAGAAGTAATTTTGTAATGCTCACAAGAGTAGTTTCTGGTTAAAAAGTTGTACATCCCATTTGTTATCTCCGGCCATATTTGGTTAGGGTAATCTTTTTCATACCGCTCAAAAATTGAATGAAAAGATGCACTGGAAGGTAATGGTTCTCCTTTTGGATGGTTAACTGGTATTTTTTTTTTTATCATCATAGGTAACCACCTTTCCATACATTTGGAAAAGATGAAAGCACTCCCCAGTACCATTGCTTCTGGCAGTTAATTCATAATAGTAGTTCGGTTTTGTAGTGATGGTCTGGCTTCCGTGATATTTTTCTCCGTCTCGACCAACACAGTAATAGGTGATTTCGTGACTACCAGGTAATATTTCAAATGCCACTGTGTCATCCATTATTTCTTTGTTATTGAAAGACACCAAATATACCTTTCGTTTTGGAGCTGTGTTAGATTTACTAACTTGAAAATATGACACTTCTGTTCTACCCAAATAGTTCCCATCGTAAAGCTTTGTGTAAAATTGGGGTTCTAAATTAGTACTTTTGCATGAAGTCAGAATTAACATACAGCCTAGGCATATTATTAACCTAAACATAAAGCCTCCTACGCTATAATCTTGCTTTTAATTTTTCCGTCAATAAAACGTGTAGTTAAACTGGATGCTTTTTGTGCTTGTTTCACTGACGTTATTGCTCTTCCTGTTTCATCTTCCGTTATTGTATAACCTCTTTCGAGTGTCGCTAACGGACTGATATTATTCAGCTTTTGTGCTTTTAGCGCCAACATCTGTTGTTTATGTTTCAACAGATATTTCCAGGATTGCACCAAGCTTTTATTAGTCTGCTGTAATGAGGTTGCAGCCTGGCTAAGTTGAAGCTTAGGGGTGTAGCTACGTAGGCGAGAATTCAAGTCTTTATATTCAGTTCGTTTACTCTGTAACAAATAGTTTTGTGCACCTAGTAAACTTTTATTAAGTGACTGAAGTTCAACTTTATAGCTGTTGAGTTGTTGCTTTGGATGAATAATGCGAGCGATTAGCGTATCCAGTTTAGATTGCGCGATTTGTAGTCTGTGTTCAAACTCGCCTGCTAAACGACGTTCAAGCTGCACCAGTTTGTGCTGTAACTCGGCTTGAGCTGGAACCAGAAGTTCCGCTGCTGCAGAGGGAGTGGGGGCTCTTAAGTCAGCAACCCAGTCGCTTATCGAAGTATCAACCTCATGGCCAACCGCGGAAACGATGGGGATTGCACTATCCCGAATTTTTCGAGCCAGTGTTTCGTCGTTAAAGCACCACATATCTTCCAATGAGCCGCCACCACGCGTGATTAGAAGCACATCGCACTGGTTATGCTGGTTAGCAATCTCTAACTGCTCTATAAGGCTTTTAGCTGCTTTTTCACCCTGCACCTGACTGGGGTAAATAATCACTGGAATGTGTGGCATGCGGCGCTTGAGCACGGTTAAGACGTCTCTTATCGCTGCACCACTTGGCGAAGTGATAATGCCTATCTTGTTTGGGTATTTAGGGATAGGGCGTTTTAATTCTGGGGCAAACAAGCCTTCGGCCTGCAATTTTTCTTTCAATCGGTTGAAAGCAATTTGCAGTGCGCCTTCACCCGCTGGCTCAATATATTCACCGATTAGCTGAATGTCACCACGAGGCTCGTACAAGCTCAACTTGGCTCGTAACAAAACCTGCTGACCATCTTCTGGCGTGAAACGTGCGCTACGATTGCGGTTTTTGAATATAGCGCATCGAAGCTGAGCACCGTTATCTTTGAGTGTGAAATACCAATGCCCAGAAGCAGGCAAGGCGAGGTTTGATATCTCTCCGGTAATCCAGATTTGCCCAATAGCATCTTCTAGTTGTTTTCTAACTTTGAAGGCTAATTCGCTCACAGAGTAAATTTTGCGGGTTTCGCCTGTTTGTTGGGGCTCAAGAATGGGTTTAATCATAGACAAATCGAATTAAATAGTTATTTACCTTGCAATGGCTAAGGCGTTATAATAACGCGCTTCATCAAGCCAGTGCCTTTCGCATTGGCGGAATAATACGTGGAACACAATATGCGCATTATAGAGGAAGCTCTTACCTTTGACGACGTTTTATTAGTGCCGGCACACTCCAACATTTTGCCTGCTGACGCAGACCTGCGCACTAAGATTACCAGCGAGTATACCCTCAACATCCCCCTTGTTTCTGCTGCAATGGACACGGTCACTGAATCGCGTTTAGCTATTGCGTTGGCGCAGGAAGGCGGTATGGGCTTTATTCACAAGAACATGACCATTGAGCAACAAGCTGAGCATGTTCGCCGCGTTAAAAAATTCGAGAGCGGAATTGTCAGCGATCCAATTACGATAACTCCAGATATCACCATCGGCCAGGTCAAACAAATGACCCGTGAGCATGGTATTTCTGGTATGCCGGTAGTTGATGGCAATCAGCTCGTGGGTATTGTGACTAACCGCGATATTCGATTCGAAACCAATCTTGATAAGCCTGTCTCGAAAGTCATGACGCCCAAAGAGCGTTTAGTGACGGTTAAAGAAGATGCCAGTCAAGATGAAATCTACGACAAGCTACATGAATTTCGAATTGAAAAGTTGTTAGTGGTAAACGACAACTTTGAATTAAAAGGGCTGATCACAGTTAAAGATATTAACAATGCTGAAACTAAGCCTAATGCCTGTAAAGATCGCTATGGCCACTTGCGAGTCGGCGCTGCGGTTGGAACTGGCACTGAAACGCCAGATCGCGTCGCTGCGATTGTTGCCGCTGGAGTTGATATTATCTTAGTTGATACATCGCATGGCCACTCGCAAGGTGTGTTAGACCGCATCAAATGGATTAAGCAAAACTACCCGGACAAACAAGTTATGGGCGGTAATGTTGCTACTGCTGCAGGTGCTCGCGCTTTGGTTGATGCTGGTGCCGATGGTGTCAAAGTGGGGATTGGCCCTGGTTCAATCTGTACAACACGGATCGTAACCGGCGTTGGTGTACCACAAATCTCTGCGGTAGCCAGTGTTGCAAAAGAGCTTAAAGGCTCAGGAATCCCATTTATTGCAGACGGCGGAATACGCTTCTCCGGTGATATTTGTAAGGCGATAGCTGCTGGCGCTTACAGCGTTATGGTAGGTTCAATGCTTGCGGGAACTGAAGAAGCTCCGGGCGAAGTTGAGTTGTTCCAGGGACGCTCATATAAGTCTTATCGTGGTATGGGCTCATTAGGCGCCATGTCACAGAAGCAGGGCTCAAGTGACCGTTATTTCCAAAGCTCTAACGCTGCAGACAAATTGGTTCCAGAAGGTATCGAGGGCCGTGTTCCTTATAAAGGTTCAATGACTCAGATAATTCATCAGATGATGGGTGGCTTACGTTCTAGTATGGGTTTAACCGGTTGTTCAACCATTGAAGAAATGCAGAACAAAGCGGAATTTGTACGAGTGACTAATGCTGGCATGAACGAGAGTCATGTGCACGATGTTGCGATTACAAAAGAAGCGCCAAACTATCGCGTGAAGTGATCAGCAGGCTGAGAGTTGTTAGCTATAGTCTGCTCTCAGTATGTTATCGAGATTAAAAAGAGATGGATAGATTTAAAGCCGCAGACTGATTCTGCGGCTTTTTGATTTTTTTATTAAAGTGTTTCTTTATACCTAACTTGATTAAAGGTAATGACAATGCAAGAAAATATTCATGAACATCGAATTCTTATTTTGGATTTTGGTTCGCAATACACTCAGTTAATCGCCCGTCGCGTGCGTGAGATTGGCGTCTATTGTGAGTTAGTACCATTCGATGTTGAAGAGGAATTCATTCGTGAGTTTAATCCTAAAGGAATTATCTTATCAGGTGGTCCAGAGTCAGTAGCTGGAGAAAATACCCCTCGTGCACCGCAGTGTGTGTTTGAGCAAGGTGTGCCTGTATTGGGTATTTGCTATGGCATGCAAACCATGGCAGATCAGTTTGGTGGTCGTGTCGGTGGCTCAGAGAAACGCGAATTTGGTTACGCTGAAGTATTTACCCAAACTCATAGTGCCTTGTTTGAAGGAATAGAAGATCGCTTCAATAAAGATGGGCACCCAGTACTTGATGTTTGGATGAGTCATGGTGATAAGGTTCTTTCAGTACCAGAAGATTTCGTTGTCATCGCATCTAGCGACAATGCACCTATTGCAGCAATTGCTCATAAAGAAAAACCTTTCTATGGGATTCAATTTCATGCTGAAGTCACTCACACAAAGCAGGGTGGTCGTATTCTTGAGCGCTTTGTTGATGATATTTGTGGTTGTGAAAAATTATGGACAGCTGAAAACATTATTGACGATGCTATTGAGCAAATTAAAGAACAAGTCGGTGATGATGAAGTTGTTTTAGGTTTGTCCGGTGGTGTCGATTCATCTGTAACTGCGATGTTGTTGCACCGTGCCATCGGCAAACAATTAACCTGTGTGTTTGTCGATAATGGTCTGTTACGTCTCAATGAAGCCGACCAAGTGATGGCAATGTTTGGTGATAACTTTGGTTTGAATATTATTCGGATTGATGCCGAAAATCGTTTCTTAGATGAGCTAAAAGGTACCGATGAGCCTGAAGCAAAGCGTAAAATCATTGGTAAAGTCTTCATTGATATTTTCGATGAAGAATCTAAAAAATTAACTAATGCACAATGGTTAGCACAAGGCACTATTTATCCGGATGTCATTGAATCAGCAGGTGCGAAAACCGGAAAAGCACATGTTATCAAATCGCACCACAATGTTGGTGGTCTGCCGGAAAAAATGAATCTAAAGCTGGTTGAGCCATTACGCGAATTATTTAAAGATGAAGTGCGTAAGATTGGTTTAGAACTAGGTCTGCCCTACGACATGCTCTATCGCCATCCATTCCCCGGTCCAGGCTTAGGTGTGCGAATTCTTGGCGAAGTAAAAAAAGAATACGCCGATCTTCTTCGACGCGCTGATGCTATCTTCATCGAAGAATTGTATAAGCATGACCTCTACAACAAAACCAGCCAGGCATTTACCGTGTTCTTACCGGTTCGTTCAGTAGGTGTTATGGGAGACGGCAGAAAATATGATTACGTTGTAGCGCTCCGTGCAGTAGAAACGATAGATTTCATGACAGCACGTTGGGCACACTTGCCGTACGAATTTCTGGAGCATGTTTCAGGTCGAATTATTAATGAAGTGGATGGGATATCGCGGGTTACTTATGATATTTCAAGTAAACCCCCAGCCACCATTGAATGGGAGTAGACTGGTCTTTTTGTGATTCTACTTTGTTAAAAACAGATTTTAGTGCTCAGGGACTAGGTGTCCATTCCGCGCTAAAATCTGTTTTTGCCGCGTAGAGGTCGCAAAAATCCTGCGTCTACAGAATTGGCGGAATAAATAAGTCTTTTTCTACTTCTGCTGTGTTGTAAGTTTGCTCAATCGGTCATGGACACTGTGTCCACTCCCTCTTTGCGCGAACTTACGCCTTGCAGAAGTGGAAAAATCCAATATTTCTTCTCGCTAATTAGGACGTGATTTTAATGTTTGGATATATGGCTAGATTTAGTGCTGAGGGACTAGGTGTCCATTCCGCGCTAAAATCTGTTTTTGCCGCGTAGAGATCGCAAAAATCCTGCGTCTACAGGTTTAGCGGAATAAATAAGCGCAATATTTCTTCTCGCTAATTAGACTTATAGATTCATTTTTGGCTGTAAATGCATCATATAATTGGTTTTGTAGGGTGCGTCGTGACGCACCGCTCTTAGTGGACTGAACCCATCAAAATAACTGACTCTTGATTCTGATGCCTGACTTTACTGAATTTGATCATCATTGCATGCAACGAGCTTTTGAATTGGCGGCCACCGCTGAGGAGAAGGGCGAAGTGCCTGTGGGTGCCGTGTTGGCAAAAGACGGTGTGGTTATAGCTGAAGGTTTCAATCAGCCAATCCTAACTCATGACCCTACGGCTCATGCAGAAATGGTTGTCTTGCGGGCTGCCGGTCAAATACTCGACAATTATCGTCTGGTGGATACTACGCTATATGTGACTTTAGAGCCTTGTGCAATGTGCGCTATGGCGATGGTTCATGCAAGGGTGTCAAGGGTGGTTTTCGCAACTACTGACCCACGCACGGGTGCTGCTGGTTCTGTACTTAATATTTTGCAGAACCCAAGCTTTAATCATCAGTGTGAAGTTGAAACAGGCTTGTTACAGGAAGAGTCTAGTCAACAATTAAAGCGCTTCTTCCGTAACAAAAGAGCAGACAAGCAAAATAAATAACCAGTAATTATTTGACTTATCCGTTAGATCACTTATATTTCGCATTATGAATATGACTTTTTCTTTCAAGAAACATACCAAGAAGGCACTTAAAAAACGTGTCCTTTATGGCTGTGGGTGAAAGAAAAGTTAATTTGTTTTCAATTCCAAAACCCGCACAGGACATCCTTTGCGGGTTTTTTTATGGGTCATGATTTTATTTAACACAATTCGCACAACAGATTTGGAGATCAGCGATGACAACAACTAGCACAGTGCACGTTTTGAAATTTGGTGGTACCAGTGTGTCTTCACGCAGCAATTGGGACACTATTGCCAAGATCGTCAAACGAAAACGTGCTAAAGGCATCAAGGTATTTGTTGTACATTCGGCAATAAGCACTGTCTCCAATCGTCTTGAGCAATTGATCGTCCAGGCTATTGATGGTGATTATGCGGAGGGTTATAAGGAGATTGTAACACTTCATAATCAGCTCATTGACTCCTTAGGGGTAGCTGAGAACTTACTTGAAGAAGAGTACCTGTACTTAAAGCGGCTATTGGATGGCATCAACTTGCTGGGGGAGGTAAGTGACCGTACTCGCGCCTTGATTATGGCCCAAGGTGAGCTTTGGGCGACTAAAATTGGTGCAGACTACTTATCCCAAGTACTTGATGATAAGCCATTGTGGTTGGATGCCAGGGATTATTTATACGCTAACCCACAGAGTCAGAATGACTACCTGTCTGCGGGCTGTGTATGCGACCTTGATCAGAACTTAATTAATGCTACTCAAGATGTGCCTGTGGTCATCACGCAAGGCTTTATTGCCAGCAATGGTGAGCAAGATACAGTGTTATTGGGGCGCGGTGGTTCAGATACCTCTGCGGCTTATTTTGCTGCCAAGTTGGCGGCATCAAGGCTTGAAATATGGACCGATGTACCTGGTATTTTCACGGCAAACCCAAGCCATGTACCTAACGCCCGCCTACTGAATCATCTTAATTACGATGAGGCACAGGAGATGGCATCGGCTGGCGCCAAGGTGTTACATCCCAGAGCGATACGTCCTGCACAATTATCGGATATTCCCATCTTTATTCGCTCAACTATAGATTCTGAATTAGCTGGAACTCAAATCCATCATTTTGACAACCGTTGGGGCATGGTCAAAGCAATTACAGCTAAAAATGGAATCACCTTAATATCCATGGAAAGCCAGGGTATGTGGCAACAGGCGGGTTTTTTGGCTGACTTATTTGCTATCTTTAAAAAGCATCAGGTGTCTGTCGATCTGGTCTCGACCTCTGAAACCAACGTTACTATTAGTTTAGACAGTTTGACGCAAGTTGTCAGCGAGCGAAGGCTTAAAAATCTGGTCGAAGAGTTGGCGACTATTTGCCGAGTCAATGTTATGAAAAACTGTTCTGCAGTATCTATTGTTGGTCAGAACGTGCGAGCTATTCTGCATAAAATTGCCCCTGCTTTTGCGATCTTTGAGACCTACAAAGTGTATCTGTTGTCACAGGCTGCATCGGATCTGAATTTAACTTTTGTTATCGATGATGAGCATTGCGATAAGGTTATCGCAGCACTGCATGAGTTACTCATCAGCAACAACCCAAATAGTGAAATTCTTGGCCCGACAGCTAAAGAACTTAAAAAGCCAGCTACAGAAGTTGTTGTAGAAAAGTGGTGGCAGCAGCGACGTGGCGAAATCGAGCAGTGTCTTGAAACACGAGAAAATGCGTATATCTATAATCTTACCGCTGTGGCAGAGAATATTAACAATCTACAAAGCATCAGTGCAGTCGACCAAATTTTCTTTGCGGTAAAAGCAAATAATCACCCACAAGTGTTAACTACGGCTTATGAGCAAGGCATTGGGTTTGAAACTGTATCCATCTTTGAAGTGGAGCGAATTAAAGAATTATTTCCAGCTATTGATACCAACCGAATATTCTTTACGCCTAACTTTGCCTGCCATAACGAATATCAAAAGGCATTGGATTATGGAGTCATGCTGTCACTTGATAGTAGCTACCCTTTGAAGTACTGGGCGAAGACCTTTGCTAATAAAACGATTTTTCTCCGCATTGATCCTAATGTCGGTAAAGGTCACCATGAGAATGTGCGGACAGCCGGGGCTACTTCGAAGTTTGGTATTCCCATTCAGGAGTTAGAAGGATTACTACCCATTATTAAAGAGCATAATATTAAGGTGCTCGGCTTGCATGCTCATGCTGGAAGTGGGATTTTAACGAATGAGCACTGGGCTGAGCATGCTCGTCTGCTGGCAAGTGTTGCCAAGCAGTTTCCTGATGTGAAATATCTCAATCTGGGGGGGGGCTTTGGGATTAAAGAGCGAGCACAACAAACAGAGCTAACGATGGAGCAAATTAACCAAAGCCTGCTAGAAGTAAAAGTACAATATCCAGACTATCAATTATGGATTGAGCCTGGGCGTTATATTGCCGCTAATACTGGTGTGCTGGTATCTAAAGTCACCCAAGTTAAACAAAAACAGAATTATTATTACGTGGGTATTAATACTGGTATGAACTCACTGATGCGGCCAGCGCTTTATGGTTCTTACCATAATATTGTAAACTTAAGCAGGATGACCGAAAGTAAAAATCATTTGGCTACGGTTGTTGGCCCAATTTGCGAAAGTACCGACAAGCTAGGTATTGAGTTACCGTTTCCTGATACCTTTGAAGGGGACCTGATCCTGATTGAAAATGCTGGTGCATATGGACATGTTATGTCTACCCATTACAACATGCGCTCCCCAGCAGAGGAGCTATGTTTAGCATAATTAAGCAGGTGTTAGACTTTGATGTGATCGACTTTAAAAATTCTTGTTGAGTAGTATGATAAGAGTATGTCATGAGATATGGAGGTGTTTATGGCTCACTCTAAAATGGGTGTCTGGATCGACCATAGAGAGGCTGTGCTGGTTGGAGTTAGTGACAAAGGTATCAGCACACGCTTTTTTCAGTCTGGCGTGGAAGAGCATATAGACGAAAAGCGTGGTTCTCGCTCTGAAACACCCTATGGACCACAGGGCGTGTTTGCTGAAGACAAAGCTGATAGACGGAACCAGCAGATACTTAATCAATATTATTCAGAAGTAGCTAATAGTGTTAATAATGCAAAAAACTTGTATGTCTTTGGCCCTGCTGAAGCAAAACAGGAGTTTGTAAAATATCTAGAAAAGTACTCTCCTAATAATGGCCTTAAAATCGAGGTAGAAGCTGCCGACAAAATGACAGAAACCCAAATCATCGAAACCGTTAAGAAACACTTCAAGTACCGACCAGGTTTGTTTTAGATTATAGATAGCCCAATTTTGAACAACTGTGAACCTTAGGTTGGCAATTAATGTCAGCGCATACCCCTTATATTGAGCTAAGACATGTACAAAATATAGCAATCAAAATCTGTGAAGCAAGGGAATCCCTTTAGGGAGATGATTTTGATAAGAATTTTCAGCACAAGGATGTGATGTAAATTCTGGTGCGTTAACTATTTTGGGAGTGTCGCAGGGAGTCACGCGAAGCGTGGCCTCAATATCGGGGTAGTCTTCTTTTATGAAGTACATCCTGTACTTCACCCTTCGGGCTAGCTTCGCTATTCAAAATCGTTCCAGACGATTTTGTGGTTACTTAGAGCAAGACAAATTTGTCCGGAACAAATTTGAACAGCGGAGTGAAGCGACGCTGGCTTTAGCGGAATACAGGATGTATTCCGTAAAAGTAGCTCGCCGAGTGGCGAAAGAAACAGTAAAGGAATGATTGAAAGAGCATGGAATCCCGCCTTCGCGGGAATGACTAAATGTTTGTAAATGAGTTACCTTGGTTATTGTTGGATAAACACATGGGGATTAGTGAATAAAGTACTCCATCTGAACTGTGGAATCATCTTCCAAACCAGTCCACATTAAACAATAAGTTTCGTCTATTTCGGCAACAAATGTTTTCTCAATGAACTGGGTTTTATGGTCTTCCACCGGATAGGTGACTTCACCGCCCTGGTGGTAGTGGAAGTTGAACCTAACCGGTTTGTTACTCTTAATTATATAGGTAAGTTGCTGACCCTTTTTAAGTTCTGGGCAGGCTTCACCTATTTGACCTTTACCTACTTTAAAGTAACCAAAATGTTTTTGTGGCTCTTCGATAGCCGAAGCAGGGGTACCAATCAGGGTACAGAGAATAATAAGAGAAAAAGTTAGTGATTTCATAGTGATTCCAGTTGCTTGATTTGTTCAGCGACTTTGCTCAAGGTTGACTCAATGTCCTCAAGCTTTTCCTTTTCTTTGTTGACTACTGCTTCAGGTGCTTTGTTGGTAAAGTTTTTGTTAGACAGTTTGCCACTGATACGTTGCTGCTCTTTTCCAAGCTTTTCGATTTCTTTATTCAGGCGAGTCATTTCCTGGTCGACATCAATTAAACCAGCCATTGGAATTAGGATTTCCATTTTTCCAGCTAGCGCAGTGGCGGACATAGGTGCTTCCTGCCCTGCTTGTAGCCATTCAGTTGACTCTAGTTTTGCCAGTTTGCTTAGGAAATTTTGATAATTTTCTAAGCGTGTTTTGTCTTGCTCTGAACCATTACGGAATAAAACTTTAAGTGGCTTACCTGGTGCAATGTTCATTTCGCCGCGAATGTTGCGAACACCAACAATTATGGTTTTCAACCATTCAATATCTTGCTCCGCCTTGTCATCGATTAAGCTCTCCTGATGTTCAGGGAATGGCTGTAACATAATGCTGCTTTGTTCTTTAGTATTGATGCCAGTCAATGGCGCTACTCGTAGCCAGATTTCTTCAGTGATAAACGGCATGAAAGGGTGTAGCAAACGCATTAAGCTTTCGAGCACAGAAACTAGGGTATGACGTGTGCCGCGTTTTTCTGCTTCACTGTATTCATCACCATACAGGATTGGCTTTGACAGTTCTAAATACCAGTCGCAATAGGTGTTCCAGGTGAACTCATAAAGAGCGTTAGAGGCTAAGTCGAAACGATAGTTGGCAACCGCCTTTTCGAACTCGGTAATGGTTTTTTGCAGTTCACTTTGAATCCAGCGATCAGCAACACTTAAAGTCATGTCGTCGCCATTGATACCTGTATCCTGCTCTTCAGTATTCATCAGAACATAGCGAGCAGCATTCCAGATTTTGTTACAGAAGTTGCGATAGCCTTCGACGCGATTTAAATCAAAGTTAATATCACGTGAAGTTGACGCCATGGCGCAAAACGTAAAGCGCATTGCATCAGTACCATAAGGGGCAATCCCTTCTGGGTACTCTTTGCGGGTACGCTTGGAAATCTTTTCAGCATCTTTGGGGTTCATCATACCAGTGGTACGTTTTGCCACTAAAGAGTCGATATCAATCCCGTCAATAATGTCGATAGGGTCAAGCACGTTACCTTTGGATTTGGACATCTTTTGCCCGTGTTCATCACGAATCAGCCCGGTGATATAGATTTCTTTGAAAGGCACTTCGCCAGTGAACTTCAAGCCCATCATAATCATGCGGGCAACCCAGAAGAAAATAATATCGAAACCGGTTACCAGAACACTGGTTGGCAGGAAGGTTTTAAGTTCTGGTGTTTCTAGCGGCCAGCCTAATGTAGCAAATGGCCAGAGGGCAGAGGAGAACCAGGTGTCCAGCACATCAGGATCGCGTGTTAACTCTTGAACTCCAAGGTTATGCTTTTCGCGAACTTCTTCTTCGCTACGTCCGACGTAAACATTACCGTCTTTATCATACCAGGCTGGGATTTGATGGCCCCACCAAAGCTGGCGACTGATACACCAGTCCTGAATGTTTTCCATCCAGTGGTAATAAGTGTTAGACCAGTTATCCGGAACGAACTTAATATCGCCATCTTTTACCGCTTTTAAAGCAGGCTCAGCGAGAGGTGCAATTTTGACGTACCATTGATCCGTTAGATAAGGCTCGATGACCACACCGCTTCGGTCGCCACGTGGCACTTTTAGTTTATGAGACTCAATTTTTTCTAATAAGCCTAGTTGCTCAAAATCTCCAACGATTTTTTTACGTGCCTCATAGCGATCCATTCCGCGATAAGCTTCTGGCGCAGAATCACTAATGTGAGCGGTTGGTGTCAGGATGTTGATCATTTCGAGGTTATGGCGTTGGCCCATCTCATAATCATTAAAGTCATGAGCAGGCGTGATTTTTACGCAACCTGAACCAAAATCTTTTTCAACATAATCATCGGCAATGATTGGGATTTTGCGGTCAGTAAGTGGTAACTGGATGGTCTTGCCGATCAGGTGCTGGTAGCGATCATCATCCGGGTGAACCGCAACTGCAGTATCGCCTAGCATGGTTTCTGGGCGAGTGGTGGCAACCACCAAGTGACCAGAACCATCAGATAGAGGGTATTTCAGGTGCCACAAGTGGCCATCTTCTTCGTGGGATTCCACTTCCAGATCCGATACTGCGGTTAGTAGTTTGGGGTCCCAGTTGACCAGGCGTTGGCCTCGATAGATTAACCCTTCTTCATGGAGACGAACAAAGACTTCAAGTACCGCATTGGATAGGTCATCGTCCATAGTGAAAGCTTCGCGTGACCAGTCGCAGGAATCACCTAGACGACGCATTTGGCGGGAAATAGTACCACCGGACTCTTCTTTCCATTCCCAGACTTTGTCGATAAAAGCTTCTCGACCTAAATCATGTCGGCTTTTACCTTCCTTATCCAGCAAGCGTTCGACCACCATCTGCGTCGCAATACCGGCATGATCAGAACCAGGTTGCCACAAGGTATTGTCGCCTTTCATGCGGTGATAGCGAGTCAGCGCATCCATTATCGTATGCTGGAACGCATGGCCCATGTGCAAACTACCCGTGACATTGGGCGGTGGGATCATAATGCAGTAGCTATCGTCACCACCTTTTGGGGAAAAGTAATCGTTTTCTTCCCAGGTTTTGTACAAGTTTTGTTCGATCGATTTCGGGTCGTATGCTTTTTCCATGATATTGGTCTTAGCCGGTTGAACGTAATTCGAAGTGAAGCCCTGAATTATAGCGTCTGTAGCTTAGATATCTAGGATTTGTTGAACTTTCGGAGGGTTTTTATGACAACAAATCCTGGAATTGAGGTGTTATTTTGCCGGTTTGGCGATATAGACGAATGAGGGCGGGATATTGAGTGCAGTCCACTTGGATTTAGTCTCGGGAAAATACTCCTTGATCAGTTTCCTGTCTTTGGGAAGATACTGATATTGAACAAATAATCCATTCGGCGACAGGACTTGATGAATCTGTTGCAACAGGTCGCGCTTCATTTTTTCATCGAACAAAGCAATCGGCAGGCAGGAAAGCACGAAGTCGACGCTGTCTGCGGCAAAGTCATTGGTTAGTTCAAGCGCTGAATGATTGTTGATGCTAAAGCCCGGATGTTGAATCCCTTGAAGTAGCGGCAGTAGTTGATCCGATAGCTCATAGGCTGTCAGTTGGGCGTCCGGATCCATTGCTGCCAATAGATGGCGGGTAATAACGCCATCCCCAGCACCCAATTCAATTAAGGTTTTAGCAGAAGGAGGTATGTTCTTAGCAATCTTTTTAGCCAGAAAGCGGGAGCTCGGCGCAATGCTTCCTGTACTTTTCAAGTTTTTCAGGGCGTATCGGGTAAACCCATTCATATCAATAATCTCGTTTAAATTATTAGAGTTATTATTTAATTCAGCGACTTATTAAGTCGAAAAGTGAATCACTAATGTTTTTTATGCTGCAAAGGATAGCCGTGGCCGCGATAGTATTTATAACGTTCTCTAGCGCTTTCTTTGTGTTCGTCTTCGTTAGGGACTATTTCGTAGCACTTCAGAAAATAACTGAAAAAAGGCTGCACGTCACGCGAAAGATTGATCAGGCAGTCATGTTGTTCCTCTGGAGGTTGGGTGTATCCAACTTGTACGGGGGGAGCTTTTGCGGGACCCTCGCCGACCAGGTTATGAGGTATAAATTCATTTAAGTCTTGAGTCCACAAGTACTCATCCACCGCATGAGCCTGCTCTTGATCATGAGCATGGATATAAACTTTACGGCCTTGTTTATAAAGGCTTTTGACACATTGACCAATCAGGCGAAGATAAGCTTCTTCGCCTGGCTGGCTTTCAAGGATATGAAACTCGACCTGGGTCATAGATTATTTACTACGATTTAGAACGATCTGTGACAGTAGCGGTACAGGACGCCCCGTAGCACCTTTTTTCGCGCCACTATTCCAGGCAGTACCAGCGATGTCCAAATGTGCCCAGCGGTATTTCTTGGTGAACTTAGCCAGGAAACAGGCCGCAGTAATTGAACCAGCTGCGCGTCCACCAAGGTTAGTAAAGTCTGCGACAGGACTCTTAAGCTGCTGATGATATTCTTCCCAAATCGGTAAACGCCATACACGATCATTGGTCACTTCACTGGCCGATTCAATCTCATTGGCTAAGCCATTGTGATTACTCATCATGCCAGATGCCTCATGGCCCAATGCGATAATCACTGCACCAGTTAGAGTTGCAATGTCGATCACAATGTCAGGATCATAACGCTCGATATAGGTTAGCGCATCACAAAGAACCAGGCGACCTTCTGCATCAGTATTTAAGATTTCGATAGTCTGGCCAGATAAGGATGTGACCACGTCGCCCGGACGAGTTGCGCGACCACTAGGCATGTTTTCAGCAGCGGCAACCACCCCAACCACATTAATAGGCAGATTCATTTCGGCGATAGATTGCATGACGCCGAACACAGAGGCAGCGCCCCCCATATCGAATTTCATTTCATCCATTGCAGCCGATGGTTTAATAGAAATACCGCCAGTATCGAAGGTAATGCCTTTGCCTACAAACACGATCGGCTTTTCATCTTTGGCACCACCCATATACTCCATGCAAATCAATTTGCCAGGCTGGTCAGAACCTTGCGAGACAGATACAAAAGCGCCTGCACCCATCTCCTCTAACTCAGACTCATCCAGAATGGTGGTTTTCATCGGGCTGTATTGCTTGGCTAGTTCTTCAGCACGCTTGGCAAGATAAGTCGGATTACAGATATTGCCCGGCAGGTTGGCCAAGTCTTTGGTCAGTGATTGACCTTTGCTGATTGCCTGTGCGTGCAAAATTGCTTTTTCACCTTCAGGGAGATCGGCGCGCGACTCTACAAATAAGGTTATTTTGCGAAGAGGACGGCGAGTTTCGGACTTTTTACTTTTCAACTCTTCAAATTGATAAAGGCTATCGTTTGCTGCTTCGACGGCAAAACGAACTTTCCAATATAAATCCTGACCTTTGACATTTAATAATGGCAGACAGCTGATGGCGTCAGTAGTGCCAGTTTCGTGCAAAAATTTGATGGTTTTGCTGGAGAGTTTCTTGTATTGAGAACCATCGAATTCACGCTCTTTGCCGCAGCCTACCAGCAAAACACGTTCACAACTGGTATGTGGAATATTGTGTAATAATAGTGTTTGGCCAAACTTGCCTTCCATGTCGCCACGACGAACAATGGCGCTGATATAGCCATCACTGATCTCGTCAATATGTTGCGCTTGAGCGGATAATTTACGCGACTCAAATACGCCAACAATAAGACAACCAGTCTTTTGTTTTTCTGGGCTGCCACTTTTTACAAAGAATTCCATAGATCACCTGCAAATCGTTGATTTTGGTTTATAATGCGGCATAGTTTAACCGATATGAGAATTAATACCAGCTTAGCTTTATGAGCAGGCAGGTATTAAAAAGCCTGTAAAACCAAGGATTTCCTTTGATTTTAAGTCGTTATTTGAATCGCGAAGTGTTAACCAGCACCACCGCCATTTTGGGTGTGCTCTTTGCCATTTTCATGAGTCAACGCATTGTGAAATATTTAGCGCAGGCAGCGGCTGGTGATATTTCAGGTGCCATGGTTTGGCAAATGGTTGGGCTTTACAGTCCTGTTTTGATTGGTTTTTTGTTGCCACTTGCTTTTTTTCTCGGGTGTTTATTAGCCTTTAGCCGGCTGTATGTGGACAGTGAAATGGCGGTCTTGCGTTCGGTTGGTGTCAGCGAACGCTCTTTAATCAAAATGTTGATGCCTGCGGCTTTGATTATCGCTGCGGTGGGTGGTTCTGTAACTTTGTGGTTGTCGCCACAAGCTAATGAGCTGACTTATCAAATTCGGGATGAACATGCCAGTAAGCTAGAGTTAAGTATGTTGACGCCGGGGCATTTTCAAATGTTTCAGGAGGGGCAGGGTGTGGTCTACGCTGATTCTTCCGAGCGCTCCACAAGACTGGGCAATTTCTTTTTGGCAGAAATGCCTAGCGAATCCAACCCTAATACACGAATTATCTCAGCACAAAGTGCTGAGCGCTATTACGATGAGTCCACCGATAAGAATTTTTTGCAGCTTAACGATGGGCACGTTTACGAGCTTGATGAAAACCAGCAAGTGAGTAAAGTTACCCGCTTCGAGCGCTACTTTGCGCGCCTTGATGCGGAGCGCAGCATCGTTTCAAGACGTAAAATCAGCGCTACTTCGACTGCAGAACTTTGGCAAACTGCCGACGGCGCCAGTTGGGCTGAATTCCACTGGCGCTTAGCGGTCCCCGTCTCTGTCCCTTTATTTATGTTTCTCGCGATTCCTTTGAGTCGTGTTCGTCCACGGGAAGGCAAGTTCGCTAAAATGCTCCCTGCATTAATGGTTTATATTGGTTATATCGTTCTTATTGTGATCTTCAGGCGTGCTTTGGAGTCTGAGCAAATTCCCGGCTGGATTGGTTTTATTCCTATTTACCTTATCATGTCATTGTTAGTCGCAAGATTGCTATACCTGCATAATCGAGCTAATACTTTAAAAGCAAAGGAACAGCAAACCGATAATGAGGAGTTCAACTCATGAATATTCTTCGTTTTTATATCGGTAAGACTATTCTGGCTACCTCCATCATGACCTTGCTGGTGTTAGCAGTCATTCGAGTCTTGTTTACTTTAATTGATGAAAGCGGTGATTTTGGCAAGGGAAGCTATCAATTCGTAGATGGATTGGCCTATTCATTATTATTGGCCCCACAATATATCTATGAGTTTTTCCCAATGGCAATTTTGATCGGTACCATTGCGGGGCTCGGGTTACTGGCATCTCGCAGTGAGTTAACAGTGATGCGCGCTGCTGGCAAAACTACTATGCAGATTGTCGGTTCTGCATTGAGCTACGGCTTGATCTTAATTGCCTTTGCGATATTTCTTGGCGAATACGTTTCGCCAAAAACAACCCGTATGGCCGAAGACATTCGCAACCGAGCCATTTTGGGAGAACAGCTGCTAAAGGGTGAGCAGGGTGTATGGGTCAAAGATGGCGGTAAAATGGTTCATGTTAAGGATGTTATTGGTAATGACCGTATGAATGGGGTGTCGATTTATCAGTTTGATCAGAGCCAGACGTTAGAGACCGTTATTCATGCCTCCAGTGCTTTACTCGACAACAATGTTTGGCGACTTAAAAATGGCTATAAAACCACTATTCTATCGGATCATGTCGAGCGTGAGCGTTTTGATGCAATGGAGTGGCGCACCAACATTCAGATGGATAACTTGTCAGTCTTAAGTGACGACCCCGAAACATTGGATATTATGAGCTTGTATCGCTACCGCGAATACTTAGCTAATAATGGACTGGATACGCAAAGTTATGATCTGGCTTTCTGGCGCAAATTGATTCAACCAATCAGTACTGCCATTATGATTATTTTGGCGGCTTCATTTGTGTTTGGGCCGATGCGTAGCGTCTCCATGGGTGCTAGAGTTTTGGTTGGAGTCTTGGTTGGAATGGCTTATTTCTTTGCCGTTCGCACTTTTGGGCCGGTGAGTTTGGTGTTTGGCATGCCCGCCATTTTTGGAGCCATGCTACCGCCAGCAATATTTGCAGCCGGTGCTTGGTATCTGCTGCGAAAAGCGCGCTAGCTTTTATCTGGTAGTCGATCATAAAGTTTATATTTATCGTTATTGTCCCAAATATCGGTTAAAGTAAATACTTTGGCACTGTTAGATAAGGTTCGGTTGTGTAACACAACAGGCCTAGTCTCCATGCTATGGGTTTTTGTGCCTAACGAGATTGATTATGCCTTCCTTACGTTTTCGGTTTCAAACGATCGAATTTGGTGATCGTGGTGAAATGGACATCCATCTGCGGACCTTGCGCGATAGGCAGCAGTTTTCTGACCGACATCAGGTTGCTGAAAATCTTGGTATCAGTTCGGCATCATGGCCTATTTTTGGTGTGGTCTGGGACTCGAGCCGAGTATTGGCTGACTTGATGCACGATTTTGATATCAAGGGTAAACGCATATTAGAAGTGGGTTGCGGGATTGGACTTGCCAGTTTAGTACTGAATAAACGCCGAGCCGATATAACCGCAACTGATTACCATCCTGAAGTAGAAGCCTTTCTGAATACCAATGCCCTGTTGAACAATGACACAGTAATTCCCTTTGTGCGAACGGGCTGGGCCGATGAAGATTGTGGGTTAGGGCAGTTTGATTTGATTATTGGAAGCGACTTGCTGTATGAAGACGAGCATGTGGTTCTGTTATCAGACTTTATTGACCAACACACTAAACTAAAGTGTGAAGTTATCCTGATTGACCCTGGTCGTGGTCATCATGCTAAATTTAGTCGCAAAATGGTGAGTCTTGGCTATAAGCACACACAGACAGCTGCGATACTTAATGAAGCCGTCGCCAAAGGCTATAAAGGTCAGGTTTTACGCTACGAGCGGAGTTAGCCTGTTTTCTTGTCAGGCAAGGCAACAACTCGAGTGCCACTGAGCATGTCATGCCAGCCGAGCTTCTTTGAGTTAAAAGGGCTCAATAACATACCAAGACCTAAGACTGCAGTAATGTCTCGCAACATAGCCTGCCCCAGTGTTACCGGCTTACCATTATTTTGTACCAGCATTAGTTTCCAAGAGCTCATACCAACAGTTTGACCGTAGCGAACGTGAGAGCCAACAAAGTAGAACAGAATCAAAAAAGTTGGCAAAATTGCGTAGATTTTATAGGTTAGAGTGTCCTGTCCTAAGTGAATATCTTCCACTCCTAGCAACCAGCGAATCAACGGGAATGTAAATAATCCCCACAAAAACCAGATGGCCACACAAATAAGCGCATCATAGAGCCATGCTCCCAGTTTTTTGGTTAGCGGTGCTGGAGTAGTGACAAGTGGTTTAGAAGCTACTTGTTGGGAAGCAAGGGGTTCAGACATTGGGATTTACTGTGCCGAGTTTAAAGTGGCGCCAGTTTACCAAAAGCTACACTTTGACTCCATATATAACATTCGTAGCTGTATCTGCTTTATCCAGCCAGTAAATCTTGCTATAAAAGGCACACGAATATTTCTTGGTAATGATAATGAAACTAGTCAAAGTCTTTTTTATTTCAAGCATAATCTCCAGCACTTTGCTGGTTAGCAGTTTGCCTGCTAACGCAGGAGAAGATTACACTCAGTGGTTGCATGAGTTTTTCGATAAGGTAGAAGAGTACAACTTAAAGCAAAATCCATTATGGGCAGCCAGTCGTGGTGATGAGTCAGCCAAAGGTAAGCTGCGTGATGTGAGTCCTGAAGCGTACCAAGCGCGAAAGCAGGAGTTGCAAGAGCTGATTGGCGAACTCAAAAGTATTCATCGAGATGATCTTTCCGCCGACGATCAAATCAGTTATGACATGATGTTGTTTCAATTGGAACAGGAAGTCGCAGAAATTGATCTTAAAACCTATGAAATGCCACTAAATTCAGAGTGGGGTTTTCATGTTGGAATGGCAGGGCTGGCGCAGCGTGTGAGTTTCAGAACCTACGAGGATTACGATAACTACCTGACTCTGTTGACCCAAATCCCGGGCTTCTTCCAGCAGAATATCAACAACATGGAAGCCGGCATGGCTCGTGGCTTTACAGTGCCGAAAGCGGTTCTGGAAGGTTACAGTGATGGCATTAAAGCCTATATCAAAGATAATGCTACCGATACAGCCTGGTTTACACCTTTCAATAATTTACCTAAGCACTTAACTGAAGAGCAGAAGCAGAGTTTGACCAAAAGGGCGACCACTATCATTGGTCAAGTGGTAGTGCCTGAGTATCAAAACTATCTGACATTCTTTGAAGAAGAATATTATCCTAACGCCAAGAAAACCATCGCCGCGTATGATTTTCCAGATGGTAAAGCCTACTACCAGAATCAGCTAAAGCTCTACACGACATTGGATATGTCTCCTGATGACATCCATGAGGTTGGTCTGTCTGAAGTAAAGCGTATACGTGCCGAAATGGAGCAGGTCATTAAAGACAGTGGTTTCGAGGGTAGTTTTGCCGAGTTTCTGGAGTTCCTGCGCACCGATCCTCAGTTCTACGCCGAAACGCCAGAAGAGCTGATTAAAGAAGCTTCTTATATCGCAAAGCGTATGGATCATAAGTTACCGCAGTTCTTTGGCAAGTTGCCGCGTCAGCCTTATGGTGTTGTGCCCGTTCCTGAAGCGATTGCACCTAAATACACTACTGGACGTTACTCTGGTGCGCCATTAGACAGCACCCGTGCAGGCGAGTATTGGGTGAACACTTATGCATTGGATAAGCGTCCTTTATATAATCTTGAAGCCCTAACTTTGCATGAAGCTGTGCCCGGTCATCATTTACAAACCGCCTTAGCAAAAGAGCTTGAGCACTTACCTGGCTTCCGCCAGAACACTTATATCTCGGCCTTTGGTGAAGGCTGGGGTTTATACAGCGAAAAACTGGGCCTTGAAGCAGGTTTTTACCAGGATCCGTACAGCAACTTCGGGCGCCTGACCTATGAAATGTGGCGTGCAATACGCCTGGTTGTTGATACCGGTATGCACACTAAAGGTTGGACACGTGAACAAGCCATCAAAATGATGGAAGAGAATACCGCACTTTCAACTCACAACGTTCGAACCGAAATAGACCGTTATATCAGCTGGCCAGCGCAAGCACTGTCTTACAAGCTGGGCGAGTTAAAGATCCTGGAGTTGCGAGCAAAAGCCGAGAAAGAGCTCGGGCAAGACTTTGATATCCGCAAATTTCATGACGCGGTGCTAGCGAATGGTTCAATTCCGTTAAGTGTCCTGGAAGCTCAAATCGAACAATTTATTGCAGATGAGAAAGCGTCAATCAAGGAGGGCAATTCGAAATAATTGCCTTATAGCACAACAACCAGTAGAGAGAGAACCCAGCCTTGAGCTGGGTTTTTTATGTGTAAACAAAAAAAACTTGACTTGGCCCTCAAAGTTACCATAATGACACCCATGGGTATCAAAAAGAGTTGTTAGGTTGTCTTTTTGGAACTGGATATTAACTTTACGGAGAAATAAATAGATGAAACAAAATAATTGTGCAGAAACTGTTGATCGAGTTCAAAAGGGTGTAGCTCGGGGCATGCTGGTATGTGGCTTGACATATTTATTCCTTTTATGGGAGGAGCTTACGGACAAAGGGAGGTTAAATGAAATTTTAGACTTTACTGTGATTATTGGCTCTGTTCTGACAGTAGCAGTGACTTTTATCTCTTTATGGCCAGTCATCAAGCAAAAGTTAACCGGCAAAATTCTCGTCAAGAATGAGCCAGAAAGCTTTGTTTCTGGTGCAATGCTCGCAAGCTTTAAAAACGGCTGGATTGCTTTAACCTTAAGTTTAGTAGTGTTGATTGGGATGTCTAAATTCATCGAGAGTTTTGGTCTATCGCTAAGATTCTATTTTGCCTTGTTATTCGCAATTGCTGTGTTATCGGCAAGCATAAGCTTCTTCTGGCTTACTCGTGAGGATGATCTGGAAAATATGGAGGAGTAGCTTATGCATCCCGAACTCGATAATAGAATTCGTGTGTTTCGAGCTGAGCACCGAATGAGCCAAGGCGAATTAGCGGAAGCGATAGGTGTTTCAAGAAAAACCATCAGCACCATTGAGGTTGGAAAATTCGTTCCTTCGACCATTATAGCCCTTAAAATTGCGGGGTATTTTAAAGTCCCTGTTGAAGACGTGTTTCGCCTGATAGACGAAGAACAGCAAAGCGCTTAAAAAGGCGGACGCTAGTATTGCAAAAACAGTCTGTTAGTTTATAATGCGCCTCACTTTTGGGGCGTTGCCTCAATACAAAGTTTAATGCCAAATACTCATTTGAGAGAATGAAATTGGTAGACGACCTACAGGAAGTGGGAAGTGCCGCGAGAGGCAGGACGCCGGAGCGGTGCACACAAAATACAGCTTCAGATCAAATCCGAAGCTACAAACAGGTTTAACGCCAGAGTGGTGAAATTGGTAGACGACCTACAGGAAGTGGGAAGTGCCGCGAGAGGCAGGACGCCGGAGCGGTGCACACGAAATTCAGCTTCAGATCAAATCCGAAGCTTACAAACAGGTTTAACGCCAGAGTGGTGAAATTGGTAGACACACGGGATTCAAAATCCCGCGCCCTTAAAAGCGTGCCGGTTCGAGTCCGGCCTCTGGTACCACATCAAAGCCCTTGTTTTTACAAGGGCTTTTTTTGTTTTTGTCTTATATTCTTATAAATCCCTGAAAACGTATTACAACTGTATGCATTTGTATCTAAGCTTGTGAGTTAGGTAACCGAGCTTGAATGCTAGACGAAACTGCTCTTTAATATCAGCTTCATATTCTTTTGGGTAGAAAAATGCGTACCTATTTATTACTCGCATGTCTCATCAGTGCTATAACATTAGTAGCCTGTAAAAATGATGTTCATCCGGAAAAGGAGGGCATTGAACGGCATGAAAGTAACGATTCAGAGACGCAATTCAACCCACATAAAGGTCCCGTTAAACCTATTTGCAGTGCACCTGCTCCGATACAAGATATCTGGAAACTTGAGCCTATGCTTATAGAGAAGGGGTTAATCACGGAGGATATGGATAAACAACAGCGAGAAACTGTTATTAGAGATTATATTAATAAGAAAAATTCAGCATACGATAAATGTTTAAAAGGTAACTAAGATGAAGCACTCCGTAGTTTATAGTTTATTGGCTCTTGCGCTTGCGGCTCCAATGGCACATGCCTCAGAGAAATCGGTATCACCCAAAGATCCTGCATTGGTGAATCATGAAAGAATTTTGTACTGGCTTGAAAAACGTGGCGAAGTCAAAGCTAACGCCACTGATTCAGAAAAAGAGTTGGCTGTTGAGCGATATATTGGAAGCAGCTTAAATACTCAGCCAAAATTACCTGTTTTAGTCTCTGATAGTCTGAAACAAAAACACCAATCAATTATTAAAGGTGTTACGGCTGAGCAAAAGACTATAAATAACAAGACGGTTAAAGTTCTTGCCGTGTTGGTCGACTTTCCTGATTTGGCGCATGACGACAACGGACTAAGTTCTGGCGATACCGATATGTATTACAGTTCTTACCCAGTATCGCACTATCAAAACCTGATGTTCTCTACTACTGGTTTTGCTGGACCATCTGGCCAAAACTTAGAGTCTGGCTACAACTTTTATCAAGATGAGTCGGGCGGTACATTCTACTTTACTGGCGATACATATGGTTGGGTAACGGCAGATAATAATGCTGCTTACTATGGCGAGAATGATCCTGACAACAACGACAATGATAAAAATGTACCGGCCTTGGTTAAGGAGGCAGTTACTAAAGCGGTTCAGGATAATACTATTAATCTTGCAGATTATGACTTGGAAGATCCTTATGATCTAGATGGTGATGGCAATATTGAAGAGGCAGACGGTCTTATTGATCACGTCATGATATACCACTCAAGTGTTGGCGAAGAAGCTGGCGGTGGTGTGTTAAGTGATGATGCCATTTGGTCACATCGTTATTATGTCGACGCACAGCAAGGTGGTTATACCATACCTGGTACGAGTCAAAAGTTGTTTGGTTATACCGTCCAGCCGATTGATGCAGCAACAGGCGTCGTGGTGCATGAGTTTGGACACGATCTAGGATTGCCGGATGAGTATGATATTGCAGGATCTGACGAAGGCTCACCAGTTGGTATCTGGTCAGTGATGGCATCAGGTAGCTGGGTGGGTTCTCCTGCAGGCACTAAACCAACAGGTTTTAGCCCTTATGCACGCTCATTCCTTCAAGCAACCTATGGTGGCGACTGGATTGATGAGACTGTGGTTGATTTGGCGGACTTGATGGGAACTCCACAAGACATCGACCTTGTAGAAGCTTCAAACCACTCAGGTGCGGTCAATCAAATCAGAGTTAACCTTCCGGATCCGCTCTTTGACTTTATGCCTCCTTATACAGGTTCTTATCAGTATTACTCGGGCAAAGGCGACATGAAGTCGAACAGTATGAACTTTACTCTAGACTTGCCAGCATCCGGCACCCTTGAGTTGAGCATGAAGGCGCACTGGGATATCGAAGTTGATTATGATTATGTGCAGGTCAAAGCTAATGATGATGCGCTTGCCGGGAATCATACTAAGGTGAATAACCAGTATTACGAAATTAATGACTTTATTACCGGTAAATCTGCTGATATTACAGGTTCTGAGGGAACTGAGGGCTGGGTTGACCTCACCTTTGATTTAACAGCTTATGCAGGACAGACAGTTACCTTTAGTTTTCATTATGAAACCGATCAGAATACTGGTGGTTATGGCTTTATTGCCGACGACCTCGTGATCAAACAGTCCGGAGCCGAGATTTACACAGATGGGGCTGAGGTTGCTGATGCAGTAACTTTGGACGGTTTCTCTCGAGCGTCTGATCAAGCTCCGGGTTTACCTCAGAACTACTGGATTCAGCTAAGAAGCTCGAATGGACGCGATGGCGGTTTTGCTAACACCTTCAATAGCCCCGGAGTGTTAGTCTGGTTTGGTGATGAGAATTATAGTGACAACAAAGTTGGTGCGGATGACCATCCTGGTTATGGCTTTACCGGTGTAGTGGATGCTGATCAAAATATTATTATGAATGGCTCAAACCCTGGCAGCACCTTGACGCAAATTAGAGATGCGGCATTTAGTCTTTATAATCAGAAGTCGACCAGTAACGATAATCATTTAAGCGCAATTTCAGTATTTGATGACTCCAATGACTATTCTTCACCACAGCAACCGGCTTCTGGCCTTGTATTACCAGAACATGGTTTTACGATGGAAGTGCTCAATCAAGCTGCAAACTCAAGTACTGCAACGGTAAAATTAAGTGCTACTCCTCTTGAGTTAACGGCAGGTTTTGAGTTCCAGCGTAATTTCCGAGAAGTTTCTTTTACCGATGAAACGGCAGGCGGGATTCCTGGTTATACTTATGAATGGGATTTCGGTGATGGTTCTGCAATCTCTACTGAAGCGGCTCCAGTTCATACTTACGCTACTAGCGGCAACTATACGGTTACATTGACGGTCACTGATCAGGACAGCACTGTAAGTGTTGTTGAGCAAGTTGTTGTTATCGGTGATGTCTTATCTGTCGATTTCACGGAAACTGTTAATGGCTCGGCTGTTGAGCTTGAAGCCAATATTATTGGTGGTGTCGAGGCTTATAGCGTGCAGTGGGATATGGGCGATGGTAATCAGGTGACTGGTTTGACAGCAAGCCATGGCTACAACCTTACTGGAACCTATACCATTACTATGACAGTCACCAGTGATGACAATCAAGAAGCCCAGGCATCGAAGCAAGTTAGTGTTGTTGCACCGTTAAACGTTAACTTCACTTCAACCCGTAACAACTTGACCGCAAGTTTTTCGAGCACTGCAACTGGTGGTGATGGTAATTATACCTATAGCTGGGATTTTGGTGATGGAAATGACAGCACTGCTAAGTCACCTTCCCACACTTACTCAGAGGGCGGTACTTACGAAGTAACTTTTAAGGCTACCGATGGCACCGGTGTTGAGCGTGAAATGACTCAGTCAGTGACGGTAAATGATCCTCCGTCAAGCGGTGGCGGCGGCGGCGGTAGCACTAACTGGTTGCTGCTTATGTTGTTAGGCTTGGTTTTATACAGAAGACGTTAATACCACTTAAGTTTTACAGCTCCAACGAAGAAGCCGTGCTTATTGCACGGCTTTTTTGTGCATCGCATATTAGGTAAGTTATAGGATGGGTTTACCCAAGGGGGCAGACCGAGCGGAGCCTGCCCTCTGGGTGCAATGCCTGTGTAATCCATCATTGTGCTACGAAGGTGTGAATTGATGGGTTACGCCTGTGGCTAACCCATCCTATGTTTTTAGTTATTACTTGAAATTAAGCGATTTTGGATTGAGCTGTTTACTCGCCACATGCGGTTAGGTTCGGGTCTGAACATGATCGACATGTCAGCCCAATTAATCCTCCGTTAGCACTATCCTTCAAGGTCTAGCGAGAGCACGGCTTTTTTTGTACAAAAATTAGTGACTTAAATCACAAAACGATCAAATTCATAAGTCATTAATGACTTGCTATGTAGTTTTTCGAGTCGGTTACTTCTGCTAATGACTTGCTGATATAAGACGCTTGTTTGAATTTCGCTCTCTTTATTTTAATCGGCTGTTTGAAATTGATTTAAATAAACTTAAATAACAATAGGTTGCAAACCTATTTGGGTATGAAAGCGTCTCTCGTATCTTGTTGCAACTGTTTTAAACTAGTGTTTTTTACAATTAGTAAAACTGATGCTATAACCTTCTTGCCTTATAAAAACTAACTCAAGGCAAAGAGAGGAATGCTTGTAGCCCTGCACTAACTATAAAAGGCTATAGGTATGCAGTCAGCTTAAAAACCTAGGGGGTAGCATATGCTGAAGAAATCTTTCCTAAACAAGTTGTTGTTGGGGGCGTCACTGATTGGTGGTTCCTTAATGGCAGCTTCCGCGAGTGCGAATGTCGGCGTTGCTTTTGTTCATGGCACAGGCCAGCAAAGCGATGCTTATAACGATTACTGGACTGGCTCAATGATCCAATCAGTCGTTCAGGGCTTACCGAACTCTAGCAATTATACTGTCATTAACTGTGACTTTACTCAATACATGTGGGACAGCCGTGCGTCAGGTTGTTTGGCGACCCAGCTCACTAACTTCATTAACAATAAAGGTATCACCCAGATGACCCTCATTACTCACTCTAATGGTGGGAATGTGGTGCGCTGGATCCTGTCAAACCCAACCTGGGATAGTCGTTTTCCAAACATCATTAATAAGACCAAAGAGGTGATTGCTCTGGCACCTTCTAGTGGCGGAACACCATTAGCTGAAGCGGTATTAAACGGTAATGGTTTTGAGCAGTCTCTCGGTTGGTTGCTTGGTTATCAAAATGATGCGGTACGTCAGCAGCAGGAATCTTGGATGGCGAGCTACAATGCCAACTGGCTTTACGGTACATCCGGTCGCCCAAGTTTACCCAAGCCATTCGTCAACGTAGTGGGTACTGACGTTGAGTCAGCGATCTGGGATGGTGACAGTTATTGCGGCGGATATTCGCAAAATGTCGGTCTTGAGTTCACGCAAAACTGGCTCGACAGCTGCTCAGATGGATTCCTCAATTGCAGTTCGCAAAGTGCTGCCGGTTCGGTCTGGTTCTACGATAAATGGTACACCAAAGGTGGTGAGCCACTCAGTCATGCGCAAAGCCGTCGCAACTGTTTCTATTTAGACTCATACCTACGTAATCGAATTTAAGGAGCCTGTCATGAAGAACATAATATTAATTACTTCAACAACGCTGGCTCTAATGATGAGTTCAGCAGTTAGTGCCAATACCATTACTAAAAGTGCTGACACAACTAGTTATAGTTTTGCAGTTGCTCAGGACAACAAATTTGTCATCAATCAAAATGAGCATATTCCAGCGACACAAAGCCGCGAATACAGTCTGGATGTCAATGGTCAATCATTACAACGCGGTGTCTCATTAACCACCAGCGCGCCAGGTGCTCTGGTTCGTATCTCAGCAGCGGATGGTCGTTCAGCGGTTGAGCCACAGATGATGAACATCAGCCAGAAAGGTGGCAAAAGCTTCGCCAAAGGTAGTGGTTTTGACATGTTGGTTGATAGTAATGCCATGCAAGCACAAGGTATTGGTTTTCAACGTGGAACCACCGGTTTTAAGTTAGCTGATAATTTGGGCCAGGGTGAGTTTACCTTGCAAACCAACCAGAAGCTTAATCCAAACGGCAAGTACCGCATCAATGTATTTGAGAAAAATAGCGATACAGCTTTATATCTCAAGTCAGGACAGGGAACTTACTTCAGAAACGATACGCTTAATATTAGCGCTAATGTTTTTGATCGCGGTCAGGCACAAACTATCCGCAACATCAAAGCTCGTTTAGTATCACCAACAGGACAAAGTTATCCAGTAATATTCAAAAAATCAGGTGATGGTTATCAAATCAAGATGCCAATGAAAATGGCGGCTGATAATGTTCCTGGTGCTTTATGGGAACTACACACTGAAGTTAAAGCCCATGTAAATGGTAAGTTGATTCAGCGTAACGGTCGCGTACCATTCTCCTATGACGAGATGACTGCTTCGGCTGGAGGCAATGTGCAAATCGTCGGTGGTGACAAGAACCTGAAAGCTATGGTTCCAGTTAAAGTCAAAAAAGACAGTCGCTTTGAAGTGCGTGGTGTTTTATACGGAAGCGATAAAGCTGGTAATATGAAACCTATCATGGTGACCCATACTGCGGATAATCTAAGCCGTGGTGCAGGCCAAATCATGATGGAATTCGATGCCAAAATCTTAGCCAGTAGTGGCCTGAGCGCACCTTACGAGCTGAGGAATGTAGAACTACGAGATCAAAGCCAAATGGCAATTCTAAAATAGTAACTTATGTTTTGATTAATTCGGCAGCTTCGGCTGCCTTTTTTATACTTCAAAAGTTTTTAGTTATCCAGTAGACTCCACTTAACACAACGAACAAGGACAGGGACGTGAATTATCTCATTGGGGCATTATTTGGAATCTTATTAGTTTTGGTTGTGCTTGGCGGCTTTACCTATTTGCATTATTTGGAAGTCGATTCAATCAAACAGGAAATAGAGCATAACAGCCAAAGCCCACAGGCTAAACCGGCAGAAAAACTTTCCCATAGCCCAGCAAATCCTGCTAGTCAAAATATCGCAAATAACAAGCGACAAAACTTGTCTGTCCAAAAGCAACAAAATTCTACATCTACAAAACCGGTGATTTACACCTGGACTGATAGGAAGGGTAATAAACGATTTTCAGAAACACCACCATCATCAGGAAACTATCAAGTGCAGGAACTATCAGGTGAAGGCTTTAGCGTGATTCCAATGGAACGCGTCAAACCTGTTCAAAGAAGCACAAGCTCCGAGCGCAAAACTAATAATAGTTACCAAACCCCAGCAATCATCAAACAACAGCTCTTGTCGCAGAATCACACTCATTGCCGATGGGTAGTTGGCCGTGCCTATGAAACTTACTTAAAAATAGAGCAGCACACAGGGCCGAACCGAAGTATTTACTGCGATGAATACAAAGAGCGATTAATAGAAATGCGTAAGTTAGCTAGAGAGGGCGAAGCCTGTTATTACCCTTACAGGTACTCACCTAAATGTTAAATGGAAAGTTGTAAGGAATTGCAGCGCGAGTAGCTACGAGGAAGTTATAACACCCCCAGACTTTACCTCCTTTCAATGTTTACTCTTAACAGCTTTTTTTACTAAGGCTTTAAAGATGGCGCGCTGTGATTTCATGTATAGCAAAAACTCGGGATGCCATTGTACTCCCAGCACAAAAGGTATGGCGGGAGCTTCGACAGCTTGAACAATGTTATCGGCATCTTTGCCGGTAACTACTAAGTTTTCACCGACCTTATCAATCCCCTGATTATGCAGGCTGTTAATCTTGGAAGGTTTGCTGCCCATAATAGACAGGAGCAGGCTGTCACCGACTTCTGAGGTGTCTGATTTATAGAGGGTTTTTAACGGAAAAATAGTCCACCTATTTGAGGTTTTAACTCGATGCAGATGCAGCTGTTGGAACAGTGTTCCGCCGCAAGCAACATTAAGTAGTTGCGCTCCTCGGCATATTCCCAGCAACGGCAGGTTTCGCTTCAAGGCATCTTTAATGATTTTCATTTCAAAGGCATCGCGAGCGCTATCGTATTTTGGTTCTACTTCCGGCTCGGTAGCATATAACACAGGTTCAACATCGTGCCCACCAGTGATGACCACGCCATCATATTCATGCTGAAGTTGTTCGTCGCCTGGTCGCAATTGTAGCGGGCGTCCACCGTAGAAACGAATGGCCCATGCCACCAGCAATCTGGGGCCAAAAGCGCCTTTATTGGGTCCTGTAATCGCAATTACCGGTTTAGCCATTGCTTCTCCACAATCTTATCCCAGCTAGTGAAAAGCCGCTTTAAGGGACTGTTCAAATATTTCTCATAAGCCTGGCAACAAGCTTGTAAGCGACTTTCATCCGCGGCCAGACGTTCGACCTCAACCCAATCGTTCCATGCTTGGTATATTCCCCACTGTGGGTTATCAATGTCGCAGTCGGGTAGCCGATAATGAAACGTTGGACGTGCCTTAATCAGTTCATCGTCGGTTTTATCAAGCACCCGCTGCTCATCCAAATGTTTAAACAAGGGCAGCATATCCAGCGCTCGGTTGCGGGTTGGGTTATCAATCAGGTAGTCATCAATCAGATCTGATAGCTCAGGCCAGTAATCGGTTTTGATGATTTTCTTAATGTATGCAGCGGGGAAGGGGTCTACATAGCTGGTTATGCGGCGCGTAAGATCAATATCGGCACGTTTATAAAGCCAATCATAGAGGCACATGAAAGCTTTCAAACAAGCAGTAATATGCTTTGCTTCATGGCTGGCCAATTCAGGGTTAAGCTGCATGCCGAATGCATTAACGGCTCTGTCAGCCGTGCCTTTAGCACCTTTTTGGTGTAAACGTCTAACTAAGCCCTCAACCTCATTCAATCGATCCCAAGGCAGAGGTGGACTAATAACTTCTACCGGCACCAGCGCTTTTGCCGCCCATGCCAGCAACTCTTCTGTTGAGCGGTTCACTTGATCCATGAATGTTTTATTATGCTGCTGCTTGCGGCCTAGTTTTTTTATGTAGTCGTAATCTAATTCGACGCCCCAGTCCCCGCTATTATCACCTTTTAAGGTTCGCGCATATCGACCATCAGAGGAAATCGTGAGGCTAAAATGATTGGAGACCAATGCAGCGAGTGTATCAAGTTCAAGACCACTCATTTCAAGCTCCACGCCAATTCGCCGCTTTTTCCCCTCAGCATTTTCTAGCCACGGAGGTGATTTTAATTGTGGGTCTGCTGTAGGCATTTAGTACCCCTTAAATTAAATTCAAAAACGAATGATAGTGATGCGCGATGCATAGCTTTTGAGCTTGGACATCGTGAAAGCTCTATTCGCTCACTCGATTCACAAATCTAAAGTGTTGCGATCTAAACTAGCAGCTTCATAATTAAGACTAAACGATTAACCACAGGGCAACAACCCAAAAACTAACTGCATTATTCTTTAGCTCGTGCTAATTTAGTGTCTAGCATCAATAATGTCGGACTGTATGGATAGACGGAATCGAGACAGACGTTTAAGAGCACGCGAGAAGCTGACAACAGCGCTTCTGGTGCATATTAGTTTATGGGCGTTGTCGATTGTGATTCTGGCATCAATCGTAACTTTTCTGACTACCTACCAATCCACTCGCGAACAATACATTCAGCTCTTAAAGCAGGACATTGCGCCCAAGCTTGAAAAGAAGCGCTGGAAGTTTGATCAGGTTCAATCTCAGGCGGATATTCTGGCTGAGCAGTTTTTGCAGCGTTATCAGCTTTTAAAGAACAATCCTCAATCGAGTATCGACGCTTTCGATAACTGGTATGAGGAAACCTCGCCAGGAGTCATGCGCCTTAAAGCTGACTTTAACCGGGGTGAAAATGTCGACTTTGCTTTGTTTGAAGATGTTTCGACCTTTGCTGGCCCACGCAAGAGCCCGATTGATGATGAATTAAAGGTGCGTGTCATTGCTGCCCAATATACTTTGAATGAACTCGGGCCCGCCTGGCATCATCAAGTTGCTAATAGTCATTTTTCTTTGCCAGAAAATATCATCGTCATGTATTCGCAAAAAGAGCCATGGGGGCTGCTTGCTGATAAAGATTTGGTGATAACCGACTTTTCGGTGGTTCGATCAACTCTGCAAGAGTTTAATCCTGAGCGCGAATCGCTGTGGACAGGTTTGTATTACGATATTTCCGCGGACTTCTGGGTGATTACCTATCAAAAACCAGTGGACTTCGAGGGAAGGCATCTGGTCAATGCCAGCTTTGATGTCAGTCTGTCCAAGTTACTGGAAGAGCTGATCGAAAAGAAACAGCCCAATGCGGAACATTTGGTGCTCAACAATAAAGGAGGCCTGATCGCCGCTTCCAATATGTCTATGAGTGTACTCAATACCCATCAAATTTTAACACCCGATAACTATCAGGAACCTTTATATCGCTATCTCTATCAACTGTTAGTAGATAATCATGATTTGAAAAATGGGGTCGTGTTGGACCAAGCCATTGAAGACCATATCGTTATTGTGAACCATATCCGTAGCCTCGACTGGTGGTATTTTACGGTCTATCCTCGCAGCCAAATTCAGATGCAAGCACTGATCTTTCCTCTGAAACTGACGTTAGCCGGTATTGCTTTGGTCGGGCTTATTTTGCTGATGGTTTACTGGCATATCAAAACCGAGGTTTCCAAACCTTTGCAAACGATCGCTAAGGTCGCCACCTTGATGGGGTCAAAGAATTATCAGGACGTGATAGCCGGTGATGCGGTAAACTCTAAAACCCACGGCGAAGTGAAACGCGTCATTGAAGCCTTTAAAACCATGGCGCAACGATTTATAGCGGCACAACAAGAGTTAGAAGCAAAGGTGGACCAGAGAACCGCTGAACTGGCGCAAGCCAACCGGCGACTGGAAGAATTGGCGCATTCAGACGGACTCACAGGCTTACTCAATCGCCGTTCCTTCGATCAGGACCTCGATAAAATAATAAGGACTCCTGAAGAACGATACGTACTGGCGATAGCCGACATCGACGACTTCAAACTGTATAACGATAACTATGGCCACGAAGCAGGAGACAACGCCTTAAAAGCAGTCGCCGCCTACTTGATCAACCAATCAACCGGCAAATGCTATCGCTACGGTGGAGAAGAATTAGCAATGCTGTTAAAACTTGGTGAACTAGATACAATAAAATTAGAGCTGGAATCAATCGTTAGCGGCATAAACGATCTACAGATTAAACATGACTATGGCAACAAAGGCGGCGATTATCTCTCCATCAGCATCGGCGCCGCAGTCATAGCGGCCAATGATTCACCGCAACAGGCCATTAAGCGCTCTGACCAACAGCTTTATAAAGCTAAAGCCGCTGGCGGCAATGTGGCTTACTTTTCTACTGCCCATTAACGCAAAGAAAAAAGGTCACCTTGTATAACTGGTGACCTTGGTTGTTTCTCTTGCTCAGCTGTGGAAACAGCTATTGCTTTACAAGTTCCACGCGCCTATTTTTCGCACGTCCCGGTTCTGCTTTATTACTTGCCACGGGTGCTGCATAACCAACTCCCCAAGGCTTCAAGCGAGCAGCATTAATGCCATAATTACTAACCAAAGCTTGTTTAACGGATTCTGCACGGCGCTTCGATAAGTCAATGTTATAGTCGAAATCTCCCTGGTTATCGCTATGGCCAACGACTAATAGTTTTAATTCAGGGTTGTCTTTCAATAGCTTGGCTATTTCATCTAGAGTCGGTTTGGACTCTGTTTTAATGGTGGCCTTGTTAGTATCGAAGTACAAGCCATATAAGGCGACCTTTCCGTTCAAGTCTATCTCTTGCGCCATCTCACTGGCCTTTACCATAACTACTTTGCTTTCTTGTGCTTTTTCTTCAACCACATCGACTTGCGCAAACACTCGTTCACTTGTGTCCTCGCTATTAGTACGAGCATTTTGGATGACATGCAGTGAGACATAAGCATCGCCCTCTGGACGTGAAATCTTAGCCACTAAATAACGAGTTTTATCATTCTGAGCATTACCAAAGATGAGGGAGAAAACGCTATAGCCAGGAGCAACATACTTGAAATTATTACCGCTGCCTTGTGTCGTGCAGGATTCTGGACCGCTATTACCGCTACACTCAAAAATGATGTCGGCCTTGTTTTTCGTTAGAGCATCTTTATACGCCCTAAAAACGGCTAAACTACTGGTACCTTTGGGAGCTCGGTAAGTTATCCGTGTTAACTTTCCTTCTTTGGTGACCATATGCTTAGCATTGTCATTTTTTACCCGTGATGTTAAAGGTTCGACAATAAACTGGAACTCATCAAAATCACTGTAGCTATATTCAATGATCTCAGCACCTTCAAAACGTCCGGTCAGGGGGTGATCTTGAGCATTCTCAACATCAGCCGCATGACTTCCGATTGTCCAACATAATATGCTTATGGCTATTGCAAATATACGCATCATTTAATGACTCCTTTACGATAATCTCGTTCTTTATTCTTGCTTGTTCCAAACTTAAGATGCCGCCCTCATTCTAGTGTAACGCGACACTTTCATTAATACTTAAAGCGACTTAATAACAAAAGAAAGAAATCTTATGGCTCTAAGACAATCCATAACCTATCAAAATACTACCTCAAAAACAGGTACAAAGACTCATAAAATACTATTAATTCAGACTTATCAACCCTTTGGCGGGGCATTGCACTGAGAGGAGAGCCTTACCTTTGTGCAAACAGCGGCACACCGAGGACATGTATTTTTATGATAAAATCAGCCCCGAAATTAAGTAATAAGCCTTATACATCAATAACAGTTCCTATAATAAAAGGGAGTTTAGCTATGACAAAGTACAATCGTTTTGCACATAAACAATCCGGCATTTCCTCAGCAGCCATTATCACTATCATCGCGGTTGCCGCTATTGGCGCGGGCGTTGCCTACTATGCATTAAGTGAGGACAGCTCACCGGTAATGGGTAATGATAGTGTTACCGAGAACATCGAATTATCGAAGCAAGAAAGCTCAAAACAAGATACTGCCGAACCAACACATCAATCTAGTCAAGTGGTTAGCGAAACGCCTAAAATATCGGTAGACACCGAAACTTTTTGTACTCAGCTTGCTGAGGTAGGGAAGGTTTTCAATAAAGAATATAGCGGTGGCAGAGTGAGAGAGAATGCCTCATTTGGCCCAAAGGCTGCCTGTTCCTGGAATGGTCCATCGGTCACAGTCTTTTTTGGCGACAATTCTTATCACCGAATGAGCACTGGATTTGGATCGGAAATCAATGAGGATTATGAAGGACTCGACTTTCCTGCCTTTAAAAAAGAAACCTCAACCACTACCGTCGGTTATGAGATACGGGTTAAGTCAGACAAAGGTTGGACCATTGCGATTAGCGACGGACGAGGGCTTAAGCAGAGTTTAACCAAAGAGCAATACAATAAGATCGCAACTATTGTGAATGAATCATTGAATAAGAATTATTAAGAACTTACCAAAGGTTTTATTTCTCCTATGCATTACCAGAGAGAGGTAATGCATAGAGTCTTAAAAAACTTATTGAGTAAAAGCCAGCCCTGGTAATGGTAATAAAACCTCGAAGTCGCTATCGCCCCTTCGGGGCTTAGCTGGCTGCATTCGTTTGTTAGGCTATATTTTGCAATCCATGTCAATAGACCTCGATGTGTCCAAAGTGAGATTTCAGGCTCTATGCCTAGACTTTGAAAAATCAGTACGAATCAAATATTCAAAAAAAAATGCAAACATGTGATCTTTTGACAAAAGTTTCACGACTGTACATTCAAAGTATAGGTATAAAAAGACACATTAGAGAGTTTCTCATGAAAAAGTTTACAGCTTTACTGGTGGCCGGTTTCGTACATGCACTATTCAATCAAACAGCATTGGCACAGGACGAAAAAACGGCTTTGGTGCCTTTACCTTCGGTTGACGACTTCACCAGAGGTAATGATGGCTGGGCTTTCGCGCTTGGCCTGGGTATTGAGTACGAATCAGCCTACGAAGGGTCGGACGAATTTGGTTTCGAACCCCAGCCTGCTGGTGCAGTTCAATGGCGTAACGGTGATGATATTTTCTACTTTGCAGGTGAGGCACTAGGCTGGCGTGGTCTCCGTGCTGATACCTGGCTATTCGATGCTGCCGTGGCCTTCGATGAGGGGCGTGAAGAAGGTGATTCTGATGATGGTCGTTTGGATGGACTCGGTGATCAAG
>Ga0209692_10000676_pt1 | contig 67189 bp, 59 predicted proteins | sample tdDd472_FD_187129 | JGI IMG/M metagenome (GOLD analysis project Ga0209692, IMG submission 187129) | Marine sediment microbial communities from the Atlantic coast under amendment with organic carbon and nitrate - tdDd47.2 (SPAdes)... | ecosystem: Environmental > Aquatic > Marine > Coastal >... | reverse complement strand
GAGAATCCTACCAAAGCACTAGCAACGGTCTCACGATTAAAGCCAGAGAACCAGGCATCCTTATAGTCATTGGCAGTTCCTGTTTTACCCGCAAGGTCGTTACGTTTAAGTAAAGAACTGTTACGACGTGCTAACTGAGTGGTTGCGGTTCCGCTATGAATCACATCTTTCATCATGTCATAGATAATAAAAGCATCTCGAGGGTCAATGACCTGTTTTGCGATGCGATCTTCAGGCATGGGTAGGGCTGGCTCATTGCGAATTTCCGGTGAATACTTCTGCTCACGGATTTGATTCTCGATACGCATTTGTTGACATTCGTCACACACTAGCATGGGGCTTGCCTGATACAGAATATCACCCACAGAAGAGCTTATTTCCTGGATATAATATGGGTCAACCTGGTAGCCGCCATTGGCAAGGACAGCGTAAGCCGAGGCCATTTCTAACGGGGTAAAGCTGGCGGTACCCAGTGCAAGTGACTGGTAGGGATCCATATGCTCATCGGGCAGGCCAATCTTGACCAGGAATTGCTCGGTATAATCTGCTCCAATCGCATCAATCAAGCGAGTTGAAATAGTATTGATTGAGCGCTTGAGGCCCACTCGTAAGCGCGTCGGCCCGTTATACTTAAGATTATCGTTTTGTGGTCGCCATACTTCATCGATTGACTCGTTAACTCGAACGTAAGGTGCGTCATTAACCAGGCTTGCTGCAGTAAAGCCCTTCGAGAAAGCTGCAGCATAAATAAAGGGTTTGATATTAGAGCCGGGTTGACGGCGAGCTTGAGTGACCAAGTTGAATTTGTTCGATGAAAAATCAAATCCGCCTACTAATGCGGTGATTGAGCCATTATGGGGGCTGAGTGCGACAAAACCTGCGGAAGCTTCTGGTATTTGACTAAGGTGCCATTGATCTTCAGATGCCTTTAAAACTCGTATAACACTACCTTTACTGACAATATCTGCTGCCTTTTCAGGTTTGTTACCAATGCGTGAGTCACTGATGAATTTTGCAGCCCACTCAAGCCCAGGCCACTGGATAGTTATCATCTGATTATCCTGAGTCAGTACTTCAATCGACTGTTCTGCAACATCTAGCACTATTGCTGGCTTTAAAGGCCCAACAGTCGGCGTGCTATTAAGAAGAGTAAGCAACGCTTCTGTGTCATTGGCATTAAAATCTTCGAGGATTAATTCAGGACCTTTATAACCATGCCTACGATCATATTCCAATAAACCCTGACGCAACGCCTCATTAGCAATTTTTTGTTGCTTGGAGTCGATGGTTGTTTTGACTATCAGCCCCTGATTGTAAGCAATATCTCTGCCAAACTGGTTGATAACATCAATTCGCGCCATTTCTGCAACAAAAGGGGCTTCAAGATCAAGATCGGCAGTGTGCTTCTCTGCTGTCAGGGGGGTTGCAATGGCTTCTTCATAAGCCGCCTGATTAATATAGTCCTGCTCGACCATACGACTGAGGACCAAATTGCGTCGTTGGAATGCTCTCTCGGGATTGGATATGGGATTGTAAGCAGACTCACCCTTTAGTAAGCCTGCCATCATAGCCGCTTGCGGTAAGGTTAGTTCAGTGAGCTCTTTACCGTAATAGACTTGGGCTGCAGCACCTAGGCCATAAGCACGATGACTAAAGTGAACCTTGTTAACGTAGATTTCGAGAATTTCTTCTTTGCTGAGCTCTTCTTCCATTTTGATGGCTAAGAACATCTCAACGAGTTTGCGCTGCAGGCGCTGATCGCGTGTCAAAAACATGTTTCGAGCAGTCTGCATGGTTAAAGTGCTGGCACCTTCTGAAAATTCGCCGCTAAAGAGTGCAACCTTGATCACACGCAATAATCCTTGAATATCAACACCGCCATGCTCAAAAAAACGTTGATCTTCTGTTGCAATTAGAGCATTAATGAAGTCAGGAGGAACCTGCTCCAAATCGACAGGAATTCGGCGAACATCACCAAACTCGCCGATCAGCTTTTCATCAGCGGTATAAATGCGCATTGGGGTTTGAAATTTTACATTCTTTAAAGAGTCAATCGCGGGCACTTGTGGGGCAGAAAAGAGATAAGCTCCAAGTACGATCAAAACCATAAATATGGTGAGTAAACTCACAAAAAAGGCTAATTTCTTCAATATATTGATGGTCATTTTTTTAGAAAGTCTTATCGTGGGCTGTAAAAGCTCGGGAAATAATTGAGTACCAGTATACCTTTTTCTAAAAAAAAGGCTGAATTTTTTTGTAAATCAGTGTAAATATAGTATCTTAGAGACGTTAGTTAATAAAAAAGTTTAACTTACGTGTTGAAAAAGTATTCACTTTTTGGGGACAAGTCTAAGATAGATAACGCATAGGGAAGTTGTTGAACCAACTTAATGAGGCATAGGATTTATGGTTCTGGGGTTATTCAAAAAGAAACAATTACCGGTAATCGGTATCGATATCAGCTCCACCGCTGTTAAAGTACTCCAGCTTGGAAAAGTCGGAAATCGTTACAGAGTGGATCGCTACGCTGTAGAACCATTGCCCCAGGGCGTGGTTGTTGAGCGTGATATTCGTGACACAGAAGCTGTAGGCAATGCGATCAAAAAAGCGGTCGATAAAGCACGCACTACAACTAAATATGCTGCCGTGGCCGTTTCTGGCTCTGCAGTAATCACTCGTTCAATCCAGATGGAAAAAGGCCTGACTGACCAAGAGATGGAAGACGTCATAAAGGTTGAAGCGGATCAATACATTCCGTATCCACTGGAAGAGGTCAATCTCGACTTCGAAGTTTTGGGTGATTCAGATGTCAATGAAAATCAGGTCGACGTTTTGTTAGCAGCGTCGCGAAGCGTGAATGTTGATTCTCGGATTGATGCGCTGGAAATAGCAGGCTTGATTCCTAAGGTGGTTGATATTGAGGCGTATGCTATAGAGCGCGCGTATCAATTGACTAAAAAGAAGACTGTTGAACATATTGAAAATTCAGTTGTAGCCATAGTAGATATCGGTGCGACAATGACGAGTTTGAATGTGTTGCGCAATGGCCAGGTTATTTATAACCGTGAACAACTATTTGGCGGCAATCAATTAACAGAAGAAATCCAAAGTCGTTACGGCCTGTCATATCAGGAAGCTGGCTTAGCTAAAAAACAAGGCAGTTTGCCTGATGATTATGAGACAGAAGTTCTCATTCCATTTGCAGAAATTATCACTCAACAAGTTGGCCGAGCATTGCAGTTCTTCTTTTCTGCAAGTGAGTTTAACTCAGTCAATGAAATTATCTTGGCGGGTGGTTGTGCCTCTATCGATGGTCTTGATGGAATGATTCAGGAGCATTTGGGGACTCCAACACGAGTTGCCAATCCTTTTGCTGAGATGTCGATTTCTTCTCACGTGAACACTCAGGCTTTAAGTGCGGATGCACCAGCGATGATGATAAGCTGTGGACTAGCACTAAGGAGTTTCGACTAATGGCACGCATTAACTTACTTGATTGGCGTGAGGAGTTACGCCAAGAGCGTCAAAAAGAGTTCTTTATTACTTTATTTTTAATGGTTGTTTTAGCTGGGCTAATCTGGTTCTTGGTACATACGGTTATGGCCTCAAGAATCGAAAGCCAGCAAGCTCGTAATCAGTTTTTGGAAACGGAGCTCAGGCAACTGGATCGCCAAATTCAAGAAATAAACAAGCTAGAAAAACAGCGTGAAGAGTTGATCAAACGAATGGATTTGATTCAGGGCTTGCAGCAAAGTCGCCCCGAAGTTGTTCGTATGTTCGATGAGTTAGTTCATGTGGTTCCAGAGGGCATTAATTTAAGCTCATGGGAGCGCAAGGGGACGAACTTAACGTTTACCGGTCAGGCAGAAACTAATCCGCGTATTTCTGAGTTTATGCGAAAAATGGATGCAGCAGAGCGGTTAAATACAAAGTCATTAAAAGATGTGAACAGAGATGAGAAAGGTGTTCCAGCACAGAACTTTGTGTTAGAGGCTGAGCAACAAACGCCAGGCGTAGAAAATGTTCAACAGGAAGGAGGTCAATAATGGCTGATTTAAGTCAATATCAAGACTTTAATAACATTGGGTCATGGCCACTTCCAGGTAAAATCTTCGTTATCGTGGCCGTGATGCTAATCGTACTGGGGTTAGGCTATTATCTTGATACCAGCGACCAGGTTAGCGAACTTGAGTCCAAGCAGAGTAAAGAAACTCAGTTGATTGAAGAATTTAAAACCAAGTACAAAAAAGCTGCCAACTTACAGGCTTATCGTGATCAAATGGCTGAGATGCAGGAAACTTTTAAAGGGCTGTTGCAGCAACTGCCACGCAATACAGAAATCCCTGGCCTATTGGATGAGATTTCTTATGCCGCAACCGGTGCTGGTGTTGAATTGATTTCACATAAGTACTTGGATGAGGTCAAAAAAGAGTTTTATATTGAGAAACCAATTCAGATTTTAGCGACTGGTAGTTATCACCAAATTGCAGATTTTGTCAGTCGTGTTTCTGGTTTGCCTCGGATTGTTACCTTGCATGACTTTAAAATTGAGCCAGCGAGTTCATCAGCAAGTGGCAGAGGGGGTTCAAGACCAGATGCTGGGGGGGCAGAGCGCTTAAGCTTCAGTGTACTTGCCAAAACTTATCGTTATGAATCAGAGGATGAGCAGCAGTGAGTTACCGTAATAACAAATTCGCAATCCTACTGGGGTTGTCAGTGATGATGGGGATGCTTTCAGGTTGTGAAGACGCTGATTTATCTAATCTGCAGGCACAGGTTCAAAAAATTAAGGATGAAACGCCGACTAGCGTACCTCCATTACCAGAAGTGAAACCCTACGAGCCATTTTCGTACTCTGCTTCAGATATGCGTAGTCCATTTGCAAGCCTGGATCCCGAGTTTGAGAGCCGCCTTCTGCAAATTGATGCTGATTGTGTTTCTGACATTAAGCCAGATCCTAACCGTCGCAAGCAGGAATTAGAAAAGTATGGTCTTGAGGCATTACAGTATGTAGGCCTGATTTCCAATAACAAAGAGCACCGAGGACTAGTAAAAGTACTAACTGGTGACAGTGCAGGCGTCATACAACCTGTTTATGAAGGTGGGTACATAGGCTTAGATGATGGACGAATCACTAATATTGATAGTAATCAGATTACTATTGAAGCCATAGTTCCCAATGGCCGTGGGTGTTGGGAAGCTCGAACACAATACCTTGTCTTAGGGCAGTAGGGGGCTGGACTATGAATAATACAAACCATTTATGGACACACAAGTCACAATTGGGTAAATCGACTATGTTGACAAAGACTACTACATTTATAAAAAGTTGTTCGGTGTTCGCTTTTGCGATGCTCGTAACTTGGAGCGTTGACGCCAGTCAGCTTGAATCAATTAATTATAATGTTCTGCCGGGCGATAAGGTGCAACTGAGAATGACTTATTCAGATGTACCCCCAAACCCGCAAGAATTCACGACCGCCAATCCAGCGAGAATTTCAATGGATTTTGAGGGTGTCGACTCGGGTTTGGACTTTAAAACTAAAGATATTGGTGTTGGCGTAGTTAACTCAGTAACAGCCATCCAAGCTCAGGGTAGAACTCGAGTTGTTGTCAACTTGTCCGAACTTGTTGCTTATAACAGCCAGATTGAAGGGAATGACTTCGTAGTCACCTTGGAGCAAGGAAATCAGGTAACTGCGGGAGCTGATAAGCCCTCACGTAGCACGAGTTATAGTGCTGGAGCGGGCTATGATATTGCAGGTATTGACTTCCGTCGTGGAGTAAATGGTGAAGGTCGTGTATTAGTCAACTTGGGTAACCCTAATGTTTCAGTAGATTTACGTCAGGAAGGACGAACTGTTATTGCTGATTTTATGGGGGCAGATATTGACCCTGCATTTATCCGTCGACTTGATGTTATTGATTTTGGAACCCCTGCCCAAATTGTCGAGACATCGACTCGTGGTAACGCGGTGCGTTTAGCTATTCGTGCTAATGATTCTTTTGAATATTTGGCTTATCAGGCTAATGAACAGTACACGATTGAGCTTAAGCCTTTGACTCAGCAAGAAATTGAAAAGCGTGAGCGCGAACAGCCAAAGTATTCTGGCGAAAAGCTGACATTACAATTTCAAGATATGGATCTTAAAGCCATCTTACATACGTTAGGTGATTTTGCAGGTATCAATATTGTGATCAGTGATGACGTTCAAGGTTCTATGGCTCTTAACCTGGTCAACGTGCCTTGGGACCAAGCTCTTGATATTATCTTGAAGTCAAAGGGTTTGGGCAAGCGTCAGGAAGGAAATGTCATGATGATTGCGCCTGCTGATGTTATCGCACAGCGTGAACAGCAAGAGCTAGAGGCTAACCAACAGCAGGAAGAGTTAGCGCCATTGCGTAGTGAGCTTATACAGGTCAACTATGCTAAAGCTTCTGAAATTGCCGCAATTTTACAAGCTGGCTTAGAAGGCGGTGGGGATAGCAAGGCCGTTGGTGTTTTGTCTGACCGTGGTTCTGTATCAATCGATCCAAGAACCAATACCATACTGGTTCAGGATGTAGCATCAAAGTTAGAGGATGTGCGTCGATTAGTTGCTCAACTGGATATTCCGGTTAGGCAAGTGCTAATTGAAGCTAGAATTGTAACTGCGGATGATGGTTTTGCCCGTGACCTCGGAGCGCGCTTTGGTGTAAGTGATTCAATGAACTCGAATGAGGTCGATGGTGACTTTAATGTAAATCTGCCTATCGCAAACCCTGCGGGTTCTTTGGGTTTGTCATTTGCCCGCTTACAAGATGGTATTGTGGTCGATATGGAGCTTTCGGCACTTGAGTCCGAGAACCGAGGTGAAGTGGTCGCAAGCCCTAAAGTAATTACCGCAAATCAGAAAGAGGCTTATATTAAAGCGGGTGAGGAGATTCCTTATCAACAAAGTTCTGGCGGTGCATCCGGTTCAACCACTATTCAGTTTAAAGAAGCTGTGCTTGAGCTACGCGTTACACCGCAAATCACACCAGATGGTAACGTCATATTGGATTTGCTAATAGTCCAAGATACCAGAGGCGATGCGTTAATTTTTGATGGTGTTGCAGCTGCTCCGGCTATCAATACGCAAGAAGTAGGCACTCAAGTGTTGGTTCGTAACGGTGAGACTATTGTTCTTGGTGGTATTTTCCAACATAGAACTACCTATGATGAGTCGAAAGTACCATTATTAGGCGATATCCCGCTATTGGGTTGGCTGTTTAGAAATACTCAGCGCGAAGATACCAAACAAGAGCTGCTCATATTCGTAACACCAAAAATTATTGAGCAGGGCTTGAAAAACTAATACCTCGTACCCAATTACTGAAAACCCAGGTATAATTCGCAAGCCTGGGTTTTTGGTTTTTATCTGTTTTGGTAATCGAAGAGTTCAAAAAATACAATGAAAGGTAAGCGCAATATCTTTTTAGTGGGCCCTATGGGTGCCGGTAAAACAACAATCGGCAAGCAGTTGGCTGAAATACTGAAACTTGAGTTTGTGGATAGTGATCACGAGCTTGAGGATCGTACTGGTGCACCAATTGATTGGATCTTTGATATTGAAGGCGAAGATGGTTTTCGCAAGAGAGAAGAGGCCATTCTGGAGGAGCTAACTCAAAGACAAGGTATTGTTTTAGCTACCGGTGGTGGCGCCATAGTGTCAGATAAAAGTCGAAACTTCCTGGCTGCAAGGGGAGTGGTGGTTTATCTGGAGACTTCTATTGAGCAACAGCTTGAAAGAACTCGACGTGATAAAAGACGACCATTAATTCAAAACGATAATCCGCGTGCTACATTGGAAGACTTAATGAAAGAGCGTGAACCACTGTATCTGGAAATTGCGGATTTAACTGTCGCAACCAATATCAGTTCTGTTAAGTCAGTGGCAAAAGAAATCGTAGAGTTGATGGAACAACCTATAGCATAAAAGCCGTAACTCATTGAAAAATATTGACTTATCCTTTGAAACTGAGCTGTCTCATTATAAGATATTAATAGGCAAAGATCTTTTTAAGAAAGAGATCTTTGCTGATGCCTTAACAGGCGACTCCGTATTTATTGTTTCAAACGAAACCGTTGCCCCACTTTATTTAGAACCCCTAACGAGTGCCTTAAGTGACTATAAAGTCCATAGTTATTTATTGCCTGATGGCGAAGAGTACAAAACATTAGAGTCATGGCAGTGCTTGTTAGGTGAGATGATTAAAGTTGGATTGCGTCGCAACGATACAGTAATCGCACTAGGTGGTGGTGTTATTGGGGATATTGCTGGTTTTGCAGCAGCGACTCTCAATCGTGGTATGTCGGTAATTCAAGTGCCCACAACGCTACTGTCACTGGTTGACTCTTCGGTAGGTGGAAAAACCGCAGTAAATCATCCTCTGGGAAAGAATCTTATCGGGGCTTTTCATCAGCCCAGCCTGGTTGTTTCTGATATATCCACTCTAAGTAGCTTACCCCGTCGCCAGTATTTGGCAGGCATTAGTGAAATTATTAAAGCTAGTATCATTGCTGACAGTGAATTCTTTGAATGGCTGAATAGTAATGTATCCTCAATTTTAGCTCTGAAGGACCCTACCATATCAGAAATGGTGGAACGAGCCTGCCGAATCAAGGCAGATATTGTGGCTCTAGATGCGAAAGAAAGTGGGGTGCGAGCTTGGCTAAATTTGGGGCACACTTTTGGTCATGCAATTGAAACCTGTGCTGGATACGGCGCACTCTTACATGGCGAAGCGGTGTCAATAGGTATCTGTCTTGCCGCGAAGTTTAACTATGCACGGCAAGTTCTATCTAAAGCTGACTATGAGCAGATAACCTGCTTAATTGATAAGTTTGGCTTACCTGGCAAAATTCCAACAGGCTTGAAGTCGTCCGAACTAATAAGCGCTATGCGTTTAGACAAGAAGAATAGCAGTGAAATGCTGACCCTTATTTTGCCAGCGAAAGTGGGTCGGGTTATGATTAATAAAGCTGTAAGCGTTGATGAAGTAGAAAATTTCTTAATCAAGCAAATCGACTAGGCGATACTTCCATGGTATTTCAACTGACCAAAAGTAAAAATCCATTTGCCAAAGAGCAAAGAGTACTGTTTCTGCCTGAAAGTTGGAAGCGACTCATTTCAGTGGTTCGACATAAGGCTATTAACGGCGGATATACACTGATTGAGGGTGATTTTGGAGCAGGAAAAAGTACCTTTGGAATGATACTGGAAAAGCGGCTTTTATTGGATGAGTCTGTTAATTGCCAAAGAGTTCAGGTTCATCCATTAAGCACTTTTGATCAGATTTGCAATCAATTGCCAAAAGAACGTAACAAGCCTTTAGTTGTTGTGGTGGATGATGCGCATGAAGCTTCGACCAGCCTATTGGTGCATTTAACTGAGTCCATGGATAACATTTTCTGGCTATTACTCGGAGAAGCGGGTACCAGTGAGCGTGTTTCTGATTTTTATAATAATCACGTTACTCTTCCTTTGTTCACTAAACAGGACTGCTACGAGTTCTTGTTAAAACAATTACATGACCGCCCTAAAATGATGCAGTTGTCGCAAATGCAAAGTGATACTATTTGGTATGCTTCAAAGGGATTGCCTAAGCTAATCATAGAGCAGGCCGAGAAAAGCCAACAGCGGCTTGTTGGAGGATATGAGAGCAATGAATCCTTCGAAAAAGCAGATAAAGGTTGGTGGACTAGTGCTATTTTAGGCATTGCCGTGGTGGTCTTCATTGTAGCTCTGATCGTTACAGATTCTGGTGACCCTAAATCCTCCGACTTACTCAATCAGAAGTTGGATGTGATTGAAGATGAGTCCACTGATGATGTGGATGTAAAAGGTCAGCCTGGAGAGGCTACAGTGGATACAGAGGGCCTGAAATCCTCTGAGTTAGAGAGTGCGGTATCCGATCCGATCGCTGAAATAGCGTTATCAGAGCCTGAGCCAGCTCCGACAGAATTAGTCGTTGCCTCTAAGCCTGACTTTGAGCAATGGTTTGAAGCTCAATCTCGAGACCACTATAGCATTCAGCTATATTCCAACTCTAAGCAGCAGGCTGCTAAAGACTTTCAACAATCATTAGACCTGGCTGATAGCTATGTCTATAAAGCAATGGTAAATAATGACGTTCGTTATCGAGTCTTGTGGGGGGCGTACGCAACTCGAGCTGAAGCCGAACAGGCTGTAATGTCGCTGCCTACCCATATTTTGAATCAACAGCCATGGATAAGGCCTTTTTCAGCTATTGCGAGTGAGATAAGTCAGTAAAATACCAGATTGGGCTGTTTTAGGTCGTTATAATCTTTATAATAGCTCCCATGACAATGGCCAACTGACAACATTATGAGCCACCCTCTAAAAAACGAACGTTACCTGAAAGCCTGTTTACAACAACCTGTCGATAGAACCCCCATCTGGATGATGCGCCAAGCTGGGCGCTACTTGCCTGAGTACCGTCAATTAAGGGCTGAAGCGGGTAGCTTTATGGATTTATGTACCAATCCAGAGCTTGCTTGCGAAGTGACCTTACAACCCCTCAGACGCTATCCTCTAGATGCAGCGATTTTATTTTCGGATATTCTAACCATACCCGATGCAATGGGTTTGGGCCTATACTTCACACCTGGGGAAGGCCCAGCTTTCCATAAGCCGATTAAATCTGAAGCCGATGTTAAGGCTTTGTCGATCCCTGATCCTCATCAAGAGTTAAAGTATGTCACTGATGCGGTTTCAACGATTCGTCGTGAATTAAAAGGCGAAGTACCATTAATTGGCTTTTCTGGCAGCCCTTGGACTCTGGCGACCTACATGGTCGAGGGCGGTACCACCAAAAACTTCTCGGAAGTAAAGGGCATGATGTACCGTCACCCAACGGTTATGCATCAATTGTTGGATAAGTTAGCAGATTCAATTATTTTATACCTGAATGCACAAGTTGAATCAGGCGCACAGGCTTTGATGATATTTGACACTTGGGGCGGTGTTTTAAGTCCGAGAGATTATCAGGAGTTTTCACTGCGCTATATGCAGAAAATTGTTGATGGTTTGAAGCGTGATCACGAAGGTCATAAAATTCCAGTAACCTTGTTTACAAAAGGTGGCGGAGCATGGTTGGATATAATGGCAGCAACAGGATGTGATTGTCTGGGTGTTGATTGGACCACAGACTTAGCCGATGCAAGAGCTAAAGTTGCCGGTAAGGTAGCATTGCAGGGCAATATGGACCCATCCATATTGTATGCCGAAGATGACCGTATCCGGGACGAAGTGGCGACGATATTGGCCAGCTATGGTAAAGGATCAGGTCATGTATTTAATTTAGGTCATGGTATACACCAAACGGTTGACCCTGCTAAAGCCGGTGTTTTCATTAATTCAGTCCACGAGTTGAGTAAGGCATATCATTCATAACAGAAAAGTAAATTAGTATGCGCAAGGAAAGTGACTTCAATCCGCCATGGTGGCTTAGCAATCGTCACCTACAGACATTCTGGGCTCCACTGAGCCCTAAAATCCCATTACCTAAACTCCACCGCCAAAGAGTGGAACTTGAGGATGGTGACTTTATTGATATTGACTGGTTGAACCCTAATCGAAATGCCCCGACTGTGGTCTTATTGCATGGGCTCGAAGGAGGGATTGATTCACCTTATTTGCGCAGAATGTTGTTCAAAATCCATCAGCGTCGTTGGCGCGGTGTGCTGGTTTATTGGCGTGGATGTAGTGGCGAAATGAACCGGCTTGATAAAACTTACCATTCCGGCCGAAGCGAAGACCTGCATCAAGTGTTGCAACATGTTGAAGCTGAAATTAACGCTAAGAAAGGTGACGAACCGCGAAGTGAAAAGATATTCGTTGCGGGCTACTCATTGGGTGCTAATGTTTTACTGAAATGGCTTGGTGAGCAGGGCGATAAGGCAAATATCACTGCTGGTTGTGCAGTTTCAACCCCCTTCAATTTATCCATTTGTGCAGATTCCATTGACCATGGATTTTCAAAAATTTATAAACACTATTTGCTAACAGCGCTTAAGCGTAAAATAGTCACTAAATTTGAGCCTCCTGAACTATTAAAAAAACTTAATTTAACACTCAAAGACTTGATGCTTATTGGCTCATTTAGAGAGTTTGATGATCGTGTCTCATCACGACTGAATGAGTTTGAGGATGCTGAAGATTATTATCGTCAAGCATCGAGTATCAATTATTTAAAAACTATTACTAAGCCTGCTTTAATTTTACATGCTCAAGATGATCCTTTTATGTCGCCAGATATTATCCCAACTGACGATCAGCTTTCTGATAGTCTAGAGTTGAGAGTGAGCTCGCACGGCGGGCATGTGGGATTTGTCAATGAGGCCAGTATAGGTAGCGCCAGTTTCTTTCTTGAAAAAACCATACTGAATTACTTCGACCGATTTATTTAAGAAAAAGGGTTGGTCTTTTCAAGCATCAATTGCTTATAGATTTACCGCCCAAATTTGCTATGCTGAGTTTATTATTGATTCTATGAAGCATGGTAATGAAACAGGAATTTAACCACTTTAGGCAATTAGCCTTTGAGCAGTCCTATCCAGCTATTTCAGAACGGCGCAAAGTATTAAAGCAATTAAAAAATATGCTGCTCAAAAATGAGCAGTTAATTATTAAAGCAATTAATGAAGATTTTTCTTACCGAGAACCATTTGAAACACAAGTCGCCGAAATCTTCCCTTCCATAAAAACGATTCAGCATGCTTGTAAGAATGTTACAAGCTGGGTGAGCCCTGAAAAACGTAAAGTGAGCCTCTGGTTCAAGCCTGCAACGGCTAAAGTTATGTATCAGCCGCTAGGAGTGGTGGGTGTCATTGTCCCCTGGAATTATCCGCTCTACCTTGCCATAGGCCCAATCGTGGCGGCTATTGCTGCGGGGAACCGAGTTATGGTCAAGATGTCTGAGTTCACCCCGGGCTTTAGTCAATTATTTGCTCAACTTTGTAACAAGTATATTGATAAAGGGTGGATTGGTGTTATTAATGGTGATGCAGAGGTCGCTGCTAAATTTTCTGGCTTACCATTTGATCGTCTACTGTTTACTGGCTCAACTGACATAGGCAAGAAAGTTATGGCTGCAGCCAGTAAGAATTTAACACCAGTAACATTGGAGCTGGGTGGTAAATCGCCAACGATTATTGATGAAGGTTATCCGCTTGAGAAAGGCGTTGAGAAATTATTATTTGGTAAATTACTCAATTCGGGACAAACTTGCCTGGCTCCGGATTACCTCTTTGTCCATCAAACCCACAAAGAAAACTTCATAACAACTTGCAAGTCTGTGGCCAACACTTTTTACCCTGACTGGAAGCGTGCTCAGTACACTTCCATGATTAATAATAAACAATGGGAGCGTCATCAGCATCTACTGGATGATGCAAAAAATAAAGGTGCTGGACTTGTGTCTCTTTTTTCTGACTCGGAAACCACAGGTAGAAAGCAGCCTCCCTGCTTGGTAATGGGAGCTGATGATGACATGCTGATTATGCAGCAGGAAATTTTTGGACCGTCATTACCTGTATTCTTTTTTGATTCTATCGATGAGGTTATCAAATCCATCAAGCAGCGACCTCGTCCATTAGCATTGTATCTGTTGTCAAATGATAAGAATCACTTTAATAGGCTGATGACCGAGACTCATTCAGGCGGCGTTACCGTTAATGATACGATTCTACATGTTAGTCAGGAAAGTCTTCCTTTCGGTGGTGTTGGAGCCAGTGGTATGGGTCATTACCATGGTATAGAAGGTTTCAAAACGTTTTCTCATGCTAAGAGTATCTTTAAGCAGTCTCGATTCGCCAGTTCTAAGTTGATTTACCCTCCTTATGGTAAGCTCAGTAAATTGCTATATCGACTAATGAGAGGTCGGTAAAAGAAGTTAATGATGAAGAATATTGATACTCCTGAAGTAAATAAAACTCGCCGGACAATTCTTAAAAGTTCTTTATGGGGTAGCTTGGCTATCGCTTCAGGGATTAGTATTTGGCAGTTGTCATTAACAGAGTCTGTCGAGGCACTGGAAGGTGATGACCACCCTTATCGATTTCTAACTCTAGATGAGCGGATGCTTTTATGGGCGCTCATTCCTGCTTATCTTTATCCTGCTGTGCAGCAAGGTGACGATAAGTTGAAGTTAGTCATATTACAAAATATAGACGGTGCAATTAGCGGTTTGCCTCAATCAACACAAGATGAATTAAGGCAACTCTTTAGCCTGCTGAGTTTCCAGTTAAGTAAGGCTCTGGTTGCGGGGATTTGGACACGCTGGAATAAAGCCAGCATAGATTCATTACAATTTTTCTTGGCTAGTTGGCAAGAGAGCTATCTGGCACTGCTACGCACTGGTTACCTCGGCCTGCATCAAATTATTATGGGCTCCTATTATGGTGAGCCAATGAGTTGGCAGTTGATTGGCTATCCTGGCCCACCTCAATTCAATTTACCCGAATCCTTTTATGACAATATCTAATGCATTAGATGCGGCAACATTACAGCAAGAAAGCCTGTCAGCGGATGTTGTGATTATTGGCAGTGGGGCAGGTGGTGGGGTTAGCGCAGAAATCTTTGCTGCAGCCGGTTACCAAGTTTTATTGATCGAGGAAGGGCCTCTTAAGACAGCGCGTGATTTTAAAATGCGCGAAAAAGATGCTTACCCACAACTCTATCAAGAGTCAGCGGGGCGTAAGACCTTAGATAAAGCGATCAATATTCTGCAAGGGCGTTCAGTTGGCGGATCCACCACGGTTAACTGGACCACTAGTTTTAGAACACCAGAGCAAACCTTGTTGCATTGGAAAAATAATTTTGGCATAGAGGCTCATAATCAAAAGTCGCTCACTCCCTGGTTTGAAACAATGGAGCAGCGATTGAATATTGAGCCTTGGAAAGTACCAGCCAATGCAAATAATCAAACTATTGCAAACGGTGCCGAAAAGTTGGGCTGGTCTTATTCAAGCATCGCACGAAATGTTAAAGGTTGTGCCAATCTGGGTTATTGCGGATTGGGTTGCCCAATCAATGCAAAGCAATCGATGTTAACCACGACCATCCCCGCAGCGTTGAAAGCTGGAGCGAAGCTACTTTACAAAGCCAGAGTCGAGCGAATTAATTATCAGCGGGGGAGAGTAACGGGGTGTGAACTGGTAGCGATGGATGACTTTGGCCAGCCGATGCCAAACCGCAACATTAGTGTGGTAGCGTCGCTGGTCATATTAAGCGGAGGGGCGATTGGCTCGCCTGCTGTGTTATTACGCTCACAGGTTCCTGATCCCCATAAATTGATTGGGAAAAGAACATTCCTGCATCCGACCGTCATTAGCGCAGCAGTTATGCCTGAAGCAGTGAATGGTTATGCCGGAGCACCGCAAAGCATTTACAGCGATCATTTCTTATGGCCTGACAATGACGATATGGGGTTTAAGATTGAAGCTGCGCCACTTCATCCGCTACTAACCTCAACCGTATTAACAAGCTTTGGCCAGCAGCACTTTGGCTTGATGCAGCAGTTTCCGCATATTCAGGGCTCGATTGCGTTGCTACGAGATGGCTTTGATGAGCGCAGTGTTGGCGGTGAAGTGATACTGGATGATTATGGTTATCCAAAATTGAGTTATGAACTCAATGATTACTTCTGGAGCAGCGCACGAAAAGCTCTATTGGCAATGGCTGAATTACAGTTTGCCGCGGGTGCAGAGCAGGTATTACCGCTTCACCTGTATTCGCAACCCTATACCGACTGGGGGCAGGCAAAATCAGCGATAGAGGAACTGCCCATGAAATCGCTCAAAGCACTGGTATTCAGTGCTCATGTTATGGGTGGCTGCGCTATGGGTAGTGATCCAAAACGCTCTGTGGTTGACGAGGCGGGGCGTTTTCATCACCTTAAAGGCCTCTATATCTTTGATGGCTCAATTTTCCCCACCAGCATAGGGGCTAACCCACAATTGTCGATTTATGGCATGGTGGCAAAGCTGGCCAGTGAGTTAGTGTCAGCCTCTAGGATTTCCTAGTCCTTTTCAGTAAGATGGCGTTTTGATTGCAGGTCGATATTATGATGAAGAAAGTGTTATACCCAGGGACTTTCGACCCCATTACCAAAGGTCATATGGACTTAGTGGATCGGGCCTGTCGCCTGTTTGACAAGGTGGTGATCGCGATTGCTCATAGTCCCTCAAAAAAGCCTTTATTCAGTCTCGATGAGCGGGTCGATATGGTGCGCATGATCTTTGCCGATAACCCGCAGGTAGAGGTATTGGGTTTTCGTGGTTTGCTGGCAAATTTTGCTAAAAAAAATGAAGCGATAGCTATTTTACGGGGCATTCGAGCTGTATCAGACTTTGAGTTTGAGTTTCAGCTTGCCAATATGAATCGTCATCTTGATCCTGATTTAGAATCGATTTTCTTGACGCCATCTGAGAAATACTCATATATTTCATCATCGCTGGTGCGCGAGGTTGCGTCTCTAGGCGGAGATATTTCTGCGTTCGTAGATGAACGCGTGGAACAGGCGCTTTTAGAAAAGTTTAAGTCTTAATTGATAGCTTCTTTATACAAAAATATTATGGCTTGAACACTCGAACTTAATCGCCATATAAGCGATAATAGCAAAGTGACTTGCGTAATAGACAGAGATTAACGACCCTTATGGCATTAAAAATTACTGACGAATGCATTAATTGTGATGTTTGTGAGCCTGAGTGTCCCAATGAGGCCATTTATCAGGGAGAAGAGATTTATGAAATCGACCCCGATAAATGTACCGAGTGTGTGGGCCACTATGATGAGCCGCAATGTCAGCAGGTGTGCCCTGTGGACTGTATTCCACTGGATGAAGAGCACGCTGAAACTAACGAAGAATTGATCGTTAAGTACGAAAGGTTAACCGGCAATAAGTTTGTTGGTTAATTATTTTTCTGTTGGAATTACAGGGCGACGAAAGTCGCCTTTTTTTATCACATAAACTTTATGCCTAACCTTACTCTTAAAGAGTGGCTTGCTGAGCAACCATTCACTCTAACTCTATCCTCAGGATTTTTTGGCTTTTTTGCTCATGCTGGGCTAATGCAAGCCTTGGAGGAGGCTCAACTGTTACCACAAAAGTTAACCGGCTCTAGTGCGGGGGCGCTTATTGCCGGATGTTGGGCGGGCGGTATGAGTTCAGATAATATTAAAGCTCTCCTGTTTAGTCTTAAGCGCTCTGACTTTTGGGACCCCGGACTAGGTTTAGGATTGCTTAAAGGCGATAAATTCCGTCAGCTACTGGCAGACTCTTTGTCGGCCAATAGTTTTGCAGATTGTCGTTCGAAGTTGGCGCTGTCGGCGTATTCAATCGATAGCAAGCAGACAAGAGTCTTACGCAATGGCGATCTGGTTTCGGCCATATATGCTTCTTGCGCGATTCCATTCATGTTCCAGCCCATTGTTATCGATGAACATCGTTTATTAGATGGTGGCATAAAGGATAGACCGGCTCTTCTAGGAACTGAGCAGGGTGAGCGGATTTTTTATCATCATGTCGCTTCAAAATCGCCCTGGCGGCGCAAAAATGACTCTGCGATACAGGTCCCAGCTCGCGACAACTTAACCAGCCTGGTTATCCATGATTTACCTCGTTCAGGGCCATTTAAATTAGAGGCTGGGAGAGAGGCTTATCTATTAGCATATAAAGCAGCTCAACGGGCATTGGAGATGCCGATCATTAATAGCAATGTCAGTGTCGTACCTTAGCTTTTGTATTAATCGTTAAAAGACTTGTAGACAGTATTCTCCCGACTCATCTAGAATAACCTCTCCTTTACTGTGTGACTGTTTGGCGTCCTGTTGAGCGATGAGCACCAATCCTTGTATGACGTGTGGCGCATGTTGCGCAACTTTTCGCGTATCTTTTTATTGGGGTGAAACCACCCTGGCACCCTATGGGCAAGTTCCAGCTGAATTAACCGAAAAGGTAAGTCCGCAACGTGTCTGTATGTCGGGTACGCAGGCTTCCAATCCACGCTGTGTGGCGTTAGAGGGTGCTATAGGACAAGATGCCATATGCAGTATCTATAGCGATAGACCAAGCCCCTGTAGGGATTTCGAAATTAATTTTGAAGGTGTTAATCCGGCCTGTGATCGAGCTCGGTCACGTTATGGATTGGTGCCAATTCATGTGGTGCAGATAGAGTCGGAAAATAACGATTTTGAAATAGTTGCCTAAAGGTGGCGGTGATGATTGATGGCCTATCATTATACAGGCTCTTGAGGCGATTCCATTTCCACAATAATGGGCCAACGGCCTTGCATGATCACATGACCGACATAACGCTTAGCACCATCTGTAGCAAACTCAAATTGATAGCGACGAAGAAAGCGCCATTTTCCCTCTGAGTTTTTATCAAAATACACTTTTTTTAAAGCAACATAGCCATCCAAGTTTTGCACATAAGCATCCTTACAGGCTTTGAGCGCCACTTTATGTGCCTGCTCACTGATGCGGCTGTTATAGAGCCAAAAACCGATGCCCAGAGCGATGACTAAAATGACAAGTAAGTTCAGCATGTATTTTGTTTGCCGTTCGATAAGAGGATAAGAAGTCTAGATAAGACAAAGGCGGCTAAAGCCGCCTTCTTTGCATAGCTGGTAATTGCTGTTATTTGCCCACTATCCATTTAGCAACATTAACTTTGCTAACACCGGCTTCCTTGGCTTGGTCAACTGCAGCAATCAGTACTTCGTTATAAGCATCTTCATGAACGCGAACTAAAACTGGAGAGCGTGGATCGACTGCCAGTTGAGTTTCGATATTGGCACGAATCGCCTCTTTATCGATAGTACGTTCATTCATAATGACATTGCTCCCTTCATCGATTGAAACCACAATCAATGGTGGAGGGTTTTCAGGTGGAGTGGTGTCCTGATTAGTTGTAGGACGGGCCACATCTACCGCTGACTCTTTAACAAATGAGGTTGTTACGATGAAGAAAATCAACATGATAAAGACGATGTCTAGCATCGGCGTCATATCAATTGAGGTTTCATCATCATCTCTATTTCTTTTATTACGCATATTTCTCTAATCCTATCGCTCTGTCTGTTTGTATGAGACTAAGTTTATACAACTAAGCCAACCCTACAAAGTTACATCTGGGCGACAAATTCACCAATTCATCAAGTATAGCTGGCACATTAAATGTGATCCAGAACTAAATGTCTAGTGTAAATTTAGTAAAAGCCACTTCCCTTATGACGCTTACCAGCGGGTAACGCTAACCCGTTGAATTCCTGCCTGCTTAGCGTGGTCCAAAGCACCGATTAGCGTTTCATGTTGAGCCATTTCATTGACTCGAATCAATAATGGAGCTTTGGGAGAATTGACCAGCTGACTTTCAATGTTGGCTCGAACAGCCTCTATATCAATGATTCTATTATTAAAAATGACCTGACTATTTTCATTAATACTGACTATAATTAGTTTCTCGCCTTGCTCGCAGTTAGCCTGGCATTGGTTACTTGGTCGAGCAATATCTACCGCCTGGGTTTTGACGAAACTGGTAGTGACAATGAAAAAAAGCAGCATAATAAAAACGATATCTAGCAGAGGTGTCATATCCACTTTCGCCTCTGAGGTTGCGGCTTGATAGGTTTTGCTTTGAGTGTGTTTTAGCATGACTGACTCCTTGTTCTTCTTGCAGTAGCACAATAAGGACTTTTAGACGTCTATTTAAAGCCTCGCTTTCAACTTATCAGAAGTTTTACGAGGAAGCTAGCGCTTCGGACCTGTATTAGTGTCCGGTCTACCGTTGGCACTTGGGGCAGTAGAAGCTAGAGCGTTGGCCTATGACCTGTTTTTTGATGATGGCACCGCATTGGTTGCAGGGCAAATCAGCACGGCCATAAACATTTAACTGCTGAGCAAAGTAGCCTGGTGAGCCATCTGTTTGTGTGAAGTCTTTTAGGGTTGTCCCACCCTCACCAATCGCTTTTTGCAGCACGCTTTTGATAAAGCCAGCCAGCAAGTTGCAACGTGCCAGACTGATTCTATTGGCAGCCCGTTTGGGATGAATACCGCTCATAAATAGTGATTCACTGGCATAAATATTGCCGACGCCAACCACCACTTTATTGTCCATAATAGCGTTTTTAATCGGACCTTTGCGCTTAGCTAAAGCCTGATGTAGAGATTGTCCATCAAAGTCATCACTTAAGGGCTCCGGGCCAAGCTGACTGAGTACTTTCAGGGTTTCCCCTTTAGGCTGCCACAGGATGGCACCAAAGCGTCGCGGGTCGTTTAAACGTAAGGCGCTACGATCATCGAAGACCACTTCGAAATGATCATGTTTTTTTAAAGCAGTTTGCGCACTGACTACTCGCATAGTGCCAGACATGCCCAGATGCATGATTAGAGTGCCGGTTGGAAATTCCCAAAGCATATATTTGGCACGCCGCTTAATATCCCCCGAAGTAGCCCCAATCAGCTTGTTAGCTTCCGGTGCTATGGGCCAGCGCAGTTGAGACTGGTAGATATTTACCGCAGTAATTCGTTTGCCGACAATATGTGGTGCCAGGCCATTCTTGGTGGTTTCGACTTCAGGTAATTCGGGCATTAGAATTCAATGAAGGATATTTGGGGACAGATGTCTCATAGTATCGACTACAACGCAAAAAGCCCAGAGTAAACTGGGCTTTTACGTACATCGAAGCGTTTTCTTGGAGGCAGAAAACTTAAATATCTTAACGGTATAATAAGCAACCGTTTAAGCGGAACTACTTAATTTTAGCTTCTTTGTAGATAACATGTTGGCGAATGGTTGGATCAAACTTTTTGATCTCCATTTTGCCTGGCATGTTTTTCTTGTTTTTGTCTGTAGTGTAGAAGTGACCTGTACCGGCACTTGATACTAAACGGATTTTATCGCGCATCTTTATCGCTCCTTATACTTTTTCGCCACGAGCACGCAATTCAGTAAGCACAGTATCGATACCTTTTTTATCGATAACGCGCATACCTTTTGCAGATACACGTAATCTAACGAAACGCTTCTCACTCTCAACCCAGAAACGGTGAGAATGCAAATTAGGCAAGAAGCGACGCTTGGTTCTGTTCTTCGCGTGTGACACATTATTACCGGTCACTGGGCGCTTACCTGTTACCTGACAAACCTTAGCCATGGATAGCCTCCAAAAATAACTCAAAAAAACGATTTAAGCGCACGATGTTAGATATTCGGACATCGCAGCTCTTCAAATTGGGCGCACTTTATACCAGAAAGCTGCCTGCTTGACAACAAAACTCAGATCAAAAGGCCTGTTTCTGGCTTAATTTGTTGAATTTGGTCATTTGCGACTAATTTTCGGTATCTGCAGTCGTTTGGCCATTATAGTAGCCCGTGCTCAGCAAAGGAATAGCTACCGCCTTGGGCAACGATGATATGATCCAGCGTGCGGATGTCCAGCAAGCCAAGCGCCTCCTGTATTTTATCGGTAATATGGCGATCCGAAGGGCTTGGTTCGAGCGACCCGCTGGGATGGTTGTGAGCAAGAATAACTGCCGCTGCGTGATAAGTCAGAGCCTTTTCGACGATCACCCGGGGGTGTACTTCAGAGCTGTTTATTGTGCCCTGAAACAGGGTTTCTGAAGCAAGCAACTGGTGTTGATTATTGAGAAACAGTGCGACAAATTGTTCACGCTTGTGATGACTGAGCAGGCTTTTTAAATATAGTTTGACGTCATTAGGGTTACTGAACGATTGGCTGTGTTGCAAGTTCTCCTGTAAATAGCGCCTGGAAAGCTCTAAACAAGCCTGTAATTGACAATATTTGGCACTACCAAGACCAAGGTGGCTGGTGAAGCTTTTTAGGTCTGCTTCAAGTAGTGCGCGTAAGCTACCAAACTCTCCGAGTAAGCGGCGGGCCAGATCAACCGCATTCAGGCCTTGTGTTCCGGTACGTAGGAAAATGGCCAAAAGCTCTGCATCTGAAAGGCTGGGCGGACCTTGGCGTAGCAATCGTTCTCTGGGCCTTTCGTCCTGCGGCCACTCCATTATTTTCATCTTTTTCCCTGTTTTTGTTATATCTTACGAAGTCACAAATGATAATTAACCTTGGTAAAACTGTAATTAGGATTTTCGCTATAAATTTTGTGCGTAAAGGCGTAAACTGTGCCAAATATTATAAGTTAAGTTAAATCAATCGGTTAGCATGAAGTTGCAAGGAAAAAAAGTCCTTTTGGGTATTACAGGTGGTATTGCTGCGTACAAGAGTGCGGAGCTGTGTCGTAACCTGAAAAAAGCAGGTGCTGAAGTGCGCGTTGTTATGACTAAAGGCGCACAAGCTTTTATTACGCCTTTGACGCTACAGGCGCTCAGTGGCAATCCTGTTCATCATGATCTGCTCGACCCAGCCGCTGAAGCAGCGATGGGCCATATCGAGTTGGCACGTTGGGCGGACTTTATTGCTATTGCGCCGGCTTCTGCTGACTTTATGGCGCGTCTTAATGCCGGTATGGCCGATGATTTGTTGACGACGCTGTGTTTGGCGACTAACAGTCCAATCGCCGTAGCTCCTGCCATGAATCAGCAGATGTGGGCTAATCCTGCTACGCAAAACAATATCCAGCAGCTTATTAGAAAAGGCATCGAGATATGGGGGCCGGATGCGGGCGACCAAGCCTGTGGCGATGTTGGTCCTGGCCGAATGCTGGAACCTGCCGATTTATTAAACCGAATTGACGATCACTTCAACGACAAGCCATTGCAAGGCCAGCGTTGGCTGATCACTGCCGGCCCAACCGTAGAGCCTATTGACCCGGTTCGTTACCTGGCTAATCGAAGTTCAGGCAAGATGGGGTTTGCTATTGCTGAAGCGGCAGTCAAAGCGGGTGCTGAGGTAACCTTGGTGGCGGGGCCTGTGAGTTTACTTGCCAGCTCGGCAATTAAGCGCATTGACGTACAAACCGCACAGCAAATGTTTGAAGCTGTACAAAGTGAGTTCAAAAGTGCTGATACTTTTATCGCTTGTGCGGCGGTATCGGATTACCGTCCCAAAGAAGCTGCTACGCAAAAGTTGAAGAAACAATCTGATAATGGCTTAACTATCGAGTTGATGCAAAACCCAGATATTTTAAAATGGGCGGCGGAGCAAAACACAGCTTTTTGTGTCGGTTTCGCAGCAGAAACAAACAATATCGAAGAATATGCGGAAGTTAAGATGGCCAAGAAGGGCATCAATGTTATCTGCGCTAATGACGTTAGTCGCAAAGATATTGGATTTTCAAGTGACAACAATGAAGTGAGTGTTTACTATAAAAAAGATGGAGCAATGCAGGTTGAGCGATTAGGTCCTGCACTTAAAGCGGTTATTGCACAACAGTTGGTGAGTTTTATACCTGACTTAAAATAGTTCATCGTTGTTAGGTTTTCACCGTTTACCGAGTGCTTTATAACCTCATTGCTTTATCATCATTTACGCAAATAATGAGACCGTGAAGGATCTACAAGGGGGATGCATGGGGAAAGGTAAAAGTCTGGTGAGCTTCTTTCTAATGCCACTAATTATTGGGTTGGCTTTGTTGTGTGTGGTTGGGGCTGTACTGTATTACTTGGGTATCCAGCAACCATTGGAAATGCAAGCTAAGCAGTTAATTGGTTCGCAGATAGAAGAGCGAGCTGATTTAATTGAGCAAAAAATCAATCAAATTCAAAGCACTATTTCAGTGGCCAGCCAAACAGGTGGTCAGACTGATGAAGCTCAATTGGCCCGCGACTTGCAAGCGTCTAGCCCACAAATCGACGAAGTTCGATTCTTTTCAGCTAAAGATTTACAGGTCAATCTCGATAATGATCCTGTTATCACCCATGTGGTGGTCGACCTGCTCAGAAAATCACTATCCGGAGAGAAAGTCCCCCCAGAATTAATTTTAAATGAGGGACAACCCTCTTACGTGGCCTTTGTCCACAAGCTAAATGATGAACGAGTTGTCATGGCTAGCGTTCAACCAAGCCAGATGGTTGGTTTGCTCGGTTCGGCTGACCCGGGCACCTATTTTGAACTGCGGCAAAGTTTTGCTCAATCCCATCACACTATAGCCTCCGTTGGTACTAATCCTGGTTCTGGTGAGCCTTTGGTTATTTCTCCTGCATTTGGCGCTAACTGGACAGTCGCATTTTGGCAGGGTACCGGTAATTTCTTGGCGACTGCGGGTTCGTTACCTGTTCTTTTAATGCTCGGTGCCGTTATAGCGCTCTTAATCGCAGCTTTGATGCCTATGCTTAGTTTAAAGCGTCTGCTAAATAAGGATGCACGCGAGTTCATTCAAGGGATTGATGAACAGCAAATGCCTAACCACTTTAATCTGAAATTTTTTAATGACATCGCTTCCAGCTACCGGCGTGTGGCGGGTCTAAAAGAGCCGGCTGATGAATCACCGGCTAGTGAGGGTGGGAACACAGAAGAGAGTGGCTTACATGTTGAAGAAGCAGTAGCTGACGATAGCGAATCGTCTATTCAGCGAGCTCCAGCGACAAAAAGTAATGGGAAATACGATCTTGAAATTATTAGTCATTCAATTAGCGGAGAGATTTTCCGTGAGTATGATGTGCGTGGACAGGTGGATAAAGACTTTGATGCTGGAGTAGTTTACGCACTTGGACTGGCAATAGGCAGCGAGGCTTATGCACGGGGTGAGCAAAAGGTAGCGGTAGCCAGAGATGGTCGTCTTTCAAGCCCTGAGTTACATGAAGCCTTAAAACAGGGTTTGGTGGAAAGTGGCCGTGATGTTATTGATTTAGGCATGGTGCCAACTCCTTTGCTTTATTTTGCCACCCATAAGCTAGACACCCATTCAGGCGTGATGTTGACCGGCAGTCATAATCCTCCAAACCATAACGGCCTGAAGATCGTGCTGTCCGGAGAAACTTTGTATGGGAAAGATGTTAAAGCACTCTATACAAGGATCCGAGAGCAGGATTATTTAAGTGGTAATGGTCAGATTACAGACCACAATATAGAACAAGAATATTTGGAGGAAGTTAGCTCACGAATTAAAGTCGAAAAACCATTAAAGCTGGTTATTGATAGCGGTAATGGGGTGACAGGTAATATTGCTCCGCGCTTATTCCAAGCGCTGGGCTGTGATGTTATTGGGCTTCATACTAAAGTCGACGGTAACTTTCCAAACCACCATCCCGATCCGAATCATGCTAAAAATCTGCAGGACCTTATTGCCATGGTTCTGCAGGAAAAAGCGGATGCTGGTTTGGCCTTTGATGGTGACGGTGACAGATTGGGGGTTATTGATAATCAAGGGAATGTGATTTGGACTGACCGACTGATGATGTTGTTTGCGATGGATGTTTTGTCCCGCAAAAATGGTGCTGAAATTGTTTACGATGTTAAATGTACTCGCCATTTACCTGATGTCATTAAAAAGCACGGCGGTCATCCTATTATCTGGAAAACAGGCCACTCGTTAATGAAAGCCAAGATGCAGGAAACTGGAGCGCAACTTGGTGGTGAGGGTAGTGGTCATATTTATTTCAAAGAACGGTGGTATGGTTTTGATGATGCTTTGTACGCGGCGGCCCGGTTACTTGAGATTCTTGGTAAGGACCCGCGCTCATTAGCTGAGGTATTTGAACAGTTACCGCAGAGCCTGGAAACCGAAGAAATAAATGTGCCTGTAGCGGATAAAATTAAATTTAAGCTAATTGAGGTCTTGATTAAAAAGGCTCAGTTTGGTGAGGGAAAGGTTTCAACAATTGATGGTATTCGAGTTGAATATCCTGATCGCTGGTTACTGGCTCGAGCTTCAAATACAACACCGAGTATCGTGGTTAAATTTGAAGCGGACTCGAGTGAGGGTCTGGAGCAGGTCAAGACTTTGTTGAGGGAGCAGTTATTGGCGATAGCGCCTAAATTAAAAATCAACTTTTAACGGTTTACCTGAAAATAAGTTTGAGAAGAACTAGAGAGTATTATGACAACTAAAAAAAATTCCAAGCGGAAAGAAGAGATCTTACAAGCATTGGCTTTAATGTTAGAGAAAGGTCCTGGTGAAAGAATTACCACGTCAAAATTAGCTCAGGAAGTGGGTGTTTCTGAGGCTGCTTTGTATCGCCACTTCCCAAGTAAGGCGAGAATGTTTGAAGGTTTGATAGAGTTTAGTGAAGAAGCACTTTTCTCCAGAATCAACCGTATCAGCAAAGAGCAAGACGATATCCGAGAGCAATGCTTCCAGATGATGACCTTGGTGTTAACTTTTGCCAGTCGCAACCCAGGCATTTGCCGTTTGCTAACAGGTGAGGCGCTGGCAGGTGAACATGAACGTTTAAGAGGACGTATCAGTCAGTTATTTAACCGTATTGAAACTCAGCTTAAGCAGCAGCTAAGGCAGCATGAAGTTGCGGTGGGCGGGAAGTTTAGTCCGGATGTTGCAAGTCGTGCTAACTTGCTTATGGCAATTGTTGAAGGCCGTATTCAGCAGTATGTACGAACAGACTTTTTACAATCACCATTAGCGAGCTGGGATCAGCAGTGGCCATTATTGACCGGCTTGGTATATTTAAGCTAATTGAAAGTACTAAAGACTTTCTCTTTCAGTCAGGTAGTCGATAAATTCATTCTTGAGGTTAATCACTTCCTGACTACTACAAAGCTTTGTTCCAGCTTCAGAGTTATAGCAGCTGACTTCCATAACGATTTGCATACTCTCGTCCTGGCTGGGAATACGAGTGATTGATAGCGATACTTGATTATCGGTTTGTGCTTTGCCCGTAACGATTAATGTGTCTGTAACGATTTCAAGTTTGTTGGACGCATTCTCATGGGCAAAGATTTGTGCAAACTTCCAAGCCTTGTCACAGGAACCTGTATCTGAACAACTATAGACTGAACTATTGCTGGCAATATCACCATTACCACGGTTTAGTTCAATAAGGCGTTGCGCTTGGAGCTCTTTGAATCGAACTAAGTCACTTTGAAACTGTTGTTCAATGCTTTTTATCTTATCTTCATAGCGAATAATTGACGAATTGTTGCTCGCGATTTGAGATTTTGTAGCGTCAATTTCTTGAAGGGTGTTGTGTGGAACAGACTTGCCCTGGCGTTCAAAATTTGCTGCACGGGTTTGTAGTTCTTCAAGCTTTTTACTAAGGTTTGCATTGTGCCCATCAAGAAGATCAATGTTAGCGCGTAATGCGGCGGTTTGATTTTTTTCAGTGCGCTGAATATCTTCAATCGTTTTATATTGGCGCATCAGCAAAATGTCTCTGCGTCTCTCTTCTTTTTGTTTCTTCTGCAGAGCTTCTAGCTGCTGTTGCTTAATTCGTTCTGCTTCTTCTTCCTCGGATGTCAGCGCTGGAGGCACTTCCTCTAGCACCCGTCCTTCTTCATTGATGACTTCATAGCCAACGGTAACCGCTTCGGCGGGAAGGTAGTCTTTAACAATCAAACGACCATTACTATCTTTATAGCGATAAAAATTTTTGCCTAATGCAACTTGGCTTACCAGTAGCAGGGATAGAAAGAGAAGCAGATATTTTTTCATAAAACTCCAATAGGGCAGTATTTATTAAACGCCGTAAACTTGGCGGTATTGGTTAACTTTATCATAGAAATTGCCAAATTCTGTGTTCTGCTGCAAATAGTTGATGAGGTCGGCGAGCTTAATGATTGAGTAGACTGGAATGCCATAGTCACGTTCGACTTCCTGAACGGCTGATAGTTCACCCTTGCCGCGCTCCTGTCGATCCAAAGCGATTAGTACACCGCAAGGTTCAGCGCCACTTTCTTTAATAATATCAATCGACTCGCGAATGGCGGTGCCCGCTGAGATAACATCATCAATAATTAGGACTTTGCCATGAAGCGCACTTCCGACAATATTGCCGCCTTCACCATGCTCTTTCTTTTCTTTGCGATTGAAGCTGTAAAGTGTATTGATGTTGTGGTGTTCTGACAGAGCGACAGAAGTGGTGCTTACTAATGGTATCCCTTTGTAAGCAGGGCCAAATAGTAAGTCGAACGAGATCTTCTGGTCAACGATGGTTTGCGCATAACAGCGGCCAAGTTGAGCAAGGTCATAGCCACTGTCAAACAAGCCTGTATTGAAAAAATAAGGGCTGTTACGACCACTTTTCAGGGTGAAATCGCCAAACTTAAGAACCTTTTTGTTAAGCGCTAGCTCAATAAAGTGTTTTTGATAGTCTTGCATTAGAGGGGTCGAGTGACTGATGGCTGATTGGTGCATGATAGCCCGTACGGGCTCAAAAAAAAAGTATCAGTCACTAACAAATCGATGCAAAATAAGCGACTATAACAGTCACTATTTAAAGCAGTTAGACAAATTCGAGAGCAATTTTCTCATCATCAATACGTACGATACGCATAGGATGTAGAATCATTTTGCTTTCATCTTCACCGAGAATGCCTTCGATATGAACTTTAACGACATCACCCGAGTTCACTCGATCGCCCAGGTTGTTTTTTATGAGCACGCCACCCTCGGAAATATCGAGACTTTCAGTTAAAAATACTTGCGCATCATGCTGGCGAACAGCAACGGGCAGGTGTACGGTTACGCGGTAAAAACGACGTGCATCTTCCATATAAGGTACTGTGTTAGATGACATACTCATTCCTTGAGTGATTTCCATGAATTTCCATAATAGTCAAAGTCGTTGGTGCTGTAAAGGGGCAAAATTCTTGACCAAACAAGCACTTAATCTGCCTGGTTTAACTCCACTTGATGACAAATATCGACAAACTGTGATAACGAAAGTTGTTCGGCGCGTTCTGTTGGTTTGATATTCAGTTGCTCTAGCCCCGCCTCATCAATATAGTTCTTCAGGCTGTTGCGTAATGTCTTTCGGCGTTGGCCAAAAGCAGCTGTCACAATCTGACCAAGCAGTTGTTCATCCCGTACTGGATAGGGTAAGAGGCTATAGGGTTGCAGCCTAACAATGGCAGACTCTACCTTCGGTGGTGGCTGGAAAGCTCCGGGCGGAACCAGGAACAATAAGTCCGCTCGACAGTAGTACTGGGTCATGACACTTAAGCGTCCATAGGAGCCAGTGCCTGGTTGCGCGCAAATGCGTTCGACAACTTCTTTTTGTAACATGAAGTACATGTCTTTGATGCTTTCCCGTTGATTCAGTAGATGGAAAATCAGTGGGGTTGAAATGTTGTAAGGCAGGTTGCCGACCACTCGAATGGGCTTATCATTTGCCAGCTGTCGAAAATCAAACTTAAGAGCATCGCTTTGATGGATGGTAAGGTTTGTGTTCTGGCTAAACTTTTGTTCCAGGCGCGGGATAAGATCGCGATCCAGTTCTACAACATGCAGCTCAGCAACTTTATCGACCAGATGCTCTGTGATCGCGCCAAGGCCTGGACCAATTTCTACCAGTCGATCACTGCTCTGTGGCGCAATTGATTCGACAATACGCTGAATATAGTGGTTATCCGATAAAAAGTTCTGTCCGAATCGTTTGCGGGTCTGGTGGCCCTGAACCATACGAGATTTTGCCATGAGTTAATAACTTAGTGATTAGTCTGATTGCTGTTATGAATCAATTGCTGGGTGAATTGTAGCGCATATTGCATGCTACCGATATCTGCAAGGCTCTGACCTGCAATATCCAGGCCTGTGCCGTGGTCAACGGAGGTACGGATGTAAGGTAGGCCCAGAGTTAAATTGACCGCGTTGCCGAACCCTTTGTATTTTAGAGTTGGCAAGCCCTGATCATGGTACATGGCAAGGACCGCATCGACTTGCTGTAACCATTTGGGTTGAAAAGCAGTATCTGCCGGGATAGGGCCAATAAGTTCTGCTTTGACCTGTGTTCGTAATGTGTTGAGTGTGGGAATAATAGTGTCAAGTTCCTCGCGCCCCAAATGGCCATCTTCGCCAGCGTGAGGATTTAAACCGCAGATTAAGATTTTGGGTCGTTTAAGTGCAAATTTATGATGTAAATCTTCAGTCAGAACTTCGATGACCTCTTGCAGTAACTGTGGCGTGATAGCGTCAGGTACATCCTTTAAAGGCAAGTGAGTGGTTGCCAGGGCCACTCTTAATCCTTCGGTAGCAAGCATCATGACGACTCTATTAACTTGGCTGTGCTGTGCAAAGAATTCGGTATGACCAGTGAAGATTAATCCGGACTGATTAATAATGCCCTTATGTACTGGGCCTGTCAGAATGGCGTCAACCGTGCCTGTAAAAGCTAACTGATGTGCAACCTCCAAGGTCTTTATTACGTAGGGTGCATTGTTTTCGTTTAATGTTCCGGCAACTACCTCAGTGCCAAGCTCAATAGGAACAACCCACAAGTGTCCTACTTGGTGAGCTAAAGTTTGCTGGTTTGGATCAAACTCGGTGAGCTCTAAGGGAAGTTTCAGTTGCTGAGCAGTCTCTCTTAGAAGTGTTGGTGAGGCACAAACGATCAGTTGGTCAGTATGGGGTAATTGTGCCAGTTTTACGATGATTTCAGGTCCGATCCCGGCAGGTTCCCCTGCCGTAATCAGAATAGTTGCAGGTTTTATCAAGCGTCTTCTTCCACGAATTTCTTAACGTAGGCTTCGTCACGCAACTCACGAACCCAGTTTTCAACTTCTTCACCAAACTTACGCTGTTGCAAAATACGCAATGCTTGCTGACGTTTCATGGCATCGGTTTGGTCATCGGTACGACGACCAAGAAGTTGAACAATGTGCCAGCCGAAATTCGATTGGAAGGGTTCACTGATATCATTAACGTCAAGGTTTGCCAAGGTTTGCTCAAAGACAGGGTCATACACGCCTAGGTTGTTCCAGCCAAGATTACCTCCGAGCTTTGCTGAACCGGGGTCATCTGAGTGTTTCTTTGCTTCATCTGCAAAGTCAGCTTCACCCGCTAAAACGCGCTGGCGAATATTGGCAAGTTGTTGTTTGGCATCCGCTTCGGTGGTTATAGCATCAGGGCGGATTAAAATATGGCGTGCATTGGTTTGTTGAACCAAATGCTGCTGTTCGCCACGTTTATCTTTAATTTTCAGAATGTGGAATCCAGAAGGGCTGCGAATGGGTTGTGAAATCTCCCCTTTACTCAAAAAGCTGACGACGTTAGCAAACAGGTTTGGCATAGTACTTTCTGTACGCCAACCAAAATCACCACCTTCTTTTGCATCAGGGCTACTGGAAACGGCTTGGGCGGTTTCGGCAAAATCTGCGCCAGCCTTGAGTTCTTTTATGACTGCGAAAGCTTTTTGCTTGGCCTGGTTTACAGTTTGTTCATCAGCCTTTTCCGGAACGGAAATCAGAATATGCCCAAGATTATATTCGACTTGATTCTGTGCATTCATTGACTGAATTAACGAATCAATTTCTTTATCGCTCACTTTAATCCGGCGTGATACAAATGCATCGCGGAACTGGCCAGTCAAAATCTCTTTGCGTAAGTCGTCAAGAAACAACTCATAAGCAATACCTTGCTGAGCAAGGTTTAAGCGAAACTCATCCAATGTCATGCCACTACCCTGCGCTACCTGAGAAGCATATTGCTGCAGTTCAGACGGTTGGATTTGCATACCGGAACGACGAGCCATCTGGTACTGCAAGCTTTGAATAACAAGTTGCTCAAGTAATTCTTTTTCGAGCACATCTTCTGGTGGAAGTTGACCACCACGCGAGCGAATTTGCTGCTTGGCCTGAACGATTTTGCGCTCAAGTTCGCTTTGTAGAATGATGTCTTCATCTACATGTGCGATAACTTTATCAATGACTTCTGCTTGTAACGAAAATGCCGCAAGACATAAAGTAATACTCATTAATGCTTTTTTAAGAATCATAGATTATTTGCCTAATAAATCTTCGTAACCGTAAATGCTGTCTTCTAAAAACTCTGTGGTGCTGCCGCGCAGACTACCAATCCCTTTTAAGACAAACTGTAAAAAGACGCCGGAGTTATGTTCATCGTTTTGCCCCGGCAAGATAAACCCTTCACTGTCGAGTTGAATATTCAAGTAACGTCGCGCAACCACGCGAACGGCCCAACAACACGACTCATACTCTAGACCAATAAAGGAGTCATTGGTTCGATTTTCCACTAAATCTTGGTTGTAGCGGCCTAAAAGCCGCCAATTATCTTTGATCGGCCAGGCAAAAGCCAGCTCTGCTTCTTCTTGCCTTCTGTCCAGACGTTCGCGATAGCGATGGCCTAGATTAATAATATGGTTAGGTTCTGGCTCGTAGTGCATATTAACCAGACCGTGAGTGGTGTTATTGGTCTGGTCGTCCCACTCAATGACGGATTTAAACTCAATAGAATCAGTCCAGCGCCAGTTAATCTCGGCCAGCAGTCCCGATTGCTTCTCAGTTTCGCGCCCCACAGAGTCCAGTAATTGCACCTGACGATCTGCTAAATAGACAATGCGACCTAGCGACATAGACACTTTTTCGCGTCCTTCGCCATCTAGAATACGACTGGTTAAGGCACCGCTAATCTGATTAGCATCGCCAATTCGATCGATACCACTGAAACGATTAGTACTGAATAGTTGCGTAAAGTTAAAGGTCGGCAAGCTGGTGTCGTAAATGCCAATATCGCTTTGCGCTTCGTATGGGGTGTATAAATAGAACAGTCTTGGTTCTAAAGTATGCGTATAGCGTTCGTTTCCCACATCCATGAAGCGTTCGAAATAAAGGCCAGTATCAACTGATGCTGTTGGCAATGTGCGAGTTAAGTGGTCGACATTGCCGGTGAGATCTTTTTGCTGATAATGAGTCACTGAATAACGAAGTTGTGGCCTAAAGAAGCTATAGAGGGTTTCATGGCTCCAGCCAATATTCGGTTCCAGGTGGTAGCGATTGGCGGTAATTGCATTGTCTTTGTCGAAACGAGTCAGTTCCGTCTGGATATTGGCATGAAAGCCATTGTCTGCAGGTTCAAAAAAGCGTGTCATCTGGACACGAGGTGCAATGGTATAACGCTCCACCGGACTGTTCAGTAGTTGCCAGTCCTGATATTCGGTACGGAAAAACCAGTCCTGGCTACGATGTTGGACATACAGGTTCTGCGACAAGATATCCTGATTACTGTTTTCCAGGCTACCGCCAAAGTCCTGATAATACCCATCATCGCTGACGTTGCGAGCCTTGATGCCGGTGCTCCAGTTATCGCTGATTTCGGTTAGATGTTGCACATTGTATTGCCAGCGTTTATCACCCAGAGCATTAGGGTCTTTGTCGTTAGGTAAGGCTTCAAAAAATAGCTCACCATGACTGGCTTCGGTTAAGTAGCGGAACTCGGTGCCTAACATGGAACCACGTGATGTCATGTAGCGTGGAGTGAGCGTTAAATCATAGTTAGGTGCTAAATTGAAGTAATAGGGCACGCTGACATCACGGCCATTGCGATCCGAGTTACTAAAAGAGGGAGGTAAGATGCCGCTTTTGCGACGGTCATCAATCGGGAAAGTAAAATAAGGAAGCCAAAAAACGGGGACATCAGCCACCTTGACCACACTGTTATAGGCTTTCCCCCAGCCACTTTCCCGATCAATAACAATTTCGTCGGACTCAAAAGCCCAGCTTCGTTGATTGGTTGGGCAGGTTGAAAACTCAGAGTCAGACAGAGTTAAAACTTGATTGTTATCAATGGTAATCGTTTCGGCTGAGCCGTTTCCATTGTTGCTATAAAGGTGGAAGCGAGTGTTGCTGATTTCGGTTTTGCCCTCTAGGGCTTGATAGCTCAGGTTATCAGCACCGACGACAAAATTCTGGTTAGTAAATAATAAGTCACCTTCAGCTCGATAACTTTGAGTCAGGTTATCGGCTGTTAGACTATTTGCGGTTAATTGTTGGCCGTCTTGCGAAACCACCACATTACCATCCAGATAGGCATTATCACCTTTTCGCACCGCATTATCCGAATAGACTCTAATCGGGCCTTGTTCTTCGCTCCGAACTGCTTGATAACGAATCGGCTCCATCGGCTCGCTGGGACAGGTGTAGAACTCGGGAAACTTAAAACCAATGTCTTTGCTGACAAGCTCATTCTCATCAGTCTCTTCAGAAAGACTTTCCTTAGAGGATGCTGGTTGGCTTATGGTTTGGTTTTCAGCAGACAGGCCGGTCGCTGGCACAGAGGATGCCGCAAGCAGGAAGCCAGTCGCTAAAAAAGGGTGTACCCAGGGAGTTTTCTTGCTTACCATGTATCCGTTATTTTACCTTCCGCTATTCGCCACCAACGCTTTGTTACATAGGTTTCAAGGCGCGGAAAGTGACCAAGTGATAGAATGGCACAATGATAAACGCTTATTTGCACAAATGAAAACCTATAATGGAAAAAGATAGCCGACAAGAAGCTCTGAAACTCTGGGCATACGCCAAAATTCGTCATATCAATCCCGATGTTGGGACATTGCAATGGAGCATGGTGTCCGGTGACGCCAGTTTCCGCCGCTATTTTCGTTGGGGCAATGACCAGCAGAGCTGGATCTGCGTGGATGCCCCTCCTGAGCATGAAAACTCAGAGCAGTTCATTAAAGTGGCTGATATGCTGCAAGTGGTCAATGCCCCGCAAGTATTGGCGTACGATCTTGCTGATGGCTTCATGCTGCTGTCAGATTTAGGCGATCAGCTGTACTTACCACTACTGCTCAATCCTACTGAATCGGCCCCAAGTGCTGATGCACTCTATAACAGTGCAATCGATAGCCTGGTCACCATGCAGTCGATTGAGGGTGCTGATTCACTTCCAGCTTACGACAGCACTCTGTTGAATACCGAGATGGAGTTGTTCCGTGAGTGGTTTCTAGACCGATATCTAAACTACCCCTTATCCGAACAGGAGTATCAGTTACTGGATAATACCTTCAAACAGTTGACCGATAATGCATTGGAACAACCGCAGGTATTCGTACATCGCGATTATCATTCTAGAAATATCATGTACATTGAAGGCCAAGAGCCGGGCATTATCGATTTCCAGGACGCGGTCTATGGCCCGATAACCTATGATTTACTGTCTTTATTGCGCGATTGCTATATCCAGTGGCCGCAGGAACAGGTGTTAAAGTGGATTGATTACTTTATTGAACAATCACCACTTCCACTTAATAAGCAGACTTTTTTAAAGTGGTTCGACTGGATGGGGTTGCAGCGCCATATAAAGGTTGCCGGTATTTTCTCTCGTCTCAATTTCCGCGACGGCAAGTCGGGTTACTTGAAAGATATCCCGTTAACCCTCAGCTATATACTTCAGCAAGCAGAAAACTATCCTGAAATGGCCAACTTCCATCAGTGGTTGCAAGACACCATTATGCCGCTTTACCAGAAGCGGGTAGAAGAGGATGCGCTGGGAGTCGGTGCATGAAAGCCATGATTCTGGCGGCGGGACGTGGCGAGCGGATGCGTCCGCTGACTGACGAGCGGCCCAAGCCATTGCTCAAGGTCAATGGCAAAGCGCTGATTGAATGGCATATTGAAGCACTTAAAGAAGCGGGTATTAGCGATATCATTATCAACACCTCATGGCTGGGTGAGTTGATCCCGGAGTATTTGGGTGACGGTGCTTATTGGGGCGTGAATCTGAGCTTTTCGCCCGAAGAGCAGGCGTTGGAAACCGCCGGGGGCATTCGTAAAGCACTGGACTTTTTCGACAATGAACCATTCATTGTTGTTAATGGCGATGTGTGGACTGATATTGACTATACCGCCATCGCTAAAACTCCCGAGAACAGCGCACACATCGTTTTGGTGCCTAACCCTGAGCATCATCCAGCAGGTGATTTTTGTGTTACCGAAGGCGGCAAAGTTAAATCAGAAGGTGAGCCTAAGTTGACCTTTTCAGGTATTGGCGTCTATCAGCCGAAGGTGTTTGCAGACCTGCCTGAAGATGAGGCGGTTCCATTAGGTCCGATCTTGCGCGAGTTGATGGAAGAGGATGAAGTGACTTATGAGCTATATCAGGGCCGTTGGCACGATATTGGCACACCTGAACGCTTGCAAAAACTAAACGAAAGTTTTCAGCGCAAACTGAAAACCATTGAATTTAACTTATGAATTTAATATAGAGAACGATAACAACGTATGAGCTGGTTTGGAAAATTATTAGGCGGTGTCATAGGCTTTTCTTTTGGCGGGCCAATCGGTGCAATTTTAGGTGGTGTGGTTGGCCATCAAATTGATAAGAAAGGTGAAGAACAGCTAGAACCTGGTTCGCAAGAGCGTGTGCAGGCAGCATTCTTCACCGCAACTTTTTCAGTAATGGGCCATATCGCTAAAGCAGATGGTCGCGTGACTGAAGTGGAAATTCGCCATGCCGAAGAAGTGATGCGACGGATGGGCCTCGATCAGACTGCGCGCCAACTGGCTGTCGAATTATTCAGCCAGGGCAAAGCGCAAGAATTTGACCTGCATGGTGTGCTGGAGCAATTTAAGCGCGAGTGTCACAGACGTCGCAACTTAATGCAGATGTTCATGGAAGTGCAGATCAGCATGGCAATGGCCGATGGTATTGTGCATGAACGCGAAAGAGCCGTTTTGCATGAAGTCGGTAAATCGCTGGGCTTTCCGGGCTTTATGATTGATCAGCTGATAAAAATGGTGCAGGCTCAACAAAGGTTCTATCAACATTCACAGCAACAGGGCGGTCAGCATGGCGGCCCAGGCTATCAGGCAGCCAGCGGTCCTAGCGTCGAACAGGCCTATCAGGTGCTCGGCGTCAAAGCCAGCGATGATCAGCAAAGTGTAAAAAGAGCTTATCGTCGGCTGATGTCACAGCATCATCCTGATAAACTGGTAGCTAAAGGATTGCCAGAACAGATGATCAAAATGGCTACCGAAAAGACGCAGGAAATTAAAGCAGCCTACGAATTGATTAAACGCCATAAAAATTGGTAGTTTAAACTATACGAAAGAGTTAAGTATGGTCATGCCCCAATAGTGGGGAGTTTATAAAGTATTTAAGGAAACGTTATGCCAAACAAAGACACGATGATTAAACAAATTGCAGTGATGCTCGAAATGCAGAACGCAATGAACTCCAAAGTAAATGAACAGTGGTTCGAAAAAGGTTTTGAATGGTATCGTGCGATCTGGATTGAGTGTGCTGAAATGTTGGAACACTACGGTTGGAAATGGTGGAAACATCAAAAACCAGATGCCGAGCAAGTGAAAATGGAACTGGTGGATATTTTTCACTTTGGTTTGAGTTCACGCATTGATGGTGAGACCAGTTTCGAAGCTGTCGCGGAAGAACTTACCAACGAAATGTTAGAGCCAACCGTTAAAGATGACTTTAAGCAAACGCTCGAAGTGATGGCAGGACAGGCAGTGATGTATCAACATTTTGATGGCGCCAGTTTCGCCGGTTGCATGCAACAAATGGACATGCCCTTCGAAGAGTTATTCAAAAGTTATGTCGGCAAAAATACCTTAAACTTTTTCCGTCAGGATAAAGGCTACAAAGAAGGTACCTACATCAAAGAGTGGGATGGTCGTGAAGACAACGAAGTGTTGGTCGAAATTTTGAATAAACTGGACTCTGAAGAAGAAAATTTTAGACATCAGCTGTATCAAGAATTAGCCGACAACTATCCGCGTCCTGATAGTAAATAACCTTTGAAGTAAAAAAAATAGCTCAATGGACATCGAGCAGGAAGTTCTCGATCGAATCAAAAACGCCAAACGCGTCTGTATTTTAACAGGCGCCGGCGTCTCCGCGGAAAGTGGTATCGCTACCTTCCGCGATGCACAGGAAGGCAAAGGATTATGGAGTCAATACGATCCGCAACAACTGGCCAGCATCGATGGCTTCCTCAAAGATCCGCAAACCGTCTGGCAATGGTATCAATGGCGAAGAGACGTCAACAAAGATAAACAGCCCAATCCAGCCCACCTCGCCATAGCTCAATGGCAAAAGCGCACCCAGCAAAACGGCACTCAACTTGTTAGCTTAATTACCCAAAATGTCGATGGACTGCACCAAAAAGCAGGTTCCGATCCCGTTACTGAACTACACGGTAATATCTGGCGCAATCATTGTCTGCAATGTAATCAAGTCCACCAAGCATCCGTTGAAGCAATAGAGCAGGTTCCCGAGTGCCAGCATTGTGGTGGCCAGGTTAGACCTTCCGTCGTCTGGTTTGGTGAAGCTCTCCCCAAACAAGCCTGGCGTGAAGCCGAAAGCGCAGCCTATTCATGTGACCTCTTTTTATCGGTAGGAACATCCAGCCAGGTTTATCCCGCCGCAGGACTTGCCACACTCGCCAAAAGCCAAGGCGCTAAAGTGATAGAGATAAACCCAGAGCCGACAAACAGTTCAGTGGTGGATTATCAGATCACAGGGAAAGCGGGTGAGGTGATACCGGCTCTAATATAAAGCTAATAAGACAAGGATTGTTATGGATAAAAATTATTACGTTTATATTTTGACAAGTCAAAAAAATGGCACCTTATACGTTGGAGTAACTTCAGAGTTAGTTAAGCGAGTGTGGCAGCATAAGAATAATGTTGTAGAAGGTTTTACTCAGAAGCATCAGGTTCACCAATTAGTATATTATGAGCAACGCGAAGATTCTTATTCGGCTATACAAAGGGAAAAACGGTTAAAAGAGTGGAAGCGACAATGGAAGCTGGATTTGATTGAGGGTATGAATCCTGAATGGAGGGATTTATATAATGACATTATTTGATTTACTGGATCCCGCGGTCAAGCCGCGGGATGACGTGCATAAAAGAAATTGAGTTTTCATTCAGCAGATGAATTTATCAATTAGGACCTAAGTGATTACCAAATTATTAAGCCTAACATATAACTGTCATCCCGCGGCTTGACCGCGGGATCCAGTGTTTTTAAGAAGAAATAAAAAAGGCGGGTTAACCCGCCTTTCATCTTTAAGTTTTCAAACTTTATTAATCAACTAGCTTAAACTCGTCTTTTAAGATCTGAACAATCTCTGCTTTGGGATTATCAGACAATTCAATTTTCTTGCCAGTAATCTTTTCAGCAATGCCGATGTATGTTCTGGAAACATCCATCAATGCATCAACCGGAAGGGCGTTGTCGCGAGCTAGCGCCTGACGCTCGTCCATGCGGTCTTTGTTGAGCAGTATGTCTGAATCTTCGAAGTGGTTTAATAAGAATTGGCGGAAGCCTTCTTTTGAGTTTTCAACTACTTTATCTTCTTCGCGGAATGCTTTGCCGTCCCAGATGCGCGATGAATCTGGTGTGCCCACTTCGTCCATGTAGATCAATTTTTCATTGCCATCTTTGTCGGTGACATAGCCAAATTCGAATTTGGTGTCGACGAACATCTGGTCTAACTTTTCTAATTCGCTGCTGATGACGTCGAAACCTTCTTTCAACAATTTTTCGTACAAGTCGATGTCGTCTTTGTTACGGAAGTTGAAAGCTTGATAGTTGTCGTCAATGTTTTGACGCGTGATGTTAACGTCGTCTGCTTCTGGTACGCCTGGGATATCTTTCAGAATGCCTTTGGTTGATGGCGTGATTAACAGCTCATCAAGCTTCTGATCTTTTTGCAGACCATCAGGAATACGTATGCCACAGAATTCACGTTCGCCTTTGGCGTAAGCGCGCCACATGGAGCCTGTGATGTATTGGCGGGCAATCGCTTCAATCATGACTGGGCGTGCTTTCTGTACGATCCAGACGAATGGGTGCGGGATTTCCAGAATATGGCTATCGGCCAGGCCGTTTTCACGGAATAGCTTGAACCAGTGGTTAGAGATAGCATTTAGCGCTGCGCCTTTGCCCGGAACACCGTTTAAGCCGTCTTCGCCGTGCCAGATGGCATCGAATGCAGAGATACGGTCACTGATTACCATAATGGCAAGTGGTGCGTCAGCGGCGACGTTATAACCGCGCTCTTGAATCAGGCGTTTGCTGTCTTCTTCAGTGAGCCAATAAACGGAACGAACTTTTCCGCTATGGACAGGTTGGTTTGTACGAATGGGTAGGTCGTTGTTAACGGCTAAAACTTTTTGTGCAAGGCTCATACCAGGGTGTCCTATTCCAGAAATTACGGAGCCAGCCCCAGTCTGGGATGGCTGAGTGAATTTAGAGCGCATATGATACCAGAATCCTATCGCTAGGCCAGTATTTGCGGTGGTTTTCCCTAGAGTTGTATTTGATTAATAAAAACTATGACAAAGGGATAATAAGCACACACTTTGCGCGGGTTTATTTCCAAACAGGGGAGGAATTGCGTTATAGTGATGTTCATATAACTGTCTGATTTAACGATCTTTTAATGGATAGGGAGACAAGAATGAGCAACTTAGCGCAAGATTGTAAGCAGCAACTCAAAGTAGGCGGTCAAAACTTTGATGTCTGGAGTTTGGCTGCTTTGGACCAGAAAGGTCATGGCATCAAAAAACTTCCTTTCTCAATCCGAATTCTTTTAGAAAACGCCTTACGTAATCACGATGGTTTGGGCGTTACCGATGAGCATATTGAAACCTTACTAAGCTGGGAGCCGATGCCTAAGCAGGAAGAGGTTCCTTTTAAGCCTGCGCGTGTTCTTATGCAGGATTTTACCGGTGTGCCGGCAGTGGTTGACTTGGCATCCTTACGTCAGGAAGCCAGTCGTCATGGTGTCGATGCCAAGAAAATCAATCCACTGATTCCAGTGGATCTGGTGGTGGATCATTCGGTGCAGGTTGACTTCTTTGGTAGCAAAACCTCGCTCGAACAGAATATTGATATGGAATATGAGCGCAACCGCGAGCGCTATCAATTTCTCAAGTGGGCACAAACTGCATTTAATAACTTTACCGTAGTGCCACCGGGCATGGGGATTTGTCACCAGGTTAACCTCGAGTATCTGGCGCAAGGTGTGGTTGAGCGTGATGGTGCTTTATTCCCGGATACTTTGGTCGGCACCGATTCGCATACGCCAATGGTGAACGGGATTGGCGTATTGGCTTGGGGTGTTGGCGGTATTGAGGCTGAAGCTTCGATTCTGGGACAGCCGATTTATTTCCTGATGCCAGAAGTGGTTGGCTTGAAGCTAACCGGTAATTTGCCATTGGGAACAACCGCCACTGACTTGGTGTTAACCATTACAGAATTACTGCGTAAGCACGGTGTGGTTGGCAAATTTGTTGAAGTATTCGGTGATGGTTTGGATGGTTTAGCAGTCACTGATCGCGCAACCATTTCCAATATGTCGCCAGAGTTTGGTTGTACCGTGACCTATTTCCCGATTGATAATCGCACCTTGGATTATATGCGTGACACCAATCGTGATGAATCAGTGATAAAGCGCGTTGAAACCTATTGCAAAAATAATATGTTGTGGCGTGCAGATGAAGACCAGATCCGTTATAGCAGTGTGGTAGAACTGGACTTGAGTTCTGTCGTGCCAACAGTGTCTGGCCCAAAACGTCCGCAAGATAAAATTGAAGTGACCAATTTAAAAACTCAATTCCAATCATTGATGGAGCTGAATTATGGTCGTAAGTATCAATTGTTGGAAGACCGCTCTACTGCGGATAACAAAAAAGGCTTGATTAAAACGGTTGATGTGTCGGATGAAGGTTACCAGTTGCACGATGGTTCGATTGCGATAGCCGCCATTACCTCCTGCACCAACACCTCAAACCCCAGCGTTATGTTAGGCGCCGGTTTGGTTGCAAAGAAAGCCAATGATTTAGGTTTAAAAGTCAAACCATGGGTTAAAACCTCATTAGCACCTGGCTCGAAAGTGGTAACAGATTATCTGGAACATTCGGGGCTAATGGATGATCTGGAAGCACTTAACTTCTTCTTGGTGGGTTATGGCTGTACTTCCTGTATTGGTAATTCTGGGCCTTTGCCAGATCCGGTCGCTAAAGCGGTTAAAGAGAATGATTTGATTGTGTCATCGGTATTATCGGGTAACCGTAACTTTGAGGCTCGTGTGCATCCTGATGTCAAAATGAATTTCCTGATGTCGCCGATGTTGGTGGTTATTTACGCTTTGGCCGGTCGTGTCGATATTGATTTCAAAAGCGAACCTGTCACATACACGGTTGATGATAAGCCGGTTTACTTTAAGGATTTATGGCCATCCAATGAAGAAATTGGCGCTGTGATGAGCGAAGTATTAACGCCCGCCGATTATGCAAAAAGTTATGGCGAAATTTTCGAAGGTAACGAGCAATGGCGCAATATGGAGGTTTCAAAAGATAAAGTTTATCAATGGGATGATAAATCAACGTACATCAAGCAGGCGCCATTCTTCCAGGGTTTAAAACCTGAAATTGAGCAGCCCGGCAACATTGAAGGAGCAAGAGTGCTTCTCAAACTGGGCGATTCAATTACCACCGATCATATTTCACCTGCAGGTGGCTTCTCTGAAAATTCACCTGCCGGTCAATACCTTACGCAGAAGGGCGTTGAAAAACGACTGTTCAATTCATACGGTTCGCGTCGTGGTAATGACGAGGTGATGGTGCGAGGCACTTTCGCCAATGTACGGATTAAAAACCAACTGGTGGATAAAGAAGGTGGTTACACACGATTTATTCCAACGGGCGAAACCATGACAGTGTTTGATGCAGCAACCAGGTATCACGAATCAAACACACCTTTAGTGGTGTTAGCCGGTAAAGAGTACGGCAGCGGTTCATCGCGAGACTGGGCGGCTAAAGGTACAACCTTGCTTGGGATTAAAGCAGTGATTGCGGAAAGTTATGAACGAATTCACCGTAGCAACCTGGTTGGCATGGGCGTTCTGCCATTGCAGTTTAAGCCGGGCGAAGATGCAGAAACTTTAGGTCTGCGTGGCGATGAAACGTTCAATATCCTTGGGCTGGATAAAGGTATTTCTACTGGGCAAACGGTTCAGGTTGAAGCCATCGCCAATGACGAATCCGATAAAGTTATCAAGTTTGAAGCGGTTTCGCGACTCGACTCACGTGTAGAACTCGAATACTACAAAAACGGCGGTATTCTCCATTACGTGTTACGTCAGTTTATTAATGAGGCTTAAAAGATAATCATATCAAAATAAGTATTGTCACTCCCGCGAAGGCGGGAGTCTATTTGTGCAATTAAGTTTTTATGGACTCCCGCCTTCGCGGGAGTGACATTAAATAAGCTAATTAAGTAACTATTTATCACAGGAGTTTTATGACTGAGTCATCAAAAGCTCAAGTAAACTCAAATGAAACCGCCTCCACTTTGGAGGCGGTTTATCAATCCCTCACCTCAGAAGACGATGGTCGCGTCTGCAAAGATATTCCCGACTCGGCCTGCCGTCATCAACCTAAAAACGTTGTTACTCACGTCATTTCGCTCACCTCGACAAAGATAGCGGATGGGCTGATTGATCCTAAACTCATATTGAGTTGGTTACTGTCCGTGCTGGGTGCTTCGTCATTTATGATCGGTTTGTTAGTGCCTATTCGCGAAGCAGGTGCTCTGTTGCCGCAACTGTTTACTGCGGGTGCGTTGCGGCGTATGCCGCAACGGAAATGGGCATGGGCTGTTGGCAGTTTTGTGCAGGGCGCTTGCGCAGTAGGGATGGCATTAAGCGCTATTTTTTTAGCACCAGAAATGGCTGGGTGGGTGATACTGGGATTACTTGCAATTCTGGCGGTGGCGCGAAGTGTCTGCTCAGTTTCTTATAAAGATGTGTTAGGCAAAACCGTTTCAAAGTCGATGCGCGGCCGTACCACCGGCATGGCTGCGTCGATTGCTGCAGGTGCTGTGATCGCTTACGCTTTATTGCTCAGTTCTGGTTGGTTAGAAAGGCAAAGTTTGGTGCTCGGTGGTTTATTGGTGGCTGGCGCTTTATGGATTTTTGCCAGTGTTATTTTCACAAGCTTAGCGGAAGAAAAAGGCGCAACCAAAGGTGGTGGCAATCCGTTAACGGTAGCGCGCGAAAATTTATCTTTATTGGTTAAGGATAAGCAATTAGTTCGATTTATTGTTGTGCGAGGTTTGTTGATTGCTACTGCGTTGGCACCACCATTTATGGTGACCTTAGGCGGAGAAAGTGGAATAGCAAATGGACTCAGTGGTTTAGGTTCATTGGTGCTAGCCTCGGCATTGGCGAGCTTGTTAAGCAGTTATGTGTGGGGTCATTTATCGGATCAATCGAGTCGCAGAGTTTTAATTTATTCTGGGCTATTTGCGGCCTTGGCGTTGGCTATGACCGCCATGCTCGACTGGCAAAATTTATTACAGGAATTTATTGTCCTCCCTGCATTACTGTTCATCTTAATGATTGCTTATCACGGCGTCCGTTTGGGACGTTCCACTCACCTTGTGGATATGGCCGATGCTGATAATCGTGCCGCTTATACCGCACTATCAAATACCATAATTGGCATTCTGCTATTAGCTGGTGCTGTGTTTAGTGTGATCGCAGAGTATTTTGGTTTGCGAGCTGTGATGATAGTGATGACGGTAATGTGTTTGCTGTCATCATGGATAGCGATGGGGTTGAATGAAGTGCAGGAAGAATAATAACCAATTGATATAAAGATGAAAGTTAAGGTATAACACTAAAGCTTTTAAATAAAAAAGTCACAACAATGGGGGAAATAGTTATGAATAAGTTACCTATGTGGTTCTGGGTTATTGCCATATTATCTTTGGCCTGGAATCTTGTTGGAGTCTATCAATACATTAGTATGCGTTTAATCACGCCAGAAGCTTTTGCACAAATGGATGAGGCAATGCAGCAACTGCATAATGCAACTCCTGCCTGGGTCACGGGCGCTTTCGCAACAGCTGTTTTTTCAGGTGCTTTAGGCAGTATTTTATTGCTGCTCAGGAAAAGTGTGGCTCAATTGTTTTTCCTTATCTCATTACTGGCGATTCTAGTGCAAGCTAGTTACATTTTGTTTATGAGTAACAGTATCGAGCTTTTAGGTTCACAAGCCGCAGCATTACCAGCAGTATTGTCGATTGTGGGTATATTCCTATTATGGTTCTCGAATTTTAGTAAAAGCCGTGGCTGGTTGTCTTAAGCCGAGCCGTCATCTTAAAAAAGGCACATCTTGTGCCTTTTTTAATGGATAATTTCACCAGCTGGTTAGAGTTCTTGAGCAACAATCTCTATAATACGCGACCACAGTCATTCTAGAACTTAGTGTTCGCCTTCTATGAATTACCTTCAATTCGTTAAATCCAACAAGTATTTACTGCTATTCGGTTTTCTCTGTGTCTTTTTGGGCAACCTTGGGCAGACCTTCTTTATCTCCCTATTTAATAAGGATTTGATCGCTAACTTATTGTTAGAGAAAGATAATCTAAGCCTGGTCTATTCGGTTGCAACCTTGATCAGCGGTTTTACTCTGTTTTTTGTCGGCGCCAAGATTGATGATATTCCAGTAAAGAAATTCACCACTTTGGTAGTGATTGGCTTGGTCGCTGCCTGTGTGGTGTTTGCCAGCAGCACAAACTTGTGGATGCTGTTTATCGCCTATCTGGGCATTCGTCTATGTGGCCAGGGGTTGATGACCCATATCGCTGTCACTACTTTGATGCGTTACATGCCGAATCATAGAGGTAAGGCCGTGAGTTTGGCGCTACAGGGGATGGGTGCGGGTGAAATTGTGTTGCCGATTATGGCGGTGCATTTGTTGCTCAATTACGGGCATACCAGTAGCTGGCATCTTTATGCCTTAGTGAGTAGCCTGGTGATGTTTCCATTCATGATGTGGTGTTTACACAAAGCAAAGCTAGAACCCATTAAGCGTGATACCGACGGTGTAAGTGAGCTGGCAGAAAATAATGACTGGACTCGCAAGCAGGTTATGAGTGATTGGCGTTTCTGGATAATTTTGCCCGCTATTATTGCCCCAGCTTTTTTAATCACTGGGATATTTTTTCATCAGACATTATTGGTCGACAGTAAAGGTTGGCAGATTGAATGGCTATCCATTACTTTGGCAATCTACGGTGTTATTCATGTAGTCGGAGCCCTGGTGACTGGGCCTTTGGTTGATGCCAGTCATCCACGCAAGTTTTTACGCTGGTATTTATTACCATTAATTTTAGGCGTTGCTTGCTTATGGTACGGCCAAACTGACTGGTGGCTGATGGCCTTTATGATTTTAGCGGGGATGACCGTTGCAGCTAACGGGCCCGTTGTTAACTCTTTCTATGCCGAAGTGTTTGGTAATACACATTTAGGCGCTATCCGAGCATTGGTCTCCGCCGTTATGATTATCTCAACAGGTGTGGCGCCATACCTGTTTTCATTATTTGACGATATTAATCACTTCCTGGCGTTTGCTTTTGCTTATGGTGTTGTTTGTATTGTTTTAATACAGAAACGAATACTGGCTGAGAAGCCATAAAAAAAAGGCGCTTGAATGAGCGCCATTTTAATGACTGAGTTGAAGGTTATTGTTCAGACTCTTGTTTGATATATTGTTGAACACTTTCAGAGTGATGCTCAACTTTTGCAATACAGAGTTCAATGCTTTCAACAGCCTGCTTAAACGAGCGAGGTGCGCCAGCAAGTTCCTGAACAATTGGCTCAAAGAAAGCCACAAAGTCTTTCTTCTTCTCTTCTGAGCAGAAACCGTTACCGATCACTGGTAAGCGATTTTGGCCGAATGGAGGGATACGTGATTTCACACCTTCGATGTTCTCTTTAAACCAATCCCACATAGCATCCTGTAGTTTAGGGTTGCTCATTTGTCCCATCAAAATGTAATAAATTTCATTATCACGCAATGACTCGGACAAAATCAGTTCACGTACTTCTGCGGCATACTCAGCATCTTGAACAGAGCCTAATCCAGCTAACATGCGTCCACGCACGGTTCCATCGTTAGACTCATTGAGCTGCGATAGTAAATGTTCAGCGAAGGGGACACCCAGGTCTTCTACCGCAACGACCATGGCCGTATTGATGACATTGCTATCAGCTTTCTCTGGGTGCAGGCCATTATCATTCTGATAGCCAGTGTAATCGGTGGCCATTTTGGTTAAATAATGACGCAGGTTTTTGTCTCGTCCTTTGTCCGCTAAAAAGCTCACTAAAGCGTTACGCATCTGAACTTCATCGACAGAATCTTCTTTACGAGTGACTAAGCCAAGCTGGTCTAGTTTCTGCTGATATAGCTCACGGTTTAATTGTGCCAGTACGGATTTTTCTTCCTCTGAGCTGGCAACTTTTTCAAAGGCAAAACTCAGCATGTCCGTCGGCGCCATGGCAACTCTTGGCGATTCTGAGTCAATAATTTGCGGTGCAATTTCAATTAAGTCGAGGAAGCTTAATTTGCCCGCGTTGATTGCAGCAGAGAAACTGTCGTTAACTGAAATCATATCTTCTGTAGACAGCATGTCTTTGTGCTTCAACAAGTTTTGCCAGTTCTGTCCTGACATTGAGAAACGGTAATAGCCCGCACCTTCCGAGTTAGGCATAACGTAATCAGGGCAACCCGCTTCAGGGATCTCAAAGCTATATTCAGCACTATCAATGACGCTACAATATTCGTGTTGATTGCCATCAATCGCGTATTCAATGCAGGCTGGAACTTCCCAGCTTTGTTGGCTGGAGCCTTTCGAGCCTATAGGCAGGTAACGTGACTGTGCCAGATTAACCGTGGCTTGTTCGTTTTCACAGCTAACGTCCACTTGCAGGTATGGAATACCCGGTTGCTCCAGGAAACTGTTAAATGCTGAGCGAATGGTTTCGACGGGTACCTTGGTAGATTTTTCGCCGATGGCGGTAATAAAGTCATTAGCGGTAGCAGTACCGAACTCGTGTTTTTTCATGTAATGCTGAATACCGGCGCGGAACTCTTCTGGCGTCATGAATGATTCAATCATGCTTAAAACGCCACCACCTTTGGAATAGGTAATACCGTCAAACGCGGACTGAATGTCGTGGTTGCTTGCAATCGGCTGACGGATCTGGCGAGCATTGATTAAGCTGTCCTGACGCATGGCGCCCAGCGAGCGCTCCAATAGTGTCTGGCGGAATTTTTGTTCAGGGTAAATGTTGTTGTTAGAGACATGAGCCATCCAGGTCGCGAAAGCTTCGTTAAGCCAAATGTCATCCCACCATACCGGGGTAACCAGATTACCGAACCATTGATGCGCCAACTCGTGAGCATGAACATTCATATAAGCGCGCTTTTGGTCCAATGAAATGGTGTCATCGAATAACAGCAACTGTTCACGATAGATGATCAGCCCAACGTTTTCCATGGCTCCAAAGTTAAAATCTGGAACTGCCACGATATCCAGTTTGGCGTAGGGGTAGGGGATCTGGAAATACTCTTCCAGAGAATTCAAAATATCTTTGGTATTTTCTAATGCATAGGTTAATTTTTTACCCTTGCCCTTCGTTGCAATACCGCGTAAAGGAATTTCGCGAGCGCGCACATCGGTGGCAGGAATTGGCTTCCATTCTACAACGTCTAAATCGCCGATCGCGAATGCGACCAAATAAGTTGGCATTGGCTTGGAACGTGCGTAAACAATTCTTTTCCAGCCATTACCAAGGTCGGTTTCTGAAACTGCAGGGGTATTCGTGAACGCTCTGTGGTTGGTGCGAACGGTTATGGTGTAGTTGAAAGGAACTTTAAAGGCCGGCTCATCAAAACTCGGAAATGCCAGTCGCGCTGAAGTTGCTTCGAACTGAGTGAAGGCATAATTCAGACCACCATCATTGACGCGGTACAAGCCTTCTAGTGATTCATTAAACGGTGCCTGATAGCTGATGGTGAGATCAAGCTTGCCGGCTGGTAGAGGGTTATTAAAGCTGAGCTTGGCAACCCCAGTTGGATCAACTTCCGCATAACTACCATTGATGAGCTTACCACTGGGAAGTTTTGCTTCGACAGATTGAGCAGTAATATCTTTACCGTGCAACCAAATATGCTGGGTGGCGACATCTAGTTCCAGATTGATGGTGACCTTGCCGCTAAAATTGTCTTGATCAGGATCCACGGTCAGCTCTAACCAGTACATGCTTGGGCGAGCCAGCTGTGGCAGGCGACCCGTTGGGATCTCAGAGGGATAGTCACTTTCGAAAGACCCAGCGTCAACCTCTACCGATTCTTTTGCCTGAGAATCCGCTACAGTTTCTGAGTCATTAATAGGTTTAACAAATGTCTCATGTTCAGAGACCTGAGTTTTCTGACTATCGTTTTGGTTTTGCTTGTCATCTGGCTGGCAACCAGAGATTAAAAATCCGACCAATATGCCAATCGTGGCCAAATATGCTTTACTCATTGGTATCCCCTTAAGTGTTATTTACCTCTATTTAGGCTAACCTCCTGTTTTTAGGTTTTTAGCGAGAATTTAGCCTGACTCTCCTGCAAGCATAATACTCTATAGGCGACAAATTTGGAGAGGGTTCTTAATATCCTGTTACAATTCTTGCTCTAAGGCTCACGTCAAACTGACTTCTTTGCAGTAAAATCCACTGCTTGATTGGATACATACGCCGAGTCAGCAAACCTATTTCACATTTTATTCATAAGTGAGCTTTATAGTATGCTGAGCTAATAATATATTTTGTTTTGTCGATTTTTTGGGTGTATGACTTAAAATTGACAAAATGACAAACACTTCAGTGGAACCCTTAAATCTTATGTCTGAACAGAAAGCCTCCGCTAATAAGGGCAGCAAAAAGCTCTTACTTTCCTACATACTGCCACTTCTTATCTTGGTTATTGCGAGTGTGGTGACCTATACAATGCTTACCAGCAAGCCAGTTGCTTTCAGTCGCCCAGACATTGAGCAAGTGGAGGTGGTGGATGTAAAGGCTCTGCAATCGATTGATTATCAGATTTTTGTGGATTCATACGGAACCATTGAGCCGACAACATCCGGCAACCTGGTAGCGCAAGCTTCGGGAATAGTGACCTGGGTTGCGCCTAACTTTGAAAGCGGCCGCCCGTTTAGTAAAGACGATGTGCTATTGCGTCTTGATAGCAGCGACTATCAAATTGAAGTGACGATTGCGCGGGCAGAGGTTGCTACTATGCAACTAGCCTTAAATGAAGAAGTCGCTCGCTCGGAACAAGCATTTAGGGACTGGAAGAAAATCAATCCAAACCGCGAAGCCACAGAGTTGGTTTTGCGTAAACCTCAGCTAGCCTCTGCGCAAGCAAGATTAGCCGCAGCTCAAGCGCGTTTGCAAAAAGCTCAGCTTAATTTAAGCCGTACTGAGGTTGTAGCCCCTTATGATGGTTACATTATTGAAAAATTAGCGGACCTTGGGCAACTCATCAACTCGAATACGCCTGTTGCAAGCATTTTTGCCAGCGACTCATTGGAGGTACGTTTACCCGTGCCCAGCAACCGGGTGCGCTTTTTGCAGTTAGGGAGTGACCAGGATAAGCCTAAAGTACGGTTAGTGGCGGATTTTGCCGGCGAGCAAAAAGTGTGGCTGGCGGAGTTGGATCGTACTGATAGCGTGATTGATAACGCCACTCGCCAATGGTATGTGACCGCCAAGTTACCGGGTTCAATCTTGAAAGAGGAAGCTTATCTAAAAGCGGGTCAGTTCGTTAGCGCACAAATCGAAGGGCGCTTGCTGGAGAATGTCTTTGTCATACCGTCTAAATTAATTTCCCAAAATAATGAGATTTTCATATTCAGCGAAGGGCGTTTGCATCGCCAAAAAGTTGCCGTTATCTGGAAGGGTGATGATCAGAGTGTTATCGACCCCGAGCAGTCTGGTGAACTGGTGCGAGAAAATAATTTATTGGTAAGCAATGTATTAAGTTTTGTTGCTGATGGTGCAAAAGCTCGTGTTCGTGACGAAGCCGTAAAGCAACAGTCTGAAGCTGGCCTGGACGATGGTCAGGAGGCTAAGCTATGATCGCATGGTTTGCCCGAAATCCGGTCGCTGCTAACTTGCTGATGGTGGTGATTCTGGTCGCCGGCTTTTTTACGATTTCAAAGCGCGTTCCTATTGAAACATTCCCAACGACTGAACTTCAATATATTAATGTCACAGTGCCTTTTCGTGGGGCTACTCCGGAAGAAGTTGAGCAAACCATCTCAACCAGAATAGAAGAAGCCATTTATGATCTGGATGGTATTAAGCAACTCACCTCTCGCTCCTCGGAAAATGTTGCTCGCGTTACCATAGAGGTTGAGGATGATTTTGAAGTTAAAGAGTTGCTGGATGAAATTAAGAGCCGAGTAGGCGCAATCAATACCTTACCGGTTGAGGCAGAAAGACCAATTGTTCAGCAAATAGAGCGCCGCCGCGAGACCATCAGCGTTGTGGTCAGTGGTAACCTGCCTGAAAAAGAGATAAGACAATACTCAGAAATTATCCAAGAAGAATTGTCCTCTTTACCGGGGTTAACCCAAATAGAAACTTCCGGCGCGAGAGCTTTTGAAATCGCGATTGAGGTTAATCAGAGTTTATTAAACGAATATCAGCTAACGCTGCAAGATATTGCTAACGCGATTAATAGCCGCTCGTTGGACTTGTCTGCGGGTCAGGTCAAGTCTGAACGGGGTGAAATTCTATTAAGGTTGAAAGCACAATCCTATACTCAGGATGACTTTGAGCAGATACCCATTTTAACGCGCGATGATGGCACCATATTAATGCTCAGTGACTTAGCCGTCATCAAAGATGGCTTTGAAGAGGAAAGTCTCAATACACGTTTCGATGGCAAACCTTCCATCGAGCTGGAAATATTTCGAACCGGTGATCAAAGTACTATTGATGTGGCGCAACGCGTTAAAGATTATGTGGCAGCTAAACAATCGGAACTGCCAGCTGGTGTTAGCCTATCGATTTGGCGAGATCGATCCGAAAGCGTCAATGCTCGTCTCAACACCTTGATTACTAGTGCGGTACAAGGTGGCTTGTTAGTTATTCTGTTATTGGCTCTGTTCTTGCGCCCGAGTATCGCGATGTGGGTTAGCCTGGGGATTCCAATAGCCTTCGCTGGCGGCATGGCTTTAATGCCAGAGATGGGGGTGACCATCAATCTAATCAGCCTCTTTGCGTTTATTCTGGTACTGGGGATAGTAGTAGACGATGCGATTGTGACAGGTGAAAATATTTATAGTCACTTGAATCGCGGAGCGGCGCCACTTGATGCAGCGATAAACGGCACCAAAGAAGTGGCAGTGCCAGTGACCTTTGGTGTGATAACAACCATGGTGGCCTTTGTACCCTTGAGTTTCATTGGTGGAGGCTGGGGAACGTTTTACTCATCGATTCCGTTGATTGTGATTCCTGTTCTTATCTTTTCATTGATTGAGTCAAAACTGATATTGCCAGCGCACATTGGTCATATGAAAAAGCTGAGCGCGAAGAAAGATAACAAGCTGGTTCAGTATCAACAAAAGTTCGCTAAAGGCTTCGAAGATTTTGTGATGAAGTTTTATAAGCCTGCATTAAAGTTTGCTTTGTCCCACTGGCAGTTATCCTTAGCCATTTTTCTGGCATTTTTATTGTTTGTCTGGGCCGCTGTCTCTAGCGGTTTAACACGCTTTATTTTCTTTCCCCGAATTCAATCAGAAATTGCCCGAGCAACCTTGGTGATGCCAGAGGGAACGCCCTTTGAACTGACCGATAGTTATGTTGAGCGTATGACAAAAGCTGCTCTGGAACTGAAAGAGAAGTATCGCGAAGAAAATGGTAAGAGCATTGTTGAGCATATTTTTTCGGTCAGTGGCTATGGTGGTGGCGGCGGTGCGGTCAGCTCCAGTAATGGTTTGGTGATGTTTGAAATTACTGCTCCAGAAGAACGGGAAAGCGAAATTTCCAGTGCTGAGCTAGTGAATGAGTGGCGCAAACTGATCGGGCCCTTGCCGGGAGTTGACAGTTTAACTTTCCGTGCTGAAATTGGTCGTAACCGAGATCCGATTGATGTGCAGTTGCGTGGCTCAAATATTCAACGCTTAAGTGGTGCTGCGCTGGAAGTTAAGGAAATGCTCGGAGAGATTGAGGGAGTCTTTGATATTTCAGACAGCTTCTCGAAAGGTAAGCAAGAGATCCAGTTTCGACTGAAGCCGCAAGCGGAAACCTTGGGCTTAACGTTGAGTGATTTAGCTCGTCAGGTTAGAAGCTCTTATTTCGGTGTTGAAGTGCAGCGTATTCAGCGTGGCCGGGAAGATGTGCGTGTGATGCTACGCTTGGCCAAAGAAGAACGCAGTACTTTAGATGGATTAAACAGCTTGCTGATACAAACACCAACGGGAGCTAAAATTCCGCTGGAACAATTGGCTAATTTGTCTTATGGCAATAGCCCATCAAGCATTACGCGAATCAATCGCCAGCGAACATTAAATATTACAGCAGATGTGGAAAAAGAAACGGTTGATATTGAAGCGATTAAGCGAAGAATTAACCTGGAGGCAACTGAAATACTGGATAGATATCCTGGGGTTTCCTATTCCCTCGAAGGTGAGGCTAGAGAGCAAGAGGAGTCAACCAGTCGCTTAACCACCAGTTTATACTTTGTGCTATTCGCCATTTATATTCTCCTGGCTATTCCATTTAAGTCGTATGTACAACCATTTATTGTGATGTCGGTGATTCCTTTCGGTGCCTGTATGGCAATTGTGGGGCACTGGATTATGGGTATGTCATTAAGTGTTATGAGTATCATGGGGATGCTTGCGCTGACGGGTGTGGTGGTTAACGATAGTCTGGTACTAGTGGATTATATTAATCAACAGCGGCGCAAACATGGTGAAAGTCTGCTTGATGCAGTGCTCCATGCCGGGGTCCGACGTTTGCGTCCTGTCATGCTGACTTCGCTAACTACTTTTGCTGGTTTAATGCCATTGATTTTCGAAAAATCAACTCAGGCTCAGTTCCTTATTCCAATGGGTGTCTCACTGGGCTTTGGGATTTTGTTTTCTACTTTAGTGACGCTAGTGTTAGTGCCATTGTTGTATTATAAAACGGCCCAGGTGAAGCAGTATTTTAAGGCTAAGTTAGCATAATGAATTCTGGTAGCTCGTTTGAGCTACCTAATTTTAAGCTGGAGCTAGCTAAGCAAGAGTGGCAGGCGTAATATAAGCTACTCCTTCTTAGCGATCTGGGCCAGCTATGCTGAAAACCACGGATGATATCGCCAATCAGATTTTTTCTTCTTTTCCTGTATCCTTACAGAAACGACTGCATGCAAGCACAAAGCAGCTAGACTTACCTGCTGGCAAAACACTTTTTTCAACACAAGAAACTATCAATTACCTTTATTTTCCAATGGATTGTCTGATCCATTTGATCTATGAGGTGGATGATGGGGATGAAATACAAATCGCTTGTCTTGGGGATAATGATATCTGTGGCGATGCCATCTTTATGGGACATAAAAAGTCGCCCATGAGAGCTCAGGTGCTACTCTCTGGCGAGGCTTTAGTGCTACCTGCCAAAGAGGCACTGTATTGGTTTAACAATGAACGAGAGTTTCGAGAGCCGATACTAAAAGCTAGCGGCAGGATTAATCAGCAGATGATGCAGAAAGTGGCCTGCTACCGCTTTCATAATATTCATCAACAGCTGTGTTGCTGGTTATTGGAGGCCACTAACAGATTCTCGGTTTCAGTTCTGGATGTTACCCATGAGCACATTGCAAACTTATTAGGGGTTCGTCGGGAGGGGGTTTCTGAAGCTGCACACAAACTACAGCTGGAAGGTGTTATTGATTATAAGAGAGGCCATATCAAAATACTGAACCGCAAGCGATTAGAGCAGTTAACCTGCGAGTGCTATAACGTCTTGAAACAACTAAAGAACCTATAAATTAAACAGCCCGACAGATAACTGTCGGGCTGTTTAAAGATTTAACTATAGTGATGGCGCCGATTTATTTTTTGTCACTATGGCCAGGAGCGGCTTTTTTCACTGCGACTTCTGCGTCTTTTTGTTTTCCTACTTCTTGCTTCGGAGCCGCCTGTTTTTGCGGGCTTTGGGTAGCGGAAGCTTGCTTGTCTTTGATGGTATTACCATAATTATTACTCATAAGATTCTCCTTGAAGCTCTCGAGTCTTCAGCATGCAGCAGAATGCTGTGCGCTGATATGATCACTATGCGCTTAATCGAAGTCTTTATCTGTTCGCTGGCGAACTTAGCAGTGAAGATATTAAGAATAGATACCAGTTATCTGTTGCTTGAGTCCTTAATACTACCGGCTCGAATAAGCAACTGACGCTGATTAAACAGAACCTTCATTTAAGAGAGTAAGTTGCATAAACAGAACGCCCCGAATGTGATATTCGAGGCGTTGAATGTTTGAACTATGCTGTGACGGGATTATTTCTTGCCGCTACGGCTAGGAGCACCTTTGGCTGCATTTTGTTTTGGTGCAGCTTGTTTAGGGGCGCTTTTGCTAGCTGGAGCTTGCTTCGCTTTATTACTCATAGAATTCTCCTTAAAGTTCATGAGTTATCAGTCCAACACCATGTTGAAGCTGATGGATATACTCTCTTCCCATTTGCGGTAATTATCTGTGCGATAGCGTACACAGCGATCAAATTTTCAGGTTTATGTCTTTATCATTATCGGTATAACTTGATGTGAGCTAGACAGACTGACAAGATGTGACAATCTTGGTTTAGCATATCAATGCGGATGACACATAAATTTAAAATTGGACTGCTGTTGTTAGCAGGCCTGATTGCATTTCAGACAGCAGCAAACAATAGGATACTCATCAAGAACACCAAAGTTATGGACTCAATATCCATTCATGAAAACGTTGATGTACTCGTTGCTGACGGTGTGATTCAAACAATAGGACCAGGCATTACCATTGATGGCGATGTTGAACTGATTGATGGCTCTAACACAACATTAATCCCTGGCTTTGTCGCCACCCACAACCATCTACACATGCCCGGTGCAACCTTCCTCGGTGAGGCGGGTGCGAGATTCTATCTGGCTGGTGGTGTAACAACTATGCAGACCACTGGCGCTGCTGAACCCTTACAAGAGTTGCAACTTAGGCAAGACATTGAAAAGGGAAACGTTGCTGGCCCGAATATCGTAGCAACGGGGCCATACTTCACCGGGCCTGATGGTAATGCCGTCATGTTGCGCATGACAGACGCTGATGCTATCGATAAAGAGATCGAGCAATGGGTCGACAGAGGCGTGAGCTGGTTTAAGGTGTACCGCCACACTACCGAAGATCAACTAAAAGCCATTATTGAATCTGCGCATAAACGTGGAGCGAAAGTCACCGGCCATCTGTGCAGCATCACCATGCAGCAGGCAGCAGAGCTGGGTATTGATGCCATTGAGCATGGCTTTATTCATGCCTATGATTTCGCAGAAGACAAATCAGCCGGCGCGTGCGATGGCAGTAATAGTTTCCGCAGCTCCTTGGATATACAGGGCGAGTCATTAAAGGCATTACATGAATTACTGATAGCGGAAAATGTTGCCATCAGTTCGACGCCATCAATTTTTGAAGCGCAAACGCCGAAGACACCGATTAATCCAGCCTACAAAACCTATCTTGCTCCGCATCTTTTAGAGCGTGCTGAAAACTATCTGCAAAGGCGAGAGAAAGCCGATGATAGCTGGTACTTTAAACCAGAGTGGTTGGAGAGAACCCTCGCACACGATCGATTGTTCTTAAAAAGAGGCGGCTTACTCACCATCGGCCCCGACCCGGGATTACATAGTATCCCTGGCTTTGCCGACCAACGAAATTTTGAACTGCTGATCCAAGGCGGCTTTACCATTCAGGAAGCCATTCAGGTCATGAGTGCCAATGGCGCTAAGTTGTTAGACTTTGAAGATAGAGGCTACATCAAAGAAGGCTATCGTGCGGATTTGATTTTGGTAACGGGCGATTTAGAAAGCGCGCCGCAGAAGATTAGTGACATTAAACTGATTATCAAAAATGGCGTTACATACACGCCGGAAGATTTACGCAAAGGTTTAGAAGGCCAGCTAGGAAAAGTGTTAGGAAGCGAATTAGGTGGAGAATCAAGAGGAGAGGCAGGAAATGAAGATTAGAATAATAGGCGTTTTGTTGTTGGCTTGTTGCATGGCATTCAACTCAGTCCAGAGTCTGGCCAAAGCGAGTAAAACAATTGCAGTAACCATTGATGACCTGCCATTCACTGCAAGTACCGATAAGTCGCTGGCAGAAAAGACAGCCTTGACCGAAAAGTTACTGGCAAGCCTAAAGAATCATAATATAGAAGCTGTGGGCTTTGTGAATGAGAAAAAACTGTTGGTAGAGGGTGAAGTCGATGGGCATATCGCTATTCTGGAGCAGTGGCTCGAAGCGGGCATGGAATTGGGCAATCATACATTCGATCATTCAGGAATGAATCAAACCTCATTAGACGCTATGAAAGAATCGGTTATTAAAGGCCAAGTCGTCAGCGAATGGTTATCAAAAAAACACAACAAACCCTATCGGTATTTCAGGCATCCCTTTACTCAGACCGGCAACAGTGTTGAAGAGAAAACAGAGTTTGAAAACTTCTTGAAGCAGCAAGGACTCGAAGTCGCGCCATTTACCATCGAACACACCGACTACCTGTTTTCCTGTGCCTATGATAGGTCTCAAAGCTCCGCAAAAGATGTAGCGCAGATCAAACAAGACTACCTCATGCATTTAAACGATGCCCTTGATGCCTTCGAAACCATGAGCGATGAACTCTTTGACAGACAGATACCACAAATCTGGTTGATACACGCCAACGCAATCAACGCAGATACTTTAGATCAGCAAATAGCGCTATTAAAAAAACGCGGCTATAAATTCATAACGCTGGAACAAGCCATGAAAGATCCCGCTTATCAAATCGGAACGGCACCCAGCAAACGCTTCGGCCCTTCATGGTTAATGCGCTGGACAAAACAACTCAAGAAAAAACTATCAGTCTATGGGCAACCAGAACCGCCCGAAGGAGTAATGACTCTCTATAAAGAGTTATGTCAGTAACTAACCGATAAAGCAGTTAACTTGAATAGTTGCTCAGGTAAGGTCATTTGCAAAACACAGCCACCGTTATTATTATGTTCTGAATAACACTAAGTAAAATAGCCTGACAGGCTTTATGGATAACTATTCAGGACAACTCATGAAAAAAAAATACCTTTTAGCTTTTCTTCTGGTTTTGCCACTCTACGCACACGCGACCTCCGTTATTTACTCTGAGGAATTACAGTTCGACAATTGCAGTACACCCAAAGAGGTTCCTATTGTTTACTGCAAAAAAGGCGATGATACAGCGATCATTCAGATTGATGAAAGTGGCAAACTAATAGGCGTTGTCCTTGGTATCAATACACCAAAACCATTTTCTGTTAAGCCCTTATCAGAAAATGGTATAACAAATTATTTCAATGTGCTCAGTGAGAAAATCTACGAGGATGTTAAGGTTCCTGAATATGAAACGCCCATAACAATATTAAAGAGCCTGGAGGTGCAGACTAATAGTCTCAGCAAGAATATTGTTTCCGCAAAACAATACCAGCCTGAGATAGTCAGTGAACTGACTGCGCTACAAGAGCTTCTTGGTGATAATACTCGAAAATTCGCGGGGCGAGTTGTCGGTGCAAGGGGATCTTTGTTTTTGTTCTCGAAGGGAAACGGTCACCAAGAATGCGAACAACTGAATTCAGGGAAGTGCCCATTTTTGTCCTGTGGCGACAACCATTACCTTTTATTTGATCTCGAAAATGAGTTCTTTCTGCCCATAAGCTACACTCGAAACAGTAAGGGAGAAGCAAAATTCACTAAAAATGACCCTGAAGCCTTGACGGTTTGGGGCTTGTATACAACCTTTATACGATATAACGAAGAGTATAAGTACTCTCGTCTAACCGCTGCCCGCAAAGTTCCTGAAAATCTACAGAATAATGTCACTGCGTATTTCACTTTTCAGGATGCAGACTTTAGCGAGTATCTTAAGGACATCATTCCACAGTGCCCATCAAAGTTCAAAGATGACATCATCTCCCTTGGTGTTCAGACCAATGAAGATCGGGCTGCAATGCAGTTTGTTCACCTAGTCGAAAAAGTAAATGGAAAAATCACCAGCCAGTATATAAACAAGGCATTCCTACCCGCTGGCATTCGCCGTAAAGATAATACCTATTACACGCACGCCGCCTTGAAAGAAGTGTCCAAATTTGAACCAGGGTCCGTTAAGGCTATATCTGCAAACAAGGCCAAAACACTTTTCAAAAAAGCTAAGGCAATGAAAAATATGGCCTGGTCACAACCTCAAGATGGTGCTTTTGCACGTACTGAGCTAATGGTGGATATGTTTGAAAAGGAGGGAGTCATGGCTGATAAGGCTTGGGCCTCAGGTTTCCTGAAAAGTAAAAAAAATAAAATTCCTTGGAATTATCATGTGGCACCTGTCGTCTATGTTGAAGGTAGCAGCGGAAACGTTGATAAAATAGTCATTGATCCTCTAATCGCTGACCGCCCAGTAACAACCGCTCAATGGTTGTCCTTGATGGGAATTACCAATCCAGACTATCTGGATAATGTTGGATTCCCAGTTCCGTTAGATGCCATGAATATAGGAAGCAATACATTCTCCATAACCAACCGTGACGCATTTCACCCGACAGTGGTAAAGAGTTTTTCAAAAGAGGAAAGGCTAGAAGAAGCACGCAAAGTACTGGCTAACCTGGAGAAACAGTAATAGCCGCACGAGGTAATGCATAGCTGTTGCGGCCCATGTATTCTAAAAAGGAGTTTTAAAATGCCATACAAATCCAACGATGAACTTCCGGATAGTGTACGGAATAGCCTTCCCGAGCATGGGCAGGAGATTTATCGAAAAGCCTTTAATTCTGCCTGGGAAGAATACAAGAACCCAGAGGATCGCAGGGGAGACGACAGTCGCGAGGAAGTCGCGCACAAGGTCGCCTGGGCCGCGGTAAAGAAAGAGTATCAAAAGGAAGATGGGAAGTGGGTTCGGGACAAATCTTAGGGACTCCTCAGACTCTGCCTTCATTAATATATCAGAAGTACTGTGTGTTAAATTTGGTCGCAAGTTCCAAACGAAACATAAAGTGACTCCTTATAATTCTTTTTGGGCTTCTGTGATAAAGACGAACTAAGGTTCCCCGTTTGAAACTGAATCGGGACTTCCGATATTGAAAAGCTAAAGTTATCGCACGCAACGGTGGTTAGATTATACTCACTGGTATCTTGGTCTTTTGCCCAAAACTCAGCGCATGCTTCTGTAGTAAAGTCATAATATTCTGTGCCAAAATCTCTTATGTTATAACAACTGTATTCCATTTTTTTGTTACCAAGTATTCTAGGATCTTTTAAAACCTTTTCTGATTCTAAACATGCCATGTCTAGATCAAGCGGATCGTTCTTGTTCATATCTTTCTTTGTTATCTTTTTTACGATGTACTTTTCAGGATAAAAGTTTTGCTCTAACCATTTTCCATCTTTCCATGTGAAGCCTGTGCTTTTCTGCTCTATACAAAGTAAGCTAAAACCATTGTCACTTGCATTGGAGCTGTTAATGATGCCAACAGTGATAAGTAGTACTGAGACGAGTATAATGTTATTAGGTTTCATTGGTATTATTACTTTTATGCTGTAGTACGAGATTAATACCATAATATTTAAAAAATATACAGACCTACGATAACATCTAGCATGACAAAACAATTGAGTCAGAGTAAGTTATTGGGTAGCTTGTCGATAATATACTCTCACCTTATTGATTCAGTAGCGGCCATTGATGATGAAGAAAAAAAATATAAGTAATTCCTTTTCTACTGGAGGAGGTGGCGTTCACTTTGAAGCGCATGTACAGGCGTCTTTTGTTGCGTTGATGCTCACTGGCGGCCACGCCCCTTGTCTTCCCTGCTGGCCTATTGCAGAAATCAAACTTCAGGGCAAAATCGACGGCTTTGATACAGACGATCTCATTGTTGTTGTAGAAAACGTGAATAGTAAGGAACGGCGGAAACTTCTCGGGCAGATCAAGCATTCAATAGCCATAACTCAGGGCAGTCCTATGTTTGGGGAAGTGATGCAGGCTGCCTGGAATGATTTCAATAATCCTAAGGTGTTCTCTAGAGAAAAGGATATTATTGGACTGATCACAGGACCTCTCAGCGTGACCGATGCACACAATGTTCAATGGTTGCTGAACCAGGCGAGACACACCAAAAGCGTTGATGAGTTCTTTAGAAACGTTCAGCAGGCAAATTTCAGTCCAGCCAAGAGTACAGAGAAACTGGAGGTCTTTGAGCATCACCTGAAGGAAGCAAATGGCGGTAAAGATATTTCAAGAAACGAACTCTATGACTTCCTAAACCACTTCCATTTAATTGGCTACGATCTTGGTAACGAGTTCGGTGTTGTTCTTTCTCTGTTGTATTCTCACATCTCCCAATTCGAGCAGCAGTCACCGCAGTGGGTCTGGTCACGGGTTGTCGATATAGTACTAACTTGGAATCAGGATGCCGGTACGATAACGTATAGCAAATTACCGGAAGACCTTCTAGAAGCCTTCAAACAAAAGGCTGTGGCGGAGATGCCCGAGGAGTTCAAGGCGGCCCAAGTGAAACCTAAAACCGATTGGAGCCAACACCCAGACGCCGCTTATCTGGCCTTGGCTGTTATGATCGGCTCTTGGCAAGACGAAAGTCAATGTGATCTTGAGGCGATAACCCAATTACTTGATATCAGTTATGAAGAATGGCTAAAGAAGGCAAGGGAAATATTGCATTGCTCAGACAGTCCGCTGTATCTCAAAAACGGCATCTGGAAAGTTGTTAATCGAGTCGAGCTTTGGAGCCGGTTGGGATCTCGCATCCTTGATCAGAACCTCGATACGTTTAGGTCGCTTGCTGTTTCTGTACTGAAGGAGCCAGACCCTGCTTTTGAACTGCCCGCCGAAGAGCGATATGCGGCAAGTATTCACGGTAAGATTCCGAAATATTCGCACGTATTGCGAAAGGGCATTGCCGAGGGCTTGGCCATTCTGGGCAGCCAGCTGGAGTCATGTACTAACTGTTCACAAGGGAAAGCAGAAGCAATCTGCGTATTGGTGATACGTGAACTTCTGAACGATGCCGACTGGGTTTTGTGGGGTAGCTTGAACGGATTGCTGCCTTCTTTAGCTGAAGCCGCCCCGGATGAATTTCTTAATGGGGTTGAGAAAGCGATGCGTCAGACCTCCTGTCCTTTTGATGAGCTTTTTTCGCAGGAAGGTAGTGGTATTACAGGCGGCAATTATTTAACAGGGTTGCTCTGGGCATTGGAAGGGCTGGCCTGGGATGAACGCTATCTTGTTCGAGTCTGTGTTGTCCTTGCTGAACTTGCCAGCCATGACCCTGGCGGCAAGTGGGCCAATCGTCCATCCAATTCACTTGCAACTATTTTGCTGCCCTGGTTGCCACAAACGCTGGCATCTGTTGACAAACGCAAGGTGGCGGTACAAACGCTTCTTAAAGAGTGGCCCGATATCGGCTGGAACCTAATCATTCAGCTTCTGCCTGGCCAACATCAGACCTCTTCTGGCTCGCACAAACCAAGCTGGCGCAAGATCATCCCCGGTGACTGGAAAAAAGGAGTGACGCATCAGGAATACTGGCAACAGGCATCTTTTTACGCGGAACTTGCGGTGGCTGACGCTGGTCAAGATCCTGCTCGGCTTTCCACATTGATTAATCATTTAAATAACCTGCCAGCCCTCGCTTTTGATCAATTTCTTGAGGTTCTTGCCTCTCACACCATTTTAGAGCTTCCCGAAGAGCAACGACTTTCGATTTGGGACCATCTCACAAAACTTACAAATAAACATAAGCGGTTCTCCGACGCAAAATGGGCATTGCCCGAGCAAATGATTACCCGCATTGACCACGTTGCCGAGCAACTCGCCCCCACCAACCCGTTCAATTTATATCAACACCTTTTTACGGATCGTGACTTTGATCTCTACGAAGAGAACGGCGATTGGGAGGAGCAACGCAAGAAACTCGACGCTCGACGCGAAATGGCCATCTCGGAAATCTTTCAGCAAGATGGTGTTGGGGGGGTTATTCGATTTGCCGAATCCGTTTCTTCACCCGATCAGGTAGGGCTAACGCTTGGTGTTATTGCCGATGACGTTTTTAAACGTACCCTTTTGCCAAATTTTATGGATTCAGCGAACAATAATCGCAAAGCCTTGGTGAGCGGTTTTATCTGGAGGAGTTACCATCTCAAAGGCTGGGAGTGGTGTGATGGCATCGATAAATCTGATTGGACGCCTGGGCAAATAGGTCAATTCTTGGCTTATTTGCCGTTTACCAAGGAAGCATGGGAGCGAGCTTCAGATTGGCTTAAGGACCAGGAGACCGAATATTGGACCCGCACCAGTGCAAATCCCTATCAGGCAGAGGGAGAACTTGCTATTGCTATTGAGAAACTGATTGAGAATGGCAGGCCACATGCGGCAATCAACTGTCTTGACAGGATGCGCCATGCTAAGCAGATCATCGATAGTGATCAATGTATCCGAGCACTTCTCGCAGCACTTTCCTCTAGTGAGCCCAGCTACGTCATGGACGGGTATCATATCGTTGAATTGATCAAGTTTCTTCAGGCAGAATCTACGGTGAACCAGGATGATCTCTTTAGGATCGAGTGGGCATATATCCCCTTGCTCGACCAACATAACGGTGCTGCTCCACAATTACTTGAAAATAGACTGGCAAATGATCCTGAGTTCTTTTGCGAGGTCATCCGACTGATCTACCGTTCCGAGAAAGAAGATCAGCTGTCGAGAGAACATACTGAAAATTCAAAGGCGATTGCAACAAATGCCTGGCGGCTATTGCATGAGTGGAAGACACCGCCTGGAACACAACAAGATGGAACATTCAGCGAAGAACGCTTTACTGAATGGCTACAGAAGGTAAAGGAAGCATGTACAGAATCTGGTCACTTGGAAGTGGCACACATCAATATTGGTCAAGTGTTAGTTCATACTCCACCAGATCCAGATGGCTTATGGATACACCGAGCTGTTGCGACTGCATTGAATGACCGGGAAGCGGATGGGATGCGCGATGGTTTCAGCACGGGAACATATAACTCGCGCGGTGCTCATTGGGTTGACCCAACCGGGAAACCTGAAAGAGAACTGGCTGACCAATTTCAGAGTAAAGCCGAAGATGTAGAGAATGCAGGTTTCCAACGATTTGCTGTTACATTGAGAGGTTTGGCGGAAGGTTATGACCGAGAGGCAGCACGAATAATTGATGCTCACAAAGAGCCTAATGATGACTCGTAGCCATACCTAATTTGGGACTAAACCAGAATGCATTTTTTCCTTTCGTTGCGTTCACTCACTATAAATGTGTTGGTTATGGCTGACGTAAATTGCGAAAGAATGGTCTTACTTTTTTTACAGGAAGCTTTTGACTTAGAGAGGAGCTTTCTAGGAAATATTGACTTGACGATAGAAGCAGGAAAAATGGTGGGCCTTCCCAGACTTGAACTGGGGACCTACCGATTATGAGTCGGGTGCTCTAACCAACTGAGCTAAAGGCCCATTTTTCCATGTGTAGTTAATCAGGCGGTGCCTAATTGTTCTACAAATTTAGGATGTGTTTCTTGAAAAAGAACGCGCAGGAGTTTACGAGAAATCTCCTGCGCTTGCAATATTTAAGCTGTTATTATTCGTCTAGATAAGTTCTAAGCTTCTCTGAACGGCTTGGGTGGCGTAGTTTACGCAGTGCTTTGGCTTCGATCTGACGAATACGCTCACGGGTTACGTCGAACTGTTTGCCGACTTCTTCAAGAGTGTGGTCTGTATTCATGTCGATACCGAAACGCATACGCAAGACTTTCGCTTCGCGTGCCGTTAGACCCGCCAGGATTTCATCAGTGACTTCTTTCAAGCTTTCGCCTGTTGCTGCGTCGACTGGTGAGTCGATAGTGCTGTCTTCGATAAAGTCACCTAAATGCGAATCTTCGTCATCACCAATCGGCGTTTCCATTGAGATTGGCTCTTTCGCGATTTTCAGCACTTTACGGATTTTATCTTCCGGCATTTCCATACGCTCTGCCAATTCTTCAGGCTGTGGCTCGCGGCCCATTTCCTGTAGCATCTGGCGAGAAATACGATTCAATTTATTGATAGTTTCAATCATGTGAACTGGAATACGGATGGTGCGCGCCTGGTCAGCAATCGAACGTGTGATTGCCTGACGAATCCACCAAGTTGCATAAGTCGAGAACTTATAACCACGGCGGTATTCGAACTTATCGACCGCTTTCATCAGGCCGATGTTACCTTCCTGAATCAGATCGAGGAATTGCAAACCACGGTTGGTGTATTTCTTGGCGATAGAGATAACCAGACGTAGGTTCGCTTCGACCATTTCTTTCTTGGCACGACGGGCTTTAGCTTCACCAATCGACATTTCGCGGTTGGCTTCTTTAATTTCCATCACGCTTAAGCTACAGCTTTCTTCGATTAATTGAAGTTTGCGCTGTGCTTTAAGAATCTCTTCGGCATGTTCAGCCAAAGACTCTGAATATTTGCTTTTCTTGGTAACGTGTTGCTCGATCCAGCTTGGATCAGTCTCTGAACCGGAGAAGGTTGAGATAAAGGTTTTACGCGGCATACGAGCGCCGTTAACTGACAACATCATGATATAACGCTCTTGCTCACGGATGCCGTCCATTTTTTTGCGTAAGTTGACAACTAGGGCATCAAACATTCTTGGCGCCAGGCGTAGCTGCATGAACAGCTCTTTCATGGCTTCTAGCTGTTTAATGGTTGATTTATGTGAGCGACCGTACTTATCAACGGCTTTAACCGTTTTGTCGTATTGCTTTTTCAACTCGGCGAAACGCGCTGCGGCTTCTTCTGGATCTGGGCCAGTATCGACTTCGGTTTCATCTTCGTCGTCATCGTCGTCATCAGCATCATCATCGCTATCCAATTCCTCGCTGGCACTGGCTGCGATCTGTGCTGCTTCTGATTCTTCCTGAACAAACTCAGCTTCTTCGCCATCAGAAAAGCCTGTCACGATTTCGGTTAAGCGTACTTGTTCTTCTTGGTAAAGCGCGAACTCTTCCAATAGAATTCGAATGGTGTCAGGGTAGTTGGCGATAGCGCCTAGAACCTGGCGGATGCCTTCTTCTATACGTTTTGCGATATCAATCTCGCCTTCGCGAGTCAGTAGCTCAACGCTGCCCATTTCACGCATGTACATACGAACGGGGTCAGTGGTGCGACCGAATTCACTGTCTACGCTGGCCAATGCAGCAGCAGCCTCTTCAGCGGCTTCTTCATCGGTTACCGATTCGTCATTCATCAATAACTCATCAGCATCAGGCGTGGTTTCATACACCTGGATACCCATGTCATTGATCATGCGAATAATGTCTTCGATTTGCTCCGGATCAACGATATCCGGTGGTAAGTGGTCATTCACTTCGGCGTAAGTGAGGTAACCCTGCTCTTTACCACGAGCAATAAGTAACTTTAATTGTGACTGTTGCGAATTCTCTGACATCTAGAATAACCTTTGTAGGGCCCGCAAGATATTTTGCGAGTCAAAAACCAAGCGACGGCTTGCGCATAGCGAACCGCGAATTATACAGAATTTGCCCCTGTTACAGCAAGCGCTACTTATTGGCGCTGTTACTGTTGGAGCTTTGTTTGGCCAGCAATAGTAATTGCCGGTATTCGGACTTTTCCTGATTGGTTAGACCTTGTTCTGCCGCTTTATGTTGCAAATAGTCCACCCGAATCTTGCGGGCGTGCAATAAGAGGCGATTAATACAATCTTGTAGTTCCTGCTGCTCATTACCTTGGATACGCTCTTCGCGTTCGCTCATGGCTAAACTGGCCAGGCGATCATACAGCTTGGTATTGTCGCGCCAGTGCTCAAGCAGCATACTTGTATTGATCTTGGGGGTTTTATGAATAATTTCAAGTAATTGGTGCAAAAGTTTTGAGCCTTTATCAGGCAGCGTCTGCAGCCAGCCGTAATTATTAATGGCTAATGCAAGGCTCGGTTGTTGTAACAGCAGGGTGATAGCCAGTTGCAGCGTTTTGTTGGCTTTCGGGCTCTGCGGTGCGCTTTTTTCCGGTTTCCGAGGGTGTTGTGGCTGAGTTGGAGCCTCAATAATGGCGGCCAGTTTGCTCTCGGACAGATTGGCTTTTTCGGCCAGAGCACTGCTGAAGAACTCATGATAGATGGGATCCGTGATTTTATCGAGATACGGCTTAGCCAGATGTACCAGCT
>Ga0209692_10000674_pt1 | contig 67261 bp, 59 predicted proteins | sample tdDd472_FD_187129 | JGI IMG/M metagenome (GOLD analysis project Ga0209692, IMG submission 187129) | Marine sediment microbial communities from the Atlantic coast under amendment with organic carbon and nitrate - tdDd47.2 (SPAdes)... | ecosystem: Environmental > Aquatic > Marine > Coastal >... | reverse complement strand
ACGCGGAGAGAGCCGGCGCGCTTGAGCTACGCGAAGGCTCCGCGCGCCGACTTGTCCGGCCATCGGATACCGTGTTATCAACTCAGGGACTCACCCCATAGGTGGATCGGATACGGGGGAAAGGTCACAGCAATGGAGGAGGCGGTGGCGCTTGAGGAATACGAGCAATGACCAGAGGCTCGTCTCGGGCCTCAGCCTCACCCGGTTCATACCATTTGTCACCTGTCCACATCCAAACTTCCCAATCAGTGTTGACAAGTACGTAGTAATACCCCGGATCGTAATACATCAATTCAAAGCTCTCTTATGCTTCTAACGCTAGTTTTCATTCTGCTTCAGTGACCCAAGCCACTCAGGCACAATTTAAAAAGCAATACAAACAAGCACAACCCTCAAAGATTGAATCCCCTTCTCCATTCTCAATTCATGTCAAAACTACCGGAGAACTTCACAATATACGGAAAATCAGCTCTGAGATGAGCATCATTCCACCCCACAGCCTGATCGCCGGATGCGGCCAACGGAGACTTTTCGCCAAATCCGGCCCATTCACCGAATTCCTAGAGTCTCCGCACCGCGCAGATAGCGCCAAAAGCCCCGGACGTGCGGGCTTGCCGGCATCTTGCGGTCTGGTCTTCGGTTTTCGGGAAAAAGAGTGGTAGTGGGAGCAGTCTGGAGCGAACTGGTCTCCGGTTATTTCCCTGGTTTATTGGGAAAATACAGGGAAATATTTTGGAAACTTAAATGTCTTGCGGAGAATTCCCGTTGCGGGAATTGCAAAGAGTGTTTACCCGCCCCAATTCCCGTGCACTCATTACAGGGAAATTTGTCCGTCTCGCCGGAGCCCCTCCGCAGATTCAGGTCTTCAAAACACCGCTGAAGGAGCGGGCATCGCATCCTTCCAGGGCGGCGTGACACTCCGCCAGGATCGCCAGCGCAACGCTTTCGGGAAGCGCTCCTCCCAGATCCAGGCCGGCGGGTCCGGCGAGAGGGACAGAGAAATGATGTTTGGCCAGTTCGGCCTCTGCAAGAACCTGGTCCCGGCGATGGCTCGGGCCGAGCAATGAAAGGTATTTTAAAGGAACCCGACTCATACACTTTAGGCCGATGGCATCCAACGTAATATTGTGGGACATGAGTACGGCGGCATCAACAGTCATTTCCATCGCGTAGTCACGCAAGACGTCGCCTACCTCCCTCAAAATATGGTCTGCACGTGGAAAAAACTCCCGTCGCGCATTGGCCGGCCGCGGGTCGCAAAGGCTAACCCGCCAGCCCAGTTCCTTAGCCAAGCTGACGACCGGTTGCGCATCAACGCCGCCACCGATCACGAGAAGATGAGGCTCCGGTACGATGGGTGTAGCCAGCCACAACTCTCCTTCTTTCTCAAAAAGACGGCTTCTTCCGCTGGCGGAAGGTTTCTCCCCATCGACGGCTGAATCAAAATGTGCTGCTGCCTCCTCGCCATTTAGCGGGATTCGCTGATAGTAGGTGCCAGAACGCCGCTCCTTGAGGGTCAGGGCAACCTCGGTCAGTCCGAGATCGTCCGCCATGGTGACCGGCTGGAGCAGGATTTGGACCGTGCCGCCACAGCCGATGCCAAGCTGAAAGGAGAGATCGTCTTCATCTGCTCCATCATAAGTTACCGTCAAAGGGCGGCCACAATGGAGAACTTTCCGGGCTTGCTGCCGGATATCCGCTTCGAGGCACCCGCCGCTCAGCAGGCCATATTGCCGCCCATTTCCATCAAATATCATCATCGCCCCGGCCTTGCGGTAGGCGTGACCTTCCGTCTTATAGACCGTTCCCAGCACCCAATCGGCATCGCCTTTTCCCTCGACCCATTGGGTGAGCAGATCAGCAAGTTGGTTGCTCAAGATCAACCGCGTCCAATGACTTCAGGCAGCGTGGTAGCGGGAGGCGTGTTGCGGCTTCGGTGCGTCCGGATCTCGCCGTCAATGATGGTCATGCCGATCCCGGGCAGGTCACCCAACTGGATGCTTTCAAGAATGGTTTTGGCGGGAGAATGCTGGGCCTTATCCATGATGACTAAATCGGCCGACCGGCCGACCTCGATGAGGCCGCAATCGAGTTCGCGCATGCGCGCCGTGTTGCCGGTGGCAAAACAGATGGCCTGTTCGGCAGGCACCTCACCGAGCGCCGAAAGCATAGAAACCATGCGCAGTATTCCGAGTGGTTGGACGCCAGATCCGGCAGGCCCGTCAGTTCCAAGGATGACCCTTTCCATCTGCTGGAGTTCCTTGGCGGCGCGCAAGGCGACCAGAGCCGAGCGCTCGTTACCGTTGTGGACGATTTCAATCCCCCGCTGACAGCTTTCGCACAGGCACATGATCTGATCGTCGGGCAAGGCCGTGTGGCCACCGTTAATATGGCCGATGATGTCAGCATCGGCTTCGAGCACAACATCCTTGTCGATCAGGCCGGACCCGGGAATTGAGGGGCCTCCCGTGTGGATCGTGCTCTGAATACCGTACTTACGCGCCCACGCGACCATCTGCTTGGCCTCGTCGCCCGCCTTGACCGTGCCGAGTCCAACTTCGCCCAACAGCTTGACGCCAGCCTCGGCCAACTCCTTGAAATCATTTTCTTCCATGCCCTGCTCAATGACTGGTGCGCCCGCATGAACCTTTACTCCGTTGGGACGGAAATTCTCAAAGGCGCGCTGGGAGGCAATGGCCATGGCTTTGAGGCCAACCACGTCCTTAGGGCGGCCCGGCATGTGAACCTCACCAGCCGAAATCATCGTGGTGACTCCGCCGTTCAGGCTGCTGTCGATCCAGTTGAGCTGACTTTGCCGGGGTGTCCAGTCTCCGGCAACCGGGTGGACGTGGCTATCGATCAGCCCCGGGGTTACGGTGGTACCGCGGGCATCGACCGAGGTCGCCGCCCCCTCTGTATCGACGTCTTTTTCATAGCCGACGGCAGTAATTCTTCCGCCCTCAGCGACAATGGTATCAGCATTGAGAATGGGATTGTCCAGATCGCCACTGAGGACAAGACCGATGTTCTTGATGACGAGTTTATCGTTGATTTCGTTCATTGGATGGCTCCCTGTTTCCTTAACCGATTAATTGCTCAATGTTGCTCTCAGTCATCTTGAGAAGGTCGCTTAGAACTTCCTTGGTGTGCTGGCCTAGGGTTGGTGGCGGTGCTTTGTAGTCGAGCGGTGTGCCACTAAACTTGATCGGGTTAGCAACCTGAGGTACAGACCCGCCAGTCGGATGGGGCAGATCGACTTTCAGTTGGCGGGCCTGTACCTGGGGGTCGTCAAACACTTGATCCAGCGTATTGATGGGACCGCAGGGCACGGCGACGGCCTCAAGAGACGACAGCCAATCGGCCGACTTCCTTTCCTCCAAAACCTCCGCCAGAAAAGGCACCAGTACATCGCGATTCATCACCCGTCCCTTGTTGGTGGCGAATCTTTCATCCTCGGCCAGGTCCCGGCGCCCGAGGACAGCGCAGAACTTCTTGAACTGGCTGTCGTTACCGACCGCCAGAATGATATGCCCGTCAGCAGTTTTGAACGCCTGATAGGGCACAATGTTAGGATGGGCGTTGCCGAGCCGTCCTGGGGCGTTGCCGGAAATCAAGTAGTTGGACGCCTGGTTAGCCATGGTGGCAACCTGGACATCAAGTAGGGCAAGGTCAACGTGCTGTCCCTGGCCAGTCCGGTTGCGGTGCTCCAAGGCTCCCATGATGCCAATCACGCCGTAAAGACCGGTCAAGATATCCGACAGGGCGACGCCGACCTTGACCGGTCCGCCGCCCGGCACGCCATCCGGCTCACCCGTGACGCTCATCAGTCCCGACATGCCCTGAATGAGAAAATCATACCCGGCTCTCTCGGCGTAGGGGCCGGTCTGACCGAAGCCGGTGATCGAGCAGTAAATGAGACCGGGATTGACTTCTTTTAGGGAGTCGTAGTCGAGACCGTATTTCTTCAGACCACCGAACTTGTAATTCTCCAGCAGGATGTCGGATTCCTTGACGAGGCGCTTAATGACGGCCTGCCCCTCCTCACTGGCGATATCCAGTTCAATGGACCGCTTCCCTCGGTTGGCGCAAAGGTAATAGGCCGATTCCATCGTCTCCTCACCGTTTTCGTCGGCTAGAAAGGGCGGCCCCCAACTCCGGGTATCATCCCCGGCCTGGGGCCGCTCGACCTTGATGACGTCGGCGCCCAGGTCGGCAAAGACCTGCCCAGCCCAGGGACCAGCCAAAATCCGGCTGAGATCAAGAACACGAAGATGCGTGAGCGGTCCGGCCATTGGTTGCCCCTTCCGTTTTATGCGCCGGTGAAGGCCTGCAGGCCGGTTTGGGCGCGTCCCAGAATAAGGGCGTGGACGTCGTGGGTACCTTCGTAGGTGTTGACGGTTTCCAGGTTCACCATATGGCGGATGACATGGAACTCGTCGGAAATACCATTGCCGCCGTGCATGTCGCGGGCGAGGCGGGCGATATCCAAAGATTTGCCGCAGGAATTGCGCTTGATCATGGAGATGTTCTCCGGTGCGCAGTTGCCTTCGTCGAGCAGGCGACCGACGCGCAGACACCCCTGAAGACCCAAGGTGATTTCGGTCTGCATGTTGGCCAACTTCCATTGGATCAGCTGATTGGCGGCCAATGGACGGCCGAATTGCTTGCGGTCGAGGGTGTATTGACGCGCTGCATGCCAGCAGTATTCCGCGGCGCCCAGAGCGCCCCAGGCGATGCCGTAGCGGGCCTTGTTGAGGCAGCCGAACGGACCGCCCAGGCCTTTAACGTTGGGCAGGAGGTTTTCTTCCGGCACTTCGACGCCATCCATGACGATTTCGCCGGTGATCGAGGCGCGGAGCGACATCTTGCCTTCGATTTTCGGGAAGGACAGGCCTTTCATGCCTTTTTCAAGGATGAAACCGCGGATGACGCCGTCGAGCTTACCCCAGACAACGGCAATGTCGGCGATCGGGCTGTTGGTGATCCACATTTTGTTGCCGGTCAGCTTGTAGCCGCCGTCAATCTTTTCGGCGCGGGTTTTCATGCCGCCAGGGTCGGAGCCGTGGTCCGGCTCGGTGAGGCCGAAGCAGCCGACCAGTTCGCCGGTGGCGAGCTTAGGCAGGTATTTCTGACGTTGTTCTTCGTTGCCATAGGCGTGAATCGGATGCATGACCAGGGAGGATTGGACCGACATGGCCGAGCGGTAGCCCGAATCGACACGTTCGACTTCGCGAGCGGCGAGGCCATAGCAGACGTGGTTGACGCCGGCGCAGCCGTAATCTTCCGGCAGGGTTGAGCCCAAAAGGCCCGCTTCACCGAACTCGTTCATAATCTCGCGATCGAAGTGTTCGTTGCGGTTGGCCTCCAAAATGCGCGGCATCAGCCGGTCTTGCGCAAAACCGCGCGCACTGTCACGGACCAGTCGTTCTTCCTCGGTCAATTGATCGTCGAGGAGAAACGGGTCTTCCCAATTAAAGGTGGCGAGATCAGTCGGCATCAAGAACTCCTGAATACAAATTTTCTCTCGAAACGCCTTTCTTGGGCGCTCGGTTATGGGAGGAGTCGACACCGCAAAGAGACTAAGTGCCGACCGCAAGACTCTAATTCGCATACAAATAAATTTTTGTTTGTGTGCTGTCAATTTATTTCTAATCATACATTTGAACAAGCACAGCCCATTAAACAAGCTTTTACCTTTAAAATTACAACACTACAAGACGCCATACCGTACACAAAACCCACATCATCATAGATCTTGACTTTCGATATCATTTTAAACTATTCATTTGTATACTAACATTTAAAAGGTGCGATACAATGGCATACGTAGTTACGGAGAACTGCATCAAGTGCAAGTTTCAGGATTGCGTCGAAGTCTGCCCCGTCGACTGCTTCTACGAAGGTGAAAATTTCCTCGTTATCAGCCCCGACGAATGCATCGACTGCGGCGTCTGCGAACCAGAATGCCCAGCCGAGGCGATCATTGCGGACACCGAAGATGGCGCTGAGGAATGGCTCGAGATCAACCGCACCTATGCGGAACAATGGCCCAACATCGTCGTCAAGGGAACGCCACCGGCCGAAGCCGAGAAATGGAAAGACCGGCCGGGCAAGCGGGAACTACTTTCGGATAAACCGGCTGCTGCCTAACGAAGCCAAACAGGGACCTACCCGGAGACGAAAAAATGCGCAAACACCTACACATCGAACTGAAAACACGAACGATTGAAGCGGAAGAAGTGGCTGGGGAAGACTTGGCCCGAGCCGGGCGTCACTACATTGCCAAGACCCTCACCGATCGCGGGATCGCCACCGTCGACCCACTGTCTCCTGAAAACCCGCTGATCTTCTCCGCCGGTCCCTTCGCCGGGTCCAACTTTTCGAACGGCAACCGCTTAAGCGTCGGGTGCAAGAGCCCGCTCACCGGAGGCATTAAGGAGGCCAACTCGGGCGGCACCTTCGCCCTGGCTTTGGGGCAGCAGGAATTCTCCGGCTTGACATTAAACGACGCCTCCGATGACTGGGTCGTCATCCGCATCCCGACGGAAGGTGAAATCACCTTTGAAGACGCCACGCCCTATATGGGCAAGGGTAATATCGAAGCAGCCGCCCTGCTGCATGAGAAATACGGCGACAAGACCAGCCTTGCGCTCTGCGGACCGGTCGGCGAATACCAAGGCATGCTGGCCGGCATCGCCTTTTCCGATCCTGAGAACCGCCCGGTCCGTCTCGCCGCCCGTGGTGGCGTCGGCGCCGTAATGGGGGCCAAGAAGGTCAAGGCCATCGTCATCGACAAACACAAGATGCCGTCCTATCAAGACCGCAAAGGCCTCATGGGCTCGATCAAAAGCTATGGTGCGAAACTGCGGGAAGAAGCCGCTATTGAAACCTTCAACAAATTCGGCACGGCGATCGTCGCTGACTACACAAACAAAGTCGGAGGCCTGCCGGTGAACAATTTCAGCCGGGGCCATTTGGTCGACCAGACAGTCGAACCGCTGAAGATGGGCGGCGACTACATTCGTGAACTAAACATGGCGCGTGGCGGCGAACCGACCCATGCCTGCATGCCCGGTTGCATGATCAAATGCAGCAATATCTACGTCGATGAGAACGGTGAAGAAATCGTCTCACCGCTCGAATACGAAACCATCGGGTTGATGGGCACCAACTGCGGCCTGACCCATCCAGACCAGGTCGCTAGGCTCAACGAAGTGGCCAATGACCTGGGCATCGACAGCATTGAAACCGGCGCTATGATCGGCGTCCTGATGGAGGCCGGCGTCGGCGCATTCGGCGATGAGGCCTTCATGGCCGACGTGCTGGAAGACCTGCGCAGGGGGTCGGACAAGGGCCGGATCTACGCCAAAGGCACGGCGCACGTCGGAGAACACTTCGGCGTTGCACGAGTTCCGGTCATCAAGAAACAGGCGTTAAGCGCCTACGACCCCCGGGTCATTGAAGTGACTGGCGTGACCATGATGCTGACCGCCCAAGGAGCCGACCATACGGCGGGCAACCTGCCGTCTTTCGTCTGCAAAGACAAAACCACCGAACAAATAACACAAGCCAGCCTCGGAGCTCAGACCAACAGTGCCGCTGCCGACTCCCTCGGCCTTTGCGTGTTCGGCCGCTCGGTGACCGAGCCCAATGCGCAACTCATCGTCGAAGCAATCAATGCGGCTTTCGGCACTGAGTTGACGCCGGAGTTCGTGGAAGACCTGGGCCGCGAAACCCTAGCGCTCGAACACCGGTTCAATAAAGCAGCCGGATTCACTGAGGAAGATGACGCACTCCCAGCGTTCTTTACCCAAGAACCCTTGGCACCGACCAACAAAACGGCCCGACACGCCGTGACCGAAATCAATGCGGTGCGCGATCGATGGTTTGCAACCTGAGCTAGCGCAGTCGGTTCAGCAGCTTCAGAAAGGTAATGCGATTTGCCGGCGGTAAGGGCCTTAGAGTCTCTGCTGTTATGTCTTCAGCCAGGGGAATGGCCTTTTCCATGACCGCCCTTCCCTTTTTGGTCAAACCCACGAGCCGCCGCCGGGCGTCGGAGATATCGGGCTTACTGGTGACGAACTCCTTCTTCGTCAACCGATCGACAACCCCCTTGATCGTTGCTGCGTCCATGGCGGTCAACCGGCCCAGCTGATTTTGTGAGCAGGGGCCAACTTCGTGAAGTTTAGCCATGGCGGCGAACTGGGTCGTAGTTAGTCCCTCGATCATGCGGTCGGCAAAAATAATACTATGGCGTTGCGCCACCTGGCGCAGGATGAAACCCACTTGATTGTCGAGAATATACTCGTCGATCTTAACGTCTCCTGACGCATTAGCTCTGTCGATTTCCGCCACCTGATTTGATTCCTTTATTTGTCTACGAACTACTTTTAGTAAGTAGAGCTCTTCGATACAAGCAATGAAAAAGCCCACCCTAAAAACAGGGGGGCTTTTCTTGTGTCGTTTATCGAAACATCTATACCGCCAGATAGGCGTTGCTGATTTCCTCGTGTTCTTCGAGCTCCTTCATGGTGCCGTCGAAACGTATACAACCTTTTTCGATAATATAGGCGCGATCTGAAATAAGCCGGGCAAAGTGCAGGTTCTGCTCTGATATAACAACGCTCAGACCGTGGTTTTTCATTTCCAAAATCGCCTTGGCCATTTCCTCGACGATCTTTGGCGCCAAACCTTCCGAAGGCTCGTCAAGCAGTACCAGCAGCGGGTTCCCCATAAGGGTGCGGGCAATGGTCAGCATTTGCTGTTCGCCGCCCGACATCTGCCCGCCTGGACGCTTGCGCATTTCGGCAAGATTTGGAAAGAACTCAAAAATCATTTCGGTCGTCCAACCCCGCACGCCTTCGCGGTCGTCCTGCTGGCCGACCAAGAGATTCTCCTCAACAGTCAAATCGGTAAAAATCCGCCGATCCTCGGGCACATAGCCCAAGCCCATGCGGGCAATCTCGTGAGTCGGCTTGCCACAGATTTCCTCGCCGTTGAAGAGGATAGTGCCATGGCACTTGGAAACGAGGCCGACCAGACTGGCGAAGGTCGTCGACTTCCCCGCGCCATTTCGCCCCAGCAGCGCCACCACCTCGCCGGTATCGGCCTTCAGGTGAAGGTCGGACAGGATATGTGCCCCGCCGTAATAGCTGTTGAGGCCGTGAACATCGAGTTTCATTGTCATTACTTAAGCCCTCCCCACGACATCTTCGTCATAAACGGCGCCGGTGCCGAGATAGATGGACTGCACCTCTTCATTTTCACGAATTTCGCTGGGCAGACCGGTTGCGATCACTTCGCCCCGGTTGAGTACCATCACCCGGTTGGCGTGGCTGAAGACAACGTCCATGTCATGTTCGGTAAACAGCACGCAAATCCCGCGCTCGGCAACGATGTCGGCTGTCAACTGCATCAGGGCGACCCGTTCCTTGGGCGCCATGCCTGCCGCCGGCTCATCCATCAGCAGGATCCGGGGGGTATTGGCCAGCGCCACGGCCAGCTCGAGGCGCTTGAGATCGCCATAGGCCAACATGCCGCAGGGACGCTGGGCCTGCTCTTCCATGGAGACCAGTTCAAGCAGTTCGTAAGCCTCGTCCTTATAGAGCGCGCCGGCGAATGGCAGCATTGAGAGTAGCCGGTTATGATGGGAGATCAGGGCCATCTGGACGTTTTCGATTACCGTCATCGACGGAAAAGTCGCGGTGATCTGGAACGTCCGACCGACGCCCTTCCGCCACACCTGACGCGGGGCGAGGCCGATAATCTCCTCGCCAAACAGCTTGATACTGCCCCGATCAGGCGGGAGTTGTCCGTTGAGCATATTGAAGCAAGTGCTCTTTCCAGCTCCATTGGGCCCGATCAAGGCGAGCAGCTCGCCTTCGTTGACCGAAAAAGCCACGTCATTGACGGCTTGCACGCCGCCGAAGGCCTTTGACAGGCCTTCCACAACCAGAGCACTCATGCCGTTTCCTCCGCAGTTTTAATAGACTCACGGCTCTCGGTCGACACCTCCCGTCGGAACCGTTCAGTAAAGAATCCGACGATTCCCTGTGGGAATGCGACAACGAGAATGACGATGAACGAGCCGAGAATGATCTTCCAGAACTCGGTATGGCTGATGATGATCGTCGAGAGCACCTTGAAGATGCCCGCGCCGACAATCGGACCGGCCACCGTCTGGATACCGCCGAGCAGCACCATGACCAAACCGTCAACGGAGACTGGAATAGAAATGTAATCGGGGAATACGCTGCCCTTGAGATAGGCGAAAAGTACACCTCCGATCCCGGCGAAACTCCCGGCCAGGATAAATCCAAACCACTGAATCCTTAGCCGGTCGATGCCGATGGCGTCGGCCCTGAGTAGCGAGTCGCGACAGGACCGCAGCGTATAACCAAATGGTGAGAAAACAATCCGGCGGATAGTGTAAATCCCAACGGCGCAAATGGCGAGCGTGATGTAGTAGAACGCCTCCTGACTGGACGCCCATTCGGACGGCCAAACACCGAGCAACCCGTTATCGCCGCCGGTCACGTCATCCCACTGGAAGACCACTGACCAGGTAATCTGGGCGAATGCTAGTGTCAGCATGGCGAGATAAACCCCCGAGAGACGCACGCAGAACCAACCGAAAACCACGGCGCCCGCGAAGGCAAGCAGAGGAGCCAGAATAAAGGCGCCTTCCATGGGAATGGAGAAGTACTTGATCAGTAACGCCACCCCATAGGCCCCAAGCCCAAAGTAGGCCGCGTGGCCAAAGGAAACCATCCCACCGATCCCCATCATCAGATGGAGGCTTGCAGCGAACAGCGCGAAGATCAGCACTTCGGTCGCCACGTTGAGCATGAAGTCACCTGCGAACATTGGGAAAATGGCAAGCACCATAAGACCAGCCAAAACCCAGTTTCGTCCCATAGCCCCAAGTGGCGCAATCGGTCTCTCTACGTTGCCCACTGCCGTACGTGGATGGGCCTCGGCCTTCCCCAGCAAACCATAAGGACGGATGACCAGCACGACGGCCATAACAAGGAACATCAGCACCAGGGAAATCTTGGGGAACAGCAAAATGCCAAAGGCATTGAGCTCGGCAATGATGAACGACGCCAGGAAGGCCCCGAGGACGTTGCCAAATCCACCGATCACCACGATGACGAAAGCCTCGACGATAATTTGCAGATCCATGGCGCCATGAACGGCGTCGCGCGGAATTTGCACCGCGCCACCGAGCGCGCCCAAGAAGATGCCGAGCGTGAACACACCGGTAAACAACCGCGCCTGATTGACGCCGAGGGCAGAGACCATCATCCGGTCCTGGGTCGCGGCGCGCACCAGCACGCCCCAGCGGGTTTTATGAAACAGCAGCCACAAGGCCCCAAGAACCACCGGTCCTAAGACGATGAGCATGAGCTCGTATGTCGGGAACGCTTGACCAAAAATCTCGACGGCCCCTTTGAAACCGGGAGCCCGCCGCCCCAGAAGGTCTTCAGCACCCCATATCTGAATGACGAGATCTTCGATGATGAGCGTGACCCCGAAGGTCGCCAAGAGCTGGAACAGTTCCGGCGAACCATAGATACGGCGGAGCAGAATTATTTCGAGCAGCGCACCAATGATCGCCACGGCGATAGCCGCCGCCAACAGCCCGCCCCAGAACCCCAGGGCGCCCGACCAGGATTCGGTCAGACTGTAAGCGACGTAAGCTCCCAGCATGTAGAAAGCGCCGTGAGCAAAGTTGGTGATCCGGGTAACACCGAAAATGATCGATAGACCCGAGGCTACAAGGAATAACGATGACGCGCTCGCCAAACCGTTGAGAAACTGTATAAATATAAAATCCACGGTTCCGCCCTCTACCGGTTAAAGTTGGAGGGACTGGCCAGCCAGAAGCCGGCCAGTCCATTACGAATACTGCCGAAGGACGCGATTACATTCCGCGCAGTTTTTTGGTTTCTTCGACACTCGGAAGGAAATCGGCACCGTCTTTGTAGGACCAATCGACCATGATGCCCTTACCGTCTTTCAGGGCGGTCAAACCGACGTAGGCCCCCATGGTGGACTGATGATCCACCGGCCGGAAGATGGCTTTGCCCATCGGGGTGTCGAAAGACACGCCTTTACCGGCTTTGATCAGACTCTCGGAATCAAGCGACTTTGAGTTGGCTAGAATCGCCGCAGTCGCCTTCATAGTGGCGTAGCCGACGATGGAGCCAAGACGCGGATAGGTGCCGAATTTGTCCTGATAGGCTTCCTTGAACTTATTGTGCTCCGGCGTATTGATGGATGACCAGGGATAACCCGTAACCACCCAGCCTTCTGGCGCTTCGTCTTTCAGTGCGTCCAGATATTCCGGCTCACCCGTTAGCATGCTAACAACCTTACGCCCAGAAAAAAGCCCACGGGTCGTGCCCTCACGCACCAGTTTGGTAAGATCGGAGCCGAAAGTGACGTTAAAAATGGCATCCGGCTCGGCCCGAGCCAAGGCCTGGACTGTCGAACCGGCGTCGAGCTTGAAGAGCGGCGGCCACTGCTCGTCCACCCACTCGATATCCGGGCGCTTGGCAGACAGCAGGCGCTTGAACGCCGCCACAGCGGTCTTGCCGTATTCATAGTTCGGTGCGATGGTCGCCCAGCGTTTCGCCGGCAACTTGGCCGCTTCATCGGCCAGAATACCTGCCTGAACCGTCACATTGGGGCGGACCCTGAAGACATACTTATGGCCCTTGGACCAAGTCACCGCATCGCTCAAAGGTTCGGCGGCGACGAACACTACTTTCTTCTGCTTAGCGAAATCGGAAACTGCCAGACCGATATGGGAAAAGAAGGTACCCATCAGTATGGAAACCTTATCCTTGGAAACCAGTTCATTGGCTGCCGTCACGGCTTCACCCGGCTTACCCGCGTCGTCTTTGGAAATGACCTCGATCATCTTGCCGTTAACGCCTCCAGCCTTGTTGATTTCTTCCAAGGCCAATTGCCAGCCGTTGCGGTAAGGCACTGTAAAGGCGGGCAGCTTGGAATAGCTATTGACCTCGCCAACCTTGATTGTATCGGCGGCCTGCACCAGGCCCGGCACCATCGACGCAACCAAAACACCGACAGCGGCACCAAGAACCGTTCTTCTACTGATCATCTCTTAAACCTCCATATGTTTAAAATTACCGGGTACTCCCCAGATCGTTATTTTCGATTGTTAACTAACGAAGCCCATCTTTTCCCTCCGCCTCTTCATGGGTGAGGCCGCCGACCCTGGGCAAGGGACGACCACTATCGGTCACACAAACAGCGACCAGAATTTCATTGGCGCGCGGCGCATCGTTGATCCGCACTTCCATACCGTCGAAGTGACTTCGCACATAGGCGGCGTCCTTGTGCCCCAACGGCACGTCCAACGGCGTACCGGGACCGCCCATTTTCTTAGACGACGGGACTAGAGCCGCACCTTTTTCCACGGCCTTGCGCAAAGGCGCGCCGAGCTTCGGATGCAGAATGGCGGCGGCATGTTCCAGTTCACCGTTTTCGCCGACGATCGCCGCCTTTCCATAGCTCTCGGCTTGGCCAGGGGTGATCCCCAAGGCCGCAACGGCCTTATCGCCAAGCATCCCTCCCAATTCTGCGCCGATTTCCATCAGCACCGTCAGGTCTTCCTGATAGGTACCCGCAAAGGGGTTCTTGATCACTGCAACGGCGGCGGCGCGACGGGTGGGTGTGGAAATTTTCCGGCCCATCTCGATACGAGTTTCATCGACGCTGGTGACGATTTTTCTAATTTCCGCCCTGCTCATCGCAGTCCATCCTCTCCTTTGATTTCCGAAGCCTTGAGGCCACCAACCCGTTCGTGAATCCGCGGACCTGTGGTCATGACCAAAACGACCGCCATTTCATCGGCCCGGGGAGCATCATTGACGCCGATTTCGATGGCGTCGAAATGGCTGCGCACATAAGAGGCATCAACATGGGTGATCGGCACATCGAGCCGCGCACCTACGCCACCGACCTTCTTTGTCGAAGGGACGATGGCTTTGGCGCCGCCAAGCAGCTCGCGCATGGCGTAGCCACCGGGCACGTGCCAGAGCGCGCCGTGCTCCACTTCACCGCCTTCGCCAACGATGGCGCCCTTGCCGTAGCCCTCGACCTCTTCGGCCTTAACACCAAGAGCAGCAAGGATCGCTCGGGCCAGCTCGAGACCGAGGGGCTTAAGATCTTCCATGAACGGGGTGATGTCTTCCACATACTCACCAGCATAGGGGTTACGAATTACGGCAACTCCGGCAGCCCGTTTCATGGGCGTTTCAGCTACGGGCCCACCTTCGTGGAAGACGTCCTCAACGATAATCAAACGCTTGCGCACTTCAACTTGCGGCATGGTCACATTCCTTCATTGGTTTCTTCACTGATTCTGGTGGCGGACGAAGGGGAACAGCATCCAAATCACCGATCACCTCCACCCGCCCCCCGAGGGACAGGGCGGCGGCAACGATGAGACCCCGTTCCAAATATAATTCAGCCAGATCGCGGCCGTTGCGCAGTGCCGTCCCGATTTGCTCGCCCGAGAGAGAATCGACACGCACCGTGACTTTACGGTCTCCTAAGTCGCTGTCGATTTCCAACTCGTTGGCAGTCCGGCGCACCACTTGCGGACAGGAGCCAGGATCAACCGCATTGGCGATTAGCGTCGCCGTTACGTCGGCCTGCGCCGAGGTTCGCGCCAGGACTGTAACGGCGTCCGCCACGCCCAGGGAATGGCTGCGCCCCCGCCAACCGCTGGTGGCAATGCCACGAATAGGCTGATCAACGGTAAGTCGTGCGGTCATGGCGATCTGCGGCTGTTCGACATCGGTCACGACACCAACGTTGAAGTCCGCATCGCCGGTCAAATAGAAGGCGATATCGCCCCCGTTATTGACATAAGCCTTGTTCAGACGCCGCCCTTTGACCATCGCCTTGCAGATTTCATCGGCCACGGCGCCCGCAACGGCAACCATGGGCGTGACGAAGACATCGCTGCAGGCGGAAGCAGCCTGGGCCATGGCGACGGCGACCCGGCCTTTTGGCCAACCATAAAGCTCCTGAATGGGAGATCGCAACAGAGACAGCTCATCGACCAGCTCTTCCAGCAACCCGTCAAAAGCCCGCTCGGCCTGGCCGTAGGCGGCCTCGACCTCGGCACGGTCGCCATCAGCCTGGATAATCAGGTCGATGGGACCATGCTGCAGGTGCAGGCGACTACCGTCGGGAAGGAGGGTTTTATGGAAGTTAGACATGGCTCAGCGGGTCTCGCCCCACCTAAAATTGCTCTTGGCCATCGGCCAGTTGTTTTCACGTTTGTTGCCGACCGGCCGGATATTCTCTTTCTTCAACACCTCGGACAAGGGAACGATGGAGTTCATGTGTCCTCCAAGGGTCTCGTAGTCTTCAACCCTCATGGTGAATTCGATGGGGGCGACCAACGCCGGGGTCGGCACATGGCCAAAAGAGTTTTCGGGCATGGTGGTCACATCGACCATATAGGTGATGCCGCCGCCGGGCCAAACGAAGACGTCTGCACCGCCGCTAGTCACATGGGTCAAGGTGTCCTTGACCGACTTGGTGAGCTTAACCGGATTTTCGGTCACCCCGGCCCGCAGGGAGCCTCCAGCACCGCCAATAAATAGAACCGAACAGAGTGCGGGCTCGCAGTTCTCTTGAATGCGTTCCACCGAGGCCATTAGCTTCTCCGGCATGGACACCTGCACCGGCTTCAAGTCATTGTCGAGTTCGTAATAGGCATAGTGTTCGCCGGTAGTGCTGACCATCAGCAGGGACATCCCCGGCCAGGCGTCCTTTTCCTTGAAGTCCCCGAGAATGGTCAGCGGATCTTCAATGTTGGTGCCCCCCCAACCTGTTCCCGGTTCGGCGACGCCGAAATAGCGGCCGGGGGTCGAACGGCGGCCCTTGATGACGATCCCAGAGGGTTTGACATCGAGCAGCTTGCCCGCCTGGTGCTCAGTCATCACGCCGGTAATGTGGTCGTCAACCACCACCACCTCGTCAACATGTTCGATCCACTGTTTGGCAAACATGCCGATGGTCGCCGAACCACAGCCGACGCGCATGCGAACTTCCTTCTGGCTGTTGATGATCGGAGGTTGTCCGGCTTGAACAACGACGGTCACGCCCTCATCTACGGTCAACTCGACCGGCTGGCCATTGCACAGGTCAAGCATGGCCTGACAGGTCACCCTGCCTTCTTTTTTCGACCCGCCTGTCAGATGATCAACCCCGCCGATGGAGAGCATCTGCGAACCGTACTCGCCGGTGGTGACGTGGCCGATGGCCTCGCCGTCGCAGCGCACGATGGCCGTTTCACGACCCAGGTGGCGGTCGGTATCGATTTTGATCTTAACGCCGCAGTAGCTGAAGATACCTTCGGTCACCACGGTTACCATATCGATCCCCTCAACCTCGCTTGAAACAATAAAGGGAGCCGGCTTGTAATCAGGATAGGTTGTACCTGCACCAACTGCGGTGATGAAATGTTGATCGGAGGAAATGATGTCGCCCGCCCACTCCCTCTCTTTCTTGAGAAACGGAATGAGCTTCGCACCCTCTTCCTTGGCCCGCTCGACAATAGTCAGCGGATCGATCCGGCCCAGTTCGCCTTCGAAGTTGGCATAGCGGTCACAGGCCCCGGCCCGTCCCGGCTTGATTCGGCAGCGCACCGGACAGGCATCGCATTGAACGACGGAGGGGTTCGCTTCAGCAGTCATTGTTATTTTCCTTCCGCGGTTTTTATCGCGTCCAAAACCCGGTTAGGGGTTGCCGGAACGGTTGTGATCCGGGCTCCTGTCGCATGGCGAATGGCGTTGAGAATGGCCGGTGCCGTTGGAATGAGAACCTGCTCGCCGATCCCTTTGGCTCCGTAAGGCCCATTGGCGTCAGCGGCCTCGACCAGGATGGTCTCAACCTCAGGCATATCACCCGCCGACGGGATCAGGTAGTCATGCAGGTTTTCGCTACGACCGGGGATGAACTCTTCCATCAGTGCAAGCCCCAATCCTTGGGCGACCCCACCTTCAACCTGCCCTTCGATCAGCAGCGGGTTGATCGCACGCCCGACATCGTGGGCGGCGGTCAGGCGTAGCGGCTTGACGGTGCCGAGTTTGGTATCGACCTCCACTTCCACCACGTGGGCGCCATAGCCAAAAGCGGCATAGGGATCGCCCTGGCCGTTTTCATCAAGCGGCGTGGTCGGCGGATCGAAAGTGCCCTCGCCGGTGAGAACAAACCCGTCTTCAGTCGCCTCAAGCGCGGTGAGATCGATGGCATGACTGTCTCCTCGGTCGTGCAGGATCAGCTGGCTACCATCCAGCTCCAGTTTCGCTTCATCGGATGCATTAACCAAGCGCAGGATGTTTTCGCGCAGGTTGCGTCCGGCCAGGTATGAGGCCTTGCCTGAAACAAAGGTCTGACGCGAGGCCGAGGTTTTACCGGCGTCCGCCGTCACGTCCGTATCGCCGCCAACCAGTTCGAACCGGTCGACCGCCAAGCCGAGGGCATCGGCGCAGATTTGGGTCATGACGGTATTGGAGCCCTGACCGATATCGACGGCCCCTTGGAACAAAACGCACCGACCGTCCGGTGTAATTCCGACTCGCATGGTCGAGGGGTTGGGCAGCGAAGTATTGCCGCAGCCATACCACATGCCAGCCATACCCACGCCGCGCCGCTTATCGCCGGCTCCGGCGGATTGGTTAAACGCTTCGACAGTTTTAAGAGCTTCCTGCCAGCGAGGACGCAAGGCCTCCAGGCATTCCTTGAAACCGACACCGGTTTCAAAGATCTGGCCGGTAACCGTCGGCTCTCCATTGACCAGCGCGTTTTTGACCCGGAATTCCAGGCGGTCAATACCCAACTGGTCGGCCAGATCGTCAAACAGGGATTCCTGAGCGATGGATGACTGGGGCACGCCAAATCCGCGGAAAGCTCCCGCTGGGGCACAGTTCGTATGCACCGAGAGAGACCGCGCCCGGTAAGCCGGATAGATGTAGGGTCCGGCAGCATGCACAGGAACGCGGTTGCCCACGGTGGGGCCCCAGGAGGCATAGGCCCCGGTATTGAAGACCCCATCGAAGTCCATCGCGGTAAGCTTACCATCCTTGGTAGCGCCAATCTTGGCCCAGACTTTGGAGGGATGTCGCTTGGTGGTCGACATCATGGATTCGGGGCGTGTGTAGGTCATACGCACCGGCTTGTCGAGCAACCAGGCGGCCAATGCGATGAAGGGCTGCACGGAAAGATCGAGCTTGCTGCCAAAGCCCCCGCCAACAGCGGTCGGAATAATACGCACGGCTTCAACATCGAGACCGAGAATCTTAGCGACATCGTCGCGGTCCATGTAGGGTGCCTGGGTGCAAGCGACAACCTCGATGCGGTCGCCGACCCGGCGGGCGAACCCTGCCTCTGGCTCGATATAGGCATGCTCGACGAAACCGGTCTGGAAATTGCCTTCGACAGTCACGTCGGCATTAGCGAACCGGTCATCCAGCGGGCCGCGCTGAACGACCCCTCGCATCAGTGTATTGTCGGGGCGCTCCGCATGCAGTTGGGCGGCGCCGGATTTGAGCGCCTCATCGGGTGTTAGAGCGGCGGGTAGCTCGGTCCAGGTTACGGGGAAGTTATCGGGGTCGAAGCTCTTCATCACCTCGGCGTCGCCAACCACAGCCGCCACAGCTTCTCCCTTAAAGCGAGCTTCCGTTTCAGCAAACACGGGCTGGTCGGCCATGGGCGGAATAACGCCGAAACAGTTCTCACCCGGCACGTCGGCGGCGGTTAGAACCCGGTGCAAACCCGGCGCATCGGCGATATAGGCTTCAAGATCGCCAAAGGTGAAGGCAGCACGATGGAAGGGAGACCGCACCGCCTTGACGACAAGCGCGTTTTCAGGCGCCCGATCGCCGCCAAAAACATCGGTTCCACGGACTTTCTCTTCGCCATCAACCCGCTGAATGCGCGAACCGACCGCATCGCCACTGGCCGCCTCGACGGGCGCGGCGGTGAAATCGTGCGCCGCGATGACGGCATCGATGATTTTCTGGTAGCCGGTGCAGCGGCAGAGGACGCCGCCGAGACCGTCGCGCACTTCCTCAGCGTTCGGCGTCGGGTTCTTAGCCAACAGAGCGCTGGCCGAGACAAGCATGCCCGGCGTACAGATGCCACATTGGGCCGCTCCGTAATGGAGGAACGATTTCTGCAGGCGGCTCAAGGCTTCGGTTTCGGAAATCCCCTCGACTGACACCACGCTCCGCCCTTCCAAGCGCCCTGCGGGCACCATGCAGGCGCAGACGATTTCGCCGTCAAGCAACACCGAACAGGCACCGCAATCCCCGGCATCACAGCCAACCTTGGTGCCGGTCTTGCCCAGTTGATCGCGCAAGACCTCGGTAAGTCTGCTGAGCGGATTTACTTCAAGAGAAACGGGAGCGCCGTTGAGCACGAAGGAAACAAGAGACTTCAAGGCGCTCATGACAGCTTCTCCCCACAGACAGAAACAACGCGGCGGACCATTTCGATGGCGGCCGCTTCGCGGTATTCGGCACTCGCCCGCACATCGGTGATCGGGCTCAAGCCTTCAAAGTGATCCGCCTGAACAAGCTCGGTGGCGGTCCGCGGGTCGCGTCCCACAAGGACCCGCTCCAAGTCGGGCAGCCGTTGCGCCACTTCAGAGCAGGCGCCGACGGCAATACGCGCGTCGGAAATCAAACCATTGCCACCGAGCTCAATCACGGCGGCGACCATAACAATGGAAATCACCAGATAGCGCCGCGCGCCCAGTTTGAGGAAATGACTTGCACACCGCCCCACGTCGTCGGGAATGATGACCGCACTCAGCAATTCATTGGATGCGATGGCCGTCCGGCGGTTACCGAGAATGAACCGGTCAAGCGGCAGGCGGCGGATGCCGTTAAGCGAGGTTAGCTCCACCTCGGCATTCAAGGCGAGAAGGGCCGGCACGCCATCGGCGGCGGGGGAGGCGTTGCAGAGATTTCCCGCTATAGTACCGACATTCTGGATTTGGATTGAACCGACTTCGCGGGCCGCCATTTGCAGCGCTTCAAACTGCGCTGGAAGGTCGCCAAGTGCGATGTCCGTCCATGTGGTCAGACCGCCGATACGATAGCCCCCCTCTTCCCGGTAAACGCCGCGAAAGTCTTTCAAACCCGAGAGGTCGATCACCGGCCCTTTGACCGGACGGCCATTAGCCGCCGGATACAAATCGGTTCCACCGGCAAGAATCGTGTAGTCTCCTTCCGACAAACTTGTCAGCGCTTCTTCCAATGAGCTGGGCAGCAAATAGGTCATCCCCGTTCCCTTAATTCTAGACCACGCATTGCACGGATTTTTTTATATTGTTTGTGTACAAATTAAATTCATATGTATACCAACAATATTCCGAGTGTCAACCGGGTTCCTTGAGGTTTTTTGGAACCGCCCCTCAAGGTGGCAATCAACCGCTTGTCATGAAAGAAATTTTTCTCCGCATCGGCTCACTCGCTCCCGCCCCAAGGACCCGGTCTCAACAAGCGTGCCGGTGTTTTCTGATCTGAACCAGACTTTCAGTTCGTGGGGCAAGCCCTCCTTTATGCCTGACCTAATTGGACGACCCCCCCCTTACCAAACCGGTGCATAGAATGCTGTTTTGGGTTTGAAGTATAGGGATGAACATCCAATGGAAATTGCAGGTTTATGAACCGGCCTTGGGAGGGTGACTTCTCATGTTGCCTGCATCGGCGGTGCAGAAACCGATTTCATGAATGACCACGTGATGAACAGCGATATCTCGGAGATTCCAGAAAAATTTCCCGCATCGGGGATGTCCCCCGTCAACGCCTGAGGGCGGATTGATCTAGAGCCCGAGATGATCGCCATCACGCTCAGCCGGTCCGGCTTGGCCGAAGCCTTAGAGACCACCCAGCCTGAAGACAAAAGCCCCATCACCCTCACCGTCCCTATCCATCTGCAACGACGCGGCATTGAAAACAAATTGATCATCCGGGGCCGCAACGCCAACCCAGCGCCGGACCCAAAACTTTGCCAACTCATCGCACGGGCGCGACTCTGGTTTGATCAACTGGCGGCAGGGGAAGTGGAGAATGTCAAAACCATCGCTGAACGGGAGAGGCTAGCACCCTCAGAAGTCAGCCGCGTCCTACCGCTAGCCTTTCTGGCTCCAAAGATCGTGGAGATGATTTTGGATGGGAAACAGCCGGAGGAAGTGACTTACTGGAGCATGTTGAGGCAAAGTGAACTACCTATAAATTGGAGAGAACAACCCAAGAGTCTCAACTGTAAAGTCGACTTCCACACTTTTTTATCGTAGAAAAGTAGCTGAAACTCTTGGGGACTCTAGAAAATGCCGGGCTTGGATCGAGCCATCCTTCAACAAATCGACCACGAAAGTGTAGCCGAGCGGATTAAAGTTGACGTTCGGAGTGACTTCATTTTGGCTCCGCACTACAATTCTGTAATTGCTCGGGCGGCAGACGAATTATGGGCTCAACTAAAAAGGCAACTCCAAGATGGGGTTTATCAGCCTGACCTCCCAATAACAATGAGCGTACCAAAAGAGCGATGGTTCTCCCGTCCCGGCAGCATCCTAAAGCCCTACGACAGATTTCTATACCAAGCCCTAGTTGACACGGTAACGGGACGGCTGGAGGAGAACCTTGACCGTGGGAGAACTTTTAGCCATGTCCCCGTGGACGACAACAGGCTGGTTTTCCAATCTAATTTTGAGTCGTGGGAAAACTTCCAGGATAAAATATCAATAATTTGCAATAGCAGCGCATTCGTTCTGAAAGCCGATATATCCCACTATTTTGAGCGTCTGCCTCAGCACAATTTAATCAATCTCATGACTGCATCGGGATGCGCTCCAGAAGTCGTAAAACTGCTGGAAGAACTGTTACTTGCATTTCGGGAAAGAAATTCTTTTGGAATCATCCAAGGCGTTTTCCCATCCGACGTGCTTGGGAATTTCTTTCTCTCCGACTTCGATGCCTATTGCGAGCTTTCCGATATCCCATCAGCAAGATACGTCGATGACATCTACTTGGGATTCCAATCCGAAGCAGCCGCGCGAAAGGGTCTCGGCCAGTTGATCGAAAATCTCAGGAAAGACGGGCTTCACCTGAATGAGAGTAAGAGCTCGATTATGGCTGCGAATGATGTAGTCCAAGAAGAAACAGCGATCGATCGTCTTTTTGATGAAATCAGGGAAGAAGTAGAAGACGACGTAAAGTACGAGAGGATTAGCCCGTACGGTTTTGATATTGAATGGGATGAAGACGACGACGAGGAACAGGACGCAGCCGAGCTTGAAAATGCTGCCGTTGAGCGTCTTATCGACAATATTGATGCGTACCCAAATCATGCGAACCAAATCGAGAAATTCTGCTTGCCGATCTTGCGATCTGCAAACTCGGATCATGCGGTTCAACATGTTTTGGAAAATCTAGAAGAGAAGCCGCACCAGACCCGCCTCTATTTTTCCTATTTATCAACGTTCATTCGAGCCAATCAAAATGTGGCCGAGGAACTGGAGGCGCTCATCAATTCTGATGCGATGATTTCGGACTATCAGAAAATGTTCATGATGGCTGCACTTTTAAGAGCACGGAACCTCAGCAGGAGCACTATCAACACAGCCCTCCAGTGGCTCCAAAATACAGGTGTAGCCAGAGAAGCGCGCGCCATGGCCGCAGTTTTCGCCGCCAAACATGGCGTCGCCACTCAAAAACGCGCTGTTCGCACTTGGTATGAAAATGAACCCTCTGACTATGTCCGAAGCGCTATTCTCTACTCAGCAAAGTACCTGCCCACCGCCGATCGGAAGACATGCAAACGTGCATGGGGCGGCCATGACCCCGTCAACGCGCTAATCAGTAAAGTGATATAGGGCTATTATAGGTCTCTTCTAGGCTCCGATTGGAGGTCGGTTGCTTGCAACAGAGACTTTTCCACAAATCCGGCCCAGTCGCCGTTTCACCCCAGTCTCCGTCGAGCGCAGATATCGCCAAAAGCCCCGGACGTGCGGGCTTGCCGGCGTCTTGCGGTCTGGTCTTCGGTTTTCGGAAAAAAGAGTGGTAGAGGGCGCAGTCTGAAGCGAACGGGTCTCCGATGATTTCCCTGTTTGATAGGGAAAATACAGGGAATAACTTCGGAAATGAGGCGTCTTGCCGGGAATTTCGCCTTGGTGCACCTGTAAAATCCGTATCGCCTCACCGTTTTCTCTATACGGGGAAACAGGGAATTTATCCCCTCGTATCAAGGACACCTTGAACTCAATAGATCGCGTCAAGGAATAGGATTATTTTCTTGACATTGACACAATGTTCACTTATTGTTCTTTTTACTTGAAAGTGGTTCGGGCGGTCTTTGACCATAACCCACATGGGCCCTTTCATGCCGGATGCGCCCGTTTGGGCCGGTACCGGGGGACGCCCCGCACGCCGATAACCCAATAAGCGGATAACGCTCCACCAGAAATTCAAACTTCGTTTGTTCGACCGACTTTTTGTTGGCTGGGACAGTCGAACTTTTGCAATTTCCGGGGAGCGCGCACCGCTCATCGGAACCCGACACGAGGAACAAGAGATATGTACTCCCTCCTAAACCTACGGAAGACCGTTGGGCCCAGCTACAACGTCGATCCGGAAGATGTTTTAACGCTCAAAAAGGCCCTTAATAAAACGGGCCACTACAAAATGCCGGATTTCGGCCTGACGCCATACCCGGACACCCCACTCATGAAGGGGATTAAATCTTTCCAAAAGGATACGGGCCTCAAGCAGGACAGCACCGTCAAGCCTGGCGGTCCGACCGAGAAGATGCTCGGTGGATTATTGTCATCGAACGGCTTGGCACAACCTCACCAGAAGCCTCGGCAACCTCAATCTTGGGAAACGCCTCCAATCTTCCCACAAGACAATCGCCCAGTGAGAGATACGGGACTTCTTGGTCTGACGGCGAAAATGGCCGCCAAAAAAAAGGAACAACAGACGAAGCAAAACCAACCTGGTGAACAGAAAGTCGTTATGGCTCCAGCAGCAGTTCCTGCAATCGTGCAACAAGTCGCACAAGTCCTTGGAATGTCGATTGCAGCCGCCTGGGCTTGGTGGCAAACTCTCTCCGAGCAGCAGAAAAAGTCTGTCGCCCAGCAGATGCGGCGAGAGGGTGATGAGAATGAAGCCAAAAACGAAAAGCGATGCGATGATCTTCTCTATAAGACGGATGTACCAACATGTAATGGCATTTCCAAGAGAAGAGGGAAAGAAGCCGGACAACGGTGTTTCGCATCTGCTCACAGACGAAATGCAGCATGCTTAAGAGGCACGCCCACTGACGAACTGCCACCACTGGACACATGGAACAACTAGCAAAACTACCGTTTGAACTAGAAGCTTTAGCTAAGGGAGCAAATGGCTCCCTTAGCCCCTTTCACCTGACAATCTCCGAGCCCGAAGAGGATCAAGAAGACTGCTTTTTCTGCAGGATAAACTGCAAGTTTATCGCCAAGTACGAAAAGAGAGTTTTCGGCATCGACGGAGAGCAAGCGGCTGAATTGGCCTTCGATTTAGTTGGAAACCTATTGGAGCATAAGACTGCTATCATAGTTGATAGCGATGGGAATCCGCTAGACGTCCCTTGGGCGTAAGGTCACTCCCCGACTTAGGCTTCAAGATACCCATTTTCCCACCAAGCCTCTCTGTGTTGTTAGCAGCACTGGCAAGCAGGGGGCCTCCACAATTTATTAGCACATTGATTTAAAGGAGAAATTTCATCAGCTTCCAAGATTTTACATCTGTGAGAAATTGATATGAATCTCAAAACAGCCTCCACCGATTTTCTCGATCATTGCCGGACAAAGGGCCTGTCTCCCCACACTTTACGCGCCTACCGACAAGACCTGGCCCAATTCCAGAACTGGACTGAGAAGGAGGGATGGTCATCCAAAGACGCCATCACCGGTTGGATGTCGGCGATGCAAACGAACAAAAACGCCCCAACAACCATCAAACGCCGGATCGCCTGCCTCAAGGTCATGTTCCGTTGGCTAGAAGAAAATGAGCGTCTTACAGACAATCCGTTTCACAAAATTCGCACGACCATCCAGTTGCCCAAGCGATTACCTCGTGACCTAAATCACAATGAACTCAAAGTGCTCTTCAGCAATCCTCTCAGCATCACACTTCACAGCAACAACGCGAAAAGCCGAACCCTGTTCCTGGCTCTTGAAATCCTATTTGCAACAGGTATCCGGGTCGGCGAACTCTGCGCCATCACCCATAGCGACCTGGACCTTGATGCGGGCATCATCAGGATAAAAGGGAAAGGAAACCGGGAGCGTTGTGTTTTCCTAGTCTCTCGGGAGCTCATTAACGAAATCGAGAAATACCTGAAGGATTATCGTCGGAATACCCTTCCAAGCGACAGCCTCCTAATCACTCAGTGGGGAACGGCCGCAACCCCAGACTATATTCGAAAATCCCTTCACGCTTTCACAGCTAAACGTAGAATCACCCGACGCATCACTCCACATATGCTGCGCCACACTGCGGCAACTCAATTGATAGAAAATGGTGTAGACATCCGTTTCGTCCAAAAACTCCTCGGACATGCCAGCATTACGACGACCGAAATCTACACCCACGTTTCCGACAAAAAACTCCAAGAAGCGATCAAAATGGCTAACCCAAGGGAGAAAATTCAAACCACGCGATAACTCATAATTATCAATGAATCCCACCCCTGATCCCGCAACAGAATTGTCGCAAGTATTAGAATGGGCGAGGCTCAACGGAAGCCGCTGTGAAGTAATCATAGTCGCCAATATCGTTGGACGTTTCGACTGGCTCTTTGATTATAATGACTACCCCTCCGACGAGCAGGGATACACTGAGGAACAGTTCGAGTTTTTCTATAAAGCCATTAAGAAACTTGGATGCAGCACGAGAGCATTCTCTTCCGAGAAAGAGTTCATTCACTATCTCACTAAGGTTTTTTGTGATGCCCCACCGGATCACCCGGTTTTTTGCTATAACATGGCGGAGGGTGGGAAAGGCGCTGGCCAAAAATCACTAATCCCTGCTCTTTCGGGATTCTACGGCCTGACGAGCTGCAACAGTTCTCCACACGCCAATTCTCTTTGCCATCATAAATTTCATGCCAATCAGATACTCAAGGCGAATGGGATTCCGGCGCCCGACTCGTGGCTTTATCTCCTCCGGGAAGGATGGATAAATGGCGAAAAACCAATAGCTGGGAAGCGCGTTATCGCAAAACCCATCTATGAATCGATGTGCATTGGCATTGATGATCAGTCTGTTTTTGCTTGGGAGGAAGACCGCGTTGACTGGCTGAACGAGAGGACTACTGTACTGAACCAGCCATTCATTTTACAGGAATTTATAGAAGGCTATGAGATCTGCTGCCCAATTCTAGAAAGTGACAAAATCATTTCACCGGGCATCGTTGGTTTTTCCATAGGAGATCAGCAACATTTAGTGACGGAATACAAGCAGTACAAAGGTAAGGACCAGAGTCACTATCAAATTTATGATCCTAGTTTTGTCGATCATGACCTTAGAAAGAGTTTGATCTCCGACGCTCAGAAAATCTTTAAACTGTTTGAGATGCAAGGCATTGGAAGAATGGATTGCCGATTAACCAAGGAAGGTCGATATGCATTTTTCGATACCAATGAATCTCCCCCGCCGATTGTCGGTACGGCGTTACATACCAGCCTAAAAAACCTCGGGTTTTCTGACGAAGAAGCTTGTCAGTTGTTCCTGGCTGTAAGCTTGAAGAGAGAGATGACGAAACTGGCGGAAAATGAAGGTCAGATTTAGGAAGACGCCCAAAACTGAAGTTCGCAGAGCGCAACGGTACGCCCATAAAAATCCCATTCAGTTTGCCTGTGTTTCGTTTCAATAAAGGCTGTATCGAGGTCCGTTGGCGTTAAATCGAAAAGGTCTCTGAAACTTTCCTGCATTTTAACAACTCGCTTACGGATTTCATCAATAGCTGGCCATTCCAGGCCTGCGATCATTTTATTCAACCGTTTCAAGGTCTCGTCGAATTCCTTTTCATCTCTTTCAAGACAAGTTAGTGCCAGCCTATTTGAGAGCATGTTGTACACAATGTAGCTTTCATCAATGCTGCGTTCGGCAATTTCCTCTTCCAACTCGTCAAGTATAGCTCTTGCTTCCGTTTGATTCCCCGAAAGAACATGAAAACCAGCTAAGTTTGACCGTTGAATGTGGTCGTCTTTGTTGCAGTACCGAGAGCCAACAACGGCCTCTTGTTGGTCAATTGCCGTCTGAAGGTCGATCTGGTCAGATCGATATGCTGCGATCGTAGCATTGTTTAACAAAAGATCGACCCTGGGGAACGTCAGGTTCCTATAATGGGTAATCAGCCCGAGGACTTCTCCACACTTGTTGTAAGCCATCTCGTATTGGCCATTATTCAGCAAAGCTGCTGTGAGATTTATCAGGCATTTATAGAGTTCAAGGATATCGACAGGTTCATTCTCTGGATATCGGCCAATGAAATACTCAGCAGCTTTCTTTATGCCTTGCCGTGCCACTGGCGCTGTTTTTATGGCTGAGGCTTTTCTGTTGAGAACAAACAGAAGGTGCCTCAAGGCATTGTCATGGGACGAAGACTTCTTGATCTTCTTTACTATTTCCCTTTCCAGGTTTCTTGCCTGTTCAATCTTGCCTTGAAGGACCAAGCCCTGCAGATAGATCACTTTTATTCGAGCCCAGAGTTCTATCTCTCCTTCGCCATAAAGGTCATCCCAAGTTCCAAGCAGTTCACACGCCTGATTAGCCTCTTTAAGATTGTGAAGCTCCAATCTTGAAAGCGCTTCAAGATAATCTCTTTCGGCCTGGAGAATTAAAGGGGCATCTAAGGTGATGCTGTTTACGGCTAAGATCGCCTCTTTGAACCGGTTGGCATTGAAGTGCCTATAAGCCTCAACAAAAACCCGCAGCGTTGACTCATGCTCGCTTATTCTCAAGAGCTCACGAGTTTCCGGGGGAAACACGTCAGTTAGGTTTCTGAGTTGCTGTATATGTCGAATGGCGCTGACGACAAGAAAAACGGTTGCCTCTGTTCCCTGCCCTGCCTGAAACAAGTGGTGGGCTCTTGCTTCATAATTTGAAGGAACGATTTTCCCTAGGCAGGAGGCAATTTTCTTGTGGATATCCCTTTTATGAGGTTTCGCCACATTTGAAAGCATGACTTTATGGGTTTCATGGGCGAACTCATATTCATCTTCGGAGTATTCGCGGAGAATATTGGCATCCAAAGCGAGTTGAATTGCGTCTCCGTTACTCTCATGCATGCAATTCGATTGGTGCTTTAAAAAGCGGTCGCCAATAAGTGAGTAGGATGAAAGCTGGTACAGGCACATGTCCCAGTCACTTTCGTCCTCGGCATGGATAATTCTTTTGTAGACAGTGCGTATGACAAAGTCATCTCGACTAAGGATTGCGGGATAGATCTCCCCTTTTTCCAGAAGGTATCTCGCTACAATGAAAAGGATCTCCAAATTTCCTTCACTTATTCGGTGAAGATAGCGGATTTCATCCTTTGAAATTTTCCGGTTGAAACCAAAAAACCGGAGTGCTGTTGAAACTTGGCCTTCCTCTATTCGTTCAAGCCGAAACTGTTTTTCTTGAGGAATGTACTGAGCAAGGAACTCTTTGGCAGTTCCATGGTTGCTTCTCTCCAAATGTTCGTCTGTTAAGACACACAAAAGGCGAAGTTTCTTCGAAAGCCGTCTTTCGTCATCGAATTCTCCCGACATTAGCTTTTCAAGGAATCGCAGGGAGTAATGATCTGACCATAGAAACTGATCGACAATAATTAGGAGCTCTTGTCGCTTTGCAAGTGAGAAGATCATTTCAAGTGATGACAGTTCACTTGCCGAAAGGCTCTCGATATTCCTTGCTGGTAAATTTTCCGCATTTTGAAAGATAGTGGCTAGACCAGAAAAGAATTTGAGAGGAGATAAGCCATCTGCGGTTTTCGCCAAACCTACCGCGACGTTCTTTTTTCTTTCGTTTCGCTTTTGGTAGGCGGCGATGACTGATTCAAGAAGGATGAACGTTTGATCTTTCTTGTCCTCATCACCGCACAGCCAGAGAACGGCAAATCCCTTTTTCTCAAGTTTTTGCCTCAGCACACCTTTGACAAGTTCTGTCTTGCCAGTACCAGATCGTCCCGAAAGGCTGACCATAGCCCCATCACTGGAAACAGCCGCGACAATATGGTCTGCAATAGAGTCATGCCCAAGTAAGGATGACAATTCTGTTGCGGGATCAGGGGTGGGATTCATTGATAATTATGAGTTATCGCGTGGTTGATTCAAAAATTGCGTGCCGGCCCAACCCAAGCACATCCTTTAGTTTATAGTCACCATTTCATTTCGCAACGCCATATTGCAGCACACACCAAATTTGCCCGGAAAAATCGCATAATATCGAATTATGACTCATTGGTTTGAATCCTCGTTTCCGGGGAGTTCCAAGGACTCTTTGGCTTTCAGGTAGCCCCCCCATACTGATACTTACTCAAGTGAAGCAGTTCAAACGACGAAAGCAAATCTTTCCAGCTTCAGCTTGGGAAGTGGCTTGATTTAGCGCCCCCTTGAAATACGATCTTTAATTGAATAGAGACAAAGATGCTAATGCTTTTTTATGGGGTATTTTAATGCAAGAGAAGGCTAGTAACTGGAGTACATCCAACAGTAAATGGCGAATCCCTTTAGCAGTAGCGATTCCAGTCGCAATCGCTTTGGCCGACCTTTTGTTTGGGAACGCCTGGCTTTTGAGATTTGTGACAAGCGATGAAGTTTCATCTGTTGCTGACCAGAAAATTTTCCCCGAAAATATTACCATAGTCTCTTACAACAGAGGAAATGGTGGCTACCTTACTCTAGGAAACATTCCACAACAGGTTGAGCCATTTGGCTTTAAAGTGTTGCGTTGGAACAGCAAAGGAATGATCCCCAGCATGGAGAAAGGCTGGGGCGTTTCGCCAAGAAATTATGAATCAGGTGAAGGTGGCATTTTCTACCCGCCAAACTTATACGAACATGCCCTCAAAATTCAGGAGGTACTCACTAGAGAGAACCCGCTGCTAAAAAAGGTGGTACCTTTAGTCAAAGCCAAAGTTGGGAAAAAACCAATTTTTATTAGCCCAAAAATCATTGCTCAGCACTCAATCCTAGTCTATCCGCCAGACTGAGGTAACTTTTCAGATATCCATGTTCTCATGTTCACTCTCGTTTTGAAGGAGCCCCCGGTCTGGGAACCGGAAGACCCGTTCGGCTTTCCCCCTTGGTCAAAGAGACAACAGAGACTTCAAGACGGAGCGGTAGAATGGCTCTCGGGCTGCTATCAGCCCCACAAGTCAAAGATAGTATCAAGCTAAAACAATCGATCCTTGGTTGCGCCCCAAGCCGGCCATTGATAGACTCATAAAATGGTCGACCAAATACTGGGATGGGGAAGTATGGCGGATTTGTCTGATACTGAAATCAATTACAAACCGACGATCACAAAATCCGAATTCGATGGGAAAGAAGAGGGTTTCAAGAAAGCTTTTATCTCCCTCATCAATCATGAGTTGGAAGCTAAAAAGGAATCCCTGGAACTTCTAGATAAAGGAAAAACCGAAGAGAAGAAGAAGGCTTTTGGCGGGTTGGCAATTCCAATATCTGCTGTAGTTGATTCGAAAATGGTAATGACCGTAGGGTCCAGCAGTATCCGGGATGAACTAGGTGCAGACATAGACCCCAAGGACATTAAGAAAGGCGGATGGGCATCTGCAGAGGAGGCATGGAACGATTTAAGTGGTAAAATCCGGGAGCGGTGCCTTGCTGATAATTTGGGCGACGAGGATGCCCCGCCAATCCAAGTCTCTTCTGAAACAGGATGTTAAGAGCCACTAAATGAAACTATCTGAATTCAGAGAATATTTAGGTTACACAACAGCGGAGGTTTCTTCACTGTTAGGTGTTTCTGAAGTTGAACTATTGAAAATTGAAAATGCGCCTGCTCTAGCAACTCAAGGCACTATGGAAAGGTTATCTAGCATCTATGGCTTAGCTGACTCCAAAGAACTGTTGGATGAAAACATTGCACAACCAACTGAAAAAGTTGATCCGGTCCTTGGGCGTCAGGTGAAGAATCTTTCTGAAGAGACTGCACTGGAGATACGAACATTCTCTTCATTCATTCAAAAATATTCTCCACTTGGGGGTTAAATGATTAGCTCTCAAGAGCGCCGCGCTGCAATAGCACAAGGGGTCCAAGCCGCTCACAACCTTCTGCTTAAACTGGGAGGTAAAGAAGCTCTCCTAAAAACAGGGGGGCCAATCGATGTTAATCGCGTAATTGTAGAAATGAATGTCCCGCTTATTTTTAGGCGGCTTAAGGATATCTTGGGTGCTTGTTTGATGGAACCCAAACCCGGCATCCTAGTTTCCACTGAGCGACCACGTTCAGTACAGCGCTACACCGCGGCTCACGAGCTTGGTCATCTCATCCTTAAACACTCCCCAAGTATTGACGCGGATATATCAGAAGGCGAAACCTTACATCGTGCTCCAGTTCAGAATGCGGGGGTAGCTGACGAAATAATGCTGCAGGAAATAGCAGCAGAAGCCTTTGCGAATGAATTTCTCATGCCTCTTTGGCTAGTTATGGATCATGTAAAAAGGCAAAAGTGGAACAGAGAGAGTCTTGGTATGCCAAACGTCGTCTACCAACTATCGTTGCGACTTGGCGTAAGCTATCAGGCTGCTTGCTGGGGCCTTTTCAATCATAACATCAATGACATTGATGTTACTCGAGACCTACTAACGTGGTCTCCGCAAAAGCTGAAAGAACAGGTCCTTCCGGGGCTAGAACGTCCGTCGCCTAGAACAGACATATGGCACCTTACTGAAAAGGACTCTGGAGCCCCTTTCGAAATGCAAGTTCATGACATTTTGGTAGTTGATTTAGTGGAGCACAGCGCAAGTGGGTATCGCTGGGCACCTCTAAACTTTGAAGAAAAAGGGATTAACCATATTGCAGACCATACAGAGATTTCCTCCCCAAATGGAGAGGTTGGAGGGGCGAGCCGACGCCAACTAGCTTTTCAAATTGACCATCCAGCTGAAGAAAAACTCCTTCTCATGCATTCGCAGCCATGGCTTACAGAAGACAAGACGTCTGACATCATTGAGATCCAATGCAACGTACATACGGATGAGTTTGGCTTTTCAAACTTTGAAAAATCTCTACGGCGAAAACTTAACTAGGAATGCTGTTGAATGTGCTTCGAGACTACTATTGACCTCCGCGACCATTTCCAGCCTGTTAGGGATCAAGGCAAGAGAGGCTCTTGTTTGCCAATGTCAGTAAGTGCAATTCATGAATTTGATTTAGCCTACAAGGGTTATCTTTCTGCGGAAGCTTTGTATTTTGGCGCAGCATCTAGAATGGAAGACTGGAGACCATTTGGCGGTATCCGGCCAAGCGAAATTGCTACTGCATTGGAGGAAGACGGGCAACCTGCGGAAAAGTTGTGGCCGTATTTAAGTATTGAAGTTGAGTCCGTAGATGAATGGCCGATCCCTGACCACCTAGAAGAGGTTTGGAAGAGCAAGCTCGATTGGTTTAAGGCAGACTGGAATGAAACTATCGGGCTGCTAAAAGATGAAGCCCCGGTTGTGGCGATTCTAAATATTACCGATAGTTTTCTAAAACCGAATCCAAATGGATTGCTTCTATTTCAGCCAGAGGAAAATCCAATAGGCTGTCATGCTGTGGTTTTTGTTGGCATTGGACAGAGCAACACTTCGGACGAAGAGGCCCTTTTAATTCGTAATAGTTGGGGAGACAGTTGGGGTGACAACGGGCATGCTTGGTTTCCTCAACCCCTATTCGAACAAATGACCGCCGTTATTGGTATTCTGCCTAATCAGTAAAGGATAGAACATGGAAATCATCGAATCTGATAGCTATGCAAATGCATGGTTCCAAGCCGTAACTTTACTGAAAAGCCATAAGAACGGCCCTATTTATGACCTTTCTTTACATATAAATAAACCGTTCGAAACCGATAGCGCCGATGACAGTGTTCTTAAGCTCGTGGATGAGTTTCTAACATCACATGGAGAGCAAAGCCTTCATACGGTTGCAGAAACGATTTTCCCACTATCTATGTACGACCCCAAAACCAAAGATCCATCTCCAATCTACGAAACATACCCGAACGAAACTTACAAAAAAATTATGAAGCGGAGTGATCGAAGTTGGGGCCGATATGCATATCGTTTAGTTAGAAGAGAGGATCCTTCAGGAAAGATAATGGCTGCTCCCGCAGGCAGAGTCGATGCGGGAGAAGAGATTAACCCATTAAAGGCCACAATCAGCAAAATGCAAAAATATGGCCCACGTGACGCCAAACTAAGACGAAACCAAATCTATGAACTTGAGCTAGCTGACGCTAACTATGACCTGAGCCTTTACAACAGCGAACGTGACAGACATCGAAATGGCCAAATTCCCTGCTTGAGTCATTTGAGCTTTAAGATAAAGAATGGCGAAGGAGGCTCTCCCCCCTCTTTAAATTTGACCGCTTTGTATCGCTCCCACTACTACATGGAAAAAGCACTTGGGAACTTCATTGGTTTAACGCGACTACTGTTCTTCGTATGCGATCAAACGGGTTTCTTGCCGGGAACGCTCACCTGCCACTCGACATATGCCACACTTGATAATGTTGGGAATTCAGAGGCTCTACTAAAGAGCATTGAGGAGCTCTATCAAGACTCAGAACACGAGAGAATTGAGTGGAAAAGATTTGTCGGCGGTGTGGAGTGTGAAGCGGCCACTTAGCTTTCCCAACGCCCCAGCCAAGCTCTCCAGGCCTGTTTCAGCGCAGGATTCGAACACCCTAATGCAAGCTTCCCCATTTCCTCTTCCCATCCACGCCTTCGCGCGCTATCTGCAGCACAAATCAGCAGTTGGTTCTTGTAGGGATTCAATAGTTCTTCTTTCTCAATTCCAGCCAATTCAGCTTTAGATAAATCTGGGGCGCAAAGCCTGTGCATAATCTCTAGTGAACGGCCAAAAACTTTTTGAAAGTCGCTAAAAGGCAGTCTTAGGTCGTCACTATTTTCCGCTTGTTGCTGATCTTTGGCAACCCCATAGGTTTCCAAGTCATTTTTGTAGCAATGCAGGCTATCGCTGATTTGCGCATAGCTACCAACTTCAAGACCTAACCAGCCAGCAAGAACCTCTTGCAGCGTAGTAAATTGAACAAAGTTATGCGGCGATCCAAGGAAAAGATCATTGCTCCTCATAACTTGCAACCACTCTAACTTGCCATTTCTAACTTTGGGCATTGAACAGACATTGCATGGAACATCAGCTGAGGATGGTGAGCCGTCGTTTTTAGGAAGGTCTAGCTCAGGATGCCAAATTTGAAGAACAACTTGTCTACTGTTGGGATTCGCAGAGAGAGCTTCTTTTGCCCGGACAAGCTGATCTAAACCAAAACTAGATCTGAGCCGATGGCCATACGCACCATGGTATTCACTACCGCTTCCAGCAAACTTAGGGAGTCTCGGATTCCAATAATTTAAAAAACTTGCCTTATTGCTTCCTGACAAGATCCAAAAAACTTCGGCAATAGCAAAAGCTGGATTGATGCTGGGTTCTCGAGAAAGCACCCAGCGTTGCAGAGGCTCGCGAACGAAAAAAGTCGAATGAAGAAGCTCTATCGTGGGCCCCTGTCGACTTTCTTGCCAGCTGGCGTTTTTCAGATGAAAAAACCTATTTGCCGCTTTGCGCCAGGCTTCATCAGCGCTCTCACCTTCGAAAAAATCAATCAATCTAAGTCAATCGCTTTCACTTTGGATTTTCTCGTTTAGTCCCCATTTCGGCGGATAGAAGTAATCAATCTCAGTCGGTGTTGCTTTGTATTTTTGTTTGATTTTTGTACGCCCTGACGCTCCTAAAAATTCTGGGTGAGCAACTCTCGCGTATTTATCTGTTTCGCAAAATAGATTCTGACAATCTATTAGGTGCAAGTGCCTACCCCACAAGTCCTTAAAATCTAGATTCAACCTTCGAAACTCAATTTCCTGCCTATCTTTTACCCATCGAATCACATCTGCTGGAGCATAGTCCCCAATGCTAGAGAAACACTTTTCAATTCCTGAAAGGGCACCAGGGCCAGGGACGACGAAATCATCCTCTGAAAAATTGATTAACTTACTATAGTTTAAATCAATCGCGTACTGGTAGGCGAGGAACGGCCCAATACCAGGAGACCGAAGAAGAAGCTCAAAGACATCCTTAAACGTTGGCAACTGAACTATTCGGGAGGCGAGCCTCTGCTCCATCATCGCTTCAATCAGCTTTAGATGATTTTGGTGCTTTCGCTCAAAGCCGAAAGCAGATCGTCCTGAGGGCATAATATATGCTGCAGAGTATATTCTCTGACCAGATTCGATTGCTTTAGCCAGAACACTGTTGAAACGATCAAAATTAAACTCATTCCAAGAAACTGGCCCAAGTTCCTTTTCTAACAATTCCCACGTTTCAATTTTGTTAAATAGCTTAAATAGCAAAGTCCTAAAGAAAACTTCTTCAGGCATTTCGCTGCCCTTATAAATTATATGTCTTATTAAGTATTGGCTTACTCTATCAGATGCCCTGTAGGTATTTGTAAACTTAAATCTCGATAGGATTTGGTCACTTGTTAATCGCAACCCAACCCCCTCTTTAATGCGCCGAAAAAAAACATCCTGCCGTTTACTAGCGAATTTCCAATAGGTGTCGTAGACGGCCGTAGGTTTTGGCTCTCCTTTTTTAACCCATAAATCTGGACTAGGAACTGCCACAGCAATATCTTGAGTGAGCTTGGGACTACGTACGAATCCCGACAGCAGATTCAGCTGTGGATCGGACGCCTTCAATAGCTTGCGTTTAATAGTCTTATTGCTCGGACCAGCCATTTCCAACCAACCTAAACATCCTTAAAAGCAGAATTGGCCCGAATTCGCGCCAATAACTGATCAATTTCGTTCTTCCAATTTTCAAAATTTTGACCTCTATCTTCCTTGTCCTCAAAACCCTTATTCGCATATATCAGGCTCCTAAGATCCGAACACAAACTCTCTATCCTTGCCCCTTCAGCAGCATCTGCCTTATGAAAGCTTTTGGCACTTTTAAGGCATTCCATCAAAAGTTCCAGACCGTCTATAGCAACAGGGATTCCATCGGATGGATACTCCTCGCCGGTTATCGCTATTTCATTTAGGCAAAGGTTCCAATCGACCATCACTTTCTCTCGATCTGAGATCAAGACACCGTCCTTGTCCAGAAGAGCTGTTGAAATTAGATGAATGCGGCCAGGATCAGTATCGACCCACTGATCAATGGTCGGTACTGAGACTTTTGTCGGGACTTTTTTTGGCAAAGAGAATCTTGGGTCAGCCGCAATGGTTGTAATACTACCCAATCGACTATCAATGTCTCTGCAAATCCTATTCATTATCTCTTTTAGTTCAGCCACATTCACAGGCCACCAGCGGCGAAATTCTTGTGCCCTATAGTAGGAAACACAATCAAGAAACTTGGCATTGCTTTCCGCTGTACGCACCGAAAACTGGACTAAGCAAAAAGATGCAAAGTCCTGCTTATCATCACCAAAGTCGTGTTTCGGATCCACTAACACCGCCACGGCCTTTGTCGTCGTCTTATCTTTGAGAAGCCTCGCTATTCGTGACAGCTGGTCAATATTCCCGCCATAGCGATTAAGACGGGCACCATGAATATATGGAATTCTTTTCTCGATTCGAGAATGAGGAAGCTGCCACCATCTCACAATACTCTCGAACCACGCTTTGCAATTTACATGGTCATCCTCTGGGTAGTCATCGGGGAACAAGTCGACGCCTTCTTTGCCATCAATATCCAACTTACAAATTAGCATAGGCCGAGTGGCTACTTCATTTTCGGCAACCTGGCACGCCCTGTTATAGACAGTGTTAATATCGCTACCCTGCACAAGAATAGGTGTCGTTTCACACCTTTCTGTCTCCCATAACGAAAAAGCCAAGGGATCCGCTAAGCTAAGCCCTCCACCCGGCTGGACCAAAGGCACTGGAGTAATTTTGCATTTCGGAGCAAATCGCAAATTCTCAAATTCTATTAAGCGAAATGGATCATCATTGCCTGTCCCGTCTCCAAAAGTTCCTCCTGACAGTATAAGCACCCTATGCGGTTGTCCTGCATTGTTCTTATCATCATAAATATGATCGTAAAACGCAGCCGTGCTGTGTTTGTGGCCATGGATAATTACCCTAATTTTATTCTCACGAATAAACTGACGAAATGCTCCCAAATCGATGAGGTCGCCATAAGGTTTTGCTTCCACTCGCCTATTTACAGGCAATAAATGGTGGTGCAAAACAGCTATGCGAAAGGAGTTCTCCGGATCCGTCCGTTGCAAGATTTCTCGGGCTTTATCTAGTTGTTCTCCTGATATGAATGCAGCGTCATACTCAAAGAGTTTATTAAAGTTCTCTGTAAGAGCCTTTCTGTCTTTTCTTGCGGCCCTACCAATAAGCTTGTCCATCTTTTCAATGAACTCGCTCGACATATCATCTCTCTTTGAGTGGGACCAGTTGCTTGAGTTCATCGGCAAGACAGCCCAATGCCCTGCATTACTTCTCAAGATGTTCTCCGAGAAATCTTGGCCCTCATCATCTTCATCGATATCAAATAGGAAAGGCGTTTTCGCCTTTTTTCCTCCAGCTCTCCATGTATTAACGAAGTTCTCGTAACGCTCATGGCTTCCCGGAAAGGTATTCTTCTTTACATCGTGGTTGCCAGGAACAGCGACTATATTCTCGGCACAAACACCAACGCCACTAAGGTGATCAAGCAACATTGTTTTCAGGACCAGCATTCCAGATGTATCAGCACCCAAATTGCCATCCCCAGAAAAAATTACCCCATCCAGGGCTATTCCTTCCGCCTTAAGTTTCTCAGCAAGCGCTTTCAGAGTAGAGGAAAAAAGCGATTCTCGAGAAGTTTCGCTCATCCCTTGAAGATGAACTTTTAAATCTGAACGGTTAGGGTCATAAGTACTATTGTCACGTAGATGAGTATCAGTTACGTGGAGAAAAACAGGAGCGCTATCCATTTTAAAGCTTGCCAACTAATAGACTTGAATTGAGTTCAAAAACTTGGATTCGAGACGACAACCATTAGAAATACCATTTGGGAGCTATACCCACACTGCGGCATCATAGCGTTCTCGAATTCCTACCTGAAAGCTCGTTTTCATAATCCCGCAAATTTTAATGACGACTAAACTCATACTGCTCATCACGCCAGAAGAGTTGGCCATGAATTGCACCACCTGACAAAAAGCAATTCTTGTTTGTGCCAACCAAGTTCTAAAGAAAAGCACTTCTATAGAAAGAAAGAGAATTCCGCTTCTCCAAACTTTCGACTTCACTTCCCTTAACACACTGATATAGAGTGTTTTTGGAGCCGGTACGCACGGCTCTGGGGCGTAGTAACCCCTGCTTAAGCGGTCGGTATCGACCGAAATGATACCCCTTGACCTCTATGGTCGGGGAGCCTGTGGCGTATGTCCAGGTTCTCCGAACTAAAGGCCACAGGGGCCGACTTAAGCCGGTTTTACTAACTCCCCGATCACCAGAGATCAAAAGAGTTCACCTTGCGGGGGCGCACCGCAAGCTCTGACCTCTTAAACAAAGGGGGGTTGAATATGCCCATTTTCACCAAGTTTATCATGATCACCATGGCGCTCTTTCTTGCAGCCTGTGGCGATAGCTCGGACGACAAGTCCGAAGGACGCCAACCTATTGTCCTTGGCACTCCGACGGGAGAGTACACCAAGATTTCTAAAGCCGATGTTTTGGCGGGTGTCGGCAGCCTTCCGTCCGGGCTGGTCGAGGTAACGCTAAAGCTCTACAACGTGAAAGTCGAAGACGTGACCTACGGCTCAGGGCTGATGAAGAAGAAAGGGCGGGAACTTAAGCTTGATATGTTCGGCGTCAACAATCTTGATATCTCCGTAAAAAGCAATTCGCCTCTTTTTAAGAAACTAATTGAGCTATCGCCAAGTATTGGCATGGTAACAGTCAAGGGAGACATCAAACTTTACGGAAGCGATTACTCCAGAGGGTATATGTACCCCGACGTGATCATTCTTCATCCTGACGTCCAAATAGAAGATGCAAGCTCAAACGGCTAATCATCACATTCAAAAATACTGGAGGTATTGGACATGATGTTTAGGCATTGGATTACGGCGCTGGTTGGCGCCCTCCTCTCCGCCTGCCAAACCGTCTCACTTGACGACATGGCTCCAACCTATGAGAAGGGTTTCTTCCACGTCGGAAAGAATGCAATGAAGCAGCTTGATCTAGCTGCTCAGCCGGATGATTTAAGACCACTCCAAAAGCGCAAGGCCGCCCTCAGGGCATCCAAGTCCAAGTTCCCTGTCATCGTATTTCTACATGGCTGCGGCGGATTTACGACGGGTACTTCGGATACGCTTTCGAAGGTCGAAAACGCCGCTCCGGACTTCATCACCATCGCTCCAAATTCATTCGCCAGAAAGCGGCCGCAAGTCTGTGGCGGTTACACAGCCACAGACCTCTATGCTACGTCTGTGTACTGGCGCGAACTGGAGGCGGAATACGCCCTCCGGGAACTCTCCAAGGAACCCTGGGTCGATTGGAATAACGTCTTCCTGGTCGGGCATTCCCAGGGCGGCGGCACCGCCTTAGGCCTTAAGACAAAACACAAAATCCGTGGCCGGGTCTCCCTCTCGGGCGGTTGCTACAGCGGAGCCACCACACGGACGGTCTCCGGCAACGCAACGGATCAGTCCTTCGCCGTATTGGCCTTCCATCAGACCCGCGACAAATGGTTCTACGGCAAAAGTTATGAACCGCCCTACGGCACTGCGTGCCCTACCCTGGCGAAGAGGCACCCGAACGGAAAAGTGGTCTTCACGGAAGGCGACAATCACCACGCCTTCACCTATCCGAAGAATATCGAGATTTTTAGAGGGTGGCTCTACAGCAACTTGATGCGTGGCAGTTAGGCCACACCCGAATTTGGGTTGACACACTCCTGCTTTTGAATCACGCTGAGGTATTCGTTGCGCCGTAGCGGGCGCTTCGTCTTATTACGCTCCTTATCTGCGGCACCCCGCCGCCTTATCCCGGCTCATAGCCTTAGAAGCACGCTGGGCCTTTATCTCGCTTATCGGATAAATCTAGGACATTGATGCGCCTGAGTTGCGCACGCTTGGTCCTATTTGAAGGAGCCCTATCATGTGCTTCAACAAGTGGATATTGCCATCTTTCTTGGCGGCTTTTCTATTCATCTCTGTGAGCACAGGAGAGGTATCTCCTTCAGGAGATGAACCAATGGAACTAACCAAGTCCGGTTTTCAAACCGTCCCGATCAGTATAATCGTCAAGACTGACGATGACCCGATTGTCACCGCCCAATGGCAGACTGACGGTTGGCTCAATATCATGGATCGATTTGGTGATAGGCCTTTTGTCACATTAGACCAAAATGGGAATCTTATTGCTGGCCATGCCCTCTTCGAGGCCTACCGACAAAAGGGAGCAACTGAAGTACCTGCTTCCATATACTCGAACCTTACGCCCGATGACACGAAAGCCATCAGGATCGCTTACGAGGAAATTGAAAGCGGCAATACTTATGATAAGGAAAAATTCAACCTAACCTTCCAAAGCCTTGTAAAGGTCGATTATGACGTTTCCATAACGACCGTAAACGAACTCCGCATAGAGGCTGCTCTATCCATTGACAAAGATGAGGCACGCCGACCAGAGTCCAATCCCCTCGCATCTCTGCTAAATGAAACACATCCAATCTCTATCGTTGGTGATCTTTTCCAATGCGGAAATCACAAGGTTTTTTGCGGAGATTCCCGAGACAAAGAATCGTACGAAATTCTGATGAGATATGAACGGGCAGATGCTGTTTTGACCGATCCTCCCTATGGATGCCGCATCAAGGGATTCGCTTCGCGAAATCAAGATGACTTCAACGACGGTTGCCTCGGATATGGTGAAGAGCAGGCCGAGTTTTTCCGGTCAACGCTCGCAAATCTGCCAAAATTCTCTAAGCCACATTCGCTGAGTTTAATCTTCATTGATTGGCGCAGTATGCGCATTCTCCTCAATGTTACAGAGGAAGTATTCAGCGGCCTGGTCAATATCGCAACTTGGGGAAAAATATCACCCGCGATGGGCAATCCTTGGCGATCCCAAACCGAGTTCTGCCTCGCCCTGAAAAATGGTCCTGAACAACACCGGGATCTAATCCAACTAGGCCGACACGGAAGAAACCGGAGCAATCTCTGGATTCACGCGGGGTGCAACTCATTCGGCAAAGATCGAGAACGCCTCAAGGATCACCCCACGCCGAAGCCGGTAGGCCTTCAAGCCGAGATACTAAGGGATATCTCATTACGTGGGGAGATTATCCTCGACCCCTTCGGTGGTTCAGGTTCTACGGCTGCAGCTGCCGAACGAACGGGACGTCAGTCCAGACTCATTGAATTAGAGCCCGGCTATGTAGATGTCATTGTCCGCCGGTTGCAAGCAGAAACCGGCGAGGAAGCCATCCATATTGAGACCGGCCTGACCTTCTCCAAGTTAGCGGAGAAAAGAGCCTCAGAGGCTGAACCAACACCTGATGCCTCAGTCTCGGAGCAAGCTGAAGTGGAGGTCGCATCATGAAATGGCGCCGCTTCAGAAACATAAGGATTGAGACCCGTCATCCAGATGATCTGATCCCGCTCAATAACTCACCGATCCATACCAATGATCGGCGACGACGGGGAATGCGCAACAAACTACGTCGGTACGGCCAGGTCAACTGCATCTGGATCGATAGACACATTTGTATCCGCGATGGCCATGAGGAATGGCGAATTCTGAAGCGCCAGGGAGTGGAGAACGTTTGCGTCATCGTAGCCTATTGAGGCCACCATGACCTCCCTACCTCTGCATTCAGTGGCCACATGCCTTGGCGTCACCCGGCCTCCCTTAGCGGGAGGCCGGGCTGCCTGGGCGCACCTGCTGGCTATCTTTCACCCAACGACCCCGACGCCACCTCTAGTGCCTTTCAAAGGCGCTAGTGGCTTCGCGCGTCCATTTCGAAAGGAACACGCCCCAATGAGTGAAGACGACTACGAGGTCGGCTATGGCCGACCACCAAAACACACTCGTTTCCAGAAGGGCCAATCGGGCAATCCCCGAGGTCGGCCGAAAGGCTCAAAGAACTTGGCGACGGATATGAAGGAGGAACTCTCCCGAAAGATCGTTGTCACGGAGAACGGCGTGGAGCGCAAAGTAACGAAACAGCGCGCTATCGTCATTGGGCTGACCGCACGGGCCATGAAAGACCCCAAAGCGGCCAGCACCGTCATCTCCACACAACTCAAGCTCGAGCCCCAGGAGCCAGACCTTCCAGAAACCAAGGAACTGTCAAAAACCGACGCCACCATTCTCGAGCAATACCGCGCGTCCATCCTCGAAGAGAAAGAATAGGAGCCCCCATGTCTGATTCTAAGAAAACACAGAAAAAACTAGACCGCCTCTATGGTGCCAACACCCGGAAAGGCCAAAGTCTTGTTGTTAGAGACGTAACCGACGCCATATGCCGCAAAAAGCTTGATGCTTTCGTGCATAAAGCGTTCGAACTCATCGAACCCGGAGAATTCGTTTGGGCCAAGTATATTGACGCAACAACATTGGCTCTTATGCGATTTATTGAAAGTTCGGACGGCGAGGCGATTTTCAATCTGCCGCCTAGGCATACTAAGTCGATTATTTTCTCGGTAGCCTTCGTCGCCTGGATGCTAGGGCATAATCCGAAGCTTCGTTTCATATGCATCAGCTACTCCGAAGACTTAGCCGCAAAATTCTCGCGTATGACCAGGACCCTAATGGAGGCCCCTCAATATCGCGGCATGTTCCCAAACACCCGTCTTGCGCGGGCTACTGAAATGGAGCTCGAAACCACTGAAGGGGGTGGACGCATAGCAGCTTCTGTCGGGGGCACCCTTACCGGCAAGGGCGGCGACTATCTGATCTTGGACGACTACATTAAGCCAGATGAGGCCCAGTCGGATACGGTGCGGAACAGGCACAATTCCTGGTGTCAGTCTGTCGCTTTCTCGAGGGTAAACTCAAAGCACGCAAAGGTGATCATCGCCATGCAGCGGGTTCATCAAAAGGATCTCTGCGGGGTCCTTATCGACCAAGGGGCCACTCGAGTTTTTAGTCTCCCGGCTATCGCCACAGAAGATGAGACCTGGGAGATTGCGCCTGACAAGTTCCATACGCGGAAAAAAGGAGAAGCCCTGCATCCCGAGTACCAGGATGTGGACTTCTTCAAGAAAATGAAAACCAAGGTTGGCGAGGTTATCTTTGAAACCCAATACCAACAAAATCCTAAACCTGCGCAAGGGCTAATCTTTAAGCCCGAGGACTTCGACTACTACGACGTGCCTCCCTCACCAAGCCGAGACCGACGAGTCATCTTGACCTTCGATACGGCGATCATTGAGGGGGACGCTTCCAATTACACAGCGATCGGCCTCGTTTACGTCTCAGACTTTATTGTCTACCTTGAGGACATGATTCGTAGGAAGGTCGACTTTCCGAACCTTCTGGATCTGGCCAAGAAGTTGATCCTTCAGCATGACCCTACCGACCTCGTCATCGAGGGCAAGGGGTCTGGTCTGCAGTTGATCAGCTCCCTACAAGCTTGGGTGCGCCGGGAGCGGTTATGGATGGGCAACATCTATACCTACAACCCCAAGGAGGACAAACGGACACGTGCCGGGGCTCTGAGGGAAAGAATGCTCAGTGGCCTCGTTAGGATCAGGTCTGACGGGGAGTTTGTCGGGCCCCTCCGCGAGGAGCTCCTGTCGGTCCCCAACGGCGAGTATGACGACCAGGTCGACGCCCTAGGCCAGGTGACGTTCTATGCTGAGGATATGATGCCCCTCCAGCCTCGGAGAGTGCGCTATGAGACCCCTCGTCGCCTGCGCCTGGACGACTACAGGGGTAAGGTACGGTCTGAAGTCCGGGATAAGTATGGCAACAAACTTGCCTGGATCATACGACGGCCCAAGAAGCACTGGGGCTAAGTTTACCCCAATCTACCAAGGGCGGTCTTCGGACCGCCCTTTTCTTTTGGTTGCCGTGACCCGCCCCACTTGATAACCAGTTATTCATGCGGGCTAGGATATCGTACGAAATTACCGTACAAATACTGGACAGGATTCGTGTTTTGTGGCACGCTCCACAAACGAGAACAAAATGAGAACTTTTGGCGTGGTTGGGAGTGCATAGTTGAGAGGCTTTTACGAATTCTTCGCGGGTGGCGGAATGGCCCATGCCGGTCTCGGCTCTGGGTGGAACTGCCTGTTTGCGAATGATTTCGATCCCAAGAAAGCCGTCGCCTACGCCGCCAACTGGGGCTCCGAGCATCTGTGCGTCGGCGACGTCGCCAAGGTGACGCCCAACCAACTCCCCGGCCAAGCGGACCTCGCCTGGGCCTCGTTTCCTTGTCAGGACCTCTCGCTGGCTGGTGATTATGTCGGCCTGAACGGCAGCCGCTCAGGCACCTTTTGGCCATTCTGGGCATTGATGAAGACGCTAATGAAAGAAGGACGCGGCCCGCGCGCTATTGTGCTGGAAAACGTATACGGAGCCGTCACCAGCAACGGCGGCAAGGACTTTCAGGCCATCGCTTCCGCATTTTCCAAAGCAGGCTACACGTTCGGCGCCATGGTGATGGACGCCCGTCACTGGGTTCCTCAGAGCCGACCCCGCTTGTTCTTTCTCGGCATTCGCGGGGACATCGCCGTCCCCCACGCGTTGACACGGAAACAGTCCCAAACCTGGCACCCGCGCGCCCTGGCCGATGCGGTCGCCGGCATGCCGAAACCCGTCAAAAAGAATTGGGTTTGGTGGGACATTCCCGCGCCAGCGAAACGCAATGCCAACTTCATCGACATTATCGAGGATGCACCCACGGGCTGCGACTGGCATACGAAGGAAGAGACGAATTATCTGGTCTCCCTCATGGCCCCGATCAATCTTCAAAAACTTCAGGACGCGATCGCAGAGACCAAGGCGAACAAGTCGCGTAAAGTTGGCGGAGTCTATCGTCGCACCCGGAATGGACAACAGCGCGCGGAAATCCGGTTCGATGACATTTCCGGCTGCCTCCGCACGCCCTCGGGCGGGTCTTCCCGGCAGACCATCGTGCTTGTCGAGAACGGTGAAATCAGAAGCCGCCTTTTGTCGCCGCGCGAGGCCGCCCGACTGATGGGTTTGCCTGACGACTACCAACTCCCGGAACGCTACAACGACGCCTATCATGTGTGTGGCGACGGCGTGGCCGTGCCAGTCGTTCGCCACATCGCAGAACATTTGGTCGAGCCTATTCTTGATGAGGCCGACGCGATCAGCCTCGCCGCCGAATAGTCCCTCTCGACTCTCCCACCATCATATGCTCCATTATTCCATGCAACTTATTGGGATGGGGCTTTTCACGTGCCGGACGAACGCAATCCAGATTCAATGAATTTTCCTCCGTTTGAAACGGAGGACCTGCGCACCAATCTCACGACATTTTTGGATACCGAAGTTCCCGACCCCGTTGAAGGCGGCGAGCGTAAAGTCGGCAACTTCAAATGGGGCGTCTACGCTTTCTTCGATTACGACGGCGAGCCCATTTACGTCGGCCAAACCAACGAAATGCTCCGCACCCGCATTCGCCGTCACCTGACCAATCAGCGAACGGACGCCGTCGCCATGTCGGTGCTTGATCCATTTGAGGTCTATGAGATTGAAGTCTGGCCGTTGCCAGAGTTTCAGGACACCCCGGGTAAGGACAAAGACGCCAAGGCGCACCTGGATGCTCTCGAAGACCTCGTTTACCAACAGGCGATTGAGGGCAGCCATTTTAGAGCGGTGCTGAACGAAAAGGATCCGCCCGCGCCGACGATTGAAATTGAGGCGCCGCCTTCTTACCGCCAATGCATCGTATCCGAACATGTCCACGCCATCCGATCCCACCCAGACTTCAGAATAGCGCGGCGCGCGCTGATCATTAGCCGCTTGGCTCAGGTGATATCGGAACGAAAAGTTCAGGGCGGCCTACGGCGCGTTCTGCTCACTCAGGCCAAACGCTTGCAGTGGCTTGCGGACCGGCGCTACACGGCCCTGGGCGGCGCATCGACGGTCGAGGCGGAAAATGGTGGCGAAAACAGCGACGACGACTGATCCCCAACGATCCCGTGTCATGCGCGCCGTCAAAGGCAAAGACACGGGCCCGGAAATGTCCGTGCGCCGAATGCTGCACAAACTCGGCTACCGCTATCGCCTCCACCGCAAAGACCTACCTGGGAAACCTGATCTCGTCTTTCCTGGCCGTCGCACCGTTGTTTTCGTTCATGGCTGCTTCTGGCACGGTCACGATTGCAAACGCGGCGCGCGCATACCCAAAACCAATACTGAATACTGGACCGCAAAAATCCACAGAAACGTTGAACGCGACGCTCAGGCCATCAAAGACCTCGAAGCCGCAGGTTGGCGGGTGATTGTGGTCTGGGAGTGCGAGCTTCGGGACCTCGACTCGCTACAAGATAGACTGGTCGCCTTTTTAAACGACTAGGGTCGCCACTTTCCACTGGACTTCCTTGCGCAAGAGAGCGGTACTGTCACTGTCCGGTGAACGCCTCTTATGACCTCCTAATCACCGGCAACCCGGCCTCGGGCGTGACCCCCGCCGGGTCTGCTCAGTGCAAAAGCCCGGATCGGGCGCACTGAACCTTTAGGAGGTAGATATGACCAAACAGACCACCAAAATCGACACCGTCGCCAAGCTCGTCAGCCGCAAGTCTGGCGCTTCGCTCACCGAGCTTCAGAAGGTCACGGGATGGCAACCCCATAGTGTGCGGGCGGCGATCACCGGCCTGCGCAAGAAGGGCCTGACCGTGCTGCTTAGCCAGACGGCCAAGGGCGACAAGGTCTACAAGGCCCATGAGGAAGCGGGGGCGTAATCATGCCCTCCGACACTCCGCTGCGGGCGGAACTGGTCGAGGCCTGGAAACAGGTCTACGGCCGGCCGCCGCCCAAGGGCCTCAGCACCCGACTGCTGCATCTCGCCTGTGAATACCACAAGCAGGCGCAGGAGCAAGGCGGCCTCTCCAAGAAGCGGCTGCGGGAACTGATGCGTTACGCTCAGCCAGCCAAGGGGACCAAGCGCAGCCGTCTCACCATCGCCCCCTCCCCCAAACCCACTGTCGGGACCCGGCTGGTCCGTGAATGGCGGGGACGCACCCATGTGGCGGAGATCCGCGAGAACGGCGTCCTCTATGAGGGCAAGACATACCGCTCCCTCTCACAGGTCGCCCGCGCCATCACCGGAACCCGCTGGTCCGGCCCGCGTTTCTTTGGGACAGGCTGATGCTGCGCTGCGCCGTCTATACCCGCAAGTCGACCGAGGAAGGGCTGGAGCAGGACTTCAACTCGCTCCACGCCCAACGGGAGGCCTGCGAAGCCTACATCAAAAGCCAGCAACATGAAGGCTGGCGGATGGTCCGCAAGCACTATGACGATGGCGGCTTCTCGGGCGGGTCCATGAACCGCCCCGCCCTGCAAGAACTGCTGACCGCCGTCGAACGCCGAGAGGTCGACATCATCGTCGTCTACAAGGTTGATCGCCTAACCCGCTCGCTGGCCGACTTCGCCAAGATCGTCGAGCTGCTGGACCAAAACGGCGGCTCCTTCGTCTCGGTCACCCAGCAGTTCAACACGACGACCTCCATGGGTCGTCTCACCCTCAACGTGTTGCTTTCCTTCGCCCAGTTCGAGCGCGAAGTCACCGCCGAGCGCATCCGCGATAAGGTCGCGGCGTCCAAAAAGAAAGGTCTCTGGATGGGTGGCCAGCCGCCGCTAGGATACGACGTGCGGGACAAAAAACTGGTCATCAACAAGGCCGAGGCTGAAACGGTCCGGCTGTTGTTTGACCGCTATATAGAGCTGGGCACGGTGCGCCGCCTCAAGGACGAAGCCGACCGCCTGAGCATTGTCACCAAGAAGCGCAAAAGCAGGACCGGCAAGGAGACCGGCGGCAAGCCCTTCACCCGGGGCAATCTCTATCAACTGCTCGCCAACCCGCTCTATATCGGCAGGGTGCGACACAAGGAGAAAACCTATCCCGGCGCTCATAAGGGAATCATCGATCAGACCACCTGGGACACCGTCCAGCGCATCCTGGCCGGCAACGCCGTTGATCGTCCCCACCTGACCAACAGCCGCGCCCCCTTCCTACTCACCGGCAAAGTCTTTGATGACATCGGTGAGCTGATGCTCCAGGCCCAAACCAACAAGAAGGGGCGGCATTACTGCTATTACATCTCCAAGCGCCTGATGCACGAAGCGCACAAACACAAGGACGGCTGGCGGCTCCCGGCGAAGACATTAGAAGAAGCTATCGTCACCCCCATAACGGATATCCTGCAGGACCAGAGACGCCTGATCGACCTGCTGCAAATGGACAACCAAAGCGTACAGGCGCTTACCGGCCTGAAAGCCCGCGCGACCATCGTCGCCACGCAACTGGCCGACGGCGCACCGAATGAAAAGAAGAGGCTCCTGCAAGGGATCATCGAACGGATCGAACTAGCGCCCGAGACGATCACCATCACGCTCAGCCGGTCCGGCTTGGCCGAAGCCTTAGAGACCACCCAGCCTGAAGACAAAAGCTCCATCGCCCTCACCGTCCCTATCCATCTGCAACGCCGCTGCATTGAAAACAAATTGATCATCCGGGGCCGCAACGCCAACCCAGCGCCGGACCCGAAAATTTGTCAACTCATCGCCCGGGCGCGACTCTGGTTTGATCAACTGGCGGCGGGGGAAGTAGAGAATGTCAAAACCATCGCTGAACGGGAGAGGCTAGCCCCCTCAGAAGTCAGCCGCGTCCTACCGCTAGCCTTTCTGGCTCCAAAGATCGTGGAGATGATTTTGGATGGGAAACAGCCGGAGGAGATTACCTACTGGTCGATGTTTAGACTGAGTGAGTTACCCGTAGGCTGGATATCCCAGCTTTCTGCATTGAAGACGGCTCAAACGTAAGGCATCAAAACTCAAACAAGACGAAGAAATTCTAGACCCTTTCTGTACGTTGAAGGTCAGCGTTCGCCGGAAATAGTCCTTCCTCGATTAACTTGAGCGTAGAGGACACATTCCGTCGACGCATATCCGGGGAATCCCGCATCATCTTCCCGGCATGTTGTGCCGCCCATTCAATATCGGGATCAGGATCCGCAGCAATATTGAAAAACTCTGGCCAAACCGACTTCATCATTAGATCAAAAGCTGTCATCAACGGCGTTGGGTTGTTCTCGCTTAAACGTCGATAGAACGAAATTGCCAACCCAATTGACCACTCATGATCATCATGGCTTGGTTCTTCAATAGTTTCGTGTGGATCTCGGTCCGCGTGTTTCAAGAAATTTGCGACACGACGATGAGACATCCTAACTACAGCGGGGAGGCCATCCCAAAACAGCTTAAATTCGTCCGGGCGCTCGTATCTATCGAGGTCGGTCAAAACTCCAAGCGCTGCCATATGTAAAGCGTGCGCGATTAGGACGTCCTCATTTTTCAGCCAACTTTCAATAGCTGCATCCAGCTGTCGACGTGCGGCATCAAGCTTACTGATTTGTGCCAATATTGCATCCTCGATCAAATAAGAATAGCACGGATTATAGCTCTCAATTACTGACGCCACGCAACCGCATCTACACATTTTCTAAAGTGAATGGCCCCATGGATTGGAGGTCGGATGCGGCCAGCAGAGACTTTTCGGCAAAATCGGCTAATTCGCCGTTTCGCCCCAGTCTCCGCCGCGCGTGGATATCGCCAAAAGCCCCGGACGTGCGGGCTTGCCGGCGTCTTGCGGTCTGGTCTTCGGTTTTCGGAAAAAAGAGTGGTAGGGGCGGGGAGACTCGAACTCCCAAGGTCATACAACCGGGGGATTTTGAATCCCCTGCGTCTACCAATTCCGCCACGCCCCCGTGGTCGCTTGGAGACCGGCATATTACTGACAATCTCTTTGACGTCAACTTGAATTCATTCCCTTCGATTGCCCGGTGTGTCTTTGCCTGCTAAAAGCTTTTCCGACACAAACCTGCGCGAAGGAACCTCAGGCCGTGCTGCAACGACTTTACGACTGGACCATGGAACTGGCCGCACGGCCCCATGCGTTGTTTTTTTTGGCCGTCATCGCCTTCGCCGAATCGTCCTTTTTCCCGATTCCGCCTGACGTTTTGCTGATCCCGATGGTTTTGGCGGCGCGCGACAAATGGTTCGCCATGGCGCTGGCCTGCACCGTTGCCTCGGCGTTCGGCGGTCTGGCGGGCTATGGCATCGGTTGGGGGCTTTACGAATCGGTCGGCAAGCCGGTTCTTGAATTTTATGGCTACCTGGACAAGTTCGCCACCTTCCAAGGCTACTACAACGAGTGGGGCGCCTGGATCGTCGGCGGCGCCGGGTTCACGCCCTTCCCCTACAAGGTCATCACCATCGCCAGCGGCGTCACCGGGCTCGACCTGACCGTCTTTACCATCGCCTCCGTTCTGTCGCGTGGCGCACGGTTCTTCCTGGTCGCCTATCTGCTCTACCGTTTCGGCGAACCGATCCGCAATTTCATCGAGAAAAATCTCGGCCTGCTCGCCACCCTTTTCTTCTTAGGCTTGTTCGGCGGGTTCGCCGCCATCAAGTTCATCGGCCATTGATTTAGGAGCTCGGCAAATGATCGCCAAACCGCCTCTTTTCAGCGCTTGGCGCACCTTCATCCCGGCGGCCATCCTTGTTCTGTGCATCGGCGCCCTGGGCACCGCCTATACGGCGCAATACGGCTTCGGCCTGGAACCCTGCGAACTGTGCCTTTGGCAGCGCGGACCGTACGCCATTGCCGGTTTGCTGGCCATGGCGGCGTTGCAGATGAAGGGATCGCCCAGCATTGTTCTTCCGGTCACCCTTTGCGGCATCGCCTTCTTGGTTGAGGCGGGCTTGGCCTTTCACCATGTAGGGGTCGAACAGCATTGGTGGACGGCCTTTACCGCCTGCACCGGCGATATCGCCACGGGACTGAGCCTAGAAGATTTGAAAGCCCAACTCATGGCGGCTCAACCCAAGGCCTGCGACGAGATCACCTGGACGGTTTTCGGCCTGTCGATTACCGTCTACAATGTTCTCGTCGGCCTGCTTGCCGCCATTTTCTGTTTTGCCGGAGTAAAGCTTATTCGCGAGGAAACCCCCGATAGGCACCCCCCTCATTGATTGCGTTAAAATTTCCTGTACACTGAAAGCAAGAAAAACGACGGTGTACAGGGAGGACGATTGATGCAGGAAAAAGAAACGGCACTTCCTCAAGGGAAGACCATTGCAGACGAAATTGCCGGTCAACTGGCCGAGAAGCTATTCGCAGCCACTGAAATTCCTGAAGGCGCAAACCGGCAGGACTGCCAAGATTCGTTTACCTGCGGCAGCTATACCTGCCAACAGACGACTCACGACTGCCCGGATGATTTTTATTGCACATCAACTTTTACCGACGATCAGTGCAACGATCATTTTAAATGCGGATCGAATACCGAGTTCAAATGCTCCGGTACTTACAATGAGTAGTCCGTTCCAAGACTTGTAAATGCCGGATACCGCCAACTATCAAGTTCCCGACTGGCTTGCCGAAGTCCTTGCCTCCAGTTCACCGGATATAAAGGCGGCTATTGGCCGTTTGGCGGACGAGTACGGTTGCGCCAAATCAGAAGCGCGGAAGCTCTTCTACGATGTAACGCTTTCGCTCAACAAGCGGTTCTTTCCGCCGCTGTCGAAAATGGAACTAACGGTGACGGAGCAGTGCAATCTTGCCTGCACCTATTGCTTTGAAACCGGCATGAAAAGCCCCAAACGGATGGGCGCTTCCACCGCTAAAAAAGCCGTCGACCTTCTATTTGACCACGCAAAAGATGGAGCAGACCTGTTCATCACCTTTTTCGGCGGCGAACCCCTTCTCAACATGCCGGTCGTCGAAGAGACGGTCGCCTATTCAAATAAGCGTGGGAACAAGACGGGGCACCGGCTAAACTTTCAAATGACGTCCAACGGCACACTCATCGATGATAGTTTGGCAAAACACCTTTCCGGTTTAGGAATCCGCGTTCTCGTCAGTCTCGACGGCATGGGCCCAACCAATGACGAGAACCGCCGGTATAAATCAGGCAAAGGTAGTTTTGACGAAATAGCAAAAGGCATCCAGGCGCTTAAACCTCACCAACCGTGGATTGGGGTGAAAATGACGGTAACTCCGTCAAACGCTCTGGAGCTGTTTGAAAATGTCATGGGGTTGAGAGACCTGGGCATCAATCAGTTCATCATTGGACACGCAACCGGGATGAACTGGTCTATCGACAAACAAGACGTATTTGAACGGCAACTAAGTCAATTGAAGACCTGGTACCTGAAGTCGAAACCGGAAAACTTCAGGATCGCTGAATTCGACGAACCGGACGAAAAACAGGGTTTCTTCGGTTGCTCAGCCGCCCGCAGCACCATCGCCGTCTCGGTCGATGGCGCTGTTTCTCCTTGCTCTAAAATTTTGGGAATCGAAAGTGAGCGGCTGATTGCCAAATTGGGTTCCGTTGACGAGGGGCTCTATTGCCTCGCCAATCGGCGGGATGTTCTGTCATGCGCTCAGCTCGCTGAATCCTGCCGGGAAATCGGCATCGCCGATACCTACAGAGGGGGCTGTGTCGCCTCAAATTACACCGATACGGGCGACCTTTTCTCCCCTTCCATGGCGGACTATGAAATTTCGCAGGTCTGGGCCCGCGTTGGCGCCATTAACTAGACACGAATTGAGAAAACCGGCTGGAAACGGAAAGCTGGCGGAATTAAGTTAAGACTATGCAATCTCAAACGGACAATGGCCCGAAATATCTTCCCGGTGATCCGCGCCCCGAACAGCGGGTCGAGCGCATGTTGCGCGTCGATCATGCGGGCGAATTCGGCGCGGTGCGGATTTACTCCGGGCAAAAAGCCGTTCTCGGCAAAAGCAAGAAAACCGGAGCTTTATTGGCTCACATGCTGGAACAGGAACAGGTCCATCTCAAGACCTTCGAAGGCCTCATTAAGAAACGCGGCGCGCGGCCGACAGCGCTCATGCCGCTGTGGCACGTTGCCGGGTGGGCGTTAGGCGCGGGAACGGCGGCGCTTGGCGAAAAGGCCGCCATGGCCTGCACGGTCGCCGTGGAGGAAGTCATCGACGAGCATTACGCCGATCAGATTGAGGCGCTCGGGAATGACGAGCCGGAACTCGCCGAAACCTTTGAGAAATTCCGCCAGGAAGAACTGGAACACCGGGACATCGGCCTCGAACACGGGGCCGAGAAGACCATCGGCTATGCGCCCTTAACTGGCCTCATCAAAAACGGCTCGCGCCTCGCGATCTGGCTTTCCGAGCGTTTCTAGCACGTAGAGCTGCCCCTCCCCACCCGTGTTCTTTGGTGCGATCGGGTATTCCGTGTGCGGCGGCAGCCGGTGCACGAGAGTCGCCAAGGCCACGAGCAAAACGCTGCCTGCCAGAATAGGCGTCCATAAAAACATCCAAGTCGGGTCGCTCAAGAAGATAACGATGGGGTCCGCCCCCGCCGGAGGGTGCGTCAAACGCATGAGCGCCATAGCGAACATCGCCACGCCGACGGTCAAGGCGATCGCCCACCACTCGGGCGGAAGGACGCTTTTGAGGGCCAAGGCCAGTAAAGACGCTAGAAAGTGCCCCCCGATAACGTTGGCGGGCTGGGCCATGGGGCTGTCGGGGACGCCGAATAGCAAAACCGCCGTTGCGCCAAAAGGCGCAATCAACAAGGCTGAGTCGGATACATCGCCCAGAAAGGCGACTATTCCAATCCCCAAGGCGCCGCCAATTCCAATTTTCAGCCAGGACCAGGCGTCCTGAGCCGGTTGGTGGCGGTGAAAAAACCGTCGCGGCATTTTTATTAGTTTTCTCTAAAGTTCCTATCTTCAGGCCTAGGTTTAGAAAAATTCCACCCGCTTCCGCAATTGGGGCAAACCCTGATAAGGCCTGACGAACACCCTTCAAAAACCGCAAAAAATGGCCTGAAACCAAGGGATTTAAAGCATCAAACTACTTCGGACGATCTTTGGCCTGACGGCGGAATTTCATGAAGCTCGATAAAATACCGCGGAATGTTTTCACTTCCTGTTCGGTCAACTGGGCGCGCTGGAACATGTTGCGCAGGTTCTGCTTCATGGTCGGAACTTTTTCCGGCGGGAAGTAGAAGCCGGTTGTGGTGAGGCAATCGTCAAGATGCTCGAAGAATCCGACCAGTTCCTGCTTGGTCGCCTGGCGGGTTTCGCCTTTTACCCCCATGCGAAGCTCCGGGGCGTCCACCTGGGTTTGGTACCACTCGTAGCCCATAATCAGAACCGCCTGGGCGAGATTGAGCGACAGGTATCCCGGATTGAGCGGCACCATCACCGTGGTGTCGGATAAAACGATATCGTCGTTATGCAGTCCTCGCGATTCGCGTCCGAACAGAATGCCCGCCTTGCCACCGCCCTGCGCCTGCCCGGCCATCATGTCGGCCGCCTTGCGCGGCGTGACGACCGGCTTGTTCATGTCGCGTCCACGGGCCGTCGTGGCGAAAACATGATTAAGATCGGCAAGCGCCTCTTCGGTGGTGTCGAAAACCTTCAGGTTGTTCAAAACCACGTCCGATCCGGCAGCGGCTTTTTCGGCCTTTTCATAGGACCAACCGTCCCGCGGATTAACCAGCCGAAGGTCGTTCAGGCCGCAATTAAGCATGGCCCGCGAGACCATTCCGATGTTTTCACCCAGTTGCGGTTTTACGAGAATAATCGCCGGACCGCCGACGCAATAGTCGGCGGCAGAGGATTTAGGTAGTCTATCGTCTCCCGACATCAGCCTGCATCAATGTCGTTTCGGGCCAACTCATTGCGGTAGAGCTTGTAGACAAGGCTATCCCGCAAGGCTTCGTAGGACGCATCGATCACGTTGGTCGAAAGCCCAACGGTGCTCCACCGGTGTCCGTGGCCGTCATCTGTTTCAATCATCACGCGGGTCAGCGCACCCGTCCCTTGGTTCGGGGTTAGAATGCGGACCTTGTAGTCGATCAGATGCAGGCTCTCAAGCACGGGATAGACCGGCGTCAAAACCTTGCGCAGCGCCATATCGAGGGCGTTCACCGGACCGTTTCCTTCAGCAACGGTCATATATTCTTCCTCACCGACCGCCAGCTTGACCGTCGCTTCGGAAAGCGTGATCAGGTCGCCTTTGGCGTTCCACCGCCGCTCGTCAATCACCCGGAAAGCCGAAAGCCTGAAATACTCGGGCACTTCCTCAAGCACCTGACGGGCCAACAGCTCAAAGCTGGCCTCGGCGCCGTCGTAAGCATAACCGTCGTGTTCGCGCTCTTTAACCAACTCGACGAGGCGGTTGACCTTCGGGCCGAGTTTCTCACTGTCCAAACCGTCGATTTCGATCCCGATTTCCCTAAACCGGGCCAGAATATTGGACCGGCCCGCCTGATCTGAAACCACGATGGTCCGGTGGTTGCCGACCAGTTCCGGCACTATGTGTTCGTAACACTTCGGATCTTTTTCGACAGCGGAGACATGCAGGCCTCCTTTGTGCGCGAAGGCCGATTCGCCGACATAGGCCGCCCCCCGGTTAGGCGAGCGGTTCAGCCTTTCGTCCAACACCCGCGACACATGGGTCAGTTGGGTAAGATCGTTGTGCGAAATGCCCGTATCGAAACCCATTTTGAGCATCAATGACGGGATGATCGAAATCAGATTGGCGTTTCCACACCTCTCACCCAAACCGTTCAGCGTTCCCTGGACCTGCCGCACGCCGGCGCGCACCGCAGCCAAAGAGTTGGCCACCGCATTGCCCGTGTCGTCATGACAATGGATGCCGAGATGCGACCCTGGGACGTGCTTGGTCACCTCATTGACGATCATTTCAATCTCATCGGGCAAGGTGCCGCCGTTGGTGTCGCAAAGAACGCACCAGCGCGCGCCCGCTTCGTAGGCTGCCTTGACGCACGACAGCGCATAGTCCGGGTTGGACTTGTAGCCGTCAAAAAAGTGTTCGGCGTCGTACATGACTTCGCCGACTTTACCCTTCACGTACTCGATGCTCTCGGCAATCATTTTGACGTTCTCGTCAAGCTCGATACCGAGCGCCACTTCCACCTGAAAATCCCAGGACTTGCCGACCATGGTCACGATATCGGCTTTGTTTTGATAGAGCACGGAGACGCCCGGATCGTTTGATGCGCTGCGTCCGGCGCGGCGGGTCATGCCGAACGCCGTCAATTGCGCCCGGTGAAATTTGGGTGGATTTTCAAAGAACGCGTCATCGGTCGGGTTGGCGCCGGGCCAACCGCCTTCAATATAGTCAATGCCCAAGCGGTCGAGTTCGATAGCAATAGCGGTCTTGTCCGCCACGCTGAAATTAACACCCTGCGTCTGCGCGCCGTCGCGCAGCGTACTGTCGTAAAGATAAACTCGCTTGTCGTCGCTCATGGCTTTTTGCCTACAATTTCAAAAATAGTCGTCAAAGAGCAGATCGTATTTATATTGAACCACTTCGTGGTGAGATATGAATGCGTGAATCTGCTCGTCTTCAATGTGTTGAGGGCGATTCACGACTTCATCAGGATCGCAAAGCGATTCAGAAGAAGCCGATCGCGCTCAAGGAGCGCAGAGAATGCCCAATTTGACCCGGCGGCTCAAGGAAATGCTTCGTTTAGTAGGTGACTTTCCTGGAGTGCGATCAGATTGGGCTTACGCAATTTAGCGTAAACCTAATCCGTGAATTGCTCTCTACATTATTGATAGGGGCGGATTCACGCTTTACGTGGAATCACTTAGATGTGATTCCACGTAAAGCGATCCGACCCTAGACGGAATTCCAATTCACATTTTCCTGTTGGGAAAATGCACAGGATTGTCTTTAATAGTCCTAGGGTTTGAATAAGTTGGTTTTTCCGGTTAAACCCCAGGAAATGGAACCGTTGAAAATAAGCTATTAACAAGCATGCCTATCACTGTCGAAGACCCCAAATATCTGGAATACAAAGAAAAAGTTGCAGGGACCAACATCAACGAGCAAACCCTGCTGGCGACGGACTACCTGAACCACTTCAACGAAATCATCATGATTTTGGAAATGGTGCCGATGATGCCCGAGGTCTTCGAGGATGCCGAGGCCTGGGAACCCAAGTCCTACAAGCAACATTTCATCGACAGCACCGTGGCCGACAAGGACCTAGCGGTCGAGGCTTACGACTATGTGCCGGATAAGTACAAACAGCCGTTTGAAGAGATCGTCGACCGGATCAACCGGTTGATTAATAACGCTCTATCAAAAGGCCGGGTCCTGATCGACCATGGCGATACCGAGAAGCTTACCGTCCTGATGACCGAATCAAGCCGCGCCGTTCAAAAGCTGGAAGACATGGCGGGCGCCATCATTCACGGCAGCGAAAAAACCATGTTCCAGCAAGAAATCGATATGGTTCTGGAAGACTGAGATCGCCCCTAAGCGTTGCCGGTCCCGGTGCCGTGGTCGGGCGAAAGCTTGCCACCCGTCTTTTTTATAAGTTCGTCGAAATCGTCAGCCGTCACCGGTTTGCTGAAGAAATATCCCTGACCGATTTCGCAATCGAGCGCGTTCAAGAACATGACCTGCTGGCTGTCTTCCAGCCCTTCCGCGACGGTTTTAAGGCCGAGGCTCTTTGCCAGACCGATGATCGCCCTTGTAATCGCCATGGCGTTAGAATCGTCGGGAATATCCAAAACGAACGATCGATCGACCTTAAGCGAATCGATGGGGAATTGACGCAGGTAACTGAGCGAAGAATATCCGGTGCCGAAGTCGTCGACCGAAACCTCGATGCCTGTTTCTTTCAAACAGATCAAAGACTCTCTGGCGCTCGCCGGGTCGTCCACCAAAATGCTCTCGGTCAGTTCAAGTTCCAATAGGTGTGGCGGGAGACCTATTTCTTTCAAAATCGATCCTACCGTTTGGGCCAAGTTATGGCTCTTGAATTGACGGGCCGAAACGTTGACCGCAACCCGAAGGTCCTTATTGCCGGCGGCCTGCCATTTCATCGCCTGGCGGCAGGCCTCGCGCAAGACCCATTCGCCGATGGGAATAATCAGACCGGTTTCTTCGGCGACGGGAATAAACTCATCGGGCCCGACAAAGCCCAACTCTTTATTCCGCCACCGCAACAGCGCTTCGCATCCGACGATGCGATGCGTGCGCAAGCTCACCTGTGGCTGGAAGTGCAGCTCAAGTTCATTCTTTTCAATCGCAAGCCTCAGCGCCGTTTCAACCTGCATACGGCGGACCGCGGAAGCGCTTAAATGCTCGGAGTAGACCTGGAAGGTGTTGCGCCCCAGTTTTTTGGCATGCGCATGAGCCATATCGGCGTTTTTGAACAGGTCGTCGATATTGTCGGCGTTTTCCGGATAGAGGATCGCCCCAATGGTTCCCGAAGTGAAAATCTGCTTCCCGTCGACTTCAAACGGCTTGGCCAATGCATCGAGAACTTTGTTGCCGATCTCTTCGACAAACGAGATATCCTTCAAGTCTTCCAGAATAATGGTGAATTCATCGGCGCTGAGCCGTGCGACCGTGTCGCCCTTTCGAACGCAATTGCACATTCGTTCGCCGGCGGCCTGAAGCACTCTGTCGCCAACGGCGTGCCCCATCGCGTCGTTGACCCGTTTAAACTGATCGAGATCGACAAAAAGAATGGCCGCATGGGTGCCGTTCTCGTCGGCTCTTGAAATCGCCTGTTCCAGCCGCACCTGAAACAAAGCCCGGTTGGGCAAACCGGTCAGGGGGTCCCGAGTCGCCAAGAATTGCAATCGTTCTTCCGAGCGCTTGCGCTGCGTAATGTCGCGAACCACCGTAATATAAATACGGCCTTGTCCCGTATCGAGCGTACTGACCGATATTTCGGCAGGAAAAATAGAGCCGTCTTTCCGGCGCGCCTGATAATCCTCTTCGATCAACCCAACGCCATCGCTGGTGATCTTTGCCGCACGCTTCATGGTCGCCATGGGATCGTCACTCAAGTGAGGCGGCATCAGGAGCCCAATCGATTGCCCGACGATTTCATCAACAGAGTAGCCAAAAATTCCTTCGGCGGAGGTGTTAAACGACTCCACGATCCCATTTTCATTGCAGGAGATAATGGCGTCGGCCACCGTATCCATAATTTGGCGCAACCGTTGTTCGCGAGAAACGACGGCCTCACTGGCCTTTTTGATGCTGGTCACATCCCGGGCCACCAACATCACCGCCTGCCGCTCGCCCCGCAAATGATAGGGGATCGCCGACATCTCCACATCGATAACCCGCTGTTTGGCGTCGAGGAACTTGCAGGGAACCTTATGCCCCTCCTCGGCTAACGTTTCCATTCCCTCCTCAACCAACTGCCGGTAATCGGGATGGATGAAATCGGCGATTAAACGGCCTTCCAGTTTTTCGACCGGCCAGACCTTGAGCATGCTGGCGCCTGCCGGGTTGATCATTTCAATCACCCCGTCCCGGCAGATACTCATCAAGTCCGGCGCCAGTTCGATGATCGAGCGGTACTCCCGGCCTTCCTTGACGATATCCTTGACCATTTCCTGCTCAAGCAAACCATCGACGGTCTTGAGCATTTGGCGCCCCGAGCGGGCGATATCGTTGACGTAATCCTTGTATTGCGGCACGCCAAGCGGCCCGAAAATTTCGCCGGAAATCATGTCGGCGAACCCGATGACCGTGTTGAGCGGTGTGCGAAGCTCATAAGATAGGGCCGAAAAAACGCGCTTATTGGACGACTTGAGGTCTTCGAGCTCGCCGGTCAGATCCTTATTTTTCAAGTTGAACCGGCGTGTTGCGCTGGCATCCATCAGCACCAAAAGAACCGTATCCCGGTCATATGGGCGGGCGAGAACATGGAGCCAATCCTCGCCATCCTTCAGTTCGCAGCGCTCGAAGCTGTCGAATATTTCGCCGTTGTCGGCTACCTGAACCAAGTCGACGGCCAGTTGGGCCGCCAAATCTTCCGGAAAAAGATCGGAAACGGATTGCCCGGTTAAGTCGGCGATTTTCGACCCAACCAAATTTTCACCGGAGAGACTCGCGGTTTTACAAACAAAGCCCTCGGCCTTGCCGTCCGCGCCGCGCAACACGTCCAACACCAGAATGCCGTCTCTAGCGTCGTCCATCAATGCGTTGAAATAGGTTCTGTCCCTCTGCACGCCGTCCATTATATCCTTTCCGGTTCACCGGTTTTTGGATTGGCATCGGTCACCAAAATGGTGCAACCGATGCGGGGTGGCGACTCTACGTTCTGACTAACGCAGCGTCAAATTTGGTCGACGCGATAGATTAATTGATTAACTTCTCTTCCACGTGGTCCCCTGCGGACCGTCTTCAAGCAAAATGCCGTTTGAGGCCAATTCGTCTCTGATCCGGTCCGCCTCGGCGAAATCCCGGTTTTTGCGCGCCGCGTTCCGTTGCTCGATCATCGCATCTATCGCCGCATCGTCCAAACCGCCTGCGCCTTCCGGGCTCCATTTGAACCAAGCTTCCGGTTCCTGCTGCAAAAGCCCTAAAAGTTTCGCCGACTTGAGCAACGACGCCTTTGCCGAGCGGCGCTTTTGCGGATCGGCTTCCGTATTGAGGGCACTGGCCAACCCATGCAAGCGCGACAAGGCCTCCGATGTATTGAGATCGTCACACAGCGCTTCTAAAACTGCCGTGTCGCTCCCTTCTTCCGCCGTCACGTCTATATCCGATGCGTTTTTTAAGGCCGTGTAAAAGCGATCCAAGGCATTGCGTGCCTGTGCGATGCCTTCTTTGGTGAAATCGAGCGGTTTGCGGTAGTGGGTTTGCAATAGCTCAAGCCGGATGGCTTCGCCGGGAAACTCTTTCAACAAGTCATGAACCGTGTAGAAATTGCCCAGGGATTTGGACATTTTCTCGCCTTCGACCATCAGGTAGCCGTTGTGCATCCAATACTTGGCCATGATGTCGGTACCGTGGGCGCAGCGGCTCTGGGCGATTTCGTTTTCATGGTGCGGGAAGACCAAGTCCACGCCGCCGCCATGAACGTCGAAGCGTTGCCCAAGGTATTCGGCACTCATTGCCGAGCATTCGATGTGCCATCCGGGTCGCCCCCGGCCCCAAGGACTATCCCATCCCGGCGTGGCGTCGTCCGAAGGCTTCCATAAAACGAAGTCCCCGGCATCCTTTTTGTAAGGTGCGACTTCCACACGAGCCCCGGCGATCATATCGTCGCGGTCCCGCCGCGACAGGCGGCCGTAGTCGTTCATCGACGGAACATTGAAAAGCACATGCCCGTCGGCTTCGTAAGCATGCCCCTTTTCAATCAGGGTCGAAATCATCTCGATCATTTGATCGATATGGTCCGTCGCCCGCGGCTCCACATCGGGCGCCAAGGCGTTCAACGCTCCCATATCGTCATGAAACGCTTGGGCCGTGCGCTCGGTGATTGACCGGATATCCTCGCCGCTCTCCTTTGAGGCAGCGTTTATCTTGTCATCAACGTCGGTGATATTCCGCGCATAGGTCACTTTGGGATAGAGCCGCCGCAAAACTCTGGCGAAAACATCGAAAACGACGACCGGCCGGGCGTTGCCGATATGGGCAAAGTCATAGACCGTCGGGCCGCAAACGTACATGCGCACATGACTAGGATCGAGAGGTTCGAACTTCTCTTTCGCCCGCGTCAGGGTGTTGTGGATGTAAAGCGTCGCGTCCATAAATACTCTCTTGCGGTTAGATCAGGTTGGTAAACCCGTTGGTGATGGGATAGCGGCGGTCGCGGCCAAACGCCCGGAAAGTCAACTTTACGCCGGGTGGCGCTTGGCGTCTTTTGTACTCAGTGCGGTCGAGTAGCCGCCATACCCGGCGGACGATTTCCCGGTCATAACCGTCGGCGACGACCTCGTCGACCGACTTTTCCTCTTCGACCAACGCGGCCAAAACGGCATCCAGAATTTCGTAAGGCGGCAGTGAATCTTCGTCTTTCTGATTGGGCTTCAATTCGGCCGACGGCGGTTTGGTAATCACACGCTCCGGCATCACCGGCCCCGAAGGCCCAAGCCCGCCCGTCGGTTTATGGGCGTTGCGCCATTTACACAGGGCGAATACCTGCATTTTGTAGACGTCCTTCAGCACCGAATATCCGCCGCACATATCGCCGTAAAGGGTTGCGTAGCCCACCGACATTTCCGACTTATTGCCGGTGGTGAGCAGCATGGAGCCGAACTTATTGGACATCGCCATCAACAACAGACCGCGTGAGCGCGATTGAATGTTCTCTTCCGTTACGCCGGTGCCCGTCCCTTCGAACAGCGGCGACAGCATCTGATTGAACGCCGCCATCGCCGGTTCGATGGAAACGCTATCGAGTCCGCATCCCAACAGGCGGGCGCAGGCCTCTGCATCCTCCAGGCTTTCCCTTGAGGTATAGGGCGACGGCATCATGACGCAATGCACTTTGTCCGCCCCCAGAGCATCCACCGCCACAGCCGCCGAAAGCGCGCTGTCTATGCCGCCCGAGAGACCGAGGATAACGCCGGGAAACCCGTTTTTCCCCACATAGTCTCTCAGCCCGATCATCATGGCGTTGTACATGGCTTCAAGCCCCAGCGGATGAAATTCCACCCGCCCCGGCTCGCAGGTCCATCCCGCTTGTGCCTTGTGCCAACGGGTGATCTCGAAATCTTCCCGCCACGACGCCATTTGAACGGCTTCTCCGGCCTCGTTGTCCAAAACGAACGATCCGCCATCGAACGCCAGTTCATCCTGGCCGCCAACCTGATTCACGTAGATGAGCGGCAGCCCGGTCTCGTCAACCCGGTTTTTCGCTAGATTGCGCCGACGGTCGGACTTCTCGATTTCAAACGGCGAACCGTTAATCACGATAAGCAGTTCCGCCCCTTCGTCGGCCATTTTTTTCGCCAAGCCCGGCTTCCACATGTCCTCACAGATCAAACATCCCAGTTTGACGCCATGAAAGTCGATGGGGCGATTGCCGGTTCCCGGCTCGAAAACCCGTTTTTCGTCGAACACGCCGTAGTTCGGCAAATCGGTTTTAAGCCGCACCTCGGCGACTTTTCCGCCGTCGAGCAACAGCGCGGCATTGTAGAGTTCGCCATCAACCCGCCATGGCGTTCCGATCAACAGGGCCGGACCGCCGTTGGCCGTACTTTTCGCCAACTCGGCGACGCCTGCTTCGATGCGGTTCTGGAATACCGGTTTGCGCACCAAATCTTCCGGCGGATACCCCGACGTCACCAACTCGCTAAAAACGATCAGGTCGGCGGACTTGGCCTTGTCGCACGCCGTTCGGATGCGGTTAAAGTTACCGTCAATATCGCCGACGCAAGGATTGATCTGGGCCAAGGCAATAGCCAGGCTGTCTGTCATGCCCTATCCCTCGCGGCCTGTTGCTGAAATGCGTGTCATGGGTGACGGCTTGTCTTGATGCTGGAGTTTCCAACTTTTACGGAGCGACGGCAGGCATCGCAAGGAAAATTCTTTTGGCGGCTAGAGCGCGATCGACTTAATCTTAATCGCTTTGCGATCCTGATTAAGTCGTGAATCGCCCTCTACACATTAAGAACGAGCAGATTCACGCATTCATATTTCACCACGAAGTGGTTCAATATAAATACGATCTGCTCTAAATCGTGCAATTCAATCAATCGAAGGCATTACAAGGCAACTCGACGGTAAATTTACTGCCATAGCCTTCCCGGCTTTCGATTTGGATCGTTCCCTTCATCAATTCAACCAACCGGCTTGATATGGACAAGCCCAACCCGGTGCCCATTTTTTTACGGGTTTCTGAAGAATCGATTTGGCTGAAATCCGAAAACAGCACATCAATTTTGTCTGCGGGGATGCCAATCCCCGTATCGCTGACCTCAATCACAACCCAACGGCCCGCCCCGGTTTCGCGGATAAATGCGGCCAGTGTCACCACCCCGTTTTCGGTAAATTTGCAGGCGTTGCTCAAAAGATTGAGCAGAACCTGACGCAGCCGGATGGGATCGGTCCGAAGTGATCCTATATTTTGCTCAACGTTGACATCCAGGCGATTTCCATTTTTCTCGGCAAGTGACGCAATCGTCTCCGTCGCATGCTCAATCAGCGGCGCCAGACGCGTATTGTCCAAAGACAGCTCCATGCGGCCCGCTTCGATTTTGGAAAGGTCGAGGATGTCGTTAATCAGGTCCAATAGATGTTGCCCCGCCCGGTGAACCCGCTTCAACGGCTCGACATAATCGCCATCGTTAAATTCCACCGCATCTTCGTAAAGCATTTCCGACAACCCGATGATCGAATTGAGCGGGGTTCGCAACTCGTGGCTCATTTTCGCCAGAAAATCGCTCTTCGCCGCATTGGCTTTGTCGGCCACCTCTTTGGCCGCTTCCAATTCACGGGTCCGCTCATCGACCAGTTCTTTCAGGTGATCGCGGTGACGTTCCAACTCCTCCTCGGCCTTTTTACGCTCGGTTACATCGCGGCCGACGCCCCGGTAGCCCATATATTCGCCGGTTATTTTGAAGCGGGGTAGACCGCTAAAGGAAATGAACCTTATTTCGCCGTCGGGCCGCCGCCATTCCATTTCGAAATCGGAAAAAGATTTCCTCTCTTTAATCAAACGGAGAAACGACTGCCAATCCGGACGGTCTTCTTTTTGGTAGTGACGAAAAATGCCGTTGTGATCTCTACCGACGATATCGGTCGGCTTGATGCCCATGATGTCGACGACTTCTTTCGAGACGTAGGAGAAACGGTAGTCCTCCCCCATTTCCCAGAATCCGTCCGACGCCGATTCGGCGAAATGTCTGAAGCGTTCCTCGCTTTCACGGACATGCTCTAAAAGCTGGTTGGCTTTGGCGCGGGCCGCATTGAGAGCGCCAACCATCTGATCGATCTCGCTCTGGCCGCTGAACAGCCGACCGCTATCGTCAAAGGTGATCGTTGCATACTGTTGTTTGCCGATGTTTTCCGAAAGCTGTCTGGTGATGACGTTCAACGGCCGGACGATCAGATTACGCAGCACCAGAAAAATTGCGATGGCGCTGACCGCCGCAGAAAGCAAAACCCCAGCAACGACACGCGCCGCTTGCCCATAAATTCTGTCGAAAAAGACATCTTCGTCGACATAGATACGCAAGGTTCCAACCTCGACCTTCGACCGGGCGCCGCGTTGACTATGAACCAGCTTGATTTCCCGGTAGGGCCGCTCGGCGGCAATCGGCGCCCCGGCATGGACATAAAAATCATCAACCCCGGCGATCGAAACCGACCTTATCGCATCGATTTTCGCCATCCCTTCGATACTCAGTTGGACGCCCTCTCGGTCGTATGCCCAAAGCATCTGAGAAAGGCTACTGGCATTGGAATGCACGACATCGTTCAAGGTTGACGCAAGCGCCTTCTCCCACTCGTCGCTTTGCTTGAGCGCCAAGCCAACGGCAAAAATCAAACCGATTCCGATACTGACCGAAAAGGTAACGATCGGCAGTATCAGCGACAGCCGGCCCAATTTGCCTGATTCCCGTCGATGGCCCTGTGGTCCCGGCAAGAAAGCTCCTTCCCACGCTTGTTTGTTCTTATTGATATCTATAGTGCCAAATCGCCTAACAAAAACCAATGAATCAAAGGATATATTACTGAGGCGCTTTCCAGAATTCTTGATTAAAAGGTCAATGGCCCATTAACGGTTTCACTATTAGACTAGCGGCAAAATTTGGGTGAGGGACCGCCTTTCATGAACGTCGAAGAGAACGAAAACGAAGGGGATCAAAACGGCAATTCCGGCAAAAACGGGCAGTTTAAAATGGGTCCGAGCCCGGAAGATCAAAGCCGGGCGCTTGCCGAAACCGTTGTCGAATCCCTGATCGACCGCCTTAAAGCCGAAGCGCGCAAACGAGGCGGCACCTTGTCGCTCGACGACATTGAAGATCTCTCAGCAGAGATGGAACAGAAAACGGAAGCGCTACAGGTTGTTTTTCAGCATTCGTTTGAAGAATACGTTCAATCCCGCGAGCGCGCCACTTGGGCCAAAGCCCGGCGTTTCCCCTTCGACCGCGTGATGGTCCAAAAATTCGTCAAACTGTTTCCCGACCAAGGCAATTTGACGCTTGAGGAGGGCGGCCTGTCCCGCCGGGTGTTGCCGGGGTTCTTCCTGGCGATTAACAAGATGATCGGCGCCGGGCAGGTGGATGATTTCCAAAAACGCATGCAGGTGGTCGTCGACCGTTATCCGTCTCCCGACGGCAGCGGCGATGCGGACTGGTACAAAGTTTACCAGGACCCCGACGCGATTGACTTATTGAACGAAGGGCTCATCGCCATGACGCCCCATTTCGACAACGTCGACCGGCGAAGCCGCTGGTTCTGTCATGTGGTCAATACGGCATTGGCGCCGGCTCACGACGACGCCCCGAGAGAGGAACATGAATGGCAAATGAACGACCGCGCCTTCGCCAACATGTTCGAAGCCTTGTTCGAGCCATTGCATCCGCTCGTCGGCAACCCGGAAAGCCGGATTAAACTAAACGATACATTCGGCGCGGAAACGGCGGGCAACATCAAGCTGGCGCTCACCGAATTGGCGATGTTCAAAGCCCGGCATTCATAAACCTAGTCGCGCTTCAAAAGAAACTCACGGCCCAGCTTGATGGCGGCGACGCCGTCGTAGGAAACGATATCGGCGGTCGCGTAGGTTTCGGACCATTTTTCCGGCAGATAGGACCCGGTGCCGATCACGTCAATCGGCGCCTTCACGTCGGCCATGACCTTGCATTTGTGGACATTGAAGCCCGAGGAGGCGACGATTTTGACCTTCTGGAACCCTGCCGCGTCGAGCTTTTCCCTCAGGTTAAAAATCGCGGCGGCGGAAACGCCGGTGCCGACCAGATAGC
>Ga0209692_10000672_pt1 | contig 67605 bp, 64 predicted proteins | sample tdDd472_FD_187129 | JGI IMG/M metagenome (GOLD analysis project Ga0209692, IMG submission 187129) | Marine sediment microbial communities from the Atlantic coast under amendment with organic carbon and nitrate - tdDd47.2 (SPAdes)... | ecosystem: Environmental > Aquatic > Marine > Coastal >... | reverse complement strand
AAGGACAATATTTGGCCTTTATTTACTATTACACAAAAATTAATGGAATTCCCCCGGCCCATGCCGATATCCAAAAATATTTTAAGGTGACTCCTCCCACTGTAAACCAAATGTTAATCACTTTAGATCAAAAATCATTTATACGGCGCCAAGCTGGCATCCCCAGAAGTATTGAAATTTTAATCCCTATTGAACAATTGCCTATTCTAAAATAATGCTTCGAACTGATCTAAACTAATGTGTTTAGGTACTAGTGTAGATTTTTTCATAGAAGTACTCCTTGTATAGGTTGTTGATTGTGAGCCTAACGTGGGCAGCAAGTACAAATGCGAGCTTGCGAGTATTTTGTCACACTGCCTGCTTTTGTTGTGTGCCATACTTTAATGAGTATGAATAACTTGCTTAAGAGTATCTGCAACCCACTGATTAAGGCTTTTACCAGCATGAACAGCAGCTTCCGCTATTTCACCATGTAAGGAGGAGTCTACCCTGACTACAAACTTTCCAGAGAAAGGTTTGTTTGGCTCTCTTCCTGATTTTTTGCAACTCTCAAGATAAAATTCTACAGCTTCATGAAAGGCTTCTTTTAACTCACTAACTGACTCTCCATGAAAGCCAACAGTGTCACGGATTCCAATAATATTACCAAATAAAATATTATCTTCTTCGTCAAATTCAATCTTGGCTATATAGCCTTTATAACTAAGTGTGTTCATGGTGTGACCCCAGCTCTACTTAAGAAATCCTTGGCATCTCGAACTTGATATCGTTTTGCTTCCTTTCCTGGATGCGGCCTATGAAAATCACCTTTTTCATCGTTAATAATAAAAGATACTCGAGATCCATCACCTTCTATGATCTCAGCATCTAAAGCCGCAAACAATGCTTCGACCTTCCGCCATTCAAGGCCACCTGGTGTGAGGTGAGAGAAAATAGCGTCCAAGGTTTTTCTATGTTTACTATTCATAGCTTAATGATACTACTATATAGTATCTAATTCAATAATGTAAGTTTTTTAAACTAAGGTAAAATTTTTTCAATCTAAACACACAATCGGGATAGGGAGGCACCTCACAATGCCCCTCCTCCCACACCACCGGGCATACGGATCACGTACCACGGCGGTTCAAATCACTTAATTCATCTCGCTGCCAATTCTGGCAACCCCAAGTTCCTAAAATACACGTTTGGCAATGCATAGTAAAGTCCTGGACTACCGCTTAATCGCCAAGGGCCATGAGCGGACTTAGCTGTATTCCAAGCTAAATTACCCCGAACCCCAAGGTGTTTAAGCATCCGATAACCTTTACATCCCCATTGTTTCCATATACACAAAGAAAAGGAAAAGGGGTCAAATCTAACATTATTATATTACAGCCAAAATTATCGATATTACACGGTTTCTTAACTATTCATCCTCATTCATTTTCACTTTCAGTCGACTTATCGTGGTTGATACAGTGGCATATCGCAATTTCTTATATGCAGTTTCAGCTTATTTGTATACTGTTAGATTTGACCCCTTCTTTAAATTCATAAGTCTGTTGGTGTCTTAATTATGGCTCTGGTTATTTGGCGAGTAATTTGGCGAGTAATTTGGCGGATAAAAAATAATTGGCCTTCCCCCGCTGGTGATTATACCAGTATGGAAAAAATATTAGCCAAAGTGGTCCATTATCTTTTATTAATTGGTACGGTGCTATTGCCTATATCTGGTTTTATGATGTCAGCAATGGGCGGCCATGGTGTCGGCGTCTTTGGCCTGGAACTCATCTCAGCTAATCCTGATCCGAATAATCCACAAGAAGTGATTCCATTAAATGGAGCCACCGCTCATTTTGCTCATAATATGCATGGTCTAGTAGGAAATATTTTACTGTTTAGTGTGGTATTGCATATAGTCGGCGCCTTTAAACATCATATTATTGATAAAGATGGCACGCTACGTCGTATGTTGGGTCTACAAGTAGACATCAAGTCATGATAAAAATATAATCACAAGGTTTATAAAATAAAGGAATTCCGATGATTACTACGCTCTTGATTTTGGCTTCAATTACTTTTATCGCCATGATGAGTCCTGGACCGGATATGTTTTTAATCGTAAAGCATAGTGGGACAAAAGAGCGTTGGCCTGCCATGGCTTGTATTCTCGGTATTTGTTGCGGCGTATCCGTTCATGTGGCGTTTTCAATTCTTGGGATTGCTGCGGCCATTGCCGCCAGCGCCACCTTATTTTCAATAATGAAATTAGCCGGAGCCGCCTATCTGATTTATATCGGCCTAAAATCCTTGTTCTCAAAAGGTGGTTTTAGCTTTAATCAAGCCGAAAATTCAAAACCAGAAAAGAAAAGCACACCATTTTTAGATGGCCTGCTTTGTAATGTCCTTAATCCCAAAGTGACCATTTTTATTTTGGCTATATTTACACAGGTGATTGAGCCTTCAACTCCAGTAATGGACAAGATTATTTATGGACTTTTTATTGCCTTGGAAGCATTTGTGGTTTGGAATATTTTTGCTACGGTTATTCGGACCAAATACGTATTAAGTTTTATTCAAAAATTCCAAGTCGCTATTGATCGGGTGGTTGGTGTGGTTTTAGTTGGATTTGGCGGTGCTTTGGCATTGGATGAAGCCCAATAGGTATGCAGTATTTTGATTACTCTGAAATATCTGAATCCCTTTTATTTATCAATTTTGTCTTTTTAACAAAATATTCTTTGTCAGTTTATTAAGGCTGTTAACCTTTCACTTTAATACTCGAAAGATAAACAGCCCTTAAACCTTATACAGATATATAGTTAGTGAGTAATCACATTATCTATAGCTAGGGTAAAACTATCCATAACCCCATTTACTGATACATTATATGTACCGGCTTTTAAATTTTGCACATCGAGTGCGATGGATTGTTCAAATGGAACCAAGGCTTGGGTACAAATATTTACTTTGCTATTGGTATTTAAATCGTTGAATCAAAGTTTGTAAGATTTCCATTTGTTCTTCTATTCGATTACCGGCTTCCGATAATAAATGCACTGATTCAGCAGTACCATTGGCTACTTTTGATATGTTCCCCATATTGGCATTCATGGTATCCGCCATCTGACTCTGTTGTTCGGAAGATGCGACAATCGTCTGATTCATGTCTGTAATAGTTGCTACCGACGTGGAAATTTGCTCCAGGGTTGTAGTGGTTTCAGTCATTTTCTCCACACTGGTACCGACTTTTTCCTGACTTTTTTCCATTACCGCCACCGCTTTTTTTGCCTGAGATTGTAAGCGATCAATAATTTCGGTTATTTGTCCAGTCGATTCTTGGGTTTTTTGGGCTAAGGTTCTGACTTCATCCGCAACTACCGCAAAACCTCTACCTTGCTCTCCTGCTCTTGCGGCTTCTATCGCAGCGTTCAAAGCTAATAGATTGGTTTGTTCGGCAATACTACTAATGACCTCAACCACCTGTCCCACTAATTGGGTGTCATTTTCTAATTCGCCTAAAGCATCAGACGTTTCATTTATTTGCCCAGCCATATCATTAATATTGGTCTCGGCACTATGCACAATGCGGGTTCCATCATTAGTAGCAGTGTTGGCTTGCTCGGCTGAACTGGCAGCATGAGTAATGTTTTTCTGCACTTCTTGGATACTACTATTCATTTCTGCAATAGATTCTGCTAGGTGTTCAATATCCTGAGATTGTTGTTGAGCGCCTTGTTTGGCACTACCTGAAAACTCCTTTACCTGATTAGTGGATTGCCCGACATGGTCAATGGCATTATTGACCTGAGATAATAAATTTCCCACTTGTTCTAACATTTGATTATAGGTAGTGAATAAATCATCAATTTCCGAATCTTTATAATACGATGCTATTTTTAAAGGGCGGGTAAAATCACCTTTACTGACATGGGCTAGTGAGTTTTGTATTTGTTTGATATTTTTCATTAAGGTGACCATACCATACATACGACCTAAAAATACTAGGGTCAAAATAATGAGTGGAATTATCAGTGCAATCCATTGTTGTTCATTCATCTCTCGATTGGATTGCTCAGCCATTTGAGTCACTGTAGCGTGCATTTGCTTTAAAACCTGAGGAGAAAGGCGATGGATTTCTTTTAAATCGGCATTACTTTTAGATTGCATATAAGACAATATAACCTGCTTATACTTCTGCCAACGTTTCTCAACCTCAGCCATTTTGGCCAGAATTTCAGGAGAACTAATCGCTGCAATTTTATCATTGCCATTCAAGAGTATTTGATGTGAGGATTCAAATAAGGCGATTGTTTTCATTACCGTTTCTTGGCTCTCAACCCCTTGAGCAAATAATATGGCCTCTTTCGCAACTTTTTGACTCAACATCCGCTGTCGGCCTGCGGTATTAATAGCATCTGCCGAGGAGTTCATCATAAGATACATTAATACCGTACTGGAAAATGCAAATACAGCAATTAGAAAATAAGATAGGGTAAATTGAGCATTTACAGTTTTAAGGCCTATGCGGCTTAGGATAGAATGAATCAATTGATTAAACGAATTGTACACCAACAGCTCCTTTACCTGTTTCCATAGAAATTGGGTACAGGTTAAATTTAACACATATCAAACATCATGATATTAGCATATTATTATTATTTTAATATTGGACTTTAGATCAGTTGACAAAGTACTTACTATACCAAATGGCAGAATTATCCTAAGGTCCATTGCAGTAGTAGATATAAGTCTACTGCAAATTTATAAAAATGCTATAGTTTTTTAGGGTTATCGGCAGGAGGGGAAAAATCTGAATAAAAAAAAGCGCGAACACAATCTCTTGTCTCCACGCTTATTTTTTTATGGGGTGAGAATGAACTTACTGGTTTGCTGCATCGCGACCAGCATCAAAGGCTTGCTCATTAATTTTAACTAATTTGGGTTTACGTTCTTTAAAACGATCGATAATATTATTGCGTAAGACTTCTGCCGGAAACGGAAGATGCTCGGCAACCGCCCCAAGCATAATAGTATTAACCAGTTTTAAATTACCTAATTCCCGCGCAATGGCAGTGGCATCGAAATAAGTAATCGATTTACTGGATTGTTCAAACTGTGCAATCGGATCTTCCGGATAGTCAAACAGTCCGAGGTTAACCACTGGGGGCTCTTGGCGATTATTATTCACCAAGACCACTCCGTCATCTTTTAACCAATGTTGCCAGCGCAAGGCTTCCGCCACTTCAAAGCTGAGCATAATATCGACTTCGCCTTCGACGATGACCGGAGAAAGGACTTTTTTACCAAAGCGAACCTGAGAGGTAACGACTCCCCCACGCTGTGCCATTCCAGCGACCTCAGTTTTTTTAACGTCATAGCCCTGATTAATGGCTGCTTCGGACAGTACTTCAGCAGCAGTCATAACCCCCTGACCACCAATACCGGAAACCAATATATTGGTGATTTTATCTGTAGATTGATTCACAATAACTCCTAGGCTGGTTTAGCAACAACATGTTCTTTGGCGTTGGTCGGCACCATGGGCACAATACAGTCCGGTGCACAAGGTTCGGTACAGAGATTACAACCGGTACAGACATTATTATCGATGCGTACAAAGGCCAACTCTTTTTCTTTGCCATTGGGTTTAACCACGGTTTCACGACGGGTAACAAAAATTGCCGGACATCCCGTATCCAAACAATTACCACAACCAGTACAATCTTCATCAATAACCGTCAGTGGGAAGCGCGGATTATATTCGTCCACCAAGACACAAGGTTCGTTGGTAAGCACTACCGAGGTTTCATTTATCTTGGTTTCTTCTCGTAAAACTTTCATCACATTGGGTAGCTCATAAGGATTGACTTCTCGAATCCGTTCTTTTTTCACACCCAAGGCTTCAACCAATTTAACAAAGTCAATACGCACCGTATTTTCATTGTGTAGATCTTTACCCATACCCGGATTGGTTTGACCACCGGTCATACCTACCGCACGGTTGTCTAATAATAAAACCGTAACATTCCCCTTGTTATAAGTAATGTCAACCAGACCTTGCATCCCCATATGTAGGAAAGTGGAGTCACCAATCACCGCAACAATGGCATTTTTCTTATCATTATTGCCACGGCCTTTATCCATACCCAAAGCAACGCCCATGGATGCTCCCATGGAAACACAGGTATCCAAGGCATTCCAAGGTTCACCTGCACCTAAGGTATAACAGCCGATATCACCGGTAATGGTAATATTGCGCATATGCGCCAAGGCAAAATAAGGTCCTAGATGGGGGCAAGCCACACACATGGTAGGTGGACGTGGGAAAACATCTTTGGCAGCACTTTCTTTGGATTCAGTCTCTTCACCCAAGATTTTTTGTACCGCCGGTTTTAAGACTCCCGGCGATAATTCACCAATAGTCGGAAGCACGTCCTTACCATAAACATTTTTCACCCCGGCAGCACGGATTTCAGTTTCCAATAGTTTTTCAACTTCTTCAACGACGACCAAATGTTCAACTTGAGCGGCCAGTGATTTGATTTTTTCCATTGGAGCCGGATGGCTGAAGCCTAGCTTTAACACTGGTGCATTGGGAAATGCTTCGGTTACGTGCAAAAACGCAGGACCGGAGGTAACAAAGCCGATATGATTATCACTGCCTTCATAAAGCGTATTAAGCGGTGATTCTTCGGTGTAAGCTTCTAATTCTTTATCACGGGCAAACATAATCGGTAAACGTTTTTTAGCGGCCACCGGTGTCATTACCCAGCGTTCAGGATCTTTTTGGAAACCGGATACTTCCAATTCCTGACGATCCCCTTTAATTTCCATAACGGTTTTAACGTGACATACCCGTGTGGTCATTCTGAGAATAACTGGGGTATTAAATCGTTCGGATAATTCAAACGCATCTTTAACCATTTCATAGGTTTCTTGAGAATCGGCAGGCTCCAATACAGGCAAATGAGCAAAACGCCCCCAATAACGAGAATCCTGTTCATTTTGTGAAGAAGATAAACCAACATCATCAGCGACGGCAATGACTAATCCACCATTGACTCCAGCCAAAGTTTGGGTCATAAACGCATCCGATGCGACATTCATACCAACATGTTTCATCGCGCAAAAGGCGCGTGAACCAGCCAAAGAAGCGCCAATGGCAACCTCTACAGAGACTTTTTCATTAACTGACCATTCGGTATAAATTGTGGGATATACTGATAAATATTCCAAAATTTCTGTCGATGGAGTACCGGGATAGGCAGCTGCTACATTTGCCCCCGCTTCCCATACTCCACGTGCAATGGCTTCATTACCAGAAACCAGGTGACGATCGCCAATTGCTGCATTTACTACTGAACTCATTTTGCTTTCCTGTGATCAATAACCCGAACTGCCTTGCCTTGAGAGCGAGGGATTTCATTGGGTTTTTTAATGTCAATTTTACAAGATACACCTATAAAATCTTTAATATCATGCTGAATTTTAGCCGCCACACGAGCGATCGCACTTTCTCCTTGTGCCATCAATGGTGGACTTCCTTCAACATTCACGAGCATGTTATCCATATTCCCTTCTCGGAAAACCTCAATCTGGTAAAACGGTGATAAATTCTCCGTACGTACCAAAATGGATTCTACCTGTGATGGGAACACATTTACTCCCCGAATAATCAACATGTCATCGGTACGACCGGTAACACGTTTCATGCGTACATGGGTTCTGCCACACTTACAGGGGGCTTTGTCTAAAATAGAAATATCCCGTGTACGATAACGTAGAATTGGAAAAGCCTCTTTAGTCAGAGAAGTAAATACAATTTCACCTTCTTCACCATAAGGAAGCGGTTCACCTGTATCCATATCCACACACTCGACTAGGAAATGATCTTCAAACACATGCAGACCATTTTTTCCTTCTACACATTCAACGGCCACACCAGGGCCCATAATTTCTGATAAACCATAGAGGTCAATGGCATCAATACCCAATCGCGATTCCAATTCATAACGCATTTCTTCGGTCCAGGGTTCGGCACCAAAAACGCCATTTTTCAAACTGGATTTTTTAATATCAAAATCACTTTCTTCGGCTGCTTCCACCAGATTTAAGGCATAGGATGGCGTACAGCATAAAGTGTTGGGTTCAAAATCATGCAGCAGCATTAATTGTTTTTGGGTCTGGCCACCGGACATGGGGGTCACCATGGCACCTAATTCTTCGGCCCCGTAATGAAAGCCTAAACCACCGGTAAATAAACCATAACCATAGGCATTGTGGACCCGGTCACCCGCACAGGTACCTGCGGCATTCAAAGAACGCGCCATAAGACGAGCCCAGGTTTTGATATCACGTTTGGTATATCCAACTACCGTTGGTTTTCCGGTTGTTCCGGATGAAGCATGTACTCGAACCACCTGTTCGGTCGGAACGGCAAACATGCCAAACGGATAATTGGCACGCAAATGTTCTTTTTTGGTAAAGGGTAATAATTTGATATCGCTTAAGGTTTTAATATGCTCCGGCTTTACACCCAACTCATCCATAGACTCTTTATAGGCTTTTACCGTATGGTAACAACGTTGCACTGTTGCCTGTAAACGAGATAGTTGGAGTTTTTCCAGCTCTTCTCTGGGCATCGTTTCCTGGGGGATATCAAGAATCATTTGTTCACCTCATTTTTTATTTTAATTCGCTTGTATTTTGTGTCATTCAAGCGTTCATCAACGTTATAATTTCGTCGTTTTTACGAAAAACCGTGCCACTGAAGGTCGCTGTTAGATTTTTGTCAGCCCGTCTTACCTCAACCCGATAAGTTGCTGCATTCTTACCAAGCGAAATCTCTTTCGCTGTTGCGGTCAATACATCACCTTCTTTCGCCGTTGAAATATAATTAATATTGGCATTAATCGATAAAGCCACTCGGCCATGACTATTTGATGCAATTGCAAATGCAACATCAGCTAAAGCAAACGTGGTCCCTCCATGCACGACACCAACCGCATTGAGCATGTTTTTGGTCACACGCATGGACAATTTACAATGTCCTTCTCCCGCTTCTTCAATATGCATACCAAATTTTTTGGCTAATTGATCATTTTTACCCATCCAATCTGCTATTTGATGTGGTCCAAAGACAGCTTGTTTAGCCGTTGTGGGTGGCTCAACAGCTTCAGAGATTTCTTCAGCTAAAAAGTCTTCGCTAATCATTTCATAGCCAGATTTTTTTAGATGGTTATCGATTTCATGAGGATTATCAGCATAATAACGAACGATACAAGTGCGTTTTTCATCTTCATCGAGATTCATCGGAGAAACGACTGTGGCAATATATCCACCTTCATTATTAATCTCCTGTAAAAAGCTGCATAACCCCCCTTTTTCATCCGATAATCGTACCGCTATGCGCGTTGCTTTATCCAATTGACAACCGGTAATATCGAGAAAGAAATCCATAATATCTTCAATCGTTACAATCCCGACTAATTGTTCACCACGCAATACGGGTAATGACGAAATACTATGATCGCGGAGTAATTGCCCAGCTTCTTCAACCAAGGTTTTTTCTTCACAGGAAATCACCTTTTTTTGCATGATCTGTTGAGCGGTCACTTTAGACAACAAATATTTAGATTCGCCTATCGACAAAGTCGAAATAGGAGACGGTGCAGCTTTTTGAATATCCTGGCGAGAAACCAGGCCTACCATATGATTGTGTTCGTCCAATACCGGTAAATGCCTGAGATGATGGGAGTACATTAATTCCGACATTTCATTGAGTCGAGCATCAGGAGTGACATGGATTATTTCCGTGCTCATAATATTGCTTACATACATAATCCTATACCTCGATTTTAATGTCCCAAATAGGCTTGCTGAATAGATTCATCAGCCAATAATTTATCCGCGTCAGCTGACATAAAGACCTTACCCGTTTCTATAACATATCCCCTATTAGCAATACTTAAAGCCATTTTTGCATTCTGTTCCACTAATAGAATAGTCGTACCTTGCTCATTTAATTTTTTAATAATATTAAAAATTTCTTCTACTAATAAGGGTGCTAAACCCATTGATGGTTCGTCTAATAATAATAACCGTGGACGAGCCATTAAGGAGCGTCCAATCGCCAACATTTGTTGCTGGCCTCCGGATAAGGTTCCAGCACTTTGCTTGGCCTTTTCTTTTAAAATAGGGAATAAATCATAGACTTCTTCAATTGCTAAAGCTCGTTCAGCTTTATCAATCTTCAGAGGATAAGCCCCTAGTTGTAAATTGTCTTCCACACTTAATGGAGCAAATACCTGACGACCTTCCGGACAATGACTTATTCCAGCATGAACAATACTATCAGCACGTTGACTACTGATATTTTGATTATAGAACCGGATTTCTCCAGAATTAATCGGTTGAACCGCACTTATACACCGTAAAATTGTGGTTTTACCGGCTCCGTTGGCCCCAACTAAGGCGACCAATTCTCCTTCATTAACATTTAAAGACAAGTTATGAATGACTTCAACCGGACCATAGGCTGAGGTAAGGTTTTGAACTTCTAGCACCACTTGTGACATTTAAAGTTCTCCTCCCAAATAAGCCTGGATAACTTCTGGATTATCACGAATCTGCTCTGGAGTACCTTGTGCCAATAAACTACCAAAATTTAAGACTAGGAGCTGATCAGAGACGTTCATCACCAACTCCATATTATGTTCAACCAACAATACGGTTACCCCGCTATCACAGATCCGACGGAGCAATTCTCGCATTTCTTTGGTTTCCGTATCATTTAGTCCAGCAGCGGGTTCATCCAATAAAATCATTTTTGGTTTTGATGCTAGAGCACGGGCAATCTCTAAACGTTTTAAGTCCCCATATGGTAAAGAATCAGCGGTTTCAGTGGCTAAACTTTGCAAGCCACAAAAAGTTAAAGCATCCAAAGCTTGTTGGTGAACCTGGCGTTCTTCGCGCTGAACCGAGAGTGTACGAAACATGGCTTGAATGAAGTTGCAAGAAGATTGTAAATGACAGCCAACCATGACATTTTCTAATGCCGTCATATTGAAAAAAATCTGGAGATTTTGAAAGGTCCGTGAAATCCCACTGGCAGCAATCTTATCTGTATCCATTTGATGTAACGGGTAATTTTCATCGGACGAAAACATAATCTCGCCTTGATCGGGACGATAAAAACCACACAACATATTAAATAAAGTCGTTTTTCCCGCACCATTCGGCCCGATAACTGAATAGACGATCCCCTTATCGACCTGAAAGGATAAATCACCAATAGCAGTGACTCCACCAAAGGATTTTTCCAAATGTTTTATTTCAATCAAACTCATCAGGCTTCACTCACCGCTTGTTTTTGAGCAGGCTTTCTATTTTTATAGAACTGAGCAACCTTTTGACTCACCCCAACATAGAGTCCCTGTGGCATAAATATCATCACGCCCATTAGGATCCCACCAAAGATGAGCATTTCATAGTCCTCAAAAATCACCAATAATTCAGGGAGGTAGGTCAATAGTATGGCACCAAAAATTGCCCCATACGTAGAAGCCATACCGCCGAGAACGACCATGGTGACCAGTTCGATAGAAAAGAAAAAGCTGAATGAGTCAGGACTGACAAAACTCTGTTGGTGAGCAAATAAACTGCCTGCTAACGAGGCCAACACGGCTGAAAAAACAAATACGTTAACTTTGGTTTTACTGGTATTAATCCCCATCATTTGTGCCGCAAACTCTGAACCGTGTACGGCACGAATCGCTCTACCCGGCCGAGATTGAATAATATTTAAAGCAAACCAAATCGTTAATAAAGCCACTATCGCAATGACATAGTACCAGCGAATATCAGTATCGATTGTCCAACCAAAGAGAGATAACACCGGAATGTCGCCCATACCATCTGGACCACCGGTCAAATTTTGGCTTTGTACCAAAATAATATTCACAATGATCCCGAAACCTAAGGTAGCCATGGCTAAATAATGACCTTTAAGCTTTAACACGGGGCGAGCAATAATATTAGCAATGACAAAAACTAAAGCCATTCCTGCGAACATGGCTAGCCATGGGTCTAACGAATACCTAGTGGTGAGAATTGCGGAACTATAAGCGCCAATACCAAAAAAGGCAGCATGTCCTAGTGAAATTTGACCGCAATAGCCAATTAAAAGATTAAGTCCCACGGCAAGAATAATATGTAACCCGGCAAAAGCTCCAACGACACCAATATAATAATTATCAGGAAAAATCACCGGCAATAATAAAAAGACTACTGATATCCCATAAAATCCACCTAAACGCTTCATTCCTCCTATCATCACACACGCTCCTGGCTTTTCTTGCCGAACAAACCACTGGGCCGAACAAATAATACGAGCAGAATTATCGTGAATGCAATCGCGTCTTTATAACCGGAAGAAATAAAACCAGCCCCGAGGGATTCCATAATACCTAGAAGCAAACCACCGGCTATCGCACCTAAAGGATTTCCCATTCCTCCTAATATGGCCGCCGAAAATCCTTTTAAGCCCAGCATTATCCCTGCATCATAGGAAGTAAAGGTTATGGGAGCCACCAATATGCCAGCCATGGCACCTAACATCGCTGATAAGCCATAGGATAGAAGTAGCATTCGGGTAACGTTGATACCAACTAATTGTGCTGCCACTTTATTACAAGAACAAGCAATAACCGCTTTTCCCAGCAAGGTATGATTAAAAAACCATAAGACGATAATCACTAATACTGCCGTAACGCCAATCACCCATAGGTTTTGGGGTAACATTGTAGCAGAACCAAGGTAAATGGGATCTTCACCACTAAAAGCAGGAAAGCCATAAAAATCTTTACCCCATACTAATAATGCCGCCCCTCTTAAAAAAATCGAGGCGCCGATGGTGATAATAATAGTCGAAACAACCGAGGCACCAGCAGCTGGCTTAATGGCAAACTTATATAAACTCATACCGACCAGCATGGTAACAATAACCGCACCAAACATTGCCAGAATAAGAGGAGTGCCCATGGTCGATAGCGTTACTGCACTCATGGCACCAATCATAACAAACTCACCCTGAGAAAAGTTTACCACGTCTGATGCATTATAGATGATGGCAAAACCAAGCCCGACCAGAGCATAGACTGAACCAACTGTAATACCAGTGATAAAGAATTGTAACAATTGGTCAAGCATTCAAAAATTTCCTCAATTTTCGTGGTTAATTGATTAACCACTTTGCACGCATGTTTAAAATAAAAGTACTTATTTTCAATAAAATCAGCGCATGTCAGTCCGACGTGCATATTAACGACTTATGCCGTAAAAGTTACCCGGGAGTTTTCCCAGGCATTTCGAAATTTTAATTGAAAATAGATATTTATAGCGAATGATTAATAATCATAAAAGAAAAACCGTGTTCATGTGCTTTACGGATCAGCTCCCCTTTATTGTGACTCGCGGTTTTTTTGCGTAATTGTTCGATATGGTATTCGATAGTTTTACGCGATATATTTAAGATGACACTGGCTTCTTTTGCCGAGTAGCCCATTAAAACCGTTTTATAAACTCGAATTTCTTGTGGAGTTAAATATTGTTGAGCAAACGCGTCGCCCAAGTATAAGCGCCCTTTTTGATAAAAGTATTTACCCAGGAAATTATTTTTCCCGAGTAAATGGATCGACATGCCAATCACACCTTTTACTTGTTTATTATTATCTAAGAGGCGTTTTTTGGTCGTTAAAAATTGACAGGTCCCATAGAGAGGGTGGTGAATATCGACCACTTCTTGAAAGAAGTCGATAGCCGATATTACTTTGTGATCGATCTCTTGTAAAAATGATGCCTGTTCCCGCCAAGGCATATCATCATCACGTTTATTTTTGAGTTGATTCGGTGAGTCACAATCTGCAAAAGCGGCAAACTCTTCATTGGCAAAAAGATAGCGGCCGGATTGATCCTTGGCATAGAAAAATCCCGGCGCTTGATCCGAGTAGTTTTCAATTAAATCACCAAAAGCATTTTGCGGATTCATATCACCGTCATCAATGGTTAGCGTTCCTTTAGCACAGGCCGTAGTTCTTGCGACATTTCTCGTAATAGTTCTTCAGTCGTATCCCAGTCAATACAGGCATCAGTAATGGACACGCCATATTTTAATTGAGATAAATCTTCGGGTATTTTTTGATTGCCATGTTCTAAATGGCTTTCGATCATAACGCCCATAATGGACCGATTGCCGCCTTTAATTTGACCAATTAATTGACGTGCAACATGCGGTTGAAGTTCTGGCTTTTTACTGGAGTTCCCGTGACTACAATCGACCATAATATTTTCTGGAAGTTTGGCATCTTGTAAAGCTTTTTCACAAGCAAGAATACATTCATCATCATAGTTAGGTTGTTTGCCACCGCGTAAGATGACGTGGCCACAGGAATTGCCTCGAGTACGAATTTGAGTAACCTGACCTTTTTGATTAATCCCTAAAAAGTGATGAGAAGCCGAAACCGAATGCAAAGCATTAATAGCAGTTGTTAGGCTTCCATCAGTACCATTTTTAAATCCCACTGGCATGGATAATCCACTCGCCATTTCACGATGGGTTTGGGATTCAGTGGTTCGAGCACCAATAGCTGCCCAAGAAAATAAATCCGATAAATATTGTGGCGTAATCGGATCCAAAGCTTCTGTTCCAGCGGGCAATCCGAGTTCAGCCAACCATAACAATAGTTCGCGGGCTTGCTTTAAACCTTCCTCAACGTTAAAGGAACCATCCAAATGAGGATCATTAATCATTCCCTTCCATCCCGTAGTTGTACGAGGTTTCTCAAAATAAATCCGCATTACAATTAACAATTCATCTTGTAATTCATCATGCAATTTTTTTAATTTTAAAGCGTATTCTTTAGCTGATTTAATATCGTGAATTGAACAAGGACCAACTACCACAAGTAGACGATTATCTCTATGCTTGAGAATTTTTTGAATATCTTGGCGACCCTTTAATACGGTTGCTTCGGCAGTTGGAGTATTTGGTAAAGAGGCTTTAAATTCTTCGGGTTCAACCAATACTTTTTCATTTAAAATATTGGTATTGTTAATATTGTCTTGGTTCATTTGCTTTGGTTCTAGAGATGAGAAAGAAATAATGGGCACTAACCTAATTTGATAATGCTAATTTTACAGAAAATCAGCGACATTGAAATGACTCAAATCAAATTAAGCTGGTACCCATTAATAGGAGTTTACAGCGGTTTTTATTTTAGCAGAATTAGTAACTAAATATAATGATTCTACACCTTTAATACCAAAGAAAATCGTAACTATTAAATGGCTAAATACTCATCCCGTAGCTCTTTATTATCCAATACTTCTTGTGCAGTACCGGTATAAACTATTTCTCCCGTATCCATAATAATGGCACTATCTGCAAGTTTTAAAGCAGCGACCGCATTTTGTTCAACAATAATTGTAGTAATGCCGAGTTTTTTCACTTCTTGTAAGATACGTTCGATTTCTTGCACAATAATTGGTGCCAAGCCCTCATAGGGTTCGTCCAATAAGAGTAACTTCAAATCACGAGCCAAGGCCCGAGCCACAGCGAGCATTTGTTGCTCACCACCAGACATTGTTATGGCTACCTGCTTGCGACGTTCTGCCAGACGAGGGAAATGCTCGTAGATTTGTTCTATGCTCATCCCTTTACTACCACTCACTTGTGCTAAGATAAGATTTTCTTCTACGGTTACTCCAGGAATAATGCGCCGATCTTCGGGAACATATTGAATTCCCGCATTGGCCGCTTCGTGGGTTTGCATCTTATGAACTTCCTGACCATTGAGAATAATCTCTCCGCTAGTCAATGCAGGCTGACCGGCCCTGGCTATAGTTCTCAGAGTAGATGTTTTGCCTGCTCCATTTCTTCCTAATAAAGCGACAATTTCTTTTTCGGGTATTTCAAACGAAACGCCCTGCACAATATAACTTTCACCATAATAGGATTTTACATCTTTACAGGAAAAATAAGCTTGTTTATCTGTCATGTTATGCTTCCTCCTGTTCTTCACCTAAATAGGCTTCAATAACCTTAGGATGACCTTTAATCTCATCAGGTGAACCTTCGGCAATAATTTGTCCCTGAGCCAATACACTGATACGTTCAGACAAGGCAAACACCACGTTCATATCGTGTTCTACAATCACTTTCGTCATCCCTTTGGAATGAATTTTTCGCAGCAGTTCAATGGTCTGTTCAGTTTCATGTCTTGCCATACCTGCAGTAGGTTCATCCAGCAATAACAGCTTTGGTTTACTGGCCAAGCACAGAGCCAGTTCTAGACGGCGTTTGTCACCACGAGATAAAAACCGTGCTTCCTTATTACGATCATCTTGAAGCCCAACTTCGTTCAACATTTCTTCCGCATAGGAATAACATTCTGCCATCCCTTTGGGTGTTTCCATAAAGTTAAGTTTAAAGTCGCCATCGCGGGCCGCTAAAACAGGAATTACAACATTTTCCAATAAGCTCATTTCCGGGAAAATTGCCGGCGTTTGGAATACTTTAGCAATTCCTAATTGGTTAATTTCATGAGGACTAATCTCAGTTAAAGGTGTCCCCTTATATGAAACTCGCCCTTCATCTGCAGCCAATAAACCGGTTAAAACATTTAATAGGGTTGATTTTCCCGCACCATTGGGTCCAATTAATGAATGAATCGTTCCTTCTTCGACTTGAAAAGTTACATCTTTTAATGCTGCAAGACCACCAAAGTTCTTGGATACATTATGTACATCTAAAATAGCCATATCTTAACTATTCTCCTTAGCAGTCAATTTACGCTTTAGCTTACGGGCACCGTCTACAAATCCGCCTGGCAGGAAGATTACAATCAACATAAAGATTATACCGAGAACCAATAACCACTGCTCTCCCAAAGGTACCGACAGGACGTTTTCGAAGTACAACATAAATGCGGCACCAATCATTGGACCAAATAAAGTTCCAACCCCACCTAAAACCGACATAATCACAAGATGACCGGAAGTTGACCAGTCTAGGAATTCCGAAGCAACATATGGCTCATAGATGACCATCAAGGAACCTGCAATCGTGGCATAGAACGCAGAAATAACAAAGGCAAAGACCTTATATTTAAAAACATTAACACCGGTAAATTCCAGACGATGCTGATTGGATTTTATGGCTCGTAACATGATTCCAAAAGGAGAGCGGGAAATTCTAATGGCTAAATAAAACAAGGCTATAGCAATAATCGCAACAAAATAATAAACTGTCATTTCCTGCATTTTCAGACCGAATAACATCGGCGTCGGAATACCCGTTAATCCATTGTCACCACCGGTCCAATCCTGAAACATAGATAAGGCGGCACTATGAAACATTTCGGCAAAGGCTAAGGTCAGAATTGAAAAATAAATACCCGAACGTTTTAAGGTCAATAAACCAATTAAAAATGCAATGATTAGAGTAACAATAACACTGGCAATCATCGCGGGAATAATATTCGAAGAAAAATGCAATAGCATTAAACCAGTGACATAGGCGGAAATACCAAAAAATGCCGCATGTCCAAACGATAGATATCCGGTATAACCGAGTAATAAATCAAAACCTAAGGCAAAAATAGCCCAAATCAGAATTTTAGTATCCAATCCCTCGTAGCCACCTAAAAAAGGAAACCAGAAAGGCATGGTCAAAACGATAGCCGTGAAAATAAATATCGGCATTAAATAATTAGATGATTTGCTCATTCCATCAATCCTTTCTGTCCAAATAAACCGCGAGGTCTCACCAATAACACCACAACCGCGACCAGGTAAATGATAATATTTTGAATGGCTGCGTATTCAGCACTAAAGCTTAGGGTCATTCCTAACAGGAATCCCGCCAATACAGCACCGGGTATTGAACCCATGCCACCAATTACAACCACCAGAAATGAAGGAACTAATAAACCCATACCTATTTCAGGATCTACCTGAGTTACCGGACCACCAAATACACCTGCAATACCTGCGATTAAGGCACCCAAGCCAAATACAATGGTAAAACGTCTGGAAATATTAACCCCGAGGAATCGCATCATGTCAGGATCTCTCATACCGGCCCGAATAATCAGACCAAAGCGAGTAAATTGTAATAAGGCAAAAATACCAAATACGGTAACAAAAGATACACCAATTAAAATCAATCGCCATTTAGGATAAGCGACAAAACCTTCTAAAAACGGCAGATATTCATGCATTCGAACAATACCACTACCCCAGCTAGGCGTCGCAAAGGGTATATTATTTGCACCAAAAATCCATTTCAGGGTTTCTTGAATAACAATAGCCAATCCAAAGGTCACTAAAATTTGATCGGTATGGGGTCGATCATAAAAGAATCGCATTAATCCCCTTTCCATGGCAATTCCGAAGGCAAAAAGGATAAGAGGAACCAAAAAAATGGCCCACCCAAAACCCATGGCAGAAGCGATATTAACCGCAAAATAAGCCCCTAGCATAAATAAAGCACCATGGGCAAAATTGACTACCCCTAAGGTACCAAAAATTAGCGTAAGACCCAGAGCAATCAGGACATAAATTGCCCCTAATTGCAGACCGGTCATGACTTGCAAAAATATTTGATTAATTAACTGACCCGACATAAAAAATATCCAATTAGAATTTCATAGATGATTCAGGAATGATACATACAAAAACGCCCCATAAAGTTATGAGGCGTTTTTGTAATCAGACGAAATTAAGCAGGCTTATAAGGGCCTAACTCACCTTTGAAGGTATTAGCAGGATAAATCACGTCTTCACGCTTAGCCTGGCTAACAATTTCTAATAAGTCATACTTACCAGATTGTTTCGATGGCGCTTTACCTTTCACCACTAAAATATCTTTAAAGCACTGATGGTCAGCACCACGATATAAAGTTTTACCTGGACTGGTTCCTTCAAATTCGAAGTCTTCCATCGCTTTGATAACTTCAGGTGGGTAGAAAGTACCAGCCATTTCACAAGCATTGGCATATAACAAAGTCTGAACATAGCATGTATGAGCAGCCTGAGATGGTGGGAAGCCATACTCTTTAACAAATGACTTAACGAATGCCTGTGATCCTTCATCCTGAAGTGTCCAGTTCCAGTTCGTAGAACCAAATACGCCATCAATATTAGCTGCACCAGCACCTTGAGCCATCAAACGACTGTATAATGGAACAACAATTTCCATTTGTTTGCCATTCTTCTGCATTTCACGCATACCGAATTCAACTGCCTGAGATAGGGAGTTGATCATGTTCTTACCATAGTGATTTAAGACTAATACGTCGGCATCAGAATTTAAAACAGAAGTTAAGAACTGAGAAAAGTCAGTTGATTTCAACGGTGTCATAATATTATTAACCGTGGTCCAACCTTCTTTCTCGGTGAATTCTTTAATCGATTGATACTGGGTATGTCCCCAAGTGTAGTCAGCAGTCAAGTGGAAAGCACGACGATCTTTACCATATTCTTTAGCAAGAATAGGTCCTAATGCTTTACCAGACATATAAGCGTTGAAGAAGTGACGGAAACCATAGCGACGCTTGTCTTTACCCGTAGTGTCATTAGAGTGGGTCAGACCACACATAAAGACAACACCTTTTTCTTGTGCCAAGTATTGTTGGGCAATTGCCACAGCACTGGAAGAACCGCCACCATACATAATTACTTTATCGCGCTCAATCATACGACGCGCAGAAGTACGGGCGGCATCTGGGTTAGTTTGAGTATCACCGGTTACATACTCAACTTTTTTACCTAAAACACCATTACCTTTTAAAGAACTTGGTTTCAGGGTATTTAACATACCCCCACCACTATTTAAGTGTTTAACGGCTAATTTGTAAGCACGCAATTCATCAGCACCTTCATCGGCATAAGCTCCCGTCTGAGGAACATTAAAACCAAACTTTACAGAACTCCCCTTAACAGGAAAATTACCAATGGCTTCTTTTTCCGCCCAAGCATTTTGGGTAAAAAACATTGGAGTACTAAGTGCTACTGCCGAAGCGGCACCAGCTTTGAGTACCTTACGACGCGACCAATCAGCAGAGTTTTTTGTTTTTTCTTGAGTCATAACTTCCTCTATCCTTTATTTTACAATTTATTATTTTGTTAACGTTTTAAAAGTCAACTATTTTGTCAGTGTAGCAGCAAATTTATTTATTGCATTATTTCGCTTTACACGATTTTTATAATTATGAATGGATTTCTAGCTATTTATTGCGCAGCTTAAGTTTATAGCATTTTAATTGTTATCTTGTCTAATAAATCACAAAAAAATAACGGAAAATCAAACAATTAATAAACATTAATATAATAATTTAACTATAAAAACAATTAATTAAATAGCGAGTAACCTTCTATAATACAATGTTAATGTACTCTATATAAGGAGGGTATTTTTTCAAAATCAATATTTTTAATATTTAGTATTAATTTTATTTTTTCTTGATATATTGTCTTGAATTTTCAATCTACCCCGATCAGTGCTTAGGATAGTAGAGTTTCACTAATTGCCGAGGGTCTTTGCCAAAAAAATAATTTAAGCGTAACCACCACATCAGTAGTATTGTTGACACAATGCCATTTTTTTCCCATTTTTTTGAAGAAGTTATAACTTTTTCAGAAAAAAAATAGGGGGGGGAAATTTTTTTTAAGCGCCCACTTAACTCAATATCTTCCATTAAAGCAATCTCTTTGAAACCTCCAATTTGAGTAAAAATATCCTTTCTGCAAAAGATTAATTGGTCACCTGTCGCTATCCTAGTTAGCCGCGAACGCCAGTTCATCATTTTTTCAATAATTCGAAAAAACACATGATTTCCCGATAATCGGACATCAAAACGTCCCCAAATCACATTTTTTTTCAGATGTTTTTTTATTATGGATTCGAAATTAATTGGAATTTGCGTATCAGCGTGTAAAAAAAACAAATAGTCTCCCACCGCTAACATTGCGCCTCTATTTTGTTGGATTGCTCTACCCTTTGGGCATTGAACAATTTTATCAACTAAGGGTTGAGCAATTTGGATAGTGTTATCAGTACTACCACCATCGGCAATAATTATCTCATGTCCGGCTTTACGTAAATACTGGAGGGATCTCAATATATTATCAATTCCTTCCGCTTCATTTAGAGTAGGAATAATAAACGATAATTTCATAAGTTAAAGTCTTTATTTTTCGCCAGATGTACACTTAAGATAGTGAGCCACCACAACTACTGCCCTGTCCAGCCGCACAACCATAACAATGTCCAGCCACCTCAATGGGAATATTTTCCAAATCCTGAGGTTCAAATTGTCCAATATGTAACGGAGAATCACCTCGACTAATGGGTAAGTCTAGCATTTGGTTAAAATCACAATCATAAACATATCCCTGCCAGTCCACGCTTATCAACGATCGACACATTAATCCTGACATATTTTCAGGAGCAAACGAATCTTTCAATAACTGCATATAAGAATGCAATTTATTTTTTGACATGAGCATACTTCCAAACCGTTTAATTGGAATATTGGTAATGGTATACAATTGATCAAACTCAATATCATAATGTTTTTTTAAAAAAGCTTTATAATCCTGTTCTAACTGAATTTGCGGTGGAGGCAATTCTGGTCCTTGGGGATTGAATACCAAATTTAATTGTAATAGGGATTTTTCCCGCCCATACCCTTTCGAGTTAAGCTGATTTAAAACTTGAATTGAGTTCTCAAAAGTTCCGTTTCCTCTTTGCTTATCAACATTTTCCTGAAGATAACAAGGTAGTGAAGCGGTAATGGTCACTTTATGCTGGACAAATAAATCGATCAAATGTTCGTAACCTTCTTCGGCCAGTATCACTAAATTACTACGAACAATAATGTTTACTCTTAATGCCGATAAGGATTCAATAAGAAAAACAAAATCAGGGTGCATTTCTGGCGCCCCTCCAGTCAAATCCACATTTTTAATATTATGATTTTCAATAAAGCTGAGTAAAATTTGGATATTAGCCCGAGTCATTGCCTCTTTACGCACAGGACTAGCATTGACATGACAATGTAAACATTGCAAGTTGCATCGATATCCCAGATTTATCTGAATAGTTTGCAATTTATCCCGAGTAATAGGAGGAAATGGGATATTCTTTAAGGTTGGAAAAGTGTCTAGCATTAACTTCTATTTCTCAAAACTGATATTTAAAAAGTAAAAGTATAATGCAAATACAAACACATGTATAAATGTATTACTTGAATACGTAGCAATAGATCGCCGCCAGAGCGGCATATCGTATTTTTATTGGGAATTTAAGTCTAGTCTAGAAAGTTATAATCAGGAGGCGATTAATAAGAAGATAGAATATGCGCCGACAACAACTATCGCCACACAAGAAGTACAGATACCGTATTCAAAAAGTCGATTAATATTTTTGACCATTACTACCATCTCCTTATTTTTATTGAGGTCCGATTCTATACTAATCCAGAAGATATACTACATGACATAAGTCAATTATATTCAGGGTTAAAATTATTTTTTCCCCAGTTTTAATATTGGCTCCATTTTATCCCCCGAGTTATTCTCCGAAATCTGCTCAACTGCAACTTTCCCTTTGCCACTAAACCAGCCAGCAATAGCTGCAAAAACCTTTTTAATAGCATACCAAAGTTTGGGTAATAACCAGATTAATAAAATAATAAAAACAAAAAAACCGAATAGGAATAAACTCGGATGGTTTAATGCAGTCCAGAGCCCAGCAATAACGGCTACGTCTTCCAGAATTGAAGCAGTCCAGTTGGTTACTGGTTCAGGCGAAGTATTAATCAACACTCGGCTACCGGCTTTGGTCAAATGCGTCCCCATAGCTACACTGCCACCAGCTATGGCTGCAGCAACGGAAACAGCCGTATTTACATCTCCGACAGCTCCCGCTGCCAAGACTGCACCAGCAGGAACCCTTATCAATGTGTGCAAAGCATCCCAGGCATTGTCAACTCCTGGAATTTTATCGGCTGTAAATTCCACCATGTACATTAAACCTGCCGCCGCTATGACGACAGGGGATGCTAGAATTTGTAGATCCGGGGGAAGATTGATACTTCCATTTAAGCCCATGATACCAAGTACCAAGATCGTCGCATATAAATTAATACCACTGGCCCAGGCGGTTCCCATGGTCAAGGCAATAACACTAATTATCTGTTGGTATTCTTCCATTTATCTTTTCTTTTTCTAAGTATTAAAGATTAATATGATAGCAAATATACAAAAATTCAATTATATAGATTAGATAATATATAAATCATCCGAATGAATTAGCCCAGCTAGGCGTTTCTTTTATATCAGAATATATAGTATTCCACCCCCATTATATATACCAAATGCCCCATTGTTAATCAGGAACCTATATACGTTTTATCACCAAATTCTGTTACTATTGTTGGGTTTTTGAAAATTTTTTCGCGCCATGGCCAATAGGCTGCCAATAAATATAAAATGAAAAAATGAGTAGTTGGATAAAATATAATTTAAAATTATTCATATATATTTGGCGGTCTCTCGGGACCATACAATAGTTAACTTTCGGAGAAAATATATGATCAAACCTCACGGTTCAGATGAGTTAAATCCGCTGTTTGTCTACGACACAGCAAAAAATGAAGCACTACAAAAAGAAGCTGAAGGACTGGCTTCAATAGTCGTTAGCTCGGCTACAGCAGCTAATGCAGTACAACTTGGTGCGGGTTACTTTAACCCTCTTACCGGTTATATGAACAAAGCTGATGCACTTTCAGTTGCTAAAGAAATGCATACAACATCCGGTTTGTTTTGGCCAACACCAGTTTTAAACCTTGTCGAAGATGCCGGTAGTATTAAAGCTGGCGATCGTATCGCTCTTAAAGATCCTAATGTTGAAGGCCATCCAGTCATCGCGGTTATGAATGTAGAAGCCGTAGAAGAATTCTCTGATGCAGATATGGCTTTAATGAGCGAAAAAGTTTATGCCACTACTGACAATGAACATCCAGGAGTAGCTGCCTTTAATAGTCAGGGTAAAGTCTGTTTATCAGGTCCTATCCAGGTCTTAAACTTTTCTTATTTCCAATCAGAATTCCCGGACACATTCCGCACAGCAGTTGAAATTAGAAATGAAATTGCTGAACGTGGTTGGAAAAAAGTGGTTGCTTTCCAAACTCGTAACCCTATGCATTTAGCCCATGAAGAACTATGTCACATGGCTATGGATCGTCTAGGTTGTGATGGTCTAGTTATTCACATGCTATTAGGTAAATTGAAGCCAGGTGATATTCCAGCTCCAGTTCGTGATGCAGCAATTCGTAAAATGGTCGAATTATACTTCCCACCCAATAGTGCAATGGTTACTGGGTATGGTTTTGATATGCTATATGCCGGCCCTCGTGAAGGTGTATTACATGCAGTTTTCCGCCAAAACATGGGTGCAACTCACTTCATTATTGGACGTGACCACGCAGGTGTTGGAGACTACTATGGTGCATTTGATGCACAAACCATCTTCAAAGAAGAAGTTCCTGCCGACGCTTTAGAGATTGAAATTTTTGAAGCTGACCATACCGCTTATTCTAAAAAATTAGACAAAGTTGTCATGATGTGTGAAGCTCCGGATCATACTAAAGAAGACTTTGTCTTATTATCCGGAACTAAAGTACGTGAAATGTTAGGTAATGGTATTGCTCCACCAAAAGAATTCTCTCGTCCTGAAGTCGCTCAGATATTGATGGACTACTACGAGAGTATTAAATAATAATAATTTTTGTAACTATTCAGCGCATTCATCTTTTGCCCTATTACTGCGTTATTTTCGTACTCAAATGGTCACATATGCTCTATATGCTCACATTCTCCGTGCGAAAATGCCTTGTACTGCGGCAAAATCTAAACACGCTGAATAGTTACTCATTTTTTTATTATTTCCAGCCCTGCTGGAATTTAGGAAAGGCGCATTTTATGCGCCTTTTTTTTGGATTCTTGGATTAACCATTTGACCTAACAAAGTTTTTCAAAAAGGAGTTTCCACCGCTTTTTTTATTAGCAGCAAGAGTTGATGCTTGAGGGGAATTGGACTTTCTCTTTTTTAATCGTTGTACATAGCGATATCGGAAATAAAAAGGTGAACATAATAGAATAATGAGCAGGCTTAACAAAAAGACAATTAATTCACCAATACTAATTGATGCATCTAACCAATGCTGTTCAGCATTTTTGACGATATTAGAAACCTTTGTTACCGAAGATATTCCTTGCGGCTCGGATTCAGGGCTAGCTTGTGGAGCTTGCTGAACCACCGCCGGCCCGGTTGCTTTTAATAATGTAATCTCTTGATCTAATAATCGATTTTTCTCCGTAGTCTTTTCGATTTTTGCCAGCAATTGAGTATAACGTTTTTTTAAGCTTTGATTTTCTTGTTTTAAGCGTTTTATTTTTTCCATGGCCAAAAGTAATAGTTCTTGTTCAGCGTTATGAATAGCCGCTTTAGTTGGTATTTCCTCTAATGCTTCAACTGGGCTGTTTTTTCCCAATAAACGCAATTGGGGTTGTTCTGTGTTCAGGGCTTTTCTCTGTTTTGATGACTTAGGTAAGTCTTTATTGCGGGGAGTCCCAGAGTTCTGGGAACTACCAATATTCAAGTTATTAATGGTGCCATTTTCAGGGAGTATTAGGGTGCTTCCTTCTTTTAATAGATTTATATTGTTGTTAATAAAGGCCGTAGGATTATTTTCATACAGTAATTGCATTATTTTTTGACTATTTAACACTGAATCTTGAGCTAATTTTCCAGCAATTAAAGATAGACTATCCCCCTTATTTACTACCCATTGTCTTTGCTCAGCAGCTATATTAGATTCGGTTTCTATAGGGACAGATTGCGGTGGTTTCGAGATTGGTTGAGATATAATGGCAGGAATCTTTAATAAAACCCCAGCCTTCAGACGGTTCTTATCTTGATTAATAAAAGCGCTGGGATTTGACTCAAAGATTTTTTGCATCAATTCTTTTAGGGTAAAGTGATTACCAGTTCGGAGTTTATTCGCTATAGAGGATAAACTATCTCCTACAGCAACCGGGCCATAACTACTAAAAGCAGTCAATTTGTTTTTTGCATCTGGCTTATCGATTGATTGGTCTGGTATCGGAATATTATCTATTTGGTTTGGAACAATATGATCCTGAGGATATAAAAGAAGGCTAATGCGCTTAACCAGGGTTGTCTGAGGAGATATCAACTTTATTGCAAATTCTAGCAATGGCTCTTTGATTCGTGTTTTTGATAAAAGTTGAATATAGCCTTCTTCGTCAGATTGACGAATTAATTTAAATCGAATCGGTTGACTAAAACGTTTTTTATCCAGTCCTAATTTTTTGAATTCCATATGAGAAGCTATAATAACCCGAATATCCTCCAAATCTTGATACTCTTCAGAGCTAAGGCTGATTCGAGCATTTAAGGGCTCGTTAATATGTGACAGGACTTCTATTTTACCAAGCTCCATTGCCATTAATGGACCAAACAGAGAGTAGGTTAATATGAATATTAAAATAAAAACTTTAACAGCCACTGATAGTTCCTCAATATCCTATTATTAAAAATTGATTGGACTATCTAAACTTATAGTTGCTATTTAGTTTTTTTCCTATTTATAAATAAAAAAACCAGGCATCGGTATGATGTCTGGTTTTTAGATTGAAGAGTGTCTGCCAGAAGCCAATGTTGACTCCCGACAGATAACCCCTTTCCCCTATGAAAGAGAGATTATAATGTATTTCAATACATTATATGAGTGGTATTATCATTAATGCTACGATATTAATGATTTTGATCATTGGGTTGATGGCAGGACCAGCCGTATCTTTGTATGGATCTCCGACAGTATCACCAGTAACCGCTGCTTTATGAGCATCAGAACCTTTACCACCAAAGTTACCATCTTCAATATATTTTTTGGCATTATCCCAAGCACCACCACCAGTGGTCATTGAAATCGCAACAAATAGACCCGTAACAATAGTTCCAATCAAAACACCACCTAAGGCTTGAGGTCCTAAATATAGACCAACTAGAACTGGCGCAGCAATAGGTAATAAAGATGGAAGAATCATTTCTTTAATGGCTGCGATTGTTAGCATGTCTACAGCTCTTGAATAATCTGGCTTTTCTGTCTTGTCCATAATACCAGGCATTTCTTTAAACTGACGGCGAACTTCAATTACAACAGAACCAGCAGCACGACCAACTGCTTCCATAGCCATAGCGCCAAATAAGAAAGGCAATAGTCCACCAATTAAAAGTCCAATTAAAACCATATGGTTGGAGAGATCAAAAGACATATGACTGCCGCTTAAAGCATCCAAGTTATGCGTATAATCGGCAAATAAGACTAATGCCGCTAATCCGGCAGAACCAATGGCATATCCTTTAGTAACCGCTTTAGTCGTATTACCTACAGCATCTAGAGGATCAGTAATATTGCGAATATCTTCAGGCAATTCGGCCATTTCTGCAATACCACCCGCATTATCCGTAATAGGTCCATAAGCATCTAGTGCAACAATAATACCCGTCATTGATAACATGGAAGTTGCGGCAATTGCCACACCATACAAACCAGCTAACTCGAAAGCTCCCCAGATACTTGCACAAACGGCTAATACCGGTGCTGCAGTAGATTTCATGGAAACACCCAAGCCGGCAATTACATTGGTACCATCACCAGTTACGGAAGCTTCGGCAATATGTTTTACAGGAGAGTAGTCAGTAGAAGTATAATATTCGGTAATTACCACCATGGCAGCAGTTAAGGCTAAACCAATTAGAGCTGCAAAATAAATATTTGCTGTAGCAACCGCAACTCCAGAAATAATTACTGAAGTTCCTAACAATTTTGTGATGACGGGATAAAAAGCAACAGCTGAAATTACTGCGGCCACAATTAAACCTTTATACAAGGCTTTCATAATTTTGCCATCAGTGCCAATTTTTACAAAATAGGTTCCGATAATTGAAGCAAAAATAGAAACACCTCCCAAAACCAGAGGCAAAATTACGGAATTAGTAGTACCTACCAATAGAGAGCCTAATAACATAGTCGCTACAATAGTTACTGCGTATGTCTCAAATAAATCAGCTGCCATACCCGCACAGTCACCTACATTATCACCAACGTTATCAGCAATAACGGCAGGGTTTCGTGGATCATCTTCTGGTATTCCAGCTTCTACTTTACCAACAATATCTGCACCAACATCAGCACCTTTGGTAAAAATTCCGCCACCTAAACGCGCAAAGATTGAGATCAACGATCCCCCAAAGGCCAAACCCACTAACGCATGTACTGCCTGTTGGTCATTCATTCCTTGCATTTGCAATACAGCGTAATAGCCAGCAACACCAAGAATCGCTAAACCTACAACTAACATACCTGTGATTGCACCGCCACGAAAAGCAACTAAAAATGCTTCTTGAATGCCATTGCTTGCGGCTTGGGCCGTACGCGAATTAGAACGAACTGAAATATTCATTCCGATATATCCCGCAGCACCGGAAAGCACTGCTCCAATGGCGAAACCAATAGCAGTCCCCCAACCAATCGGAGAAAAACCAATGATAGCGACTAAAGCAACACCAACTATACTAATTGTTTTGTACTGGCGATTTAAGTAGGCACTTGCTCCTTCTTGAATTGCGGTGGCAATTTCTACCATGCGGTCATTGCCCATTGATTTAGCCATAATCCATTTAATGGACATAGCCCCATAGATGATTGCAGCGATACCTGCAACCAGTGAGAACATTATTTCATTTGACATACACACCCCGTCTAGTCATAAAAAAAACAATTCGTATCTATTCAGATACTACAAATTTAAAAAAAATTTATTAGTCAATTTAAAGAAAATAAAACCTCCTTGATTTAGGTCAAAATTTAACTAAATTCTAATATGCTAAAAGAAACTTGCAAAAAAAAGGAGCTACTAAGAGCTCCTTTTTAAGTCTTACACTTCGAAGTCAGGTAGTTTTTTCTCTACCCCTTCATTTTTCAGAACAACATACTCTGGCAAACCATCCTTGAACGGAGGATAGTCTTCACCATCAATTAGAGGCTTCAAGTAAGTTTTACATTTTTCAGTAATACCGAAACCATCTTCGGTGATAAAATCCATTGGCATGAACTTTTCAACATTCGCAACGTCAGATAAAGGCGCTTTACCAATTTCCCAACGATATGGGTTATCAGAAGTTCTAATAATTGCTGGCATAATTGAATTATCGCCATCTAATGCATATTCGACCCCAGCTTTACCTGCGGCATAAGCTTGCTCAACATCAGACTTAGAAGACAAATGACGTGCAGCACGCTGCAGATAATCAGCAACTGCCCAATGAAATTTGTAGCCATGGGCATCTTTGATCATGTTGGCTACCACCGGAGCAGCACCTCCTAATTGAGCATGACCGAATGCATCCCGTGTACCTTGCTCTGCCAAAAACTTACCATCTGGCCAATGAGCACCTTCCGAAACAACGATAGTACAATAACCAAATTCTTCTACTTTAGCTTTAACATTAGCAAGGAATTTTTCTTGGTTAAATTCAACTTCTGGGAATAAAATAACTACCGGTATTCCGTGATCTTCAATCAAACCACCAGCTGCTGCAATCCAACCCGCATGACGCCCCATTACTTCAAGAACAAATATTTGAGTTGATGTTTTAGCCATAGAGCGAACATCAAAACTTGCTTCCAATGCTGACACAGCAATATATTTAGCAACTGAACCAAAACCAGGACAGTTATCCGTAATTGGCAAATCATTATCCACCGTTTTTGGAACGTGGATAGCTTGGATGGGATAGCCCATTTTTTCGGATAATTGAGACACCTTGTAACAAGTATCGGCAGAGTCACCACCGCCATTGTAGAAGAAATAACCAATATTATGGGCCTTGAAAACTTCGATTAGACGTTCATATTCGCGCTTATTTTCTTCAAGACTTTTTAATTTAAAACGGCATGAACCAAAACCACCGGATGGTGTATGGCGCAAAGCAGCAATATCAGCATCTGACTCTTTACTGGTATCAATTAAATCTTCGGTAAGAGCACCGATAATTCCGTTCCGACCGGCATAAACAGTGCCAATCTTATCACTATGCTTTCTTGCCGTCTCGATCACACCACAGGCAGAAGCATTAATTACTGCTGTGACACCACCAGATTGGGCATAAAATGCATTTTTTTTAGTCATTCAAATCTCCTGATTGATAGAGTTCCAGGAAAATCCATTTTAGAATGATAGCTGTATTATTTTTTACCTATCCTTTATACATTCTAGCTACTACATTCCAATGTTATTTTCTTGAATCCCTGATTTTTATAGTAATAAATTCTATTGATTATAAAGTCATAAACTTTATGTTTTGCGCGTTTTTTAGGTTAATGTATCAGCCCACTGGTCTCACCAGTAGTAAAATTTTGAGTTACACCATACTTAAGTTCATTTTCTGTCGCATCTCTAACCGTAACAACGCTAATATTAAACTTAATCGTTTTACCCGCTAAAGGATGGTTACCATCAACAGTTAACTTGCCATTTTCAATTTTTGAAACTAAAAATTTCTTAACCTCTCCCTGATCATTTTGCATTTCGACTGCTGCGCCGATCTTGCGAAATTGTTCAGGCACATTGATGATATCATCAGTAAATAATAAGTTGGGGTCAACTTCACCAAATCCTTCTGATGGTTTTAAGGTTACTTCAACCTTATCACCTACAGCACAGCCAGTTAAAGCATTTTCTACCTGAGGAAATAAAGCCCCATCAACCGCATGAATATATTTAACGGGTATATCGACTCGTTCTACAATTTCACCCGCTTCATCGGCAATTTGGTAGGTTAATTCAACTAGTTTTTTAGCTGCAATTTTTTCTACTAACATAGATTACTTCTTTAAAAATTAAGAACTACTTGCTTATTGCGAGTTTGCAGGAGACATAAGGGTTTCCTGGAAAATCTGTTTATGTACATCCCCCATACTCAAAATCCCTACCAATTTATTTCCGTCAGTAACCGGAATTCGACGTATTTTTCTCAACCACATCATGGATGCTGCTCTCAAAATTGGCATATCAGGTGATACTGTGGCCACGACTGTAGTCATAATATCGGATACGCTTTTATCTAAGACGCTAAGATAGTCATTTTCCATCTCTTCAAAATCGGGCTTAGCACCTGAATCCACCAATTCTTTCATATCAGGAAACATACTACATAAAACATCTTTTTCGGAAACAATACCCACTAATTCATCACCGTCTACCACTGGTAGACCACTAATTTTGTTAAAGCACATCGTTGTTGCAATGTCTTTAACAGAGCTATCTTTGGTGCAAGTTTTAACGTCTTTACACATTGCATCTTTTACTAACATTAACCTTTTCTCCCTTGGATGGTGCTTACAATTATGAAATTTTTTCCAGGATAAGTTAACACATCAAGCATGGATATAAACCATACTCCGAAAGAGGTATACCAAGAAATGTAATATATACCACTTTTTATTGTTGTTTATTCTTGGTTCTATTGACCTTTAATCTCGAAAAGCTAGCAGCATTTAGTCATATACCCAAACCAATCACTCTGTTTTATTTCTTTGCTGTTTATTTCGTTTATATTCATTATCATACTGATTCAATAATAATATCTCATTATCACTGAAGCCGGCTTTTTTACGCGCATCAATATTAAACGGACCTTTAGGGTAGGCATGCATATACTGCATAATCAGACTAAAAAAGGTTTTGTCTGGATCAACTTTATCCAGCTCACAACAGTATCTAAACCAACGAGTACCCGCTCCAACATGGTTTACTTCGTCATTAGCAATAGTAATTAAAACTTTAGCGGTTTCATGATCATTAATTTTATTAAAACGTTCAACTGATGCAGGAACCACATCCAAGGCTCTTGCTTCAAGAACCCGATGAACGATGCCCATGCGGTGCATTAAACTATCACCGGTTTTAACTGCCATCCCCCATAGTTCATTGTGAGCGTCAAAATCACCATAATCAAAGCCCAACTTTTGCAATCGTTTTTTTAAGCCTAAAAAATGATAACTTTCATCATTCGCTGTCTCAACCCAATCGTTATAATATTCTCGGGGCATATTGGGATAACGACAAATTGAGTCCCAAGACAAATTAATTGCCGTTAGTTCAATATGGGCCAATGCATGTAATAACGACGCCCGCTGTTTTTCTGAACCAAATCCTCGCTTGCGCACTTTTTCTGGGGCAACTAATTCGGGAGAATCTAAACGTCCAGGTTTATTAATTACTATTGCTTGGGCACTATTTGGTATAGCTAATTTCCCATCTCGCCAAGCCGCTACTACTTCCAGACTATGGGCAATTTTTTCTTCGGGATCAGCAATAAGTAAACAATTTTGTGCCTCTTCAAAGAGGTTATTCAAGATGAGATTCCACTAACAACACTAACAATTAGAAACGCTAATTATAACGCTCATAACGAATCACAACAACCAAACAATAATTAGTGGATTTAAATTGGGAGACGGTATGAGTTTTGCGCATTCAGAAGAACATCCTACAAATTACTCATACCATTGGCTGGGATTAAAGGCCTATTTTTTGTTTAATCGCATCAATCACAGCATCGCTAGAGGTAGCTTGAACGGTTAGCAGCATACCTTCTTTTTCATAAAAACCGGCTAAAGGCGCAGTTTTTTCATTGTATACATCTAGACGATTGCTAATTGCTTCTTCAGTTTCGTCATCACGTTGTACTACTGCACCACCACATTTATCACACTTGCCTTCTGTTTTTGGTGGGTTAGATTTTATATTGTAGATAGCGCCACAGTCTTCACAAGTACGACGAGTCGTCAAACGATCTAAAATCACATCCCGAGGGACATCAATATTTACAACTGCATCTAATTGCTCACCCATATCAGCTAAAAGAGTTTTTAATGCTTCTGCTTGAGGAATAGTGCGTGGAAATCCATCCAATAAATAACCAACTTTGCAATCGTCTTCTTGTAATCTTTCACCCATGATGCCCATAATTAGGTCATCAGAAACCAAATCACCAGCTTTCATGGCAGCTTCAGCTTTTTTACCCAACTCTGAACCAGCAGCGACTGCAGCACGAAGAATGTCACCGGTGGAAATTTGCACTGAACCATCAATTTGAGTCAATAATTTAGCGACCGTACCCTTACCAGCGCCTGGAGCACCTAATAGTATAAGCTTCATGTGTTATCCTTTTGAATTATATTTTAAATATATTAGAGTTAAAATTGCCGGATACTTTAGCATATTCGATACATCGCCATATAACCCCCATTTTGGATAGCCTATCCCTTGTTTTCTAATTCAAAATGTATAGTTGCCTACAAATGTAGGTATAGAAATATCGAGTTTCTATTGCATCCATACCAGAGATAAAGGAAAATATACGAACTTATATTTTTTGTTTTCCCACATTCTTAAATATCTTTTTATAATCAATAGGATTAATGATATAGTGAGAAAACACTTTAAACTCAGTTGGAATTGTTTGTGTCAAAGTTTAACATTTATGAATTGCCTCTTAATGAAAGAATCCGCACATTCTTACGCCTCGAGTTCTTATTCCAGCAAACCTTATATTCTCTGAGAGGATATTCAGTATGGGATAGTCGCTTTACCGTCACTAGTATTTTAGAAATTTCCAATATATTAGCTAGAATCGATTTACGGACCGAATTACTTAAAGAACTGGAACGGCAGAAAAAAGCAATTCAAGCACTTAGTGCTTTGCCTGATATCGATCTACAAATCCTCCAACAAACATTGGCCAGTTTAAATGAAAAAACTCAATTGCTAATGACGGGAAATCCTAACGCTGATCCGCTTAAGGGCAATGAATTATTAAAAATGATACGACAAAGAGAATCAATTCCGGGCGGTACTTGTGATTTTGACTTACCGACTTATCACCATTGGCTCACCCGAGCACCAGAGGAACGGATTAAATCTTTGGAAATTTGGTTAAATCACTATGACGTCTTTCGTTCAACGCTACAAGTGTTATTGAAAAACCTTCGCGACAGCGCTTCATTAGTGTCCGTTACTGCAAAAGACGGCTTTTATCAACAAGCACTGGACAGCAACTCTCCCGCCCAATTAATCAGAGTATTTCTTGACCCCGATAGTTATTATTATGCGGAACTAAGTGGCGGTAAGCATCGATTCAGTGTCCGCTTTATGACCACTGAAAATTATGAACGTCCTGTTCCATTTACCGAAACAATTAGCTTTAAACTGGCCTGCTGCGTGTTATGAACCAAACTCGCTTAATTAGCTGTCCAACTTGTCAAAAAGAACATGACTGGCATACGTCTAAACCCTGGAGTCCGTTTTGTTCAGAACGTTGTCGATTGATCGATCTCGGAGCCTGGGCTTCAGAACAACATCGTATCCCCGGAAATGAAGTGATTCAAATTGATGAAACTCAAGAAGAACGCTAGTCATATTATACACTTAAACTTTCTTTACTCAATTTCCACTTTAGTTAAATTCCTATTGTAAAGGAAAAACTCCCGGTATAGGTTTCTTCTAAAGTACTTACCTTGACCATTGCCGTCCAATTAATATTTTTATTTTTTCCAGTAGTAATGTTGCTATCCGTATTCCAATAACTTATATCACTCCCTTCACTGGAAAGGAATTTAAAACGTTCCACAATGGTTTGGCTATCTTCTTCTAGTGGTTTAAATGAAATCTCAGCGCGACGTATATTTTGCTTGTCTATTCCATTGACTTTAAGCTTAATACTGAACGTTTCACGGCTTTTCACTTTATGGCTAAAACCAAGAGAAAACTTAATTGCTTTACCATCAACCACTTGAGCAATGCTACAAATCGCCTGGCCAGGATCACAGCTATGCATACTACCTAATTCAATATAATCTTCTTGATTTTTAATCTGTTTAACAATATTGTCGAAGTCTCCAATATTCGTCAGAATTAAAATCAAAATACCACTTAATATCAATATTGAAAGGTAACGATTTTTAGCAATCATAGATTATTCCCCCACAAACTACTAATTGCAGCAATACCTTGTGCTCCATTTTTAATTGCTTGAGAGCGATCATTAGGAGACATGCCTCCCAGAGCATAAACAGGAACTTGTGAATATTCACACAAGTCTTTAAAGTTGTCCCAACCCAAGGCATCTTGCTCTGGGTGAGAGGTCGTTTTTTGAACTGGAGAGAGAACAATAAAATCCAAGCCTATTTTATTTGCCCGCAAAATATCTTCTTTATTATGACAGGACGCAGATTTTGGAACATTAAACGATTCAAACTTTCCTTTATACAGATCATATGATGTAAGATGAAAGCCAATTTTATTACAACTTTTCAGTGCAGAACCAATGAGCTTTCTATGTTTTTTATTCAAAAAATTTTGCCAGGTATTGGTATTGATTTGCACAGATACAGGATATCTTTTAATCAAATCCAAGATTTGTTCAATAACATGGTCCGATAAATTTTCTAATAGACGCAATTGGACTAAAGACACACCCGATTGAAATTTCTTTTCTAAATTATTTAAAAAATTAGCATCAAAGCGAGCGGGTGTGATCAGGTAATATTGGGGGAGCGATATGGCTTGAATAATAGGTACATTGGCGGCTGGAAACTGGACATCACCTAGTTGCTCACAAGCAATCCATTTAATTTTTTGCCCTTCCTTACCTTGTGGCGAACCGGAATAGGCATTGACCCAATACACATCCAGTAACACTTTTTTATCGGGATATTGATAGGGAATTTGGATTAGCGGTAACAATTCTTGACAACTGATATTCAGTTCTTCGAACAATTCACGTTTTAAGGCAAATTCAACACTTTCTCCAACTTCAACTTTACCACCCGGAAATTCCCATAGCCCACCTTGATGAACATTATCTGGTCGTTTGGCAATTAAAATCTGATTCTGTTGTCGAATAACACCAACCGCAACGTGAATAACATTGGCCATTTATTATGTACGATATTCGGCATTGATTTTGACATAATCATAAGAAAAATCACAAGTCCACACTTGAGTTTTTTCTTGCCCTCTGGCTAGGTCAATTTGAATGGTAATTTGATCTTGGTCCATAATTTTTTGACCCGCTTCTTCTGTATAATCACTATCCTTACCACCTTGGCTTACAATACAAAGCTCATCGAGGTAAATTTCAATCTGCTCTAACGCCAAATCATTAATTCCACTTCGCCCAACCGCGGCTAAAATCCGTCCCCAATTGGGATCACTAGCAAAAAAGGCGGTTTTTACTAAAGGTGAATGGGCAATAGTATACGCCACATCCATACATTCTTGTTCAGTCAAACCGTTTTTAACCTGAACTGTAATGAGTTTTGTAGCACCTTCACCATCTATTACTATAGCTTTGGCTAAATCTTCAAAAACATCAAATAAGGCCTGTTTAAATTGCTTTAATTCAGACTCAGCTAAGACACTTATGTCAACCGTTTTACCAGTGGCAATCAACATACAGGAATCATTGGTAGAGGTATCACCATCAACCGTAATCCGATTAAATGATCGGTCCGCAGCTTCTGAGAGCAATTGCTTTAAAATATCAGTGGGAATTTTTGCATCGGTGGCAATATAAGCCAACATGGTGGCCATATCCGGACGGATCATACCCGAGCCTTTACTCATTCCCGTAATTGTAACAACTTGGCCTTGTAGCTGGAGTTGCACTGAGGCTCCTTTAGGAACCGTATCAGTAGTTAAAATTGCCTGTGCAGCGTTGTCCCAGTTGTCCTCGCAAAGATCTTGAACAGCATGGGGCAAACCTGCAAGGATTTTATCAACAGGCAAATTCTCACCAATAACTCCGGTGGAAAAGGGAAATACCTGATGATTTTTTTGACCAGTGATTTGTCCTAAACTGTCACAGCATTTTTTTGCATCAATAAAACCCTGTTCACCAGTACCCGCATTTGCATTCCCAGTATTGACCAATAAGTAGAAATCATCAACAGAATTCAATTCGGATAGATGCTGCTTACAAATATGTACCGGAGCAGCACAGAAAGCATTACGTGTAAAAACGCCCGCCATTGTACTACCCGCTTCGGCTTTAATAACTAAAAGGTCTTTACGCCCCGGAACTTTAATCCCAGCTTCATAAATACCCAATTGAACACCCGAAACAATATGCATTTTAGGAAAAGTCATTGTTTAATTTTCCCTTATCAATTATCCATTGCTTTTATTGCAGTTTCCCACAACATTGTTTATATTTTTTTCCACTGCCACATGGGCAAGGCTGATTTCTGCCCACTTTTTGACCATCGCGAACAAAGGGTTGATGAGCTTTTTCATCGTCTTCTGCCTCAGTATTCTCAGAGCCCAGGGCATTAACTTCCTCGTGCTGAAATTCCATTTGCTGTTCTGGGTGTTCATCAAATTGAGCAACTTCTTCTTCTTCAACAAATTGTAATTTCGACAGAAAGGCAATCACATCATATTTAATTCGATCCAATAAATCTGTAAATAATTCAAAGGATTCGCGCTTGTATTCCTGCTTGGGATTTTTTTGAGCATAACCACGTAAGTGAATTCCACGACGTAAATAATCCATGGAGGCCAAATGTTCTTTCCAAAGTCCATCTAACACCTGAAGCATGACTCCTTTTTCTACCCGACGCATGGCTTCCGAACCAATTTTTTCTTCCCGACGCGAAGTCTCATCAGCTAATTCTTGTACTACTCGTTCTCGAAGAGTTTCTTCGTGAAGACTATCATCTTCTTTTAGCCATTGTTGTATCGGTAGTTCCAAAGCAAACTCTTGTTTTAAGTTTTGCTCAAGGCCTTCAATATCCCATTGTTCTTCTAAACTTTGAGGTGGGATAAACTGATCGATAACTGTATTAATGACATCTTCACGAATTTCAGCAATGGTATCAGAAATATCTTCCACGGCCATCAGTTCGCTACGTTGTTGATAAATCACCTTACGCTGATCATTGGCGACATCATCGTACTCCAAAAGCTGCTTACGAATGTCGAAGTTGTGTCCTTCCACTTTACGCTGAGCATTTTCAATCGACTTAGAAACCCAAGGGTGTTCTATTGCCTCGCCTTTTTCCATCCCCAGTTTTTTCATTAAACCGCTGATTTTATCAGAGGCGAAAATCCGCATCAGAGTATCTTCCATGGAGAGATAAAAGCGTGATGAACCATTATCTCCTTGACGCCCCGCACGACCACGTAACTGATTATCGATACGACGTGATTCATGTCTTTCAGTACCAATAATATGCAAGCCGCCATTTTCTAATACCTCATCATGGCGTTTTTTCCAGTCCGAACGCATTTTTTCAACTAGAGCATCATCAGGATTGTCTAATTGCTTAATTTCCGCTTCAACGTTACCGCCCAGAACTATATCCGTACCACGACCAGCCATATTAGTAGCAATAGTAACCGCGCCGGGTTTGCCCGCTTGTACAATAATATCTGCCTCCCGAGCATGTTGTTTAGCATTCAAGACTTCATGGGCAATTTTTCCTTCAGTCAGCTTAGCATCCAAAATTTCAGATACTTCAATAGAAGCGGTTCCAACTAAAACAGGCTGACCACGCTTTTGACAATCACGAATATCTTCAATAATGGCATCATATTTTTCTTCTTGGGTTAGATAAATCAAGTCACCTTTGTCATCTCTGACCATGGGTTTATTGGTGGGGATAACTATCACCTCTAAACCATATATCTGTTGAAATTCAAATGCTTCGGTATCAGCTGTTCCTGTCATACCCGACAGTTTGTCATATAATCTAAAATAATTCTGAAAAGTGATGGAAGCTAAAGTTTGGTTTTCGAGCTGGACTTGAACCCCTTCTTTCGCTTCAACGGCCTGATGTAGACCATCAGACCATCGACGACCCGGCATAGTTCTTCCAGTAAATTCATCGACGATAACGACTTCACCATTGTTAACGATGTAATCAACATTTTTAGTAAATAGGTTATGAGCACGTAAAGCTGCATTAACATGATGCATTAAAACAATATTAGAAGGATCATATAAACTCTGTCCTTCGCTTAAAATACCCGCTTCTGTGAGTAGTTGTTCGACCTTTTGGTGTCCTGCATCACTCAATAATATTTGTTTATCTTTTTCATTAACTGAAAAGTCACCTTCTGGTTCTTCTTCATCCGGCTCTAATTTTTCTACAAATTCTTGTTGTTTGAGTTGAGGAATTAACTCGTTAATCTGGCCATATATCACTGAATTGTCTTCTGCCGGCCCAGAGATAATTAAGGGTGTACGAGCTTCATCAATAAGAATAGAGTCGACTTCATCAACAATGGCAAAGTTTAAACCTCGCTGTACTTTTTCTTCCTTTGAAAAAGCCATATTGTCGCGCAGATAATCAAAACCAAATTCATTATTGGTACCATAAGTGATGTCAGCTGCATACGCTTGCTGCTTCTCTTCGTGATTCTGCCCTGACAAAATTACTCCTGTTGTCATACCAAGATAGCCGTACAAGATCCCCATCCACTCGGCGTCACGCTTAGCGAGATAATCATTGACAGTAACAACATGCACACCTTTACCGCTTAAAGCATTAAGATAAACGGCCAAAGTCGCCATTAAGGTTTTACCCTCACCAGTGCGCATTTCCGCAATTTTACCTTCATTTAGGACCATTGCTCCGATTAACTGTACTTCAAAGTGACGCATAGCCATGATGCGTTTACCGGCTTCACGCACGACAGCAAAAGCTTCGACCAGAATATCATCTAAGGTAGCACCAGCAGCCAAACGTTCCCTAAACTCTGTGGTTTTAGCTTTAAGCTGTTCTTCACTTAAAGCTGCCAACTCGTCTTCGAGAGCATTAATATGTCTGACAACCTTACCCAGACGTTTTACTTCTCGTTCGTTTCTACTTCCAAAAAGCTTTTTAAATATATTTGCAACCATGATTTTTTATATTCTTAAAAAAGAGGGGATATTATCCCAAATTAGGATATTGATTTATACGAATTATTTGAGATTTTTTGTTTTTTAATGGAGATTTAATGCGACCCGGCTCTGACGAACATATTTGAGAGGATTAACCTTAACACCATTTTTTATTACTTCATAATGAATATGTGGTCCAGTAGAACGCCCTGTGGAACCTATAGTCCCTAGACTTTCTCCCTGCATAACCTGCTGACCAACTGTTACTCCAATGCTTTCACAATGACCATAACGGGTTATCAGGCCATTACCGTGATCCACTTCAATCAATTTACCATAACCAGAGCGTTCTTCTGCCCAAGTAACAACCCCATTAGCGGTTGCCACTATTTTTTCACCTTCTTTCCCCGCAACATCAATTCCACGGTGCATGGCTTTACGTCCGGAGAACGGATCTTTTCGCTGACCAAAATAAGAAGATATCCAACCTTTTTGAGTCGGTTTTCCTTTAGGTTTTTGTAAATTAGTAATAATTCTTTGCTCTATTAGTGTTTCAATCACAGCAAGTTGGCTTTCTTTATTTTCAAGTTCATTTAAGACTGAGGCAATTCGACCTTCCAATTCTGGAATTTTAATCACTTCTGGTCCCCCCATGGCAGGAGCCGAATTAAAGTTAAATTCCTTTTTATTTAATTTTGCTACTTTGACCAATTTTTTACCTAATTGATCGAGACGAATCATTTTGGCTTGCATTTTAGCAATTCTTAATGATAAAGCTTCAACTTGACTTTTAGCCGCTAATTTTGTCTGTTCTAATTCTTGTCGCTGGATTTGTATCAAGGCCATTAATTGATCATCTCCAGATAACTCTGGCGTTAATTGTTCCGATAATTGTTGAATGGCATTTGGTTGTTTTAATTGATATATGGTATAGGCAAGAGAAAAAATTAATACGATACTTAGGATAATGAGAGAAACCAGTAGATAATTAGGTAAAGAAATATTTCTTGCACCTGTTCCTGATTTATTGACTATAATTAGATTCATATTTATATTTATATTCCTATAGAAAATAACAAAGATTATCTCACAAAGGCAAGTGATGAAGAACTACTCTTCTAAAACAACAGGATTTGACGATGCTTATATCCTTCAATCGCTCTTCAATAAAAGCCAGCAATTAAAAAGATTGAGCAAAATTGTCTGTGAACAACTCCCGATCGAATACCAAGACAAAATTTTTGTTCTTAATTATCACAATAAACTATTGCTTTTAGGTACTAACGAACAACTATTAGCATCCAAACTTAGGTACTTACTTCCCCAACTTAAAAACGCATTACTCGAAAAAGCAGCATTTAAAAATTTATTACGAGTCAAGGTAAAAGTAACCTCACTACAACAACCAGCATTTGCCTCTAATAAGCAAAAACAGAAAACACACTTAATTTATTCCGATAAAAGCTCTCAGCTTTTATCGGAATTTTCGGATAGTCTCGAAGAAGAAGATAGCGCTTTGCAATCATCTCTCAAAAGACTAGCCCAACATATCAGGTTAAACCAAGAGAAAAATAGTTAAGACGTTGCAGATATGGTTTTAGCAAAGGAGATAGGCGACAAGCCCTCATCAGCAAAGGAAATCTCTTCCCAGGCATCTTTATCGGCCAATAACGCACGCAATAACCTATTATTTAAAGCGTGTCCTGCTTTATGAGCACTAAATGCTCCAATCAAACTACAACCTAATAGATACAAATCACCGATAGCATCAAGAATTTTATGCTTTACAAACTCATCTTCGTAACGGAGTCCATCTTCATTAAGAATACGATACTGATCCATAACAATAGCATTTTCTTGACTTCCACCCAAAGCCAAATTATTTGCCCTTAAGTGTTCGAGCTGATTCATAAAACCAAAAGTTCTTGCACGGCTTACTTCCCGAACAAAAGACGTGGAAGAAAAATCAATTTCAGCCTGCTGTTCACCCCGATTAATAACGGGATGATCAAAGTCGATCATAAAAGAAACTTTAAAACCATCATAGGGTTCAAAACGAGCCCACTTGTCTCCATCTTCAATACAAACTGAACGTTTGATTCGGATAAATCGTTTGGCCGCATTTTGCTCAACAATTCCAGCAGATTGTAATAAAAAAACAAAAGGACCTGCACTACCATCCATAATAGGTACTTCAGGTGCACTTAGATCAACATAGGCATTATCAATGCCCATACCTGCCATTGCCGAGAGCAAATGTTCGACAGTTGAGATTCTTACACCATCACGAATAAGGGTAGTGGAAAGCGTGGTATCACCAACATACTCGGCACGAGCAGGTATTTCCATGACTTCGTCAAGATCGATTCGACGGAAAATAATGCCTGTATCAACTCCTGCCGGACGCAAGGTTAGGTAGACTTTTTCACCAGAGTGGAGTCCCACTCCAGTTGCTTTAATAACGTTTTTTAAAGTGCGTTGTCTTATCATAATAAACCGTTCAAATACTACTCAAATTGACGAATGACAGGATGACAGCATGAACTAAGCCAAACACCCAACCCCAATTATTACTGATTGCCATTATATTAAAGGCTTTAGCATCCTTCAATAGTAATGTCACTCATTCGTTAGCTAGTTTAATAATTATGCCTATCAAAAGACTTAATTAATATTCAATTTGGTTTGAGCCTTCGCTTTCATCAAGCATTAAGAAAAATTTTAACTGTCATAATTTCGCACAAATCTAATAGATGCCAGTCCATAATCATATAAAAAATCTAGAGTTTTCTAGGTTTAATAAATTGCTATTCGCAACTTATTTTAATATAGCTACAATTTGTGGTAGTCAAAATTAAAACGGGGATAATAACATAGCTGCCCAGAATCTCCTAGAAACACAGAATCCTAGAAAACTCAGCTAAATATAATAGCCATTAAAAAATGACCTGCTAGAAGTTTCTTAACAGGATCGCGAAAACCGGGAATAAATCCCGGTTAACACTTTTAGGAGGGAGAGCGCGTGAAATAGGTCTTAATTAGTCATTCTGACGGCGTAAAAATGCCGGAATGTCTAAATAGGTCATATCTGCGCTATCTTCATTCGTAACAACAACATCACCACCAGCAACTTGTTTTTGCGGTATAACTCGCTCTATCGGCTCATTAATATGCTCATCTTGTATCACGCTGGCAGCCGGTCTATCCGAGCTGGTAACCAGCGTCATTTCAGATTTAATGTCATCATGCCCGATACCAGTAGCAACGATGGTAACTCGCATCTCACCACTCATATCTGGTTCAATTACCGTTCCCACTACAACAGTAGCATTTTCAGAAGCAAATTCCTTAACTGCATTACCTACTTCTTCAAATTCACCTATTGACATGTCCATACCTGCAGTAATATTGACTAATATTCCTTTTGCTCCAGCCATATTCACATCATCCAAGAGAGGACTTGAGATAGCTTTGTCAGCGGCTTCCCGAGCACGATTTTCGCCAATTGCACTTCCGGTTCCCATCATGGCAACTCCCATTTCCTGCATAACGGCACGCACGTCAGCAAAATCCACATTAATTAAACCACGGCGGGTAATTAATTCGGCAATACCTTGGACTGCATTCAATAAAACATTATTGGCTTCTTTAAAGGCATCCAGAAGGCTAGTTCCTTTTCCTAATACGGCTTGTAATTTTTCATTAGGAATAGTAATCAATGAATCAACATATTGTTTTAATTCTCTGATTCCTTCTTCGGCCGCATCCATACGTTTATTACCTTCCCATGGAAACGGTTTTGTTACTACGGCAACGGTTAATATTCCCAATTCTTTGGCAACCTCTGCCACAATGGGAGCGGCACCAGTCCCGGTTCCCCCACCCATTCCAGCCGTAATAAATAACATATCGGCACCTTCAATCACTTCAACGATACGTTCTCGATCTTCAATTGCAGCTTCTCGACCTACCGAAGGGTTAGCGCCCGCCCCTAATCCTTTGGTAATCGTATTGCCCAATTGCATGACGGTTTTAGCCTTAGTATTTGCCAAAGCCTGAGCATCTGTATTTGCGCAAATAAAATCCACACCATCCAGAGTACTTTCTGCCATATGTTCGACGGCATTGCCACCGCCACCGCCAACACCAATAACCTTAATTACAGCTTGGTCATTGACTGTATCTGCTAATTCAAACATTTCCCGCTTCTCCTGTTAATTTGTTACTTTTTCCAACCAATTTTATCGAAAATCTTAATTTACATCGTTGCCCAACAAAGTCGGGCATTAAACATATAAAAACATTATAAGGCTACTAAAAATTACCCTGAAACCACTGCTTCATCCGTGCGAATAATCCTGTTACACCACTTGTTCCTTGTTCATAGGAATGTGCATATTGATTTTGTTTACTGAATAATAAAAGACCAACACCTGTTGCATAACGGGAGTCTTTAGTCATTTCAGTCAATCCAATCAACTCGTGAGGAATCCCTAGTCGAACAGGCATATGGAATACTTCCTCTGCGAGTTCAACTGCACCTTCCATTTTAGAGCTACCACCAGTCAAAACGACACCGGCTGCACATAACTCTTCTAAGCCACTCCGCTGTAGTTCAGCTTTAATTAAGCTAAATAACTCTTCATAGCGAGGCTCAACCACTTCAGCCAAAATCTGCCTTGCCAATCGTCTCGGTGGCCGGTCACCAACACTGGAAACCTCAATGGTTTCTTCAGCATTAGTTAATTGCCTTAAAGCACAAGCATATTTACGCTTTATCTCCTCGGCATGTTTAGTAGGTGTTCGCAATGCCACAGCGATATCATTGGTTACCTGATCTCCCGCAACCGGAAATACCTTGGTATGACGTATGGCACCATCAATCAAAATTGCTATATCAGTCGTACCGCCACCAATATCAACTAAACATACGCCTAATTCTTTTTCATCCTCAGTAAGCACTGAATAACTGGAAGCTAATTGTTCTAATACAATCGCCTCAACATCCAAATCACATCGCTGAATACACTTTTCAATATTTTGGGCTGCACTTACCGCCCCCATTACCATATGAACCTTTGCTTCTAAACGAACCCCTGACATCCCTACCGGCTCACGAATTCCATCTTGCTCATCAATCAAAAATTGTTGAGGCAAAATATGAAGAATTTTTTGATCGGCCGGAATAGCCACAGCTCTTGCAGCATCAATAACTCGCTCCACATCTTCTTCAGTTACTTCTTTGTCTTTAATTGCCACCATGCCATGGGAATTCAGACTTGAAATATGGCTCCCGGCAATTCCTACATTTACACTGTGGATCTCGCAACCGGCCATCAATTCAGCTTCTTCTACCGAACGTCGTATGGATTGCACGGTGGATTCAATATTGACTACCACACCTTTTTTCATACCTCGAGAAGGATGCTCACCCATTCCAATGACTTCAATATCTCCTGCCGGATTTATCTCTGCCACAATGGTCATCACTTTGGAAGTACCAATGTCCAAACCTACAATCAGATTTTTTTCGCTTCTTTTTGTCATTTTTTATTCCTGATCGCTCTGTTCCTGTGTTATATCCGATCTGGTAATTCCTTTCCAAGTCACACTAAATCCATTGGTATAGCGCATATCAACGCGTGCAATTCTGGTAATATACTTGTGCAAAGCACTTTGATATACCTTTATAAAATCATTTATTCGTTGCTGACTAATACCTTTTAATGCTTCTCTTCCCAAGCGTAAATTAAGATCATTTTCAAGCCTGAGATGCCAGGCTCTACGTTGATCTAAACCACATGTTTTCTGCTGCAGAGCAGCCTTTTCTAACTTTTTAGCAATCATCTGACAATTTTCTAAAACCTCGCCAGCTAAATTAGCCGGGCCCATGTACAATTCAAATCTCGAAAAATGAGCCAATTGTTGAGTACTTAAAGGAGCCTGGAAAATTGTTCCTTTATCACTAAGTAATTCCTTATTCTCCCAAAGCTCATGTTTTTGCAGCGATTTTTTTTCACTGCCATCAACCGAAACCCATCTGGCGACTGCTGTTCTTTCATAAATCGAAAGTTGAATGGTATCAGGCCATTTTTTTCGAATTGAAACCGATTCAACCCAAGCCAAATTTTCGATTTTTTGTCTAAAATGTTCCAAATCTAAGTTAAAAAATCCACCATTTATTGCCTTACTGGCAACCGTTTGTAATTGACCCGCATCTTGTTGGGTCAGCGTTGTTAATAATTCAATCCGTTCAATGGGCAAAGTTTCCGGTTTTGCCAACCAATGAATCAGTGCATAAGCTAATAAGGCAAACACAAACAAAACGCCGGCTATTCCTGCATACCGAGTCATCATAATTGAAGCGATTTTTCACCAATAATTCTGATTTCCCGCTCCAATTTAATGGCAAATTTTTCTTCTACCACCTCTTGCACCATTAAGATTAATCTCTCAATATCTTCAGCCTTTGCCTTACCTCGGTTGATGATGAAATTTGCATGTTTTTTAGAGACACACGCATCACCAATTACATAATCTTTTAAACCACAAGCTTCTATCAAGCGTGCGGCATATTCCGCCGGTGGATTTTTAAATACCGAACCCGCATTAGCAAATTGCACCGGTTGAGTTGAGTTTCTTTTTTCTAAAAGCTGCCGAATTTTTTGTTTTGCCTCTTGCAACTTTTGTACATTTTTAGGATAACTAAATACCCCACTGAGAAACCATTCAGTATTAGTATCTTTTTCAGTGTTAAATAATCTTTTTACACATCGATATCCAACATCAAAATCATCTACTTTTCGATGTCGAATTTCTCCTATCCCGTCAATAGTTTCCACTGATTCCAAATAATCCCAACACTCGCCGCCAAATGCACCGGCATTCATCGCAATCGCGCCACCCATAGTACCTGGAATACCCGATAGAAATTCAGCACCATGTAATCCATGCTCAGCTATCGTACGGGAGTACTTACTACAGGTAGCTCCCGCTTGTACCCTGACCTGTTGATAATTATTCTCAAGTTTACCACCCACAAATTCAATTTCATTCATACATCCCAGAGCATTGATAACTATGCCATTGATCCCGCCATCACGTACCAGCACATTGCTACCTAAACCCAACCAAATAATTGGAAATGATCCGTTAAAAACCTTTAAAAAGGCCTGCAAATCAACACTGTTTTCAGGTTGATAATAAATTTTGGCAGGCCCACCCACTTTCCAAGTGGTATGTTTTGACATAGGCTCATTACACAATATGTTTCCATTAATCTTGGAAACATCAAATTCCTTACCATCTATGGATAAATGGGATTTAGTCATTTTCTTTATTTATCGTTTCAATAGCTTGAGGCAGAGATGCCGCAAGTCCACCAATTGTTCCAGCCCCCATAGTCAATAAAATATCTCCATCACGTAACTGATTATTCATGAGTTCAGGTAGATCATCATAGTTTTGAACTAACACCGGATCGATATGCCCTAAATTACGTATCGAGCGACACAAAGATCTTGAGTCAGCCCCAGGAATTGCTTGTTCACCGGCTGGATACACTTCCAATAAAAAAAGTTGATCTACCTGGTTTAATACGTGTACAAAATTTTCATACAAATCTCGCGTCCGAGTGTAACGATGTGGCTGAAACACTACGACTAAGCGTCTATCCTGCCAACCATTACGAATCGCTTCAATAGTTACAGCCAGCTCACTCGGATGATGTCCATAATCATCGACCATCAATACCTGTCCTGCCGCACAAGCTATTTCACCATAAACTTGAAAACGTCGCCCAATTCCCTGAAAATTTTGCAATGCCTCTTGAATCACTTGCTCTGATATTTCCAATTCTTTCGCTACTGCTATTGCAGCTAGTGCATTCAATACATTATGTCGTCCAGGCATATTAAGCGTCACATCAAAGCTTTTTGGGTGTGCTTTTATTTTTACACTAAATGAAGTGACTAATTCATTCTGAACTAAGTTAAACGCTTGAATATCGGCTTCTTTATTTTCTATTCCATAGCTGACTATACGTCGAGAGACTCGCTCTTCGAGGTTGATAATATTTTCATCATCGATACACATAATTGCCAGCCCATAAAATGGCAACTGATGCAAAAACTCGATAAAGGTATCTTCTAACTTTCTAAAGTCACCACCATAAGTATCCATATGGTCTTCTTCTAAATTGGTAACGATAGAAATCATTGGTTGTAAATGTAAAAATGATGCATCACTTTCGTCCGCTTCCGCAACCAAGTAGGGACTATCTCCTAAACGAGCATGGGTACCGGCACTATTGAGTTTCCCCCCAATAACAAAAGTAGGGTCCATTTCAGCCTGACCTAAAACACTCGCAACCAGGCTTGTAGTCGTTGTTTTTCCATGCGTTCCCGCAACGGCAATGCCATACCGAAAACGCATAATTTCAGCTAACATTTCTGCTCTAGGGATTACAGGAATACGCCTCTGTTTTGCCTCAACCACTTCTGGGTTATCATCTTTTATTGCTGTCGATTTAACCACTACATCAGCGTTCTGAATATTCGACGATTTATGGCCAATCGTAATTCGGATCCCTGACTGTTTCAGATATTCGGTTACTCGACCCGCAACTAAGTCAGAGCCACTAATTTCATAGCCCAAATTAAGCATAACCTCGGCTATCCCACTCATTCCCGAGCCACCAATACCGATAAAATGAATATGGCGAATTTTACCCATAGGCATTTTGCTAAACTTCAGAATTGAATTCTTCCGCTCATACTCATTTTTGTCAATTGTACTGTCCAATGATTTTTCCATAGTATTCAACTTAAATCTCATAGCTCAATTATTAGGATGACTTAACCAAATTCATACAAATGTTTGCCACATCTTGAGTGGCATTTGGGCATGCTAAGCGTTTTGCATTACAAGCCATATCTACTAATCGTTCTCGTGTCAGTTCTACTAATACTGACAATAAATTTTCTGCCGATAATTTATCTTGTTCCAATAAATAGGCTGCATCAGCATTTTTTAAATAGGTCGCATTTGCGGTTTGGTGATCATCTACCGCATGTGGATAGGGAACCAAAACCGAAGCAATTCCTACCATACTAATTTCACTAATTGTTAAGGCACCAGCCCGACAAATAATAATATCAGCCCAACGATAAGCTCCTGCCATATCTTCGATAAATTCCATAACTTGGTATGAAATTAAATTAGAATCCAATGTTGAGCTTAAATTAAGCTCTTGGAGTAAGGCCTCAAGTTGTTGTTGCTTATTTTTGCCACTTTGATGGCGAATATTATAGTGCTCAAAATTTCCTTTGTTGGTTTGTTTTCCCAACAAATGCATACATGCTGGAACAACCTCATTTAACTTTAAAGCTCCCAAACTGCCACCAACTACCAAAATATTTAGTTCATTCGCTGGCAAGCGGTTGGCAAATCGAGATACCGGTTCATCAATGCTGGCAATTTCCGCACGTACTGGATTACCTACCAGTTGTGATTTATGCTTTTGCAGAGGAAAAACATCAGGAAAAGCCGTCAATATTTGTTGCGCCATACGACTCAAGATCCGATTGGTTAATCCGCTAATCGCATTTTGCTCATGAATAATTAGAGGTTTTCCCATCAGCCATGCCACCATTCCACCAGGTCCCGTAACAAAGCCACCAAAGCCCAGAACTATTGCCGGTTTAATACCAGCAATAATTTTTCGAGTTTGCCACAAGGCCATAGTTAAACGCCATGGTGCCAACAGACTAGATATCAGCTTTTGACCACGTAATCCCTTTATAGAGATACACTCCATTTGATAATGATGCTTAGGAACAATTCGAGTTTCCATTCCATTTTGCGAGCCAAGCCAAACAACCCTAACATCTCGCTGTGCTAATTCATCAGCAATTGCTAAAGCTGGAAATATATGACCACCAGTACCACCTGCCATGATTAATACTGTGACCATTATTTCCTCTTTGTATTTCTCTGATTGTTAAAGAGCAAAGCTGACACATTCAATGGTTTTTTAAAACGCAATTCATGCTCAGCCCTCAAGATTAGTGCTATCACAACACACATAATCATAATACTGCTTCCACCATAACTTATCAGTGGAAGGGTTAAACCTTTGGTCGGTAAAACCCCCATGTTAACTCCAATATTGACAAAGGCCTGGACACTGATCCAAATACCAAAGCCAAACAATAAATAAGATTCAAATAATTTCTTTGCTTCAAACGCTTTTATGGCAATATGAAAAATTCGCCAAACCAAAACCAAAAATAATATAATGATGGCAAAGGCTCCTAACATCCCAAGTTCTTCCACCAAAACGGCAAAAATAAAATCCGTATGTGCTTCTGGTAAGTAAAATAATTTTTGTATGCTATGACCTAATCCTGATCCCAGCCAATCCCCACGTCCTAATGCCATCAATGACTGTGTTAATTGAAACCCGGTATCAAAGGGATCTGCCCAAGGATCTAAAAAACCTTGAAAGCGTTTTGCCCGGTAGGGTTCAAATATAACTAACAAAACTCCTGCCGCTAACACCAGTAAACTCAACACAACAAATATCAGCAAAGGAACTCCTGCCAGAAATAACATGCCAAATGCAGTGGTAAAGATTACTGCTGTTGCACCTAAGTCAGGTTCCATCAATAGTAATAATCCAACAATTGACAAAATCCCTAAGGGCATTAAAAAACCTTTATAAGTGGTTCGAATCAAATTATGTTTACGAACCAAAAATCCAGCCAGATAAACGACAAAAACCAGCTTTATGACCTCTGATACTTGTAAATTAAATATCCCTAATGGTATCCATCGATAACTACCATTTACGACTTTACCAACACCAGGAATTAACACTAGCATCAACATAAACATACCAAGACCTAACAAAATCACACTAAAGTCTTGCCATATACGTAACGGTGTCACCAACACTGCTGCACCCAAAGCAATTCCAAGACTGGCAGCAATCATTTGGCGATATAAAAAGTAAAATGGTTGCCCGTTTAAACGATCTGCTATGGAAATTGATGATGAGGCGACCATAACTAAGCCAATCAGCAGTAAACTCACACTGATCCCTAATATCCAAGGGTCCCAAAGATGTTGTTGCTTTTGGGGTATTTCATCTTTTCCTGTATAAGTCAGGGCCATCGTTTTATAGCTTCCTTAAAACTGTCTTAATTATTTACCTATTCATTAACCTCCATGTACCTATTTCTACGCCAAATTTCTACGCCAAAGCATTTACCTGTTTTATAAAATCTTCACCTCGTAATACATAATTCTCATATTGGTCAAAACTAGCACAGGCCGGCGAAAACAGGACGGTCATTCCTGGTTTTGCTTTTTCATACGCCGATATTACCGCTTGTTTAAGGTTATCCACTTGAAGCATTTCAAGTTGTTTATGCTCCTTTTTTAATTTAATTGCATCTGCAATTAAGTTCGCATCCTGCCCAAATAAAACTAAAGTGGTAATTTTTTTACAAACAATCGTTGCAAATTCACCAAAATCCGCACCTTTCCCAATACCACCAGCAATTAAAACCAATGCTTCAGAAAAACCTTCTATGGCAGCGATGCTAGCACCAACATTGGTCCCTTTAGAATCATTGTAAAAATTGATTCCATTTAGTTCTCTTACCCATTCACAGCGATGTGGTAGCCCCGTATAGGTTTGTAAAGCTGTACCAATCACATCCGAACTAATCTGCCAAGGCTCTAATAAAGCTAACGCCGCCAGAGCATTGGACACATTATGCCGACCTCTTACTTTCAACTCACTCACTGCCAAAATTTTGTTTGGTCGACCAGAACTAAACTGAGTCAAATACTCTTGATTAGCACTATCGCTCATATCATTGGCCGTTAAACCAAATTGTCTTTCCTCTTGAACACCAAGACTAAAACCTATCTTTTTTTCAGATTGAGTCAGTTTAGCTTTTAAGCTTCTGGCAAAGCTCTCATCCAAATTAAACACCTTCAATTTGGCATGTTGATATATTTTTTCTTTAACTTTCTGATAATCCTCAATGTCCTCATAACGGTCCATATGATCTTCTGAAACATTTAAAACCACAGCACTTTCACACACTAAACTATTCAAAGTCTCCAATTGAAAACTTGAAAGTTCTAATACATACAACTCAGCATCCGTATTCAAGATGCTCAATACAGGCAGACCTAAATTCCCACCAGCAATCGTTTTAATACCCGCAAATTGAGCTATGTGGGCCACCATAGTGGTAACCGTACTTTTTCCATTTGACCCGGTAATGGCAATCACTTTTACTTTTTTATCACCATTTTGTCTAAGTCGATTTAACTCTTGAGCAAATAATTCCACATCGCCAATGAGTAATTTTCCCTGTCGTTGAAAATCTTTAAAGACCTGCTGACGTATAGATATTCCAGGGCTCACAACCAACTGCTGATAATTCGCTAATAGCTCTCGGTTTATTTCCTGCTTAATTAAATCTAACCTTGGAAAATCTCTTTTCAAATTGTCCACATTGGGCGGATTTTCTCGGGTATCACAAACATCAAATGGACAATTTTTATCTGCTAAAAATTCCACACATGAGTATCCACTCAGACCCAATCCAATAACCAAAGTCTTTAATTTATAATCAAACGCGTGCTCTTCTCCTAAACTTTTAATATTCAATTTTTATCTGATTTTTAATGACGCTAAACCCACAAGTACTAATACCACCGTAATAATCCAGAAACGCACTATAACTCTCGGCTCTGGCCAACCTTTTAATTCAAAATGATGATGAATAGGTGCCATTTTAAAAATCCGCCTGCCCGTCAATTTGTACGAGGCCACTTGTAAAATTACAGAAATCGTTTCCATTACAAAAACGCCGCCCATAATAAATAAAATAATTTCTTGTCGAACCAATACTGCAATTATTCCAATCCCTGCTCCTAGTGCTAAGGCACCAACGTCTCCCATAAAAACTTGTGCAGGATAAGTGTTAAACCATAAAAATCCCAACCCCGAACCAACAAAAGCGGCACAAATAACGACTAACTCGCCAACCCCACTAACATAGGGAATTTGCAAATACTGTGAAAAATTTGCATGACCTGTCAAATAAGCAAAAATACCTAATGCTCCAGCCACCATGACGGTCGGCAATATGGCTAGTCCATCTAAGCCATCAGTCAAGTTCACCGCATTGCTGCTACCCACAATAACTAAATAGGTGAGCAAAATATAAAAAGGCCCAAGTTCTATCAATAGATTTTTCACAAAAGGTATTAGCAATTGTGTTTCTACAGGATTACTCGAACTTGCATATAAATAAACAGCAACACCAAAGCCAATTAAACTCTGCCAAAAATATTTATAACGGGCAATTAATCCTCTGCTATCTTTGTGTATGATCTTTTTATAATCATCCACCCAGCCAATTACACCAAATCCCAGAGTTACAATAAGCACTACCCACACATACTTATTTCCTAAGTCAGCCCATAACAATGTGCTCACAGCTATTGCGACTAATATCAGCGCGCCCCCCATAGTAGGCGTGCCCGCTTTACTGAAGTGACTTTCAGGGCCATCATCTCTGACCGTTTGACCGATCTGACGACTGGCTAATTTCCGGATCATATAAGGACCGACCAACAACGCAATGCTCAATGCGGTTAAAACGCCTAAAATCGCTCTTAAGGTCAAATAGGAAAAAACATTAAACGCACTATAGTATTGGGCAAGAAAGTCAGCTAACGCGACCAACATTATAAAATCCTCTCATTGCCAAATATCCAGACACATCCCCAAGCTCTGGAATTATTCAAAACGTCGTTTATAGCTCTCATTATTTTTACTTTGTCCAATGTTTATTTGTCTTGTCATTAATACACGCCACTTCGAGCCTCTATAAACTTATTTACCAATTTCTGCCAAAATTTCTCTTATTATTTGTTGATCACTATAAAAATGTTTTATTCCTTTCACTTCCTGGTAATTCTCATGCCCTTTCCCTGCCACTAGCACAATATCATTGTCATTTGCCGATTCAATTGCCAAGCGAATCGCATTCGTTCTATCAACTTCAATTTGATACTCCACCATATGATCCATACCAGTTTCGATATCAGCAATGATTTCTCTCGGTTCTTCACCTCTCGGATTATCAGTGGTCAAAATTATATGATCGGCATATCGGCAGGCAATTTCTCCCATCAATTTCCGCTTTCCTTTATCTCGATCACCACCGCAACCAAACACACACCAAATTTTAACTCCAATAGCCACATCCGTATGTTCTTGTAATGCTTTTAAGGCCTGCTCCAGCGCATCGGGCGTATGTGCATAGTCAACAATAAACTGAGCTGATTTAGCCCCCGTATCAGACTTAATTAATTCCATTCTGCCTGGAACACTTTGCAAATCTTGCAAATATTTAACGATGTCCCAAAAACGTTGACCTAATGCGTGTAACACTCCTGCTGTTGCCAGAACATTGCTTATATTAAAAGTACCCAATAATGCTATTTTCACTTGTGCTTGTTGTTCGGCAATACAGAAATTGAATAAAGTACCATCATTTTTAGCATGTACATTACTGGCAAAAATATCAGCGGATTTTTCATTTCTGATATCAGAATCAGCGATAGAATACGTAAGTACTTTCTTTCGAGCCGATTTTAATGCCGATATAATTTTCCGTCCTTCATCATCATCCCGATTAACAATCGCAACATCCAGTTCATAATCCAAAAATAGTTTTCGCTTAGCTCTCGCATAACTTTCCATATCACCATGATAATCAAGGTGGTCGCGACTTAAATTAGTAAAAACGCCTAAATTAAAGTCAACACCTGCAACTCGATACTGATCAAGAGCATGTGACGACACTTCCATTACCACCTGTTTTGCCCCTTTACTATGAAAATCCGCCATCATAGCTTGAAGCGATACCGCATCAGCAGTCGTGTGACTCGATGTTTTAATATCAGCAAAAGTCAGATCAAAAAGACCATTACCAATAGTGCCTAAAACACCGCAGGGTTGTTTTACACTTAAACATTGGGCAACAAAAAAACTAATTGATGTTTTACCATTGGTCCCAGTAATCCCAATTACCTGCATTTGTTTAGTCGGCTCATCATAAAAACGAGCAGCTATTTGTCCCGCTTTTTGATGTAACTTATCCACGGCAAGTAAAGGAATGGTATATTTTCCTTTACCTGTCTGTTCAACAACAAATTGGCCCGGCATATTCTGTAGCTCATCAGTGGGTTCCCAGGCAATAGCAATAGCTCCCTTTTTCCCAGCTTCACCACCATATGCAATACCATGACTTCCCTGACTTCCAGCACAAGCTAAAAATAAATCCCCCCTTTGCACTGTCCGGCTATTTTGACTTATACCGCGCACTTCAAAAGACTGTATACTGGCATCTGGCTCAATGAGTGATTGCAATAAATCAGTTAAATTTTTCGTATTCATTCTTTAAAGAGCAGCCTGTTCCAATCCATCACGTTCTTGAAGAATTGCTTCAATTTGCGTATTTAGCGAATGTTTTTTGGTCTTATCATGAATATTATCCGGAGTAATATTCATTAGTCGCAACGCACCAGCCATTACTTTCGAAAACACGGGTCCAGCCACCAAACCACCGTAATATGCTTCGTTTTGAGGATTATCAACCATAATCGCCATTGCTAAACGAGGCTTAGATGCAGGTGCTATACCGGCAAATACCGACAAATAGTTCTTTTCCGTATAGCCACCTGCTTGAGACACTTTTTTTACCGTGCCTGTTTTTCCTGCTACTTTGTACCCCGGTATTGCTGCCTGTAGTGCGGTTCCTCCCGTTTCTACTACTCGCTCCATCATTTTTCGGACCCGTTTAATATACTTGGGATTAATATTTACCTGACCAATTTCTTGAACAGCTTGTTCCTGTATTAAGAAGCTAACTGGAATAATCTTTCCATCCCGTGCAATCGTGCTATATACCTGCGCTAACTGTAAAGCTGTTGAAGTCACGCCATAACCAAACGAAATTGTTGCTTGTTCAATTTTACTTATCCGTCTCGGTTTTACTAATCGCCCAAACATTTCGCCTGGAAAAGTACTTCCTGTATCTTGCCCAAAACCAAATTCGGCAAAGGTATCCCACAAAGTATCTTTAGGTAACTTTAAAGCAATTTTCGAAGTTCCAACATTGCTCGACTTTTGCAATACGGTGGAAACATCAATGGTTCCATAGCCATGCGTATCTTTTATGGTTTTTCGCCCAACCATCATCCAGCCCGTACCCGTTTCTATCATCGTGTCCGGGGAAAAACGTTTAGTCTGTAAAGCAGCCATAATCGTCAAAGGTTTTACCGTCGAACCCGGCTCAAACTGGTCGGTAACCGCCCGATTTTTATAGCGTTTTGGTTCTCTATCATTCAAGCGGTTAGGATTAAAGCCAGGTTGATTTACCATTGCTAATATTTCCCCGCTTTTAATATCCATCAATACGGCCGAACCACCGATAGCATTATGCTTTTTGATTGCTTTTTTCAATTCATAATAAGCTAAATATTGAATCCGTCGATCCATACTTAAACGTAAATTTTTCCCTGGACTAGGTAGACGTAAATTTTCATCGATCGCAATTATTTGTCCTAACCGATCTCTTAATACACGTCGCTCACCCGGTATACCACTTAACCATTCATCATATAAAAGCTCTAATCCCTCTATGCCTTTTTCGTCAATATTAGTAAATCCAACCACATGTCCAAAGACTTCAGCTGAAGGATAATAACGCCGATATTCCTTTTGCAAATAAATACCTTTGATATCAAGTTTTTTTATCTGCCCACCCGTTTCTGGCTTTACCCGACGTTTTAAGTACACAAATTCTTTATTTTTTTTACGACTAACCTTATCCCTAATTGAGTTTTCTTTTTGCCCAAGTAATTTAGCCAATTGGCCAATTTTTTGGTCATTCTGCAACTCCACTTCCTGTGGATTAGCCCAAATGGTGACAACTGGCGTACTAATGGCTAGTGGTGCACCATTACGATCTAAAATCATCCCTCTGTGTGCCGAAATATCTAAATTACGAATAACCCGCGCATTACTTTGATTTTTTAAAAAATCATGCCGAACCACTTTTAAATCAACTACCCGCCATATCAGCCCCAATGCTGCTATGATAAGAGTTAGGGCGATAAATCCCACTCTATATTTATTTAATAAAAGCGGCTGCTTGCTCATCATTGACTCAATTTAAATCCACATTTTCCAATAGCCATTCAAGAACAAGTCTTGAACCTAAGCGTTTACTTCACTTTTATAAAAATAATTGCATCCGTTTCAGGGATCATCATTTTCAATTTTTTTCTGGCCACCTTTTCAATCCTTGATGATGTCGACCAAGTATTCTCTTCTAACTGCAACTTACCCCATTCAACATCCATGCTTTCTTGTGCATTGTGTAAAGCCTGTAGTTGCACAAACAATTTACGCTGGTAATGAGTCACGTAAACCACACTGACTGCGGAAAAAAATACTGCAGTCAATAAAAGCAGCAAGACAATCCAACGCAAGCCCGACATAAGAAAATACCCTTATAGTTTCTCTGCAATGCGTAATACTGCACTGCGAGCTCTAGGATTATCCTGAACCTCTGCTCTACCTGCTTTGATGGCCTTGCCTATAAGTTTCATATACCGCTCAACCTGATTGTCCATAATTGGCAAATCCAGTGGAAATTGTTCTCCTTGTGTTTTTTGCTTAAAAAAACGCTTTACCATTCGATCTTCTAGTGAATGAAAGCTAATAATCGCCATTCGACCACCTGGGGCAAGTATTTCAAAGGCACGAGCCAAGCCTTGTTTTAAATCACCTAACTCATTATTAATAAAAATCCGAATCGCTTGAAAACTGCGTGTCGCCGGATGTTTACCTTTTTCCCACCGGGGATGGGCTAACTTTATTGTTTCTGCTAATTGCTTGGTATCCGTAAAGGGGCGTTCACCTCTTTCCACCACGATAGCCTTAGCTAATCGCTTGGCATAGCGTTCCTCACCAAATGTCTTCAACACATCAGCAATCTCAGCTTCAGCTGCTGAATTTATCCATTGAGCTGCACTTTGCCCATGGCCCGGATCCATTCGCATATCCAGAGCACCAGACTTTAAAAAACTAAAACCTCGCGCCGCATCATCTAATTGTGGTGATGAAACGCCTAAATCTAATAAAATCCCATCAATTTTTCCGTTCAACTCTAGATCTGTGATAACCGTTTGCATTTCGGAAAACGAACCCGCATTTATGCTTAAGCGATTTTCCTTCGCATATTTTTCTTTAGCATGAACAATGGCCTGAGGATCTTTATCAAAAACAATTAACCGTCCTTCAGGAGCCAAACGTTCCAAAATACAATGACTATGCCCACCACGACCAAAGGTTCCATCAATATAATTACCACGAGGATTAATGTTTAAACCATCTAATACCTCTTGTAACAATACAGGCTTGTGACTAAAGTGTTCTTCTGTCATTTTGCTCTAACTTTTTAGATTCATTTATAATGAAAGAGCTTCTAAAGCGTCTGTTAGTTCCAGACCATCCTCATCACTTTCCCATTCTGCCTGCCAACTTTGTTCATCCCAAAGTTCAAATTTATTTCCAACCCCTAATAAAACGACTTGTTTATCTAAACCAGTTTTTTCTCTTAAATATGGAGGAATATTAATTCGGCCATTTTTGTCCATCTGACAATCATGAGCATGTCCCAAGTACAAACGTTTTATTTTTGCTTCTTGTTTTTTAAAGCTGGAAAGTGCTTGTAACTTAGTTTCAACTTCATTCCATTCATGTTTTGGATAAATAATTAAACGGTGTTCATGATCAACCGTGATTACCAGTTCCCCAGCACAATCGCTCATTAATTCCTCACGATATTTGCTAGGAATTGCCATTCTCCCTTTATCATCGAGATTTAATTTAGCAACACCATTAAGCACAATATTTTCAAACCATTATTTATGGCAAATCAAAACTTAGTCATTAATTTGAAGCAAATTTTCTATTACTACTTCATTAGACTACCAAGAAAAAGGGAAAGTTAACCACGACTCCGTCACATTGATCCACTTTACTCCATTTTCTCCCATTTTCCCCCACTAAAGGCATACTATACAAAAGTGTTTCCTGGCAGGTCAAGAAAAATAATTTGAAAAATAGACAAAAACATTTATATGACAATAACTTAGAGCACATATCAGAGAAAGATTTGAGGACCTTTATGTAAAAAAATCATCAATTTACGGACGATATCTAGAAATAACTAAAGCTATTTTTTGATGAAAAAAATTTTTTTTTAAAAACAGTGCAAATTTAATGAGGGATTCTTTATTAAAAAAAAGGAGAAAATAAACTTAAAGGCTTGAATTTTAAAGTTTAAGGACAGGCAATAAAAAAAGAGGTGAGTCAGTCGATAAGCCGGGTTTTGTCGTGGACAGTCATTCATCTAGGATGCATGTCGCCATACATCTCAAGCAACCTACCCAGGAACAATGCGGGTCACATCAAATGTTCCTCTATTTGGTCTTGCTCCGAGTGGGGTTTACCCTGCCATTGATGTTACCACCAACGCGGTGCGCTCTTACCGCACCATTTCACCCTTACCCCGCTACCCAAACTTATTTATCCTGTATACAGTGCAAAGCATAAATAAGATTGGATAGCGGGGCGGTATCTTTTCTGTGGCACTGGCCGTGAGCTTACGCTCCCCAGGAATTACCTGGCACTTTACCCTATGGAGCCCGGACTTTCCTCCCCTTTATTGCTAAAGCGGCGACTGTCTGACTGACTCGGAAGGGATTATGGGGATTTATATTGGAAAAAGCAAGAGGAAAATGGAAAATGGAAAATGGAAAATGGAAAATGGAAAATGGAAAATGGAAAATGGAAAATGGAAAATGGAAAATGGAAAATTCTCAAAAAGGATGTGGCGTTTTGGGGACAAAGTCAAGGAGGTTTTGAATGCCACTGATATAAAGCACCTTAATATTTACACCCTCTATTTACGGCTAAATAAACTTTATATTTACACCCTCCAGTTGTTTCTTGATTCCATCCCCGATATCCCCCGAATACTGTATTCTAGTTTCAAAAAAATAACTCTGCCAATTTCTCTCCGGGGTCCTCAGCTCGCATAAATGCCTCTCCCACTAAAAAGCTATTTACCTGATGATTTCGCATAAATTCCACATCATCAGGAGCATGAATGCCACTTTCAGTGACTACAATCCGATCTTCTGGAATATGTGCCAATAAATCCGTGGTGGTTTTTAGATCGGTTTCAAAGGTACGTAAATTGCGATTATTAATCCCAATCAGGCGAGTATTTAAAAATAAAGCCCTTTCAAGTTCCTGCAAATCATGGACTTCGACAAGAACATCCAAACCAAGCTGATTGGCTAAAGACGCTAATTCATTGAGTTGGGCATCTCCCAGTGCAGCAACAATCAATAAGATGCAATCAGCTCCCATGGCTCTGGCTTCATAGACCTGATAGGCATCAATAATGAAATCTTTGCGAATTACCGGTAAGCTAACTGCTGCGCGAGCTTGCTGTAAGTATTCATCAGCCCCCTGAAAAAAGTCAATATCAGTTAATACCGACAAACAGGCTGCTCCAGCTTTTTCATAGGAAACTGCTATATCGGCTGGTATAAAATTTTCTCGAATAATACCTTTGCTAGGAGAGGCTTTCTTTATCTCGGCAATAATAGCGGGTTGGCCTTTTGCCAAGCGTTTTTCAATCGAGGCCACGAAACCACGCGGTGGATCAGCCAGATCCAATTTATCCGCTAATAATCGCAAAGATAACTGTTGGCTACGAGCAACAATTTCTTCACGCTTGCGATTTAAAATTTTGACCAGAATATCGGGAGTTTTTTGTGACATACTTTTAGAAACTCTTAGTTAATGCGACTAAAGCATGTAATTTTTCTTTAGCAGCTCCACTGTTAATCACGGCTTTAGCTTTCTCAATACCAGCTTCCAAACTATCAACCAAATTAGCACAATAAATGGCAGCACCAGCATTTAAAATAACTATATCACGCGCGGCACCGGGTTGGTTATCCAAAACACTATTGACTACTGCTAAAGATTGTTCAGCACTCTTAACTATTAGGGTATCCAAATTTGCACGTTGTAAACCAAATTTTTCTGGCGTAATCGTATATGAGCTAAGTAAGCCATTTCTTAATTCACAGACCTTAGTTGGTGCAGCAATACTGATTTCGTCCATACCATCTTCAGAGTGGACTACCATGACGTGATTACTATTGAGGTTTTTAAGAACTTCAGCCAATGGTTCTAAAAGCTGTTCCGAGAATACTCCTAATAATTGATTTGGTGCTCCTGCCGGATTAGTTAAAGGTCCCAAAACATTAAAAATGGTTCGAATAGCCATTTCTTTGCGTGGTCCTATAGCATGTTTCATGGCATTATGATGCAGAGGAGCAAACATAAAGCCTACTCCCACCTGTTCTATACACTCCGCTACTTGAGTATTAGATAGATTGAGGTTTACTCCAGCAATTTCTAATAAATCCGCACTGCCCGAGGTACTACTTACCGAACGGTTACCATGCTTGGCAACCGTTCCTCCAGCAGCTGCAACTACAAAACAACACGTGGTAGAAATATTGAAAGTCTGCAATCCATCACCACCGGTTCCTACGATATCAATAATATGTTCACCACTTACTGCTACCGCAGTAGCGAGTTCTCGCATTACCTTAGCAGCGGCAGTAATTTCATCAACTGTTTCACCCTTCATCCGTAATGCAACTAAAAAACCACCTATTTGCGCTGCCGAGGCATTACCGGTCATGATTTGATTCATCACCGCCTGCATATCGGTTTCACTAAGATTTTGACCTTCAATCACCTGTGCTAAAGCTGTTTTAATGTCCATCATGACCCCAATCGTATTTAAAAAATAATTACTCTGAAAATTGTTATTTTTGATTTAAAAAGTTACTTAACATCGCATGGCCCGAATCGCTAAGAATTGATTCAGGGTGAAATTGGACGCCTTCTACAGCTAAGTCTTTATGTCTGACCCCCATTATTTCATCCATTTCACCGGCATCATTTTCGGTCCAAGCTGTCACTTCCAAACATTCCGGTAGACTTGCTTGTTCAATTACCAATGAATGGTAGCGAGTTTGCTGCAATGGTGTTTTTAGTTGGTGAAAAACGCCCAAGTTTTTATGGTGTACCAAGGACGTTTTGCCATGCATTATCTGTTTAGCATGTACAATCTTTCCACCAAAGGCCTGGCCAATACTCTGATGCCCCAAGCAAACACCTAAAATAGGAATTTTCCCGGCAAAATGCTGAATCGCCTCGATAGACACCCCCGCTTCATTAGGTGTACATGGCCCAGGAGATATTACTAAATGCCGAGGGTTAAGTGCTTGTATATCAGCCACAGACACTTCGTCATTGCGTTTAACGACAACTTCTGCATTTAACTCACCAAGATATTGTACTAAGTTATAAGTAAACGAATCATAATTATCAATCATTAATAACATAATTTTATCCCTTAGTATCCAAACCACGCTCTGCCATGGCTACAGCTCGAAAAACACCACGTCCCTTATTCATGGTTTCATCCCATTCATTGCGAGGGACTGAATCAGCCACAATACCAGCTCCTGCTTGTATGTGTAATTGCCCATCTTTAATCACGGCGGTGCGGATGGCAATTGCCGTATCCAAATTACCAGACCAAGAAAAATATCCGATTGCTCCTGAATATATACCCCGTTTAACCGGTTCTAATTCATTAATTATTTCCATCGCCCTAATTTTTGGGGCTCCACTTACGGTCCCAGCTGGAAAAGTTGCCCTTAATGCATCCATAGCACTCATATTATTGTTGAGCTTACCTTCTACGTTAGAAACGATATGCATCACATGTGAATAACGTTCAATAACCATTTTTTCGGTTAACTTTACGGTACCAGTTTCTGCAACACGCCCAATATCATTTCTTCCTAAATCAATCAACATTAAATGTTCAGCTAATTCTTTGGGATCGGCCAGCAGTTCTTTTTCCAAGGCTTGATCGTGTTCTTCGTTTGTCCCTCTCGGGCGTGTTCCAGCAATTGGACGCACGGTAATCATCTCATCTTCCACCCGAGTTAAAATTTCCGGTGAAGCTCCCACAATATGAAAATCACCTAAGTTTAGGAAATACATATAAGGTGATGGATTTAAGCTGCGCAAGGCGCGATATAAATCAATTGGCGGCGCATCAAAAGGAATCGATAAACGTTGCGAGATCACCACTTGCATGGCATCCCCATCGGTAATATATTGCTTAATCCTTTCTACGGCTTGTTCATATTTTTGCTGCGTAAAACCTGAAACAAAATCTTGTTCAGAGACTTTTTGCGACTTATTTTTTTGACTATAGGCAACTCGTTGTTCGATCAATTGTAAGGCCAATTGATCCAATCGAGCATGGGTATTTTCCCAGGCTCTTTGAGCTGACTCAAAACGTTCTATATCAGCATGAACAACAATATATAATTTACCACTAAGATTATCAAATACCACGACCTCTTCGGAGACCATAAGTAATATATCTGGAGTCCCCAAAGGATCCGGTTTATTATCATTGGCTAAACGTGGTTCAATATAGGCAATGGTTTCATAACCAAAATATCCGACCAAACCACCAGTAAAACGCGGCAAATGTTGATTTTCAGTCCAAGTATTAGGAATATTATAGGTTGCTTGAAATTCTTCAATCCAAGCTAAAGGATCAGCAACCTGATGTTGTTCTAGGACCTGTCCATCTTGTTCCACCGACACCTGCTGACCACGAATTTTTATTTGTTTTTTACAGGGTAGGCCAATTATGGAATAACGCCCCCATTTTTCTCCACCTTGGACCGACTCTAGTAAAAAACTATAGGGCTGATTGGCCAGTTTTAGGTAGGCACTTAAAGGGGTATCAAGATCGGCAAGAATTTCTTTGATCACAGGGATTTGCTTATATCCCTGTTCAAATAAAGCGAAAAAATGGGTTTTGTCGATATCCTCGACGGTTTTATTAACTACGTCGTTATTTACTTCTTTCTTATCGTTAGTAGAAGTCATTTATGTTTCCTAAAAAAATATTGAGCGAACGTGCACGAACCATTGAGATCCTGCTGAAAAGAGCTAAATCAGTTGCTTAATTACACCATCGCTCTTTCAATAATATTTTTTTAGGTAACATGTTTTCCACTTTTATTATTTTGAATTAGGTTTTAATGCTTTTGAGGCTGATAGCCTATAATAAATCACCTTAAAAAATCAAGCACAACTTGCAGCTAATGGTGCTAGAATTGATTCTAATTCTTGCATCGAGTCAATCACGGCATCAGGGTCGTAGTTCCGAATATCTTCACCATGGTTATAACCATAACTCATACAAACGATTTGAAAACCAGCCGCACGAGCTGCTTTAACATCACTCACAGAGTCACCAATCATTAATGATTCTGAGGCAGTAACACCTAATTTTTCAGCTGAATGTAATAGTGGTAAGGGATCGGGCTTTTTCTTTTCCAAAGTATCACCACTGACCACATTCTGAAAAACATCCAAAATTCCTAAGTCTCTCAATAACGGAAGTGTAAATGCTTCTGCTTTATTGGTCACACAACCCAGGATATATCCACTATCTTGCATATACTGCAAACCTTCTTTAACACCCGGATAAAGTCGGCTTCTTTTGGAAACATTATCTTTATATAGATCCATAAAAATAGGAAAAGCCCGCTCGAATAAAGCGTCATCGGGTTCTCCATCAAGCTGGCCAATGAGCGCCCTGCGAACTAATCGCTCAACTCCATTCCCAACCCAGTTTCTGACCTTATCTTCACCATGCGTGGACATATCTAATGCCCGTAACATTTCATCCACACACCAGGCCAGATCGGGCACGCTATCAACCAACGTGCCATCAACATCAATCAAAATCATTTTCGGATTTGATTGTAATTTTGATCCTGCCATAAGATTACTTACCTGCCTTAGCTAATTCAGCACGCATTGCGTCGATTGTGGTTTTATAGTCTTCGGTATTAAAGATTGCCGATCCTGCCACAAACATATCCGCACCAGCATCAGCAATTTCACGAATATTATCGACTTTCACCCCACCATCAATTTCCAAGCGAATATCATACCCACTTTCATCAATCATTTGACGTGCAGTACGTAATTTATTTAAAGTTTCTGGAATAAACTTTTGACCACCGAAGCCAGGATTGACAGACATTAATAAAATCACATCAACCTTATCCATAACATGTTTCAAGTAATCCAAAGGCGTCGCAGGATTAAACACTAAACCCGATTTACAACCATGCTCTTTGACCAATGCCAAGCTACGATCAATATGCTCTGAAGCTTCGGGATGAAAAGTGATATAAGTTGCTCCTGCCTTGGCAAAGTCAGGAATAATCCGATCGACTGGTTTAACCATCATATGGACATCAATATCAGCAGTGACGCCATGACTTCTTAGAGCATCACAGACCAATGGACCAATTGTTAGATTCGGGACATAGTGATTATCCATTACATCAAAATGAACCACGTCTGCTCCGGCAGCCAACACATTGTCAACTTCTTCTCCCAAACGCGCGAAATCTGCAGATAAAATGGATGGAGCGATTAAAGCCTTAGACATAAATATTCCTCATAATTTTTTGTAACTTATAATATCAGCAGCATATCTTAACTTTACTTAATTTTAACATGCTGTGACGGTTATCCTTTTATAAATATGAAATACATGGTGTTTTTTACGTTATTCCATATCGAATTTAAAACTTATTATTGCTTAATTAACAATGCCCATCCTTTAACTAAATTATAGGAAGCAGCATTTCTATACTGTTCAAACTCGATGTTTTTTACAGCAGTTTTTCTCTCTTTCAGTCTCTTAGTTTAAACTAAAAGCTGTGGTACAATCATTTCCAAAGCGCTCAATTCTAACGGAAAACCACTTTGTTTTCAGTAAAATTTGTCATTCTTATCAGAAACTTCTTTATTCTACCACTGTTTTTTGGTACTTATGCGTGGTCTGCTGAAAGCGATTTCAATAAAGAAAAATATTGGAAAAAACAACTTTCAGATAAAATCACCATCGGCGAAGTTATTGAGTTAAAAGATGGAAATAATAGTTTTTTTTCCATCTATACCAAACAAAATATGGCCAAAGCCAAAGGCTCTATTATTTTACTACATGATAAAGCTGGACATCCCGATTGGAACCACATCATTAATCCAATGCGTACCCAATTACCGGATAGGGGCTGGAACACTTTATCCATCCAACTCCCGATTCGGCTTAAACCGCTAAAAACAGCAGAAGAACTCGAACAGTTTTACCAACAAGCCTTTCCACGAATCGAAAGTGCTATTAATTATTTAAAGAGCCAAAAAGAAAAAAATATAACCTTGGTTGCTCATGGCATGGGAGCAAGTATAGCTTTGTTGTTTAGCCGGGATCATAATCTGGCCAAATCTCAAGCCAAACCCGTTACCAATTTAAAGGCATTAGTGATTATTAATGCACCTCATATTCGCACTCCCAAACATCCAGAAAATAGTGCGGCCTTATTAGAAAAAATAAAACTACCCATTTTGGATATTTATGGCATGGATGGTTTGGATATAGTGGTGCAATCGGCTAAAGAAAGACAAGGAGCCGCAAAACGCAGTGGAAAAAAACAATATGTACAACAGGTCATTTATGGGGCCGATCACCTGTTTAGCGCGCAAATTGATTTATTAATTAAACGAGTTCATAGCTGGCTTAGTGCCACAACGATAAAAGGAAAATAAATGAGTATAGCAATTACCCTTCATATCTTAGCAACGGTTATTTGGGTGGGCGGTATGTTTTTTGCCCACATGATATTACGCCCTTCTGCGGTAGAAAAACTTGAGCCACCTCAACGTCTTCCATTATGGGTAGCCGTTTTTAAGCGTTTTTTCTTCTGGGTATGGATAGCGGTAATTATTTTGCCCGTTACTGGTTATTGGATGATTTATGGTGTTTTTGGCGGTATGGAAAATACGGGGCTGTATGTAAAAATTATGCACCTCGTTGGCTGGGTCATGGTATTTATTTATTCGTACATTTATTTTCAACCCTATCAAGCATTAAAAGTAGCAGTTGCTGAGCAGAATTATCCTGAAGGCGGTAAGCAAATTAATACCATTCGATTATTGGTAACGACCAATTTAATTTTGGGACTAGGCACTAGTATTATTGCTAGTGGTGGGAAATATTTGGGTGTCTAAGAGCGTCAAAGGCGTCAAAGGCGTCAAAGGCGTCAAAGGCGTCAAAGGCGTCAAAGGCGTCAAAGGCGTCAAAGGCGTCAAAGGCGTCAAAGGCGTCAAAGGCGTCAAAGGCGTCAAAGGCGTCAAA
>Ga0209692_10000670_pt1 | contig 67681 bp, 60 predicted proteins | sample tdDd472_FD_187129 | JGI IMG/M metagenome (GOLD analysis project Ga0209692, IMG submission 187129) | Marine sediment microbial communities from the Atlantic coast under amendment with organic carbon and nitrate - tdDd47.2 (SPAdes)... | ecosystem: Environmental > Aquatic > Marine > Coastal >... | reverse complement strand
CGGCGGGACCCCGCGGCGCGACAACTTCGGCGTACGCTTCGAGACACGCGGGTTCATCGACGTCGAGCTCGGCGCGCTCACCCTGGCCCTGTACGGCGGCCCGGTGCTGCAGGCCGCCAACCGCCTCGTCGCCGGTGACGAGACCTACCTGACGACCGGCGACGTGAGCCTCGGCGTGGTGACCGGCGCCCAGCTGCGCGTGCCGCTGCACGGGAGGGACCGATGACCGCGCCGGCTCGTGCTCTGCCCACCCTCGTCGCCGCGGCGGTGGCCGCCGCGGTGTTCGCCGGCGGCTGCTCGGCGACCGTGCCGATCGGCGCGGACCCGAGCGTCCGGTACAGCGAGACCTGTTTCGGGCCGAGCGGCGGCCAGCTGTCGATCGCCGACGCGCGGATCGACGTGCCCCGGGACGCGATCCTCTCGGGCGAGGTGTGCGTCGAGCTCGAACACGTCGGCGTCGAGACCCTGCCGAGCGGGTACGCACTGCTCGGCCAGCCGGTCGCCGTGACGGCGACGACGTCGGGGGTCGAGCTGCGCCGCCCGCTCACGATCACGCTGAAGTTCGCCGACAGCGGCGTCGACGCGTGGGTCGGGCGCATGGACGACGACGGCAGCTGGTTTCGCGTCGACGATGCGGCCGTCGAGCGCGTGATCGTCAGTTCGACGACGGCGAACGTGCAGACGTTCTACGACGGCGTGTTCGCGGTGCTCGACATCCCGGACGCCGAATGCGGCAGCAACGCGGATTGCACCGAGTTCGAAGAGCGGTGCAACACGTCGTTCGTGTGCGTGCCGGTGTTCTGCGACGACGACGCGGACTGCATCGGCGGCGAGGTGTGCTTCGACGAAGCCTGCGTCGAGCCGTGCGACACGAACGCCGACTGCGAAGACTTCGACGGGCTCTGCCTCGAGACCGACATCTGCAGCCTCGGCGAGTGCCAGTCCGACGAGGACTGCAACGACGAGCAGTTCTGCTACTTCGAGGACGACGACGACGACGACGAACCCGGCGTCTGCGTGTCCGACGACGCCTGAAGGCGCAGACACCACAGAACGTCGGACGTGCACCCGGGGCCGCGATGCATCACGGCGAGCCGCCGCCCGTCAGCGGGCGCCGCCGCCGGAGTTCTGAGCACCGCCGCCGCCACCGCGACCGCCACGGCGCCGACGCCGACGGCGCTTCTGGCCGCCTTCACCGCCGCCACCGCCGCCACCGCCGCCACCGCCGCCGTTGTTCGACGACGCGGACCGCTGCGCATCCGGACGACCACCGCCGCCACCGCCGTTGCGACCACCGCCGCCGCGGCGACCGCCGTGGCCAGAGCCACCGCCACCGTTGCGACCGCCGCCGCCGGCGCGCTGCCCGCGACCGCCGTGGTTCACCAGCGACCGCTCGCGCTCGTCGCGCTCGCCGCCGGCGCGGGGCACCGCCCGCTCGAAGTGCCACTCGTGGTCGGTGACGCGCTCGATGGCGTCGCCGGTCAGCTTCTCGATGTCGCGCAGGAAGGCCGTCTCACTGTCGTCGCAGAACGCGATGGCGATGCCCTCACGACCCGCGCGACCCGTACGACCGATGCGGTGCACGTAACTCTCGGCGATGTTCGGCAGGTCGTAGTTGAACACGTGGCTGACGCCGTCGACGTCGATGCCGCGGGCGGCGATGTCGGTCGCCACCAGCACGCGGATCGAGCCGTCGCGGAATCCGTCGAGCGCACGCGTCCGGGCGTTCTGGCTCTTGTTGCCGTGAATCGCCGCGGCCTCGATGTCGACCTTCGCGAGCTCCTTCACCACGCGGTTCGCGCCGTGCTTCGTGCGGGTGAACACGATCGCCGACTCGATGTCGTCGTCGCGCAGCAGCTCGGCGAGCAGGCGCCGCTTGTTCGCCTTCTCGACGAACATGATCTTCTGCACGATGCGCTCGACCGTCGTCGACTGCGGGTCGACCTCGACGCGCACCGGCGCGCTGAGGAACCCGCTGGCCAGCTTCACGATCTCGTCCGGCATCGTCGCCGAGAAGAGCAGGTTCTGGCGATCGGTCGGCAGCGCCTTGAGGACCCGACGCACGTCGTGGATGAACCCCATGTCGAGCATGCGGTCCGCCTCGTCGAGCACGAAGAACTCGACGTGGCCGAGGTCGATGAAGCCCTGGCCGTGCAGGTCGAGCAGGCGACCCGGCGTGGCGACGAGCACATCGATGCCCTCGCGCAGCTTCTTGATCTGCGGGTTCGGCTTCACGCCGCCGAAGATCACCATGTGCTTCAGGTCGAGGTGCTTCGCGTAGTCGTCGAAGCTGTCGCCGATCTGGGCGGCGAGCTCGCGCGTCGGGGTCAGCACCAGCGAACGGATGCGCCGCTTGCCCGGGCGCGGATCGCTGGCGATGTGCTGGATGATGGGCAGCAGAAAGGCCGCCGTCTTGCCGGTGCCGGTCTGGGCGCAGCCAAGGACGTCGCGGCCTTCGAGCAGCGGCGGGATGGCGCGGGCCTGGATGGGCGTGGGCGATTCGTAACCAAGGGCAGCGACAGCGCGCTGCAGGGGCTCGATGAGGTCGAGCGAAGCGAACGAGGTCAAAACGTGAGCGTCCGAGCAGAAGAGGTGCGGCTGCGGATGATCGCGCCGCTAGACGGGGACGTAGTCGTGATGGGCGCCGATGTCCAATGAGGATTGACTGCCCTCTCGGTCAGTCGTCGTACCGAACGGTGTACAGATCGGTCCGCCGATCGACCCAGGGGCGCACGGTGCCGGTGCGCTCGGTGCGCCGCAGCAGCGCGAGATCGAGGTCCTGCACGACCATCATCTCGACGTTGTCCGTGGCCTCGGCGGCGATGCCGTCCCTGGCAAACGGCACGTCACTCGGCGTGAGAATCGCCGACTGGGCGTAGTGAATGTCGGCGCCCTCGACCATCGGCAGGTTGCCGCACGCGCCGGCGGTCACGACGTACATGTGATTCTCGATGGCCCGCGCACGGGCGCAGGTGCGGACGCGGATGTGCCCCGAGCGGAGGTCCGTGTTGTACGGCACGAAGAGGATCTGGGCGCCCTGCTCGCGCAGGATCCGGATCGGCTCGGGGAACTCCACGTCGTAGCAGATCGCGATGCCGATGCGGCCGCGGTCGGTGTCGATCGCGGCGATCTCGTCGCCCGCCGACACGCCCCACCAGCGCTCTTCGGCCGGCGTGATGTGGGTCTTGTAACGCCGGTCGACGCGCCCATCCCGGTGAAAGAGGTACGCGATGTTGAAGAGCGTATCGTCTTCGACGACGAGGTGCGTGCCGCCGATGATGTTGATCGCGTACTTGATCGCGAGGCGCCCGAAGAGCTCGACGTACCGGTCGGTGAACTCGTGCAGCCGCCGCGCCGAGAGCGCCGGGCGCGCCGCGGGCACGAGGGCCAGCAGCTGGTTGGTGAGCAGCTCGGGGAACACCACGAAGTCCGCTCGGTACTCGCTCGCCGTGTCGACGAAGAACTCCACCTGCGTCGCGAACTCGTCGAAGCTCGAGATCGGGCGCATCTGGTACTGCACCGCCGCGACGCGCACCTGACGCGGGCGCCCACGACCCGCGCGGCGATAGTCGGTGTTGATCCACTCGAGCAGCACCGCGTGCCCGCCGGATTCGACGTCGCTGGGCAGGTACCGGGGCAGGACCCCCTCGACGGTGAAGCCGTTGGCCACCTGCGCCGTGATCACCGCGTCGCGGACCTCCTTCGCGATGACCCGGTTCACGTACTCGTCCGGGGTCAGGTTCGGTTCGTCCGCAACGAGCTGCGCGAACCCCGGCATCCGCCCGCCGACGAGGATCCGCCGCAGGTTGAGCCGCCGCACGAGGTCCTTTCGAGCCGAGTAGATGCGCCGCGCGAGGCGCTTGCCCCGGTGGTCCGGGTCGACGGCGATGTCGAGCCCGTAGAGCGTGTCGCCCTCGGGGTCGTGGTTCTCGAGGTGACCGGACCCGGACACCGCCCGGAAGGTGTGGCGACGTTCGAGGTCAGACGTGTCGATGATCAGCGAGGTCGACGTGGCCACGAGGTGTCCGTCGAGCTCGACGCCGATCTGCCCCTCGGCGAACACGTTCAGGTGCGACGCGATGTGCTCCGGCCGCCACGGCTCGATGTCGGGGAAGCACCGCTGATGCAGGTTCGCGATGGCGTCTGCGTCCTCGATGGTGAGCTGGCGAACGACGAGGCGGGGATCGGTGGCGTCGGCGGACACAGGGGCTCCGTGCAAAGGGTGTCGTCATCGCACCATGCGCCCGGTCTGCCGGTTTCGCCAGCCCCCCGGTGCAGGTTCACTCGGGGTTCACCCGCGACGCGACCACCGTGAGCGGCCATCGCACGGTGCGCGCCTCGGGCCCCCACGCGGCGCGGACCTCGGCATCGATCGCGTCCACCGGATCCGCGCCCTCGGCCGCGACGCATCGGCGGACCGCCGACCACGTACGCAGGTAGGCGAGGGCGTCACTCGCCGTCCACGACAGGGTCATGTCGAACGCCGGGACGTCGAGACGGGGCCACGGCCACGGCCACGTTGCGTACGCCGCGTCGACGTACGCCCGCTGGGGCGGCCAGAACGGACCGATCGGGCCGTCGTAGAACTCGTTGATGACCGCATCGACCGCTGGCGTGACCTCAAAGAGCCGGTAGCTGACCGCGACGACGTGACCGCCGGGCACGAGCACGCGCTCGACCTCGCGCGCGAACGCCGGCGGGTCGAACCAGTGCAGCGCCTGAGCGACGGTCACCAGCCCGACGGACGCATCGCCAAGCCCGCTGTCACGTTCCGGGCGGGCGGCGTACGTGACCTTCGGGTGGGGCGCTGCCTCGTCGATCTGCTGTGCGCTCACATCGGTGGCGACGACGTGCGCGAACCGCTCGGCGAGGGCGACGGCCGCCTGCCCGTTGCCCGTGCCGCAGTCCCACACCGTCGCGCTCGACGGGGCGAGGGTGGCGAGCCAGTCGAAGAGCGCCGCCGGGTAGGTCGGGCGAGCCGCTGCATAGGCTGAAGCGTGCCCCGAGAAGTGATCGGCGATCGGGGACGCGCCGGCGTCCGTCACGGATCGACCCGGGTGTACGTGGTCTCGCCGCCGTCCATGTTCGTCATCGTCATCGTGGTGTCGTCGAACGTGACCACGTACGCGTCGGGAGACAGGGGAACCCCATCGTCGCCGGTCAGCGTGATCGTGAGCGTGTGGACGCCAGCGCCGACCACGTACGTGTACTCGCCCCACGAGAACCCGACCTGGTCCTGGAAGGCGTGCTCGATGTTCACCGTGCCGTCCGCGGAGAACGCAAACGTGCTGGTGTAGTCCCCGTCCGTCATCTGCCACGAGCCGACGATCGCCGACGCGTCGGTCGACGGCATCGACGTCGGCTGCGAGGTGGGCTCGTCTGCCGCGGCCGACATCGGCGCAGAAAGCAGGGCGATGGACACGGCGATCAGGCCGAAAGCGCGCATGGGTCCTCCCGTTGTGCAGGTGGCATCAGCATGACCGATGCCCCCACGGCTGACCACCCCGAGGTGCGCGAAACCCTGTGCGAATCCGCGAGTCCGCGTCACAATGCGAAGCAACACGGGAGGCGCCATGCTGCTGATTCGCAACGGACTCTTCTTCGACGGCACCGGATCCCCGGGGGTCGTGCGCGACGTCGTCGTCGCCGACGGACACGTCCGTGAGGTCGCCGCACCCGGCGTGGACCCGACCGGGTTCGACCGCGTGATCGACGCAGACGGCGCGTGGGTCATGCCCGGATTCGTCGACACCCACACGCACTACGACGCCGAGGTGCTCGCGTCACCGGGCCTCGTGGAGTCCGTGCGCCACGGGGTCACGACCGTCGTCATGGGGTCGTGCTCGCTGTCGACGATGCTCGCCTCGAACGAGGACTGCGCCGACATCTTCTCGCGGGTCGAGGCCCTGCCGCGCGAGCACGTGATCGGCGCGCTCGAGGCGACGCGCACCTGGTCGACCCCCGGCGAGTGGCTCGACGCGCTCGAACAGCTGCCCCTGGGCCCGAACGTCGCGGCGTTTCTCGGGCACTCCGACCTGCGCGCCCACGTGATGGGGCTCGGGCGCAGCGTCGACCCGGACGTGCGGCCCACCGAAGCCGAGCTCGCGCAGATGGAGCAGCACCTCGAGGACGCCCTCGACGCCGGGCTGCTCGGGCTGTCGACGATGACCAACCCGTGGGACAAGGTCGGCGGTGACCGGTACCGATCGGCGAAGCTGCCGTCGACCTACGCGACGTGGGGCGAGTACCGCCGGCTGCACCGCGTGCTGCGGCGACGGGAGCGGATCCTGCAGAGCGCGCCGAACATCACGACGAAGGTGAACATGGTGCTCTTCGTCGCCGAGAGCTGTGGGTTCGGGCTGCGCAAGCCGCTGAAGACCACGCTGATCACGGCGTCGGACCCGAAGTCGAACCCGATGATCGCCGACCTCGCCACCACCCTCGCGACGATCAGCAACGCCGCGCTTGGCGCGAACATGCGGTGGCAGACGATCCCGATGCCGTTCGAGGTGTACGCCGACGGGATGGACCTCGTGGTGTTCGAGGAGTTCGGCGCCGGCGAGGCCGCCCTGCATCTCGCAGACGAGCTCGAGCGCAACGAGCTGCTGCGCGACGAGGCGTATCGGCGCCGGTTTCGAAAGGACTACGAGTCGAAGTTCTCGCCGCGGGTGTGGCACCGGGACTTCTACGACGCGACGATCGTCGACGCGCCGGACGCCGCCATCGTCGGCCAGACCTTCGGCGAGGTTGCGGACGCCCGCGGGTTGCACCCGGTCGACGCCTTTCTCGACCTCGTCGTCGAGCATGGTGCGGCGCTGCGGTGGAAGACCACGATCGCGAATCACCGGCCCGAGAAGATCGCGAAGATCAGCACGCGGGACTGTGTGCAGATCAGCTTCTCGGACGCCGGCGCGCACGTGCGCAACATGGCGTTCTACAACTTCCCGCTCTATGCCCTGCGCACGGTGCGCGACGCCGCCGAGCGAGGCGAGCCGCTGATGCCGCTGGAGCACGCGGTCCACAAGCTGACCGGCGAGCTGGCCGAGTGGCACGGGCTCGACGCCGGCCGGCTGCACGTCGGCGACCGCGCCGACATCGCGATCATCGATCCGGCAGGGCTGAACGCCGACATCGACGCGTACGCCGAGGCGCCGATGGACGCGATGGGCGGGCTGATGCGGATGGTGCGGCGCAACGACGACGCCGTCCGCGCCACCATCATCGCCGGCGAGGTCGTGTACGAGGGCGGACGCTTCGCCGAGGGCTACGGCACCACGATGCGCACCGGATCCACCCTGCGCGCCGGGCAGAAGGCACCCGCGCCGACGACCTCTGTCAGCACGGCACAAGCGGCCGAGTAGACGAGCGCCCGAGGCGACGCGCCGCACCTCAGCGGCCACGATGCATCGTGGCTCGCCGCCATCGGCGGCGACGTGCACATCATCCGAGACCGTCACCCCCCCCCCCGCGCTACGCACCGACGTCCTGCGACCGCGTCGCCATCGGCGCGCGGCGGCGGTCCCACTGCAGCGCGCGCTGCAGCTCGGCGCAGAGGCTGAAGAGCAGCGCGTCCTCGCCCTTCTTCGCGACGAGCTGGGCGCCGATGGGCAGGCCGGCGTTCGACAGCCCGACGGGGATGCTCGCGGCGGGCTGACCGGTGAGGTTGAACGGCGCAGTGAAGGCGCCCATCGACGCCGCGGCGCGAAACTCCGCCTCGGGGTCGAGGTGCTTCCAGGCGCCGACCTTCGGCGGGTCGACCGCCATCGTCGGCGTGATCGCGAGGTCGACGTCGCCCCACCACTGGTGGACCTCTTCGGCCAGCGCCGCGGCACGTTGGATCGCGTCGGCCACGGTGATCTTGCGCCCTTCGCCGCGAATCCACTTCGTCACCGGCTGCAGCAGCCACGGCGTCGGGATCGGCGAGGTCGCGATGACCCGGCCGTAGATCGGGATGAAGTGGTCGAGCGTGCCGTCATGCGCGCCGTCCATCTCGACGATCGTGTGCCCCATGCTCTCGAGGGTCTCGGCGAAGGCGCGGACCTTCGCGATGATGTCCGGCTGGACGTCGAGCATCGGCGACTCGAGGCACAGCCCGATGCGCAGGCCCTTCGGCGGCGCCTGATCACACGCCGCCGCGAACGACCCCGGCTGGGGCGGCCAGTTCGGCCGACCCGCGAGCCCGTCGAGCACGACGGCGCTGTCGATCACGTGGTGCGTGACGCTGCCGAGCACCGCGAGACCCACCGGGTCGAAGGCCTTGTAGTAGTTCTCGGTGGCGCCGAACGACGGCTTGAACCCGAAGAGGTGATTGCACGACGCGGGGATGCGGATCGATCCTGCGCCGTCCGCCGCCGCCGCGATCGGCAGCATACCCGCCGCGACCGCAGAGGCCGATCCGCCGCTCGACCCACCCGCGGAGTACGCCGGGTCCCAGGGCGTGGCGGTCCCCGGCTGCAGCTCGGTCTCGACGACGGGCATCAGCGCCAGCTCGGACGTGGTCGTCCGCCCGGCGATCGTCAGGCCCATGGCGCGCATCCGCTTCACGGCGGGGGCGTCGACGGGCGACCAGACCCACTTCAGCGCCCGGGCGCCGGCGTGAAAGAACGACCCACGGATCGCCTCGGTGTCCTTCACCCCCCACGGCACGCCGACGAGGGACCGGTCGCCGCCCTGCCCCTTCGCGAGCGCCGCATCGGTGCGCGCTGCGGCCCGACGCGCGCGCGGCCCGAACGGCTGCACGAAGGCGTGAAGGGTCGGGTCGAGGGCGTCGATGCGCGCCTGGAACGCGTCCATCAGCTCGACCGCCGAGGCGTCCTTCGCGCGCACCATGGCAGCGAGGTCGACGGCGGACCGGTACAGCAGGTCGTCGGGCAGCATGGGCACAGGTCGGGGCAGAGGGCTCGCGCAGTCTACGCGCCGCCGGGCCCGGCATGCACGCGTCACCGCTCCGGGGGGAACTCGCCGTACGCCGACGCCATCGCCCGGGGCCACATGTAGTCGAGGCCGGAGTACTCGCTGCCCGGCAGCCCGCCGGTGCACCGATCCGGGTCGTCGAAGTCGTGGGCCCAGCGCCAGGATTCGCACCAGCCGTTCGGGTCGCCGTTGCCGCTCGTCGGCGGCGGGTCGGGCGCGGTCAGAAAGCGCTCGATCGTGGGGATCAGCGCCGGGTCCGGGTCATTGAACCGGTACCGCGCGTACATCGCCGTCATCGCGCTGCCCTCGGCGATGGCGAGGTCCATCGGCACGACCGCCGAGAACCAGTCCGGGCTGTCGGGGTCCGCCGACAGGCTCATCACCGCGGACGCCCAGCCGAGGCCGATGTTGAACTCGTTGCACGACACGGGGATCTCGAGCCCGAAGCCGACGTCGATCGCCTCGCCCCCGACGCAGCTGTCGGTGAACGCGTAGGTGCCGCGGATGAACTCGTGGCTGATCGCGCGCTGGCTCGACACCGGGATGGGGACGCCGATCACGTTCCACGTGGTCTCGAAATCGGACGCCGGCCGGCCCGAGACGTTCGCCGCCCCCTGCACGAAGGCCCACGACGCCGGGCGCTGGTCCGGCCCGCGGCGCACCTCGTTGCCGAATACGTTGGTCATCACGTATCGGTTGCGGGTCAGGTAGTCGCCGAGCCGGCCGGCGATGCCGCGGGCGATGTCCTTGAGGTCGACGCCGTCGTGGATGAGGTCGCCCTCGTACTCGACGACGTCACGCAGCGCCGCGAGGGTGTGCATGTACTGGTCGCCGCTGGGCTCGTTGTTGCGCGTCGCGAGGTCGGGGATGCACAGATCGCCGATGCGCTGGCAGTAGTTCGTCTCGAAGTCCGGCCCCCGATCCGACCGGTACATGTAGCCGTCGAGCGGGTCCGGGATCAGGTAGCCGAAGGCCGGGTACGCGGGCATCGCGTCGAGCTCGACGTACCCGTCGAGGATCGCGTGCATGTACCCGAGCGACTCCTCGAGCCCGGCGGCCTGGTACTCGAAGAGGAAGGTGCTGAGCGCCTTGCCCATGAACATCGTGTTGTCGCCGAACATCGGCGTCCCGAAGTCGCGCCGATCGGTCACGCGGCCGTCGTCGAAGTACTCGGCGAGAAAGCGCGGGCGGTATACGTCCCAGTACAGCGAGCCGAAGATGTCCTGCGGAGTGCGCGGCGGCTCGATCACGTCGGGGCCCACGTCGTCGACGGTGGCGTCTGCCGCCGCGTCGGTGACGTCAGCGGCGGCGTCCCTGTCGGCGTCGGTGGCGTCGGTAGCATCGGCGGCGTCCCCCGCATCCGGGGTGGCGTCCACAGCAGCATCGGCCACATCGGCTTCACTGGCGTCCGTCTCGGCGTCGCTCGCATCGACATCGGCGACGTCGGCGTCGAGGGCGTCCGTGTCGGTGCCCGCGTCCGTGATCCCGCCATCCACGTGGCTCGGATCGCCACCGGTGTCGCCACCGCCCGCATCCACGCTCGCGTCGGCGCCGGCGGACCCCGACGCAGCGTCGTCGCCGCCACACCCGATGGCGAACACCACGAGCAGCGCGGCCCATCCGCGCCGCGGCACCCAGCGGCGGCGCGCGCGGCGCCGGCGGCCACACGCGCCCAGCAGCACCATCGCCACGAGCCACCCACTCGGCGGCGAGGTCGCGCCCGAGGCGGCGCATCCGCCCGAAGACGACCCGTTGGTCGCCGTGGACGCATCCGGGCCTTCGTCGCTCGGGCCGCCGTCGTGTGCTGCGTCGCCGCGACCCGGGTCTTCGTCGATGCCGTCCGGGGCTGCGCCGTCGCCGACCGCGTCGCCGGCCGCATCGGCTGCGGCGTCATCGGCCACATCCCCGGGCACCGCATCCCCCGGCTCCGGATCGTCGGGCACGTCGCCGGCACCGACGTCGCTCGCCGAGGCATCCTCGCCGCGGCCGGTGTCGACGCCCGCGTCGAGCCCGGCGTCCGCTCCGTCGTCGCCCGCACCACAATCCCGCACGGTGATCGTGTGGGTCGCCGCGTCCGTCCACGCCATCCGATGGGCAACGACATCGACCGTCACCGCCCCGGTCCCCGAGGGCGTCCACGTGTACTCGGCGCCCCGGGCGGCGAACGCGCCGTCGACGAACCACTCGACGTCGACGTCCGTCGCGGCGCTGCTGCGCACGGTCACCGGGTCGCCGAGACACGCCGTCTCGGGGCAGCCGTCACAGGCGGCGACCGGCGGCGCGACCCCCCAGTACTGCTCGACGAGGCGGTCGTGCAGGATGCGGTACCCCTCGCTGGTCGGGTGGATGCAGTCCGCCATGAACCGCTGCGGACTCGGGCGCAGCAGATTCGGCGCGCCGATCATCCCGTCGGCACGCTGCAGCGTGCCCCACATCGGGGCGAACGACACGCGCGGGTCGTCGGCCGCGATCGCCCGCTGCACGGCGTCGATCTCGTCGAGAAAGAACTGGTTGATCGTCGGCGTCGCGATCGGGCCGAACACGACGACCGCGTTGGTGATGCAGTCCTCGCTCTGTTCGTAGTTCGGGAAGTCGTACGCCATCATCGCCACCCGCAGGTTCGGGTGCCGAGCGTGCAGCGCGTCGAGCATGATGCGGATGTTGCGGTCGTTGCTCTCCGTCGCGTTCGTTCCGCGGGCGTGCTGGGCGAACACGTCGTTGCCGCCGATCGACAGCCACAACCACCGCGCGTCCGGGTTCAACGCGACCGCGTCGGGCAGCGCGGCAGGCGTTGCTGCCCACAGCTCCGCCGTGGTGCCGCCGACTCCGTATCCCGCGACGTCATAGTCGTAGCCGGCGGCCCGCAGCGCCGCCTGCAGCTCGTCCGCCGCGCCCTCGGCCCAGCTGTCGCCAAACACGACGACCTCGGCCGCCGACGCGGGCGCGGCCACGGTCAAGACGGCCACGAAGACGACCGCGAGAGCGGCAAGGCAGACGGTGCGCATGACGATGCGGGGCAGCAGCAGGTTCGAAGGCCCCCACCCTGACAGACCCGGCGCCGGGTGTCACGGCCCCGTCCCCTGCGATCACGGCACCTTGCGCAGCGCGTCCATCTCTTCGAGCGTGAGCATGAACCGGGTCTGCAGCAGCGCCTGCGCGTCCTTCACGCCGGCATCGTAGAGCCGCGGGCCGACGGTCTCGACGATGAAGTCGACGAGAAACTCGGCGTCGAATCGGCCGATGTCGGCGTCCGCTTCGTCGAGCAGCCACGTGCGCAGCTTCGTGGCGAGCTCGGTCCGTTCGTCGTCGGTGAAAGGGGCATCGGCCATCGTCGCTTCGGGGCGCGCGGGTACAGAACGGCGCGACCCTCGCACGTCGGCGACGCCGACGCACGCGACCTCAGCGCAGGTGGCCGTGCTTGACCCAGACGCGGGCGCCGTCCGGCGCGGTCGGGGTGTGCGTCGAGCCGGGGGGGATGCGGATCCAGGTGCCCGCGCCGTACGTCCCGTCCTCGTCAGCCAGCGCGCCGTCGAGCACGAAGAGCTCGGCGCCGTGATCCCACGTGCGCTCGACGCCGCCGGATCCCGGGGACCACACCTCGAGCTCGACCTGCTCGGCACCGAACCGATGCAGCGGCCGTCGCGAGAGCCCGGGCACCGCGTCGCTCGGCGTCGCGGCGACGTCGTCGATGTGGGTCGCCACCCGGGCCTGATCCTCGGGGTGCATCTGGCGCAGCTTGACGAGGATGGTGCAGCCGTCGGCGCTGCGCGGCGCGTGCGACGTGCCCCACGGGTTGCGCACGTAGGCCCCCGCCGGATAGTCGCCGTGCTCGTCCTGAAACACGCCGTCGAGCACGAGAAACTCCTCGCCCATGTCGTGCGTGTGCGTGGCGAATCGACTCCCCGGGGCGTAGCGCACGACCGTCGTAGCCCGGGCCACCTCGTCGCCCTGCCGCTCGAGCATCCGCCGCTCGACGCCCGGGGACGGGCTTGCCACCCAGGGCATCGCGGTCGTGTCGACGACTTCGCGTCGCGAGATGTCGGTGCGCAGCTGCATGGTCGGCCTCTCGAGCGTCGGGTCTGCCTCGTGAGATGCCCGCACCGCGGCCGTGGATTCGCCGCTCAGGGTGCACCGAAGTGCCGGTCGGCGAAGTCGACGAAGGTCGCGAGGTCCTCGGCGCCGATGCTGTGCCCGCCGGGTCGCACGTGCCACGCGAGCCGCCCGTCGAGGGTCGGCAGGCCCTCTGGGCCGGCGACGACTCCGATCTCGCCGAGCAGCGCCCACACCGGGTCGGCGAGCTCCACGGCGCGCAGGGCACCCGGCGGATCCGCCCAGTCGTCGTCGGCGCCGTTCGTCACGAGCAGCGGGCGCGGCGCGACCATCGCGAGCAGCGCATGCTGGTCGAACGGCAGCGCGTTCTCGCGGTCGGCGAACTCGGCGAGCCCGGGCACGAGCCAGTGCGCGAAGAACGACGTGATCGCGAGGACGCTCTCGCCGCCGTACGACCGCGACAGGGTCGCGCCGAGGGTGCCGGACTGGTGCGAGACGACGAGGTCGACCTCGGGCTCGAGCGCCGCGGTCAACAGCGCCACCTTGCCGCGCCGCGAGTGGCCAAACACCGCGACGCGGTCCCGATCAATCTCGGGCTGCTGCGCGAGCGAGCGCACGACGGCCGCCGCGCCCCACGCCCAGGCGAGCAGCACCCCGGTGTCGTCGAGACGCGCCGAGCCGGCGGCGTAGACTCCGCTGTCGGGTGCGGCGACGACGTTGTCGGCGGCGACATCGCTCTGGTGCCACGTCGCGAGCGCGTACCCCCGGGCGAGCACGTCGCTGACGACGAACCGGCCCGCACGACCGCCGCGCTCGGTCGGGCACGTCGGCTCGGCGAAGGCGTCCGTCACGCGCATCGCCTCGTCGGCGACGACCGTGTGGTTGCCGCAGGCGTTCTGCCCGACGAAGACCGGGTGCGGCCCGTCGCCGGCGGGCAGCCAGAGCGCCACGTGCAGCGTGACGCCGCCGATCTCGACGGCGAGCTGGCGCCACCGCACCGGCGCGCCGTCGAGGGTGTCGTGTTCGGACGCGACAGAGACCACGGGGTCGGTCGGCGCCAGGGGCTGGCCGTACGCGTACACGAGCATCGTCTGCAGCAGCGTCGGGCGCGCGTGACACCACCAGGCGTCGGCATCGGTGACGTCGTCGAGCAGGGGCTGCGGGGCCTCGTACACCGGCAGGGTGTCGACCGGCGCGCGCTCGACCGCCGCCGGGCCGCACGCGCCCGCGTCGTTCGCGTCGTCGGTGGCGTCGTCGTCCGGGGCGTCCGCGCGGGTGTCCGCCTCGATGGCGTCCGGCGCGAGCCCGGCGTCGAGGGACTCGTCCCCACGAGGGGGGGCGTCGCCACACGCCAACCACGCGGCGGTGACCCACAACACACACCCGGTTCGCACCCGGCTCGTCGTCATCGTGCGCCCCCGATCGACCGTACGAAGTCCGCGAGGGCCGAGCGATCCTCGGCCGGCAGGGAGGTGCCGAACGGGTGCCCCGGCACGCGGTCGAGGCGGTCGGGGTCGAGCAACGCATCGAGCCCATCGACGTCGCCGGTGTGCAACAGCTGGGTGCGCGTCCCGGCGCCGCGCAGCGACGGCACCCGCCAGTGGCCCGTCCCCCGCGCCGTCGACCGCCCCACCGCGGCGTCTGTGCCGATCGTCTCGAGGGGCACCGGCGGACCGGTCGTGCCGTCGGCGTGGTGGCACCGCGCGCAGTGGGTCGCGAAGAGGTCTGCGCCACGCTCGGTCGCGTCCGCGGTCGCCGGTGGGTCCATCGACCACAGATAGAACGCGAGCGCGAAGGCCACCTCACGCGGCGGGCGGTAGCTCGGGTTCGACGTCATCATCAGCGTCTCGATGCGCGTCGCGAGGGGCAGCAGCCCGTTGCGCAGGGTACCCGCGTGGTGCAGGTGCGACTGCCAGGAGATCGCCCGAAGGTCCGTGATCGCCGCCGCGTTCACGACGCCGTCGGCCGTGACATCGACCGATCCCGGCCCCCACGCCGCGCCGTCCATCGCGCCGCGCCCGGACCCGAAGCGCGCGGCGATGGCGCCTCGATCGTACCGCGCGTTCGTCCGCCCGTGCTCGAGGCGGCCGGTCGCATCGGGGATTGCGTGACACGTCGCGCAGGTGACGGACGTGCCCTCGCGCCCATCGGGCAGCGTGACGCGCACGAGCCCACCGACCCGCCCCCGGTCATCCGTCCACAGGCCGTATCGCTCGGCCAGCGCGGCGTCGTCGAGGGTGCGCTCGACGAGGGTGTCGACCTGCAGCGGGTACGTCTCAAACGCGAGCGCGCCGAGGGCGAGCAACGAGGGTTCGTCCCAGTCGACATCGAGCACGAGGGGCTGCAGGACGCCTTCGGCCGACGTCGACGGGCGGTCTCGGTCGTCGGCGAAGCGGCCGAGGTCGTCGACGGTCACCGGGCGCACCGGCGGCGCCCAGAGCGGGCGCGCGTCCCACCCATCGCCGGGGATCGCGTAGTGCGCGAGCCGATCGGCAGAGTACGTGTTCATCCGGTCGACGATGGACGCCTCGAGGGTCGCACGGCGCACGTCGGCGTCCGCGACCCACGCGGCCCCCTGCTCGAGAGGCGAGAGGCGCGACAGGTCGACCGTCGCGTCCGGATCCCCAACGGGCCCACAGCCGGTCACGACCGATGCCGCGACGAGCGCCGCGCCGCCGAACGTGCGGATCAGCCCGCGCAATGCGAGTTCGAGCAGGCCCAGTGCGCGACCGTCGGGTCGAACCAGCAGTACGAGCCCGGCCCGCCGCAGTCGCTGTCGTTCACGCACTCGTCTTCGGGGGTGTGGCAGTAGTACGCCACGACCCCGCTGTAGTCGCCGCACTCGCCATAGCTCGGGCTGCACCAGCCGCCCGGGCCACAATCGGCGTCGGTCTGGCAGTTGCCGCCCATGCAGGCGTTCGACGCGCCGCTGCCGCCGTCACAGATGCAGGCGGTGTCGCCGCAGTCGCTGTCCTCGAAACAGTCGTCGTAGGTGCAGGCGATCCAGCGACCGAGGTTCGTGCACCGGCCGTTCTCGCCCTCGGTGCAGTCGGCATGCGTCTCGCAGTCGCCCTCCATCCCGAACGTCTCGACCGGGGTGTCGTCCCGCTCGCGATCGCAGACCTCAGCGGTCGGGCGATGGCGCTCGGGCTCGGGCAACCCGGTGTCCGGTCCGCCGGTGTCTCCGCCGCCTGAGTCGGTCTCGCCCGTGTCCGTCGACGTGTCGCCACCGCCGGTGTCCGTGGCCGTGTCGCCACCGACATCGCCGGGCTCGTCACGGGTCTCGTTGTTGCAGGCGGCGAGGCCCGCGGTCAGGGCGATCAGCAGAGCGATACGAAGCACGGTCGGCGGCTCGGGTTCGGGTCGCCGCCATCGTGACGGATTCGCGCGCTGGTGTCGAATGGCCGGCAAGCCCGGCGAAGACGGACTCAGCGGGCGTCGTCGGGCCGGTGGTCCGCCCACTGCGCCGAGAGGTCTGCGTCGCTGGCGATCGTCATCATGAGATCCTCGAACTGCTCGATCGTCAGATCGTGCTCAGCGAGGATCTCGACTTCTTCGCCGGGTCGGCCCTGCAGGGCGGTCGCTACCGAGACCGCCCGCTCGACGCGCTCGTCGAGCGATGCGCCGGGATCCGACGACGCGGGCGCGCCCGACCCCTCGGATGCAGAGGGTTCGGGCGAACTCGGCTGACAGGCCACGACGGACGCGGCGAGAACGAGGGGCAACGCGAATCGGGGACGGATCATCGGTTGGGGCCTCCACGCATGGGCTGGCTCGTCGGTCCACGGCCGGCGGGCGGGCCGCCACCGCGCGTCGTGTCGGGGCGCGCCCCCTGGCCGGATCCCGCCGCGCCACCGTGGTTGGCCGGCGGGCCCGCGTGATCGGGGCGACCACCGCCGACACCGGCGCTGTCGGGCCGGCCTTCACGACCCGCCGGAGCACCCGCGGCGTCGGGGCGACCACTGCCGCCCCGGGCCGTGCCGGCGTGATCCGGACGACCACCACCGCCATGGGCTGCACCCGCATGGTCCGGGCGACCGCCACCGGCCGCAGCGCCGCTGCCGTCGGCACCCGCCCCCGCGTGAGCCGGTCGGCCGTGCGCAGCGCCATGCGATCCGCGCCCGTCCACCGCGTGGCGGGCGTGGATGGCGGCCGCGAGGTCGCGGCCACGCAGCCCGGCATCGAGCTGGGTCTGGACGAACGCGCCGAAGTTGCCTTCGGGCCCACCACCAGAGCCTTCGCGCGTCGCGTCGCGCTCGGTCTCGAGCACGTCCGCGACCTCATCGGCGCGCAGGTCGGCTTCGCGGAACGCGTCGAAGGCGTCCTGCAACGCGTCCGGGTCGATGCCCTCCTCGCGCAGGTCAATCGCGAGCGACGGCAGCGACAGCGCGTCGTCGACCCGCACGTCGAGGCGCGGCACCTCCGCTTCGGCGGCAGCGCCGTCGCCGGATCCGGGAGCCATCAGCAGCGCCGGATCGATCGCCGTCGGCGGGGCCGTGACCGTCGTGGGCACGGCGGTCGGGGTCTGGGCCAGCGCGGCGAAGCCCCCGAGGGTCATCGTCGCGAACGTCATCATCATCGTGGTCGTCTTCACGGCTTCCTCCCGTGTTGCAGACACCCGTTCGGACGGGCCCGCATCACGCGGCATTCACCCGGCTCGAACGACGGCCCCGTCCGACGGCTGACGATCTCATCGTGTTCATCGATGCGATCGAGCCATCGAGGGGTCTTCGATTCGCTCACCAGACTGTGCTTTCGACCGCCGAGATCGGGGCTGCCCCGTCCCAACCGCCGAGCACGAAGATCCGGCCGCTGGCGAGCACGGCGTTCGCCATGAACCGCGGCGTCGTCAGCGAGATGCCGGCGGCGTTCCAGTTCGCGAGATCGGGGCAGTCGGGCGCGCCACACTCGATCTGCACCGAGCGCACCGAGTCCTGCGGCGGATCGTTGCCGCCGAACGCGAAGAGCTGGTTCGCGATGCCGGTGCCGGCGTGCCCGTACGTCGAAGGACGGATCGCCCGGTCCCCACGGAACGGCCCGAGTCCACCGCCCGGCAACACACGCGCCACGTCGTAGTCGGACACGATCGTGCCGCCCGACGTGATGCCCGAGCCCCAGTACACCGACACCGCGTCGTCGGGGACGCGGGTCGTCACGAGGCGGTCGACCGCGTGAGCGATCGTCACGTGCCGCGCGGTCACACCGGTGGCTTCTTCGACCCAGCCGCTGCCCGGCAGCCCGATGCCCGGGCGGCCCGTCGCGTCGACCGACAGCCACTCGTAGCTGCTCTGCGCCGTGCCCGTATCATCGTGACCGCCGAGGACGTACAGGTACGCCACGGTGCGATCGAGCGGGTCGACCGCGAAGGTGAGACCCGCGGCGGCGCGCGGCGTGTTCAGCGCGTCGATCTCGGCCCACTCGCCAAGGTCGCCCAGCTGCGGCGGCTGCTCGGTGCCAGGGTCGATCGTGCCATCGTCGGTGAACATCTCCATGTCGCCCGGCACCTCGGCCAGCAGCACCTCGTCGCCCGTCGGCTCGCCCGGCGTCGCCGTGCGGTACACGCGGTACGCGCCCGCGCCCGGCACTGGCGTCCAGAACAGGGTCACCTCGAGCGGACGCTCCAGCCCGTCCGGGATGCGGATCGGCTGGGGCTCGCTGGCCAGGGTCTCGCCGCCCGGATTCCTCGGGTCGCTGCCCGAACGCACCGCGGTCACCCGATAGAACCAGACACCCGGGTCGACGCCCTCGTCGCCTTCCGCCAGCGACACACGGTCGAACTCCGGCGTGTCGGCGGCCGAGAGCACCCGAGCACGCAGCACGCTCGTCGTCGCGACCCCGTCCATCGAGCCACCGACGACGTAGATGTAGCCGCCCGACTCGACTGCACGGGCCAGCGTACGCGGCGCCGGCAGGGGGTCCGGCTCCGTCCGCCAGCTGATGATCTCGCCGAACCGGTCGAGGTTCGCGACCTCGACCACGTCGAGCGCGTCGGCTGCGGCGCCCGTGTCGCCGCCCATCGCGTAGATGCGCCGCGATGTCCGGGTGATCGTACCCACCGCGACCGCCGGATACCGGCGCGCGACGGACATCGATTCGCCCTCGAGCTCGAAGTCCGGGATGTTCTCTGCGGGGGTGGTCACGCCGATCGCCGAGAACTCGCCGTACGCTTCGTCGGGATTCGTCACGCGCACCACACAGATTGTCCCGTCGGACAGCACCGGCGGCACGGTGGCCTCGATGCGCTCCGGCGTCGCGGACGTCACGGTCGTCTCGACCTCGGGCAGCGAACCATCCGACGCCCGGCAGAACAGGCGCACCGTCGACGCCGGGTGGAAGCCCGTGCCTTCGATGTCGAGCTCCTGCGGCGAGCTGGTCGGGATCGAGCCCGGCGTCACCGAGTCGATGAGCGGCACCGGGACCGGCAGCACGCGGAAGCTGTCCTCGAGCACGCCGATCGTACCGTCGGGGTTGGCCGCGATGAGGTCGTACAGCCCGGGGCTCAACCCGGCGTCGACCACCGCGGTGACCTCGAACGGGTCGACCCAGCCGACCGCCGACAGCGCCGTGGCCGTCTCGCCATCCACCGGGCTCGCGTACAGGCGCACGCCGTTGTCGAATCCGCGCGCACCGTCCGGCAGCGGCTCGGTCGCGATGACGGTGATCGACGTATCGACGCCGTTGTACGCGAAGGGCGGCTCGACCGCTTCAATCGCGACCACCACGCGGTCCGTCGCGCGGAACGTCGTGGCGGAGATCGCCGTGCAGCCATCGCCATCGACGAGGATGATCTCGTAATCGCCCGGTTCGAGCCCGGACGGGATCCGCACCTGCACCTCTCCGGGGCGCGCCGGATCGTAGATGTGGGGCACCTCGACCGGCTCTTCGTCGGTACCCGCCGGGCGGATACCCACGGTGGTCACGGCGCCGCCGTTGATGTTGGCCACGTACGCCGTCGCCTGGATCGAGATCGCGTTGTACAGGACCTCGGGGTCGACGAAGAACAGGCGCGGCGTCGGCAGGATCTCGAGCGCGTCCTCGAGCGTATCCTCGCAGCTGTCGCCGTTGCTGACCGTGACGTCGTACGTGCCGGGCTCGAGGTCCTCGAACCGCACGCGCAGACGACCGGGACCGATGAGCTCGACGGACGACGCCGCGACGTCGTCGGCGAAGACCTCGCTCGTCTCGATGAACCCGGTGCCGAGCACGTCGAACACCTGGTCGGCCTCGCAGACCCGCGCCGGTTCGATCGACGCGATGATCGGCGGCGCGCCGACGCCGAAGCTCGCTTCACCGCCACACATCTCGGGCACACCGTTCGTGACGGTCACCGGATAGGTGCCGACCGACAGCCCTTCGGGCAGCAGGATGCGGATGGCGCGGCACGACTCGACGGCCGCAAAGACGCCGAGGACGGCGTCGCATTCTTCCATCTCGACCGCGACGAGCTCGCCGTCGAAGGTCACCAGCGGCGGCGCGCCGTCGATCACGAGCAGCCCATCGCCAGCCAGCACGATCTCTTCGGGCAGCGCCGTCACACAGGCGTTCGCCGGGCTGACGCCGTCGACGCGTGTGTTGGCGCAGGGCTCCCACACGCGGCAGTCGACGAGGCACCCGTCGAGGTTGTTCAGGTTCGCGTCGTCGCACGCCTCGAGGGCGTTGACGATGCCGTCGCCGCAGAACGTCGGCGTGCAGTCGTTGCGGCACGTGTCCGTATCGATCCCGTTGCCGTCGTCGCAGCCTTCGACCCCGCGCCAGACGATGCCGTCGCCACAGGTAGCCACGGTGCAGTCCGGCAGGCAGCCGTCCGCGCTGGACGCGTTGCCGTCGTCGCACGCTTCGACCCCGCGCCAGACGACGCCGTCGCCGCACGTCGCCTCGACGCAGCGGTTCGAGCACGCGTCGCCCTCGTCCAGGTTGCCGTCGTCGCACGCTTCGACCGGCGCATCGACGACGCCGTCGCCACACCGCGCGGTCGTGCCGCAGTCGCCGGCGCAGCCATCACCGCCCACCGTGTTGCCGTCGTCGCACACCTCGACGCCGCGTCGCACGACGCCATCGCCGCAGCGCGCAGGCACGCACGAGGTCAGGCACGCGTCGTCGTCCCGGTCGTTGCCGTCGTCGCAGATCTCCGGTGGCTGCACGGCGCCGTCGCCGCACCGCGCGGGCACGCAGCGGTTCGAGCAGGCGTCGTCGTCGACGTCGTTGCCGTCATCGCACGCCTCGACGCCGAGCCACACCACGCCATCGCCGCAGGCGGCCGGCGTGCAGTCGTTGAGGCAGTCGTCGTTCGGGTCGGCGTTGCCGTCGTCGCACGCCTCGTCGCCCTGCACGAACCCGTCGCCGCAGCGCGCCTCGAGGCAGCGCGACGTGCAGTCGTCCCGGTCCGATCCGTTGCCGTCGTCACACGCCTCACCCGACTGGACGATCCCATCGCCGCAGGTCGCGAGCGCACACGTCGTCGTGCAGTCGTCATCGTCGGCGTCGTTGCCGTCGTCGCACGCTTCGATCCCGCGCTGCACGACCCCGTCGCCGCACGTCGCGACTTCGCAGGTCGACAGGCACGCGTCGCTGTCGTCGGCGTTGCCGTCGTCGCACGCCTCGTCGCCCTGCACGAACCCGTCGCCGCAGCGCGCCTCGAGGCAACGCGTCGTACAGGCGTTCGCGTCGTCCGCGTCGCCGTCGTCGCACGCTTCACCGTCCTGCACGATGCCGTCGCCGCACGTCGCCAGCGCACACGTCGCCGTGCATCCGTCGTCGTCGGCGTCGTTGCCGTCGTCGCACGCCTCGACCCCGGCACGCACGACCCCGTCGCCACAGGTCGCGCCTTCGCAGGTCGACAGGCACGCGTCGCTGTCGTCGGCGTTGCCGTCGTCGCACGCTTCGTCGTTCTGTCGGATCCCGTCGCCACACCGCGCCTCGAGACAGCGCGTCGTGCAGGCGTCGGAGTTGTCAGCGTTGCCGTCGTCGCACGCCTCACCCGGGTCGACGATCCCGTCGCCGCAGGTGGGCAGCGCGCACGTCGACGTGCAGCCGTCGCCGTCGTCCTGATTGCCGTCGTCGCACGCCTCGATGCCGACACGCACGATGCCGTCGCCACAGACGGCGAGCTCGCAGGTGTTCGTGCAGGCGTCCGCGCTCGACGCGTTGCCGTCGTCGCACGCTTCGACGCCGACGTGCAGCAGACCATCGCCGCATCGCGCTTCGACGCACGCGGTGGTGCAGCCGTCGCGATCGTCGAGGTTGCCGTCGTCGCACGCTTCGACGCCGGCCTGGACGAGCCCGTCGCCACAGACGGCGATCTCGCACGTGCTCGTGCAGCCGTCCGTGTCGTCGAGGTTGCCGTCGTCGCAGGCCTCGCCCGAGACGAGGATCCCGTCGCCGCACACTCTCGGCTTCGCGTCGTCGCCACACGCGGTGGCGAACGCAGCGACGAGAGCCACGATGCCGAGCGCGAGCGCCCGGCGCTGGGCAGGAGTGGGCGTCATCAGAAGTCGTACCGGCAGAGGACCGGGCGATCGAGGTCACAGGCCGAGTCGGCCTGCAGCCCGGTGCTGTCCATGGTGGCGCAGTCGAGGCTCGCCGCGGCGGCATCGCTCGGCTCGCCGTCGGCCCAGCCGTCGTACGTCGGCGCGAGGAAGGTACCGTCCGACAGCGCGTACAGCCACGTGCCCTCCGAGAACTGGTCGGTCAGGCCGATCCAGACCGGGTCGGTCTCGACCAGACCGCTCGACGCGGTGGCCTCAGCCTCGCTCTCGATACGGGCGAGCGACGCCCCGACGAGGCCGCACGACGCGGCGCCGTCGGCCCAGGTCATGTCGGACTCGAGGACGAACCAGCACGCGCCAGCGGCGATGGCCGAAGCGGTGCCGAGGCCGCATTCCTGCTCGCAGGTCGGCGAGCACCAGTCGCCGGCGACGAGGTTGCCGTCGTCGCACGCCTCGCCGTCCTGCACGATGCCGTCGCCGCAGCTGGCCTCGATGCAGGTGCTGAGGCAGCCGTCGGTGTCGTCGTCGTTGCCGTCGTCGCACGCCTCACCGGCCTGCACAGCGCCGTCGCCGCAGGTCGGCAGCGTGCACGCCGTGGTGCAGCCGTCCGTGTCGTCGTCGTTGCCGTCGTCGCACGCCTCGACGCGCGTCTGCACGATGCCGTCGCCGCAGGTGGCGGGCTCGCAGACCGCGGTGCAGGCGTCGGTGTCGACGCCGTTGCCGTCGTCGCACGCTTCGTCTTCGGCGTGGCGCACGCCATCGCCGCAGCGCGCGGCGACGCAGGTGCTCAGGCAGTCGTCGGTCTCGTCGAGGTTGCCGTCGTCGCAGGCTTCACCGGCCTGCACGATCCCGTCGCCGCACGTCGCCGCGCGGCACGCATCGGTACAGGCGTCGCCTTCTTCGTCGCAGGCTTCGAGGCCGAGGCGCACGATGCCGTCGCCGCACGTCGCCAGCTCGCAGGCGTTGGTGCACGCGTCGTTGTCGGACCCGTTGCCGTCGTCGCAGGCTTCGTCGCCCTGGACGTACCCGTCGCCGCAGCTCGCCGCGAGGCAGCTCGGCAGGCAGTCGTCCGTCGGGTCGAGGTTGCCGTCGTCGCAGGACTCACCGGCCTGGACGATGCCGTCGCCGCAGCCGGGCAGCGCGCAGGTGTTCGTGCAGCCGTCGGTGTCGTCTTCGTTGCCGTCGTCGCACGCCTCGACCCCGGGCCGCACGAAGCCGTCGCCGCAGGTGTTCAGCTGGCAGGCGTTGGTGCAGGCGTCGAAGTTGTCGAAGTTGCCGTCGTCGCAGGCCTCGCCTTCCTGCACGTACCCGTCGCCGCAGCGCGTCGGCAGGCAGCTGGCCAGGCAGTCGTCCGTCGGGTCGAGGTTGCCGTCGTCGCAGACCTCGCCGACCTGCACGATGCCGTCGCCGCACGTCGCCACGGCGCACGTCGAGGTGCAGCCGTCGGAGTCGTCGTCGTTGCCGTCGTCACACGCTTCGACGCCCGGGCGCACGATGCCGTCGCCGCAGACGCCGAGCACGCACGCGGTGGTGCAGGCGTCAGTGTCGTCGAAGTTGCCGTCGTCGCACTCCTCTTCGCCCTGGACGTAGCCGTCGCCGCAGGTCGCCTCGAGGCAGGTCGGCAGGCAGTCGTCCGTCGGATCGAGGTTGCCGTCGTCACACGCCTCGCCCGCGTTCACGATCCCGTCGCCACAGGTGGCGAGCGCGCAGCTCGACGTGCAGTCGTCCCCGTCGTCGTCGTTGCCGTCATCGCAGGCTTCGACGCCCACGTTCACGATCCCGTCGCCGCACACGTTGAACGCGCAGCTATTCGTGCAGGCGTCCGTGTCGTCGTAGTTGCCGTCGTCACACTCCTCGACGCCGACGTTCACGATGCCATCGCCGCAGACGTTCGGGACGCAGGCATTCGTGCATTCGTCCGTGTTGACCACGTTGCCGTCGTCGCACGCCTCGACCTCGTACAGCACCTCGCCGGAGCCCTCTTCGACCCCCTCGGGCAGGTCGGCGCGAACCACCTGCAGGATGCCGTCGCCGCAGCGAGCGAGCTGACAGGTGTTCGAGCACCCGTCGTCGTCGGTGTCGTTGCCGTCGTCGCACTGCTCGGCGTCGGAGTTCACCTTGCCGTCGCCGCACTCGGGCTTCGGATCGTCAGAACAGGCGGCGAGACCAGCGATCATCGCGATCACGGTCAGGTACGAGAGGGAGCGCGTCATTCGACCTCCAGAAGCGACCCGGTGGATGTGCTCACATCGATCAGGATGACACGTAAACCGCATCTGGTGAAGCGTGTCGGACGTTCCCGGCCGACTCGTCCGGGACGGCGCACCATGCCATGCTCCCGCTACGCACGAGGACCGACATGTCGCACCCGAACGTTTCGCTGGCCCCGTTGCCACCGCTCACCGCGCCCGAAGTGCGGGACGCCTTCGACGCCTATCTCGCCGAGCTGGCGACGATCACCGACGAGGCGACAGGCTCGACGGCGACGTATCCGTGGCGCGACGCGTACCGGCCCGAAGGTCATGTGTCGAACGGGCGCGCCGCCTGGGCGATGCGCGTCGGTGGGGCCCTCGCCGGCTTCGTGCTGGTGCGTACGCCGGCGTCCACCGGCGAGCCGTGGTACGAACTCGCCGAGATCTGGACGGCTCCGGCGCACCGCGGCTCGGGGCTTACCCGTGCGGCGATGGGCGAGGTGTTTGCGCGTCATACCGGTCCGTGGCGGGTCGCCGTTCACGAGGCCAACGCGCGGTCCGACGCGTTCTTCGCCGGAGCCGCTCGGCGTCACAGCCACGGCCCATCCGCGACGTGGACGAGCGGGTCCCGACGCTGGCGCGCGTTCACGATCGCTGACGCCGACCCGCGGACGGTCGCCCTCGGCCGTCGGCTCTCGCGCCTCGTGGCCCTCCGTGGCGGGCTCGACCGTGCCCTGGACGCCGTTGCGTCCCTCGACCTTCGGGACGGTGCCATCGGCGCGGGGGCCGTGCGCGCCGCAGTCTGGGACGCCCGGTTTGCTGGCGCTGCGACCGGTCGCGCCGGCGACGTCGATGTCGTCTGGTGCGACCCGAGCGCCGACCCCGGCGAAGACGCACGTATCCGCAAAGCCCTCGCCCGGCGCCTGCCCGACCTCGACTGGGATGTCACGAACCAGGCGCACGTGCACCGCTGGTACGAGCCCCCCGGCGCCCCGCTGCGGACGTCGACCGAAGGCATCGCCACGTGGCCCGAGACGGCGACCGCGGTGGCGATCGGAGCGGCCGACCGGCGGGTGATCGCACCGCTCGGGCTCGACGACCTCTTTGCCGGCGTCGTCCGCCACAACCCGGTGCGGTGCGGCGCCGATGCGTGGCGGGCGCGGTGCGCAGCAAAGCAGTTCACCGCCCGGTGGCCCGGTGTCCACGTGGTGACGGGCTGACCATGCTCCGGAGTGGGGCATCCCATGCGCACGAGCGCGGGTGGGTTCAGCCCGCGCTGACCCGGCGGATTCCGCAGGGGTGCGCGAGACTTCGCCGCGAGGTCATGTCACAGTGCCGGCTCAACCGACTCCACCGCGTGCACCCGGCGACGACGATTCGCTCGACGGCTCCGGCGCTCGCGCGATGCAACACGAGACAGCGATGCCCCTCGAACCGACGCGACGCCCTTTCGGACCCCGCCGCACGCGGCCCCTCTGGCTCGCCGCCGTCGCGGTCGCTGCCCTCGCCGGGTGTGGCGACGACCCCGCCACGCCTTCGACCGAGGGTGATGCGGCGATCGACGCCGCGGGCGACACCGACGCAGGCGCGACCGATGTCGGGCTCGATGACACGACGGGTTCGGACACCGGCGACGCAGGCACCGACGACGTCGCGACGGACACCGCACCGGATGCGGACGTCGGGTCGGACACTACCGACGCGGGTACGGACATCGACGACGTCATCGACGCGGCCGATGCGGCCGACGCGCTGGACGTCTTCGACGGCGACGTGCTCGAAGTCACGATCGACGCGCACTGTGACAACACGAACGGGCGGGTCTGCCTGCTGCCATGGCCGTCGGATCGCTGGCTGGCCGACGGGGCCGACACGGTGACCGGGTACGGCATGGCGCTCGAATCCGACGCGATTCCGACGCCCGTGACGGGCGCGGCGTTCGACACGACGCCCTTCGAACGCCTCGACGGGTTCAGCCCGAGCACGCAGATCATCACCCTCTTCGCCGAACCGGTCGACGTGACCGGGCTGGCGGGGGTCGACGACATCGGACGTTCGCTCGATGAAGACCACCCGACGGTACTTCTCGACCTCGAAACCGGAGAGCGCGTCGCCCACTGGGTCGAGAACGACGCCCGGGCGGAGTCCGACGACGAGACGCTCTTCTATCTGCGCCCCGCCACCCGCCTCGCCGCGGACCGCACCTACGGCGTCGCGATCCGCGGGCTCGACGGCGTGAGCGGCGCGGCGATCGAAGCGGACCCGGTCTTCGCCGCGCTGCGGGACGGAGTGCGCACCAACGCCCGCCAGCTCGAAGCCCGACGCCCGACCTTCGAGACGCTCTTCGACGCGCTGGGCGAATCGGGCGTCGCTCGCGACGAGCTCGTCGCTGCGTGGAGCTTCCACACCGCGTCCGACGAGGCGATCCGCTCGCGCATGTTCGCCATGCGCGCCGACGCCCTGGAGCGACTCGGCGACGACGGGCTGGGATGCACGGTGACCGCGGTCGACGAGGACTTCGGTGGGCGCGGGGCGCGCCGCGTGCGCGGCACGTACGCTGTGCCGTGGTACCTGACGGCGCCCCGCGCGCCGGCCACCTTCGTGTACGACGAGGACGGCGATCCGGCGTTCCAGGGCACCGAAGAGGTGGCGTTCACCGCGATCGTGCCTGCGTCGCTGCTCGAGAGCGACGCGCCCGGGCCGCTTGTGACGTGGGGCCACGGGCTGTTCGGAAACGCGGAAGGCAGCCTCTCGGGGCGCCCGCTGATCGACGCCGCCGACGCCTTTGGCGCGGTGATGGTCGGCACCGACTGGCACGGCATGAGCTCGAGCGACCTCGGCTTTCTCGCCACCGCGCTGTCGGACGTCTCGAACTTCTACATGCTTGGCGAGAACCTGCAGCAGGGCATGGTCAACATGATGACGCTTACCCGGTCGATGCTCGGGGACTGTCGTCTGCTGCCGGAGCTGGCCCGCGTGGACGGAGAGCCCGCGATCGACCCCGAGACCAATTACTTCATCGGTGGGTCCCAGGGCTCGATCCTCGGCGCGACGCACCTCGCGCTCAGCCCGGACACCGACCGCGGCATCCTCTTCGTCGGCGGCGCGAATTTCTCGTTCATGATCGAACGCAGCATCCACTTCACCCGGTTCGAGACGTTGCTGGCGCCGTTCTATGGCTCGCGGCTGAACACCGGCATGCTGATGGTACTGTCGCAGAGCGTGTGGGACGACGCCGAGACCGCGGCGTGGATCGGCATCGCGACCGAGGGGTCCGACGAGACCACGCCGAAGGAGTTCATCTATCTGGTGGCCGAGAACGACGCCCAGGTGCCGAACCTGTCGTCCGACATCGCCGCCCGCATCGCCGGGATCCCCGTGCTGACCGGCTCGGCGCGCACGCCGTGGGGCGTGCCGGTCGAGGACGCTCCAGTCACGGGGAGCGCATACGTCTCGTTCGGTGGATGGGACGCTCCGCCGGTCGGTGGCAATGTCTCGCCGGAGGTCGACGACGGCGGGCACGGAGCGGTGGGCTTCACGCCGGAGTCGATCACGATGGTCGACCGGTTCTTCGCCACCGGCGAGATCATCGTGCCGTGCGCCCCCGATTGCAGCGACGTGACGCCATGACCCGCGCTCGCCCCCGACCGCGCCAGGCCCGGCCTGTGCGGCTGCCGACGCTGGCTCTCGCCGCGGTGTGCGCCGTCGCCACCTCGGCCGCTGCGCACGCCGAGACGTACGAGCCCGAGCCGATCGACGAAGGGTCGGGCAGTGATCCGCCCGCGACCGAGCCGATCGTGTATGCGCCGGTACCGTTCGAGGCGGCGGCGCTCGAAGCCGCCATCGACGTCGGCGAGCGCTGGCAGTCGCGCCTGACGTCGTTCGACGACACCTGGTACGTGTTCACCGAGGTCGTCGCCATCGACGAGCGGGGCCCCACGTTCGCGTGGTGGACCACCGAGCTCGACGGTACCGAGCGCGACCCCCGCGTCGAGGCTCGCTCGACCTGGGCCGAGCTCGAGACGCACGCCTCTTGGCCCGACGCGCAGACGACGATCACCGAAGGCGAGATCACCGTACCCGCCGGCACCTTCGCCGGTGTCCGCTACCTCGTGGTGCGCAGTGACGAGAGCCGCGTCGACGCGTTCTTCGCCACCGACATCCCCGGCGCACCCGTGCGGTTCGAGCAGACCGCCAGCGGCCAGATCGTGCTGCTGAACGAACTCGTCGAGCACATCGAGCCGTGACGGAGTCGAGTGACGCGGGCGGTGCCTGCCATCGACGCGCAGCCGATGATGATGCAGCGCGGTCGCTCGATGTCGGAATCGAGGGTGGAGGCCTCCGGATGGGCCGCGCTGTCGACGCACATCAGGACGAGCCGCCGGAGCCGAACCACCGGCCGATCCACCGCTGCACGCAGCTCGGCTCGGTTTGCCCGGTGTACTCCCACCGCGTGATGCACTGACTCGCGACCGTCGTGCACCGGTCGCAGATGTTTACCCCCGGGCCAGTCACCAGCGCACGCACCTCTTCGCGGCTCTTGTGGCAGAAGCTGCACCGCAATCGCTGCCCGTCGGTGATGGTGGCCTCGTTGAGGTAGCCGTGCAGAGCATGCGTCAGCGTCGACGTCGCCATCGACACCTGCTCATCCGTCAGCCCCGACGACCGGACATCGAACTGAATGCGCGCATCGATTTCGTGCTGCTCGGCGTCGGACATCGCCAGCTCGAGCAGCCAGCGCAACGTCGTGTGAAGGGTCGACATGCAGATCCCCGGGTTGTGTGCGATCACCACGGTGACGCAGGTGGTGGCGGAGTGTCGAGCGCGATGACGCCTCCTGCACGGAGCCGGACACCCCGCGCCCCCGCCCGCCCCCCCGCCCGAAGGTAGTGCGGGCACCGCCCTGCGGGCCCCGCCCGAAGGTAGGAAGGAGTGCCCCCCGCCCCGGGCTCCGCCCGAAGGTAATGCCACCAACGCCCTCCCCGCGCCGCCCGAACGTAATGCCACCAACGCCCTCCCCGCGCCGCCCGAACGTAATGCCGCCCACCCCCAGCGCCCGCTCGAAGGTAGCAAAGCCTGCCGGGACGTTGGCTCGCGCAATGGACTGCAGGCCCCGGTGGTTCTGACTCTCCGCAGTATGGAATCAGCCCGGCTCGGCCTGCCAGGGCGGAACTGCCACTCGACGTGCGTCCATGGACGTCGTGTGCGCCCACAGCAGGACGTCGACGCGTGAACACGCCGGGCACCAGGCCTTCGATTGTTCCGCTTCGGTGCGGATTTCTATCCGACAGCGGCGGCCCCGGCGTGGACCACGACCCACCATGTCCCGGCGGGGAACATGACCGTACGGTCGCCTGCGCTCCAACGCTCCCACGCGGACCGGTAGGCTTCGCGGAACGTCTTCAGGGCACGAATGGCGGCGATCCGTTCGGCGCGCACCTTTGCTGCGAGTGCCGGTCGCAGGGTGAACCACCGCTCCCAGCTGCGTGATCGGTCGCCGCACTTCGCCTGTCGAAGCCGCCTTACGCCGATGACGCTACGACCGTCCTGTCGACGGTCCGCGCGGTGGGCCGCCTCCTTCTCGCGCAGCTTTCGCCACAGAAGCGCTCGGTACGCATCGAGACCGAGGTACTCGAGTTCCGGCGGGATCTCGAAGCGGAGCGTCACCGAGGTCGGCATGCTCCCGCCGTCTTTGAAGAAGAACTCGGGCCGTTGCACCGTGATTGCAGCGCCGATCCGGTCCGGTGTCACCACAACCCCGGGATAGTCCTCGACGCGATTGACGAGGCCAGCTGCTGCGGGATTCGCAAGCCCGTACACAATCTTGCCGAGCAGGTCCTGCGGCGACTGCGGCACGACGGCGACGTATTCCGAGCCCGACCAGACCTTGTCGCTCTCGGCTTGCAGCGTGTTGAGCGCCCTCGCGAGCAACGAGTTCACGTAGCAGACGAACGCCGGAAGATTGCCGTGCACATCGCGCGCCGCGAGGTGGTAGTGCGTCGCCATCATGACGAAGCCGTACAGTGACACGCCGTAGCGCTCCGCGCCGACGCCCAGGACGTAGAGCACGAGGTCGTTGATCTCGCGTCGCGGCAGAAATCGAAACGTTCGGGCGAGCGTGCGCTGGGTGATCTCGACGGGCGTGTCTTTCAGGACGCGACGAGGCGGGGTCATCACGAACTCCGGTCGGAAGGGGTTCGTGAGTGCAGTCGACACGTCGGCGCGAGTGTTGCTTCGCTTCACGCGACTGCGAGCCGCGGACACTGGGGAATCTACCCTCGGGCGGGGATGGCCTGGCAACAGGCGGCGCCGAGAATCTACCTTCGGGCAGGGCAGAAGGGGGCAGAAGGCGCAGCTTCGAGCAGGGCAGAAGGCGCGAAGGCGGGGCCGAGAGTCTACCTTCGGGCGGAGCCAGGTGGGGCGCCGAGAATCTACCTTCGGGCGGAGCCAGGAGGGGCGGAGCCAGGAGGGCGGAGCCAGGAGGGCGGAGCCAGGAGGAAGGTGTCACCGATCCACGTGCTGCCGTCACGCAGGGCGCTTCGGAACGCCTCGCACCCATCCTGATGACGGCGCTCGCGTCCGGGCTCGGTCTCCTACCGCTCGCCCTCGCGAGTGGAGAGCCCGGGAGCGAGATTCAGGCGCCTATGGCCGTGGTCATCCTCTTTGGACTGGTGACATCGACGGTGCTCAACATGTTCGTCGTTCCAGCGGTGATGCTTCGGTTCGGCTCGGTACGATCTCTGACACGATGTGCCGACCTCGCGAATGTCACACCCGATCTCCACGGTGGTGGTGTGCAGTAGTCGGCGGGGCGAGCGCGCCGGGCAATACCGGGGCGCTCGCCTGCATCGCGATGCACGGCCTGGCGCAATCCGGGATACGCCGCGCCGAACGACGGCGGTGCGGGGCAACCTCACGGCCCTCGGCACACCGGTGCCAATTGAGATCAGGACGAGACACCCGAACCCGAGCCACCCGAACCAAACCAACGTCTCGACCACCGCTGCAAGAAGCTCGGCCTGGTCTGGCCGGTGTACTGCCACTGCGTGATGCACTGGCCGGCGACCTTGATGCACTGGTCGCAGATGTTCACACCGGGGCCCGTCACCAGCGCCCCCAGCTCGGTCCGGGGCTTGTGACAGAAGCTGCAGCGCAGCTGCTGCCCGTCATTGGTCGTGGCCTCGTTCAAGTACCCGTGCAGCGCGTGCGTCAGTGTCGACGTGGCCATCGAAACCTGCGCGTCCGTGAGCCCCGACGAGCGCACGTCGAACTGAATCCGCGCGTCGATGTCGTCCTGCTCGGCGTCGGACATTGCCAGCTCGAGCAGCCAGCGCAGGGTGGTGTGGAGCGTCGACATGCAGCTCCCCGGGGGTGTGTGCGGCCCCCACGGTCGCGCAGGTTGTGCGACGGTGTCGAGCACGACGACTCACCGCCACGACGCGGGCGACCGCACCCGCACCCGGATCACCCCCGCTGCGCGGCCAGTGTGTCCGCCGCGAGGCGCCATACGTCCGGGTCGATGCCCATGCCAAAGTGGCCGGAGTCGGCTTCGTAGTGCACGACGTCCGGGCTCGAACGGTCGAGGCAGGCCGGCCACGCCACGATGCCGTCGCGGCGGGTGAACACCGCGCGGATCGGTCGGGCGATGGGTGAGCCGACGTCGAGCTCGGCAATCTTCTGAGCGACGTACGCGCGCTTCTCCGGCGTCCACGCCGTCGCGGCGATCGTGTACGTCGGACCGCCGATGACCGGCGTGCCGTACGTGACGACGCTCGACACGGCGTGGGGGACGGCGCGGGCGACCTCGCGGGCGATGACGCCGCCGAGGCTCCAACCGACGAGACCGATGGGGCGTCCGTCGGCACGAGCTCGTGCCTCGACGACGCGCGCCAGTCGCTCGGCGTCCACTTCCGGCTGACCGCCGTTTACGCCGAAACCCCAGTGCCGGGCATCGAAGCCTCGGCGAGCGAGCCACGCGCGCAGGGGTTCCATCGCCAGCTCGGGAGACCGCCACCCGGGGATCACCACCACCGGCGCACCACCGCCCCTCGCCGCGTCGCGAAGTACGGACCGCCGCACGACGTGGCGCGCCGGCTGCACCAGCGTCGGCCACTCTCGTGCGAACGCCCGCCGCTGCGGCGTCCACGGCGCGGGCGCCGGTGGTGGCGCAGCATGTTCGATCAGCGCCATTGGTCAGCCCTCGCTCGCCGGCGCGCCGTCGGACCAGACGGCGAGCTCGTTGCCGTGCGGGTCGGCGAAGTGAAAACGCCGCCCGCCGGGGAAGCTGAACGTCGGCCGCACGATCTCACCACCAGCCGCCTTCACCCGGGCCTCTGCGCCCTCGAGGTCCGCGGCGTAGAGGATCACCAGCGCGCCGCCGGTCGCCGTCGTCGACCGCGCCTCGGACACATAGAATCCGCCATCGAGGCCGGCGTTCTCGATCGCCACGTACGATGGACCGTAGTCGACGAACGTCCAACCAAACGCGGCGCCATAGAACGCCTTGATGGCGCCGAGGTCTTCGGCCGGGAGCTCGACGTAGTGGATGTGCAGAGGGGACGTCACGGCGGACTCGTCGGTGGAAGGGCAGTGGGGCAGAACGAAGCCGGTGGCGCGGCAGCGCATCGGGGGGCCCTGCACGGGCACGGGACCGGGCAGCTTCTGTGGTGCGGGACCCGGCGATCGGCACCGCCACGGGATGGGCTGCGCAGCACCGGGCACGGGCAGGTCCTCGTGGCACTGAGCCGCGGCGCACGGTACCACGATGCGAGCCGCCAGAAACGAGGTCTTCGATGCACGTCCCCAACCGCCCTCACCCGCTCGTCATCGACGGTCGCCCGGTCGGCTGGATGCATGTCGTACGCGGCGCCAACGAAGCGATCGTGCGCATCACCGCCGACCGCGACGACCCCGGCGGCGGCGACGGAATCGTGCCTGCGCCGGACCTCGGGTTCCTCTCGATCCGGGACCTTCCGCCGCGGCATGCAGGCACGCCGCGTGGCGGCCTCGGGACGGCCTGGACCGTGGCCAGCGGGCGCGTGGACGCCGCCCTCGCCGCCGACCACAGCACCCTCTTCGACCTCGTCGCCACCATCACCGACCACGTGCTCGGCGACGAACTCCAGGTGAACCTTCGGGTCGACGTCACCCGCGTCACGGTCGAGTGCTGCTTCGACGGCGAATCGCGAGACGACTGGCGCGTTGTCGAGCCATGATCGCGACTGCGCGAGGTCGCGCGCTTGACGGTGACGGCAACACCCGGCCCTCTGGTCGTACCTGCCTGCCCGAGCCCTCGCCGATGACGCCGCCCCGCTCTGCTTCGTCGCACGCCCTGCGTGTGCTCTTCGCTGCCGCTCTGCTCACGGCCGCGGCCACGCCCCTCGGCTGCAGCGGCGACGACGGCTCTGGCGCAACGACGCCAGACACCAGCGACGACGCGTCACCGGACGACGCCGGCGAAGATACGGCCACTGACGTCGAAGACACCGACGCAGATTCCGGCGGCGACACGGCCGAAGACACACCGGACGCGGACACCGGCGACGCCGCAGACACCGGCCCCGATGTCGTGCCCGACGCCACCCCCGACATCGGCCCGCCGCCCGACGATCCGCGGGTGCACGACCTCGCCCTCGGCTGCTTCGCCGTCGAGGCGGTGGACGCGTCGGGCGCCTCGCTCGGCTTCCTCGCCGCGACCGACGACGGCGACGCGTTCGCGTTCGACGCCACGGCGCTCGACGACGCGGCGGCGTTCTTCTTCAAGCCCTCAGACCTCGCGACGTACCTGCTGCACGACGCCGGCGAGCGGTACCTCGTGGCGTCGACCGACGCCGACGGGTTCGCGCGCCTCGAGACGCTGGAGTCGGACATCACCCGCATTGAGGACGGCTATCTGCCCGGTGCCCAGTGGGTGTTCGAAGGCTCTGCGCTCGACCCGACGTACCTGCAGATGCGCCACCTCGCGTCGAGCACCTACCTGCGCACAACAGGCGTGGGCGTGCGCATGGCGAACGCCGCGCGCATCCGCGCCGTCGCGACCGAAGGTTGTGTCGCCGTGCCCGAGCTCAGCCTCGACGCGACCGGCGAGGTCGTGCCGCGCACGTGGGACGACGGCTCCGTCTGGGGCTACGCCGAACCGCACACGCACCTGTTCACCAACCTCGCGTTCGGCGGCGGCGGCATCTTTCACGGCGCACCGTTTCACCCCCTCGGCGTCGAGCACGCCCTCGGCTCCTGCGAGCCCTTTCACGGGCCCGAAGGGCGCGCCGACCTGATGGGCATCTCGACGTCACCCGGCACCGAGCTGACCGACTTCATCGGCATCCTCGCCTCGGGGCTCGCGAGCGAGCCGAACCACGCGACGGATGGATATCCGACGTTCACGAGCTGGCCCGACGCCCGGGACTTCCCGTCGCACCAGTCCCAGTACTACCGCTGGATCGAGCGCGCCTGGATGAGCGGGCTGCGCCTGATGGTCAACCACGGCACCGGCTACGAGGTGCTCTGCGAGCTGATCGTCGGCGCCGACATCGGACCGGCGCGCTACGCCTGCGACGACATGGTCGGCATCGACCGGGGCATCGAGGCGACGTACGCCCTCGAGCGGTACATTGACGCCCACCACGGCGGGCCCGGGCAGGGGTGGTTTCGCGTCGTGACGAGCCCCGAAGAGGCCCGTGCCGTCATCGAAGAGGGCAAGCTCGCAGTCTTGCTCGGCATCGAGGTATCCAACCTCTTCGACTGCTACGTTACCGAGCGCGACGGGCGGTCCCGGTGCACGCAGGACGACGTGCTGGCCGCACTCGACCACTACCACGCCCGCGGCGTGCGCGTGCTGTTCCCCAACCACAAGACCGACAACGGGTTTTCGCCCGGCGACGGCAGCAAGGGGATCTTCGAGCTCGCGAACTGGGTGACGACCGGCCACTACAACCAGTTCACCGAGATCGGCTGCCCCGAGCACGGGCCCGGTTTCGACGACGGCTCGCTCGGGTTCGCCAACCTGAACCAGCCGCGCGAGGACTACTTCGCGCCACCGGTGTTCGACTTCGACAACTTCGCATCGGACCCGCTCGCCACGGTCTTCGAGAACGCGGCCGAGGCGCTCCCGGAGCCGGCGCCGGGCAACTTCTGCCAGGAGGACGGGCTCACCGACCTCGGGATCTTCCTGCTCGAAGAGATGATGCGCCGGGGCATGCTCATCGAAGTCGACCACCTGCCGCGCTTCGCCTACCAGCAGGCGTACACGATGCTCGAGGCGGCGAACTATCCGGCCCTGGGCACCCACGGCAACTCGAACAACGGCCGCATCTACCCGATCGGCGGGCTGTCGACGTCGCGGTTCAGCACCTGTCCCGAAGGTCCGGACGGCATCCGTGATCGTCGCCTGACCGAGCGGGGCGCGATCCGCGCGGAGCTCGGCTTCTTGCCGACCGAGCCGTGGTCGTTCGACCTCAACGGCTTCGCTCCGGTGCCGGGCGGGCGCTTCGCAGAAGGCGCCTGCGGTGGCGCCGAGCAGACGAACCCCGTCGAGTACCCGTTCACCGGCTTCGGCGGCGACGTCACCTTCACCGAGCCCGTCATGGGCGAGCGCGTCATCGACTTCAACACCGAGGGCATGGTGCACATCGGCATGATGGCCGAGCTGATCGAGGACGTGGTGCGCACGACCGGCGACCCCAACGTGGTCGAGCCGCTCTTCTGGTCCGCCGAAGCGTACATCCGGATGTGGGAGCGCGCCGAGGCGCGCGCCGCAGAGCTCGGCGGCGAGTAGCCGCGGCCCTGCGTACGCACACCGATCGTCAGGTCAGCGCTCGAGCACGATCCGGTACCGCGCCTTGCCGTCGTGCAGGTGCGCGATGGCGTCGTTCACGTCGTCCATCGCGAAGGTCTCGATCTGCGGCGCGATGCCATGACGCGCGGCAAACTCGAGCATCACGCGAATGGCGGCCGGGCTACCGACCGGAGACGCTGAGACCTGCTTCTGGCCGCCCATCAGGCTGAACACGCCGATCTGCAGCGGCTCGAGGGTCGCGCCGACCATGTGCAGGCGCCCGCGACGGTTGAGCGCCGCGGTGTAGGCGCCCCAGTCGAGGGTCACGTTCACCGTCGACAGGATGAGGTCGAAGCGACCCGCCTCGGCCTTGATCGCCTCCGGGTCGCGGGAGTTCACGGTCCGGTGCGCGCCCATCGCCATGGCCTCTTCACGCTTCGACGCGGTCGACGTGAACGCCGTCACCTCGCAGCCCCACGCGTGCAGGAACTTGAGCGCCATGTGCCCCAGCCCGCCGATGCCGACGACGCCGACGCGAGCGGTCGGCTTCACGTCGAACTGCAGCAGCGGGTTGAACACCGTGATGCCGCCGCAGAAGAGCGGGCCGGCGTCCGCGAGCTCGATACCTTCGGGCAGCTTGATCACCGCCGCCGCCTGGGCGCGCACACGGTCTGCGAAGCCGCCGTGGCGGCCGACGATGGTGCCCTGCTGCGACTCGCACATGTTGTGGTCGCCCGACATGCACGGCTGGCAGTGCATGCAGTACCCGCTGTGCCAGCCGAGCCCGACGCGGTCCCCGACCTTCAGGTGCGAGACGTGCTCGCCCACGGCGGCGATCGTGCCGGCGACCTCATGGCCGGGCACGAAGGGGTACTGCGTGAACCCCCACTCGTTGTTCAGCATCGACAGGTCACTGTGGCAGATGCCGCAGTGGGTGACCGCAATCTCGACGTCGTGCGCGTCGAGCGGTCCCGGGTCGTACGTGAACGGTTCGAGGCGGCCGCCGGGTTCGGTGGCGGCCCATGCGTGGATGGGGTCGTGGGTCGACATCGCGCGCTCCTGTCGGTGGTGGGGCGTCGCGAGAGTGGGTCGCGTGCGTACGCGATGCAACCGAGCCGCTACATCGCGAACCGGTCGCCCCGTCGGGACCGGCGGCCGCGTCAGCCCTTTGCGGGCTTCGGCACGTGCTGGTCGAGCAGCACCGGGTTGCCGTCGGGGTCGATGACCACGATGTGCGCGGGGCCGTCGCCGTCTTCTTCGGCGCGGGTCTCGATCTCGACACCGGCGGCGTCCAGCTTCGCCTGGATCTCGCGGACGTCGATGAAGTCGTCGAGGGGCGTCGCGCCCGGGCCCCACCCGGGATTGAACGTCAGCATGTTCTTCTCGAACATGCCCTGGAAGAGCCCGATGACCGTCGAGCCGTTCACGAGGATCTGCCAGCCCTGATCAGGGTCCCCGCCGATGGCAGCGAAGCCGAGCGACTCGTAGAAGGCCCGCGACGTGGCGAGGTCCTTCACGGCGAGCGAGACAGAGAAATTGCCGAGCGGCAGGGTGGGTGCGGGCATGTCCATGGCGACCTCGTTGCGTTGGGGGTCGCCCATCGTCGCAGCGACGCAGGCCCGCGTCACGTCTCGTCGCGCCCATCGTCGACCGGCCGCACCTGCGTCGTCACGAGGCGCACCATCGCGGCGACGAAGCGGTCGATGTCGAGGGTCTCCCACGGGTCGGTGATCCACCGCAGAAACCCGTACACGAGGGTCGGCGTGACGACGTAGATCGTCGCCGACGGGTCCTCGACCACGTATCGGCCGGTCTGCACGGTGAACCAGTCGCGAACGAGATCGGCGATGCGGGTTTCGAGGACGCGCATCATGCCGATCTCGGGGCTGACCGGCGTCACGCGAAGCAGCTCGCGCAGCAGCGGGCGGTACTTCTCGAGACCCGCTGCGAGGGTGCGCAGCAGCCCTTCGACGATCACCTCGATCGGCTGGTAGAGCCCGTCGCCGGCGAGCACGACCCGCAGCCGCTCCTCGGCGTCGATCACCCCGCGCTCGACGATGCCGGCGACGACCGCGTCCTTGTTCGCGAAGTACTGATAGAGCGATCCCGGGCTCACCCCGGCGACCTCGGCGACCCGGTTCGTGGTGAACCGCGCGGTGCCCTCGTCCTGGAGCACGCGGACCCCCGCATCGAGGATCGCGTGCACCATGTCGACCGACCGCGCCTGAGTCGGGATGCGGGTGAGACTCTGGCGAGGCAGTCGGTTCATTCGGCGGCCGGCACGGCGGACGCGGCCGCATCGATTTCGCGCGCGCGGAGCTCGGCGACCGTGGCCGATCGCTCGTCCGGGTGCCATCCGGGGGGGCCGAAGAGGTACTTCAGCGCCACGCCGAACCGCCCGGCGGACGCCGCGTCGCGCGCGAGCTCGACCCACGAGTCCGTGTTGATGCGGATCGGATTGAACGTGTCGATGTCGTGGATCAGTCCGTACACGACCGGCTCGTCGTCGCGCTCTTCGACGAACGTGCCGAAGAGGCGGTCCCAGACGATGAAGACGCCAGCGTAGTTCGCGTCGAGGTACCGCAGGTTCGAGCCGTGGTGGACCCGATGGTGCGACGGCGTGTTCATCACCCACTCGAGCACGCCGAGGCGACGCACCGTCTGCGTGTGGGGGAAGAACTGGTACACGAGGTTCAGCCCGTAGCAGACGAGATACATCTCGGGGCTGAACCCGAGAAACGCGAGCGGCAGATAGAACGGTGCCGCGGTGAAGGTCTCGGTCCAGCCCTGCCGCAGCGCGACCGCGTAGTTGTAGTTCTGCGACGAGTGGTGGACGACGTGCGACGCCCAGAACACGCGCACCTCGTGGTGGATGCGGTGGTGCCAGTAGAACAGGAAGTCCGTCACGACGAACGCGGCGATCCAGCCCCATACGTTGTGCGGCACCGACCACGGCACCCACTGGTTGATCGCGGCCATCGCGAGCACGAGCAGACCGTGCGAGAGCGTCGAGAACGCGATGCTGACGATGCCGACGACGAGGGACGCGACGGCGTCCTTCTTCTCGTACAGTCCGAGGGCGTGGGCCCGCGACACGAGGAACTCGACCACGATGAACGTGACGAAGATCGGGATCGAGGCCGTCGAGACGATGTCGAGCATGGCGCATCCTGTGTGACTGCGATGACACAGGTGTAAACCTGATGAATGCTCGTGTTCAATTCGCATTTTGCTCGGATCGATCGAAATGCGAATTGAACACGAGGGGTCGGGCGTGGCCCGACCCCTGATGAGTGCCCAGACCACCATTGGAGGTAGCGCGCCAGTGGTGTGGCCCGACCCCTGATGGGCGCCTGGATGACCAATGGAGGTAGCGCGCCAGCGGCGTGGCCCGATCCCTGATGGGTGCCTGGATGACCGATGGAGGGCGGGTGCGCGGGGTCAGGCGACGATGGCTTGCATGACCTCGAGCATGGCGTCCCAGACGACGGCCACGCGAGGGACGTCGCGCAGGGTGCGGTGGGTGACGATCCACAGGTCGCCGCTCGGCGGGGGCGCAACGCGTTCGGCGCAGCGTGCCGCCAGTGCGATCCGCTCGAGCCCGTAGGCGGCTACGCTTGGCGCGGGCACCAGCGCCACTCCGAGACCAGCGGCCGCCGCGGTGAGCTGGGTACGCAGGTCGTCGGTGCGTAGCGCGGGCTCGCGGGTCACATGGGCCGCCAACCACTGCGCGGGCGGCGGCGTGCTCGCGCGCCCCCAGGCGACCCAGGGGACAGCGTCGAGGTCGTCGATCGGGCCCCAGGCGCGAACGCGGTCCGGGGACGCGGCGAGCACCATCGCCACAACGCCCACGCGACGAGCAACCAGATCGCCTTCCGTGGGCCGCACGATGCGCAGCGCGAGGTCGGCTTCGCGGCGGGCGAGGTCGACCGTCCGTTCGCCGGGCACGAGCTCGACACGCAGCTTCGGATGCCGCTCGAGCAACGGCCCGAGCGCGGGCACCAGGGCAACGTCGGCCATGTCGGGGGGGCACGCGACACGGACGAGCCCACGGACCTCGCGCTCGAACCCGTCGATCGACCGGCGCACGTCGTCGACCCCGGCCTCGACCCGCTCGGCGGCGCCGACGAGGGCGTCCGCGGCGGGCGTGGGGCGCAGGCCATGCCGCCCGCGCTCGAAGAGGACGGTGTCGATCGCGTCCTCGAGCGCCGAGAGGCGACGCGACACGGTCGAGATGTTCACGCCGAGCAGGCCCGCCGCGTCACCGAGGGTGCGGGCGCGATACAGCGCGAGAAAGAGGCGGATGTCGTCCCACGACTGCATGCAGGCCTTTCATTGCAGATTCGCAAACCAGAATCCCATCATTCGCCATATTCACGCAGAACAGCAACCCGCATGCTCGTCCACGTCACCGGGGCGATGCCCCACTCACCCGGCCGAAGGGCCACACCCGAACGAGGATCGACCATGCAGACCACGACCCACACCACGACGCAGCCTCTCACTCTCGTCATCGGCGCGAAGGGCAAGACCGGACGCCGCGTGCTCGCCCGCCTCGAGCGCGCCGGCCTGCCCTGCCGCGGCGTGTCGCGCTCGACGCCCACGCCGTTCGACTGGCACGACCGTACGACGTGGCCCGCCGCCCTCGCCGGCGTAAAGCGTGCGTACATCACGTACCACCCGGACCTCGCGATGCCCGGCGCCGACGACGACATCCGCGCGCTGGCCGACATGGCGGTGACGATGGGCGTCGAGCGGCTCGTGCTGCTGTCCGGTCGCGGCGAGCCCGCCGCCCGGGACTGCGAGCGCATCATCGAGGCGAGCGGCGCGGACTGGACGGTCGTGCGCGCCGACTGGTTCATGCAGAACTTCGACGAGGGCCACTTCGCCGACATGGTGCGCGCCGGCGTGATCGCGATGCCGCAGCGGACCGAAGGGACCGCGTTCGTCGACGCGGACGATATCGCGGACGTCGTGTTCGCCGCGCTCACCGAGCCCGGCCACGCCGGCGAGATCTACGAGGTCACCGGCACGCGCCTGCTCACGTTCGACGATGTCGCGGCCGAGCTGACCGAGGCATCGGGCCGCCGGATCGCGTTCGTCGAGGTGACCGCCGAGGCGTGGATCGCCGGCGCCGTCGAGGCGGGCGAGTCCCCCGAGGTGGCCGCGTTCCTCGTCGAGCTGATGGACATGATCCTCGACGGCCGCAACGCGCACCTTTGCGACGGCGTGCAGCGCGCGATCGGTCGCCCGCCGCGCGATTTCGCCAGCTACGCCCGGTCGATCGCTGCGACGGGGGCCTGGGCGGCCTGACCGGGACCGGGGCGCGCTCGCCGCCGGGCCGATCTGGCGCGGCGGTCGGGCGTGGCGGTCGGGCGTGGCCCGACCGCTACTGTGGCGGTCCGGGGCGGGGTTCCTGGTTGTGGATGGGGTTGTGCGACTCCCCCGCCGCAACCGTCTGGCCCGGGCTCGACGTCCACTCATCAAGATTCAAACTGTGGAGGATTCGATGCAGATCACTGGCACCACCCTTGCGATTCTCACGCTCATCGTCGCCGCCGGCTTGTCGAGCGGCATCACGTTCGCCTTCTCGAACTTCATCATGGCCGGCCTCGACCGGCTGTCGGCTCCGCAGGCCATCCGCGCGATGCAGCACATCAACGAGACCGTGCTGAACCCGGTCTTTCTGGTCGTGTTCATGGTGACCGGCCTCGCCGCCGCGGTGCTCGCCGGGGTCGACGCCGTGCAGCACGGGCGACCGAACCCCTGGCTCGTCGCCGGCGCGCTCGCCTACCTCTTCGGCGTCGTCGGCGTCACCGCGGCGGGCAACGTCCCTCTGAACGACGCCCTCGCCCTGGTCGACGGCGCCCGTGACCCGGACGCATGGCGCCGATTCAGCGAACCGTGGCTGCGGTTCAACCACGTCCGCTGGGTCGCCGCGAGCGCGATGGTCGCGACGTGGACGGTGGCGCTCGCAAGCTGACGACCCGGTCACACGGGGCGAATGAGGCGCCACGAACGAAACGGCGCGCGGCCCGTACAGGGTCGCGCGCCGAGTCCGCGTTCGAAGAATCGCGGCTCAGTTGCCGCCGGTACCGAAGAACGGGCCGGACGAGCCGCTGTTGATGTCGTCCTCGTTGCCCTCGTTGGGCTCCGGCTGCACCTCACCGACGGTGCTGGTCGGGCGCGGCGCCGGGCCGGGACGCTCCTGCACCTCTTCGCCCGAACCTTCGCCGTCCTCGGCGGTCAGCTCGGCCGGCGCCTCGGCGGCGGTGCGGGTCTGGGCGAACGCCGAGAAGGCGAACAGGGACACGGCCAGGACGGCCACGATCGTCGAAATCGTCGTACGCATGATCATCGATCCGGTCTGTGGACGGGATCTCGGGTGTACCGGGGACGCCGATTCGACGCAATGGGCCGCCGGCCCCGTGGACCAGCACAGCCGCTCGAGCGGGCGCCGTTCGTCCCGCCGCTTCGATGCGCCGCGACCGTTCAACCGCCCGCGTTCAGCCGCCAGATCGAGACGTTCAGCGCCGTCGCGAACGTCACCCACAGCAGGTACGGCACCAGCAGCAGGCTCGCCGCGCGCTGCAAGGGCCAGAACGCGACGATCGTCGCGAGGATCGCGCACCACATCGCGACGATGATCACCGCAGCGGCGCCGGGCTGGTGCATCCCGAAGAACACCGGCGACCACGCCGCGTTCAGCGCGAGCTGCACCCCCCACAGGACGAGCGCCCAGCGGATCGCGTCGCTACCGTGGTCGCGCCAGACCAGCCACGCGCTGACGCCGATCATCGCGTAGAGCGCCGTCCATACCGGGCCGAAGAGCCACCCCGGCGGGGTCCACGACGGCTTCGCGAGGGTCTCGTACCAGTCCCCCGGCGGCGAGAACGCACCGGCGGCGGCGGCGAGGAAGGACAGGACGAGAAACCCGATGAGGGCGGGGATTGCGGTCATGGTCTACCGAAGGACGCGATGTCGGCTCGTGCGAGGCTCCACCCATGGGATGCGCCGCGGCGCCCGTCGATACACGGCCACCCGAACCGAGCCGGTCAGCGAGGTGGGCTCAGCCGCACGGATCTGTGGGTCAGTCGCCAGCGCAGGGGGTGTCGGTGCGCGTGTTGCCGCTCGTGCGCAGCCGCCGCGCATCGGCAGACGGCGGGCTGCACCCGGTCGTCGTGTCGTCGAGGTAGTAGCGGAACGCGCCGAGGGACGCGCACGACCACGTGCCGTCGAGGATGTTGTCGCGAAACTGGTTGCCCCAGCTCGGGCACTCGGGCTCGGGTTTCGTGCAGTCGTCGCGGGCGTCGTGGTCGCAATACCAGGTCGTGTACGCCGCCTCGACGCCCACCCGGATGAACCGGTTGTCGTTCACCACGTTGTCGTTCGAGTAGTCCCGCACCCGCACCGGGTCCCCCGTGCTGCGCTGAAACCGGTTGCGCTCGATGCGGTTGCGGTCGCTCATGTGCGCCACGTAGATCGCGTGGATGAGCCCGCCGGATCGCGTGTTCACGACGTCGACGAAGTGGTTGTTGGCGATGACATTGTCGTCGCTGTTCACCAGCCGCAGCGCCGCCGTCGACGGGTCGAGCGCCTCGTTGAACACGTTGCCGATCCGCGAGAAGTAGCAGCCGTACACCCGGTTCGAGCCGTTCGACGTGGCCTCGACGTTTCGCGCGCCGTCGAACGAGATCGCGGTGCCGTAGTTCTCGACCCGCAGGTACTCGAACGTCAGGTTCGTCTCTTCGCCCGCCGAGTGGCGCAGGCGAAACCACGTCCCGCCGGGGCAGTCCGCGGTGGGGTTCACGACGGGGTACCGGGTGCAGCCGTCGAAGACCGGGCGGTCGCCGTCCGGGTCCGCACGGACGAACGCGATCGTGTGGTCGGCGAAGGTCGTCGTCCACGTGACGGTCTGGCCAGCGTAGCGGCCCTCGGCGATGCGCACCTCGACGTCGCGCGGTTCGGCCTCGGCGGTGACGATGGCGTGCGCCCGCTCGAGGGTCCGGATCGCGCGCCCGGGTGCCGTGCCATCCCGGCGGTCGTCGCCATCCGGGGCGAGATAGAGCACGAGCGGGTCGAGCTCGACCGGCACGTCGGGCATGGCGTCCGCTGCGTCCCCCTCGGTCGCGTCGGTCGCCGCATCCTCGATGGGATCGGTCGCAGCGTCCGTGGCCGGATCGTCGCGCACGTCATCCATTGCGTCGTCCACTGCGTCGCTCGCGACGTCGTCTGTCGCGTCGCCTGCTGCGTCGCTCGACGCGTCCATCCGGACGTCTTCGGCCGCGTCGGTGCCCGGACCCGTATCCGACGACGCGTCACTCACGTCGGACGCGTCCGGGCCAGCATCGCTCGCCACGTCCGGCCCGCCGGCATCCGCATCCACAGACCCGTCGGCGGGGTCTCTCGCCGCGTCGCCGGCGGCCCCGGAGTCGTCCGAGGCATCCGACACGCCGTCTGACGCATCCGCCCCGGTCGCGTCGGCGACGCTCACGTCCGACGCTCCGCCATCGATCGTCGACGACGAGCAGGCGAAGGCCAGGCTCGCGCAGAGCGCGATCACGACAAGCGCGGCGTCACGCACAGGGCGACTCGCACAGCCAGTCCCCGTTGGCGTAGCACCCCTCCTGGTTCGCGACGCACTCGGCGGGCGAGCCGTCGCAGCCCGCCGGCGGCGCAACGCACGCGTAGTCCGTCGCAGCGTCGTCGGGGTTGCCCGTGTCGATGCCGCAGCACAGGCAGGTGACGACGCACACCTCGCCGCTCGCGCACGTCAGATCGAACCCGCACGGTGTCTCCGTCCCGCCATCGAGCACCTCGAGGTCCACGTCCGCGACGTCATCGTCGCCTGCGTCCTCGTCGACGACATCGCCGTCATCGCCGTCCTCATCGCCCGCGTCCGCCGTCGCGTCTTCGGCGACGTCGCCCGACGATCCAGAGTCGTCGTGCGGGGTGTTGTCGTCGGGGGTGTCGTCCGTCCCGCAGCCGGCGACGACGAAGCCACCAGCGGCCAGTGAGACGAGGGTCGCGAGGGCGGATCGGCTCAGAACGTTCACGGAGCATTCGGGGTGTCGAGGGTCCTCGACCCTGGCAGCGAAGCGAGCCCGCGTCACGCGGATCTCGTTCGCTGCGCCTCGCGCCCCGCGTCGCCAACGAGCGAACGCGGGGTAGCGCCGGATCGACAATGTCGTCAGGATCCGGCCACCCCTCGAACCGGCCCCCGCATGCGTGCCCTCTGCTCGATCCTGGCCTGCGCGCTCCTGTGCAGCTGCTCCGCGACGATCGAGTCCGGCGCGGCCTCCGACGTCGCCGACGCCAGCGACACGACCCGGACCGACGCCGGCGAAGCCGAGGATGCGGTCGACGACACGGCGGTGGACACCGACGAGGACGCGCCCGCACCGGACGCCGCAGAGGATCCCGGCACGAGCGACGCCAGTGACGCCTCCCCGACGGACGCCGACGCCGCCCCCATGGACGCGGACCCGCCGGATGCGCCCCCCGAACCCTGCGTCGACGGCGCCTGCCCGGACGGGTTCCAGTGCTACACCGAGGGGTGCATCCGGTTCATCCCCGCTGGCGATCCCTGCGACCGCACGTCCGTGCTGCCCCCGTGCGAGTTCGGGTCCCGCTGCGTGACCGTCGAAGACGAGGACCGATGCGTGCCCGACGGTACGGATCAGGGGATCTGCCGACATCCGGGCAACGATGGCGGCGCGTGCCGCACGCAGCCGGTCTGCGACGACGGGCTCGGCTGCGACCCCACGCGATGGGTCGGCGGGCACTGCCGCCCCGCCCTGCCCGCCGGCGCGTTCTGCCCGTCGCCCAACGACGTGTGCAACGCCGGCACCGCGTGCGTCGAGGTCGATGGCGTGCGTCGGTGCGTCGCCGATGGGGCCCGCGCCGGCGGCTGCCGACCGCCCTTCGACGCCGCGTCCCCGCCGCCGCTCTGCGACGAAGGGCTCACGTGCGCTCAGGCGTTCGAGGGCTGCATCCGCGGGTACGACCGCTGCGTCCGCAGCGTTGGACCGGGCGCGCGATGCGATGGGGCGGACCGCTGCGCCGAGGGCCTCGAGTGCGTCCGCGGCGACGATGGCGTCGGCGTTTGCGTCGACCCCGGCGCACTCGGTGCGACGTGCGAAACGGACGACGCCTGCACGGACCCCGGCGCCGCCTGCGTCCGCGTCGGCTTCGAGGGCGTCGGGCGTTGCCGCGTGGCGCTCGGGGAGGGTGACGTGTGCGACGCATCGGGCCGCACGACCGCGTGCCCCGAGGCGATGACCTGCACCGCTGACCACCCCGCCGACGTCGGGCGCTGCGCCGCCGACGGCACCGTGCCGGGTGCCGAGTGCGAAGCCGGCGACGCCCCCTGCGACGAGGGACTGACCTGCTCGTTCTTCTCGCGGTACCGGCAGACCTGCCGCGCCGTCGTCGACGAAGGCGAGCGCTGCGACCTCGGCGCGATCGCGCACGTCTGCGACGACGGGCTGCGCTGCGTGCCGGTCGCAACCGACGACGCCGGGACGGTCGATGCTCGCTGCTTCGCGCCCCGCCCCGAACGCGAGCCGAACGACGACGACGACGACCTGCTCGCCGCCGCACCGGGTGAGCCGCTGCTCGTGCAGGCGAGCGAGTCGCTCGGCGCGACCGACTGCGTCGCCGCCGAGGTCGAGGCCAGCGGCGGGCTCTATCTCGAGATCGCGGCCGCCACCGGCGGGTTCGACGCGGGGATGCGGATTCGGCTTTTCGCGCCCGACGGCTCCGAACGCGGGCAGTGGCTGCATTCGATGTTGCCGCGCAACCCGGCGGGTCCGCTCGCGGGGTCCGCGCGGCTCTCGGCGTGGACGAACCCGGCCCTCGCCGACCTGCCCGCCGGCCGCCACGTCGTCTGCATCGACGGCGTGACGGACCCGGGCACGGACTACGTGCTCGCGGTCGGCGTGATCGCCGCCGACTGAGGCGCCTCGGCCGGTGTGGCGAAGCCGTCGGGGTACCATCCCGGTGGATAGACGAGGCAACGAAGCCGGTCCGCCCAGGTCGGCATGCTACGCCACTTGCGGGCGAACCAGCGCAGGCCGGCGGTCTCGATGGTCACGACGTTGTACGACTCGAGGCGGTCGACGACGCCGTACGTCGGCTCCTCTTCTTCGCGCTGGTACGTGCCGAAGAGGCGGTCCCACAGGATCAGCACCTCACCGTAGTTGCGGTCGAGGTACTTCTCGTCAGACCCGTGGTGCACCCGGTGGTTCGACGGGGTGGCGAGGACCGCGTCGAGCACGGGCAGCTTCGGCACGAGCCGCGTGTGCTGGGCGATGCCGTAGACGTTCGTCACCAGCTTTACGACGAGCAGGTGCAGCGGTGACATGCCGAGCACCGGCAGGACGAAGAAGAACGGCCGGGTGAGCAGCGTGTTGTCGAGCACGAACCCCCGCGACGCGACGGTCATGTTGTACTCGTTCGACGAGTGATGGACGTGGTGAAACGCCCAGAACAGGCCGGTGCGGTGGGCGATCCGGTGGTCGATGTACCAGGCGAGGTCGTACGCGAGGAAGGCGATCAACCACCCGACCGGACCGAAGCCCAGGGTCGCGATCCGCACGTTCTCGTAGAGCCAGAACAGCGCCGCGACCGGCAACACCGCGCCGACGAAGACGTCGACGGCGAGAAAGACCCCCGTGATGACGACGTTGGTGAACGCGTCCCGATCGTCCCACCGCCGGTCCTTCTCGAACACGAAGTGCGCGACCCGCTCACCGCCGAGCAGCAGCACGTAGACCGGCAGCAGGATCACGTAGATCTCGCCGGCTTCGACGAGCTCGAGCAATCGAGTGGTCAGGTCGGTGAGCATGGGCACACGGCGCGCAGACAGGAGTCCGCGCGATCGTGACCCGAGCTGGGGCCGGCGACAAGCCTGCCCGGTGCGGTGACCCGCCGAGCTCGAATGCAGGGCGCTGCGCGTTCAGGTGCGCCGAGCGCGTCGCAGCGTCACGACACCGTGGGCACGTCGCCGGTCAGGCGGGCTTCGGCGGTGGGATCGAACATCCGGCGGAACCCGCGGATCGCATCCGGATCGCCGATCGCGGTGATGCGGTCGCCGTCGTGCAGCTCATCGAACGCGCCGGGCACGAAGACCGAGCCGTCGCGGCGCTGCAGCAGGGCGATGATGATGCCCTTCGGCAGCTTCGCGTCCTTGAGCTGCCGGCCAATCAGGGCCGCGGACGGCTCGTCGGCGTGGATGCGGACGTGGTGGAACCGGTCTTCGCGCAGCAGGATCTCCTTGATCTGCGACTCGGACCGGGCCTCGAGCCAGGCGCCCTCGAAGTCGACGTCCGCGACGCGGCGCCCGAAGTGCGCGAGCACGCGCAGGTGCAGCGAAAGGTCTTCGTCGGGGCCGACGAGCACCGCGAGAGCGAACACGCTGCGGGTCGAACCCCGTCGCTGCCCCGGCACGAGGATGCCGTCGGGAGCGCGGACGATGACGAGGCGCGACTGCTTGAGCCCCTCGATGTTCGCCTGCGCCAGACCGAAGCGCTGGATGACCGGCAGCGCCGGCGCGCCCTGGATGAGGCGGTCGCGCAACGCGTCGACCTCGTCGCCGGCGATGTCGCTGAACCACCGCACGACGTCGGTGATGACGTCCGAGCAGGCGCGCTCGCCGGCGAGGTCCATCACCTCGGCCTCGACCACGAGGCGCTCGACCGGGTCGCTGTCTTCGAGCCCCTTCTCGGCGACGATGTCGCGCAGCTCGTCGTCGAGCCCGCGGTACACCTGACGGCCGAGCCGCTCGAACACGTGGTACACCGCGCCGTGACGCACCGTCCGCTTGTTGGCGTACACGAGGTACCAGCCGATGCAGCCGGCCACGACGCCGGCGGTGAAGAGCACCGCGAGCCAGCCCATCTGCACGATGAGCCACATCGGGATGAGCATGCCGGCGATCTGCATCCACGGGTACCACGGGCTGCGATAGCCCGGCTGGTAGTAGTCGATGCGGCTCTCTCGCATGACGATGAGCGCGAGGCAGATCAGGCCGAAGAGCATGAGCTGAAACGCGCTGGCGAGCTTGGCGACGGCGGCGATGTCGAACGCGACGATGAGCAGGATGATCATCCCTGCGGTCGCGACGACGCTGACGACCGGGGTGCCGAAGCGCTTCGACAAGGTGCCGAAGCGGGCCGGCACGAGGTTGTCGCGCGCCATGGCCATCGGATACCGCGACGACGAGAGGATGCCGGCGTTGCCGGTCGATGCGAACGCGGCGGTCGCGGCGATGACGATCAGCCAGAGGCCGATGTTCTTCGGGATCCAGGTGATGATCACCTCGCCCGCGTCGGCCACCGGGGTGTAGCTCGCGTGGAACGCGTCCGGCTCGAGCACGAGGGTCATCAGCCCGACGCCGATGACGTAGATCGCGGTCGCTGTACCCAGCGAGAGCATCATGCCCAGGGGGATGTTGCGGTCCGGATCGCGGACTTCTTCGGCGACGCTCGCGACCTTGGTCAGGCCCGCATACGACACGAAGACGATGCCCACGGTGGCGAAGAGTCCGTCGAGCCCGTTCGCGAGAAACTGCCCGTCCATGCGCGCACGGATCAGCCCTGCCGGATCGTGGCCGAGCCAGTACCCCACCCCCTGCACGATCCACGCGCCGAGGATCAACACGAGGGACGCGACGAGGATGCGTTGCAACCCGCTCGTCTCTTTTGCGCCGACGATGTTGAGCACAGCGAACGCGATGGTCAGCCCGACCGCGATCGGCTTGATGGGCACATCGACGAAGAGCATGAGGTACGCGCCCATGCCGAGCAGCGCGAACGCCGTCTTGAGCACGAGCGCGAGCCACGTCCCGAGGCCGCCGATGGTCCCCATCAACGGGCCCATGCTGCGGTCGAGGAAGTAGTACGCACCGCCCGCGCGCGGCATCGCCGTCGCGAGCTCGGCGACGCTGAACATCGCGGGCAGGATCAGCAGACCCGCGAGCAGGTAGGCGAGCGCGACGGAGGGTCCGGACTCGATGGCGGCGATGCCGGGCAGCAGAAAGAAGCCCGAGCTGAACATCGCGCCGGTCGAGATCGCGTACACGTCTGCGAGGCCGAGCGTCTTCTTGAGACCTTCGGTCTCAGCCATGGATGGACCGGGATCAAGTGGTGGAGCGGCCGACGGGGCCGATGGCTGCGAACCTACGGGTAGTGGGTCGTCACCCTGCAAATCGCAAGGTCGCATGCCACCTCGCCGACGCGCAAGCCCAGGAGCCGCCGCGCGTCGCCACCCGGGTGAGCGATCGACGGGGGTCGGTCAGTCGTCGACGACGTCGTCCAGGTGGGACGTGCACTCCGGGCACCGGGACGCCTTTCGCGGGATGGTCATCGCGCAGTACGGGCACTCGCGGTCGCGTGGCGACGCCGGCGTCGGGTCGACCTCCTCTTCGCGCTTGCGCTTCAGCCGGTTCACGAAGCGCACGAGGATGAAGATGGCGAACGCGACGACGAGGAAGGTGAAGACCGACTCGATGAACCGGCCATAGTAGAGCACGGTGGCGCCGGCCTCCTGCGCGGCTTCGACGCTCAGGTACGGGGCGCCGGCGGACGGGTCCTTCAGGATGGTGTACATCCCGTCGAAGTCCGCTGGCCCGAGCAGCAGCGAGATCGGCGGCATGAGCACGTCTTCGACGAGCGACGACGCGATGGTCGCGAACGCGGCCCCGACGGCGATACCCACCGCCATGTCGACGACGTTGCCGCGTGCGGCGAACTCTTTGAACTCGGCCCAGAAGCCGGACCTCGGGGTGTCGGCTGCGTCGGTCATTGCCCTGCTCGAATTGTCGGAGGCCTACAGGTTCGGACGACCTCGGCGAGTGTGCAAGCCGTCCATCTCGATTGCGCCGTCGCCGTACCGTGGGCGTGGCGGATGGGCCGCGCGGGCCTCATGCTGCGGGGGTACCTGCGTCGCAGCGAGCCCCGATGACCGACCCGAGAGACGTCCACCGCACCACGCCGCTGGTGTACACGCGCAACGCGACGACGTGGGACGCGCACCGCCCGCGCACGCTGACCGAAGCACCGTGGCTGGCGCGACTCACCGCCGGGTTGGGCCCCGGGGACCCGGTGCTCGACGTCGGCTGCGGTGCGGGCGAGCCCATCGCCGCGTGGCTCGTGGGTCGCGGCTTCGCAGTGACGGGGCTCGATATCGCGCCGTCGATGGTCGCTCTCTGCGTGGAGCGGTTCCCCGCGCACCGGTGGCGGGTGGCCGACATGCGCGGCGACCTGCCGGAGGGGCCGTACGCGGCGATCATCGCGTGGGACAGCTTCTTTCACCTCGCGCCGAGCGAGCAACGTGAGACGTTGCCTCGACTCGCGGCCAGCCTGCGATCCGGCGGCCGGCTCGTCGCGACCGTGGGCCCACGGGCGGGCGAGGTTCTCGGCTCGGTGGCCGGCGAATCCGTGTATCACTCGAGCCTCGACCCCTCGGAGTACGAGCGCCTGCTGGTCGACGCGGGGATGTCCGCGGTCGAGCTCGCGCTCGAGGACGCGGCCAGCGGGCGAACCGTGCTCTTCGCCGAGCGCTGATGGCCAGACGCGACGCCCGGGGCGTCAGAACCGGACCCCGTTGATCAGGGTGATGGTGACCTCGTCGGCGCGGGTGTCGACGATGCGATCCCGATCGACGGAGTCGGTGATGTCGAACGCCGCCATGCGTCCGAACCCCGCCGCGTACCGCAGCCCGACGGTGGTCTCGAACACGATCGAGTCGACCCGTTCGGACGCGCCGAGCGAGATGGGGTCCCGCCGATGAAGCCCGACTGCGGCGCCGTAGAAATCCACCGGCCCGCGCAGGTACGACGGGTCCCGCTCGGCGCTGCGATCGGTGAACACGCCGCCGCCGAGCGCGACCCGGTCCGAGAGCTGTGCGCGCCCGCCGAGCTGCACGTTCCAGAGCGGATCCTGGTCGGCGCCGAGGGCGACGTCGCGCACGGGCGCAGCGAGGGTGAAGCTCGCCGCGACGAGTCCACGACCGGTCGTGCGACGCACGCCGGCCCGCATGCGGATCGGTCCAGCGCGGCCCGTATCGATGCCGATGCCCTCGTCGACGGTGACGAACTCGCCGACCGCGACGTCCTCGGCGGCGCCGACGAGGAGGGCCCCGCCGCGCTCTCGCGACGCGATCTGCACCTCGGGTCCGCGGATCGTCGCGCCGACCGACCAGCGCTCGTTCGACCAGAGCACCCCGGCCACGGCCTCGATGCCGATGCCCGCGTCGTCGACGTCCAGATCGACCGCGACGACCTCGACGACGCCGTCGGCATCGACGGCCTGCAAAAACACGCGGCTGCGTCCGACCTCGGTGCGGTACACACCGTCGAGACCGACCCCGACGCTCCACCCGCCGTCGAGATCCACGCCGACCGCCGCACCGCCGCGGAGCGTCTGGCGCACGAGGGCGAGGTCGATGGCCGCCCGGTTCTGGCGATCGCCGTCGTCCCAGGTCGTATCGATGCCGAGGCGCATCTGGTCGATCTCTTCGACGCGCACCGAGAAGCCGCCGAGTACCCGCGGGGCGAGGCGCATCGTGGATGCCATCGCCGGCGGTGCGAGCACGAGGCCCGTCCCGCGCAGGTCCCGGGTGAGGTCGGCGGTGACCTGCGCCGCTTCGGGCGCGCGAAAGGACCGCACGGACCACGCGCTCACGCCGATCTGCAGCTCGTTGCGCGCGCCAATCAGTCCGGCCGGGTTGTACACCGCAGCCTCGGCGCCGGTCGCTGTGACGGCTGCGGCGCCAGCGGTGGTCGCCGCGGCGGGGCCGAAGACGAGGCCTTCGCGGTTGCCGGCCTCGGCGACCGCAGGCGCCAGGCACGTGAGCGCGAGCACTCCGACGGCGCCCAGGGCTCGAATGCGGTGCACGTCGCGCTGCGGGGCGGCGGTCCGGCGCGTCACGGCGCCACGCGGATCGTCAGCCCGTCTGCGTCCTGGTCGAGCACCTCGACCGTCACACCATCGACGACGGCCGACCCACCGACAGGGATCGCCTCCTGTCCGTTGCCGACCCGGATCGGCCCGTAGCCGCTGCCGATCGTCGTATCGACCGTGTAGACGACCGCCCCCTCGACCGGCAGCGCCGCGTCGTAGCCCATCGCGCGGCGGCTCTCGACGACAACGACGCGAGTGCTGCTGATCGGTACGATGGCAGCTTTCGAGCCACCGCTGGTCTCGACCGGCGACAGCACGATCTCGGTGTCGGCGGCGGGATCACACAGGATCTGGTCGTCATCGAGCCATCCGAGCTGCCACCGCTCCCACGCGAAGAACTCGGGCGCCTCGCTGCTGATGAGGTCCATCATGCTGAACGGGCGCGTGAAGCCGATCGGCTCGTCGAAGCTGTACAGGTCGGGCAGCCCGAGCAGATGCCCCATCTCGTGAGGCAGCCAGAGCCCGTCCCACGCGAGGATGTCAGCGCCCGAGGTCGTGCCGTTCGTGAACTCCGTCCCGTCGGCGAACACGCCGGACCCGAACGACGCGGACATCGCCGGGCCATACCCGACCTGATTCGCGGACGGTGGTACGAGGACGACGACGAAGTCGGCACCGCTGAATTCGACGGCGTCGTCCGCGAGAGTGACCGATTCCTGGATCATGTCCCGGTGGCCCTCGAACGTCGTGATGGCCTGTGCGTAGTCCGCCTGTGTGCCACCAAGCGTGTACCACTGCAGGTGCGGCTCGAGCTGCAGGTCCATCTGCCCGTACGACATCGCGTCGTACCAGTCCTCGGCGTGCGGCGAGACGAGCGCGAACATCTCGTCGGGGGTGCGATCCGCCGGGCCGTCCGCAAACTCGGCGAAGAGGACGATGCCACGCACCGTACCCGTCGACCGCAGCCGGTAGTCCGGCGTCGGGAACCCGACACCGACGGTCGGCGTCGGCCCGAACGCGAGCCGGCACGCGGACACCGCGTCCGCCCCACCGCCACCGCCGCCGCCGCCGCCGCCGCCGCCGCCACCGCCGGAGTCGATGCATTGCCCGGTCGCCGGATCGACGGGGCAGGCGGTCGAGTCCGCGCAGCCGGTGAACGGGGCGGCAAGGCTCGCGACGACAAAGAGATAGAGCAGGTTCGTGTGCATGGCGCACCGTCGCACGGGGTCCATCGAACCGAAAGCAGATCGCGGTGACGCGCCCCGCCGCGACCTCACGCATCCTCACCGGTCGCAACGTCGGGCGAGCCTGGCCGGGACAGCCACGCGATGTACTGCGCCGAGCGGGCGGCGTGGGCGTCGGCATCGATCCCGACGTCGGCGAGCGAGCGATTCACGGCGTAGTTCGTTCGATCGCGGGCCGTGTGCACGCGCGGCACATGGTCCGGCAGCTGCTCGTCACCGAAACAGCGTCGATAGATCGTCCGCATCGTGCCTTCGAGATCCTGTGCGTACGCGGTGAACCGGATCACCGTCCGCGCGGGACCGTCGGGTCGTGTGAACCACGCGTGCTCGCGCGCGTCGTAGGCCGCGGCGGCGTCGGGCAGCGCCTCGGCGAGCCAGGCCCACGGGATCGCGCCGAGCGGCTCGAAGATCGGGTTGCCGTGGATGTGATTGAGCACGCTGCGCAGCCGCTTCACCGGGTCTCGGGTGACGGTCAGAAAGTGCGCGTCCGGGTACCGCGCCGCCAGCGCGTCGTCCGCGGCCTGAAAGTGCCCTTTGATGTACAGCCGTCGCGGCCGCCCGTCGGGCCCGGGCCCGGCAAACGCGAGGGTCTTGCGTCCCAGCCGGTCGATGAACCCCACGAAGTCACGCTCCCACATCCGGCGGTTGTGTGCGGCGCGGCTCGAGAAGGCCATATCGTCCACGAACGTCTCGGGGCCGAAGCACGGCGCGAGGACGTGCACCCGGAGCACGAAGAAGAGAACCTCGAACGTGTCGGTGCGCATGGGGTGCACCTCGTGTCGCTGGATGAACTCGAGGGGCATCGTCGCCCGAAGCCAGGCCTCGAGGCGCGCCTCGGTGATCCATCGGCCGAGAGGGCGCGCGAGGTGCCAGAGCCACAGGTACGGCACCAGCGTCTGCAGGCTGGACGGTGCGGCCAGCCGCGGGTCCTCTTCGAGGTAGCGCGAGATCTGCGTGCTGCCGCTGCGGGCGGCGCTCAACACGATCACCGGCGCATGGATGGGGTGCGCCGCCATCCGCCGGGCAAGGAGCACCTCGTCGAGGTACCAGGCGGCGCCGGCGACCGGCACCATCCACAACCGCTGCACGAGGTGCGCGAAGAGATAGGCCCGCGACAGCGGTGGGATGCCCGGGGACGGGGGTCGTGCAGTGAGCACGAGGCCAAAGTACCGCGCAAACTCCGCGGGCCGAGCGACGTGCGGCGGCCACCCGAACACGAGCGCACCGACCGCGAACAGAGGCCAGAGCGGCAGGACGATCGCTCCGAGCACCGCCACGAGCACCAGTTTCACGAGGAGCCGCAACGCGAACACAGGCGCCGCGGCGCGGACGCGCACGGGCTCGTGCGGCAGAGCGTCGGTGTTCGGCGAGACGTACACGTGCGAGGTGGGGGCGAGGCGGTGAGACCGCAGCCTACCCCGGCGCGCCGCAAACGTCCGGTCCGAAGACCGACCATCCCATGTTCACCTGGCGAACCCCTGCAGGATCCGCGTCAGAACCCGCGTCAGAACCCGTCGGACACGACGGCATCGTCGGGCAGATCGTAGTAGTCGCCCTTGTCGCCGACGAACGTGTGCTTCGCGATGCGCAGGCCCGTCGGCTCGTCGAAGAGCCCGAGCGCGACGGCGGTGTACTGGTAGCCCTCGATCATCGGGTCCCAGAACAGCGTCGAGCCGCAGGTGCCGCAGAACCCGCGCCGCACCTTGTCGGACGACTCGTACCAGCGCACGTGCTCTTCGCCGGACACGTGCAGGGCGTCACGCCGGACGTTCACGGCGACGAGGTAGTGGCCTGAGTGCTTGCGGCACTGCCCGCAGTGACACGCCTCGGGGGCATGTTCGAACGGGCCGTCGATGGTGAGCGTGATCTGGCCGCAGAGACAGCTTGCGCGCATGGTGTGTCCTCGGTGTCCGATGCGCTCGACCTTTGCCGAGGAGCGCGACGCGACCAGCATATCCTGATCCCACGTGACGTCTCGGTCGATGTTTCGGGTGTAGATCCCGGACGGCGTGTCGACGGTCCGTGTACCGAAGCCTCGATGAGGCCGCGCCGAACGCGCGGCGAGCCCCCGACCGCTACCCCGTGCACCGCGTCCATCCCAGCCCGGCGTCCTGCTGGACTCCCACCCTTCTGGCGCTGGCCATCGCCCTCGCCGGATGTGGTCCGTCGGGCGCCGAGCACCGCGCCGCGGGCGACGCGGGCGACGCGGGCGACACGACGTTCGACAGCGCTCCGGTCCATGACGCGGGGGACGCCGCGGCCGAACCGGACGCGCCAGAGGATGCAGCGAGCGGCGAAGATGTGGTGCCCGACGCCATCGAGGACCCCGTCGCCATCGACCCCGGCGATGCCCTGCCCGCCCGTCCCGGTGTGCGTACCTGCGTGTTCGGGACGCTGGATCGCCCGGACGCGGACGTCCCGGTACGCCTCTCGACGACCGGCTGCGTCGACGGCACCGCGCCAGCCGCGGAGTTCGTGCCCTACGAGGTGAACGCCGCGCTGTGGACGGACGGCGCGGACAAGGCGCGGTACATCAGCACGCCCCTCGACGCGCCCATCACTGTCGCCGACGACGGTCGCTGGACCCTGCCCGTCGGGACGGTGCTGCTGAAGCACTTCGCCGGACCGAGCGACAGCGACCGCGCCGACGCAGTGCTCGAGACGCGGTTCATGGCGCGTACCCCCGAGGGGTGGCTCTTTCGCACGTACCGCTGGGACGACGACGGCGCCGACGCCACGCTGGTCCGTGACGGCACGACCGTGCCCCTCGTCACCGGCGACGGTCCGATGGCGTACGTCGTGCCCGACGAGACGCAGTGCGGATACTGCCACGCCGCAACCGCCGAAGAGGTGCTCGGACCTCGTCCGGGGCAGCTCGATCGCGAGGTACAGTACGCGTCCGGCGTCGCCGCGCAGCTCGACGTATTCGTCGCGCTGGGCATGCTCGACGATCCCTCGGCGGCCGACCCGTGGCCGGACCCGTTCGACGAGACCGCGCCCCTCGAGACGCGAGCCCGGGCCTGGCTGGCCGCGAACTGTGGGCACTGCCACCAGCCCGGCGGCTGGCGACCGCCCGAGCTGACCCTCGACCTGCAGTTCGAGACGTCATTTGCCGATACGAACACCTGCGGCGAGCGGCTGCAGTACACCTCGCACGTGCCCGGCGAGGTCCGCATCGAGCCCGGCGATGCCGACGCGTCGAACCTCTGGCTGCGCATGACCGAGCACGGGCTGGGCCGGATGCCGTCCCTGGCGACGAACCGCCCGGACCCGCGAGGCATCGCGCTGGTGCGCGCCTGGATCCAGTCGATGGACGGCTGCCCCTGAGTCCGGGCATGCTCGCGCAGCGGGCCCTCGGCGCTCGCGAGCCACAGCCCGACGGAACGGCATGGATCTCACCGACCGCACGATCCTCATCACCGGCGCGTCTTCGGGCCTCGGCCGCGAGATGGCGCTGCAGTTGAGCCGCCGCCGAAATCGACTGGTCGTGACCGCGCGACGCGTCGAACGGCTGGAGTCCCTCGCCGAGGAGGTCCGCGCCAACGGCAGCGAATGCATCGTGTGCCCCGCCGACGCCACCGACGCGGACGCCGTGCTCGACGTGCTCGACGCGGCGCGAGAGGAGTGGGGCGACCTCGACGTCGCCGTGCTGAACGCCGGCGGTGGGCGCGCGTTGCGGATGGGCGACGCGTCGATCGACGACGTGATGCACCTGATGAACACGAACTACGCGACGGTGGTGCACTTTCTCGTGCCGCTGGTCGATCGCATGCGACATCGGCGCGGCGTCATCGCGTACACCGGCTCGCCGGCCGGATTTTTCGGGCTGCCGAAGTCCGGCCCGTACAGCGCGGCCAAGGCCGCCGGGCGCGTGCTCTTCGACACGTGCCGCATCGAGCTCGCGCACACGCCGCTGCGCTTCGTCGCGCTCTACCCCGGGTTCACCCGCACCGACGGGCTCGACGCCGACGAGGTGCCGTTCGATGCGCTCATCATCGAGCGGGACCGCGCCGCGAGAGAGATGATCCGAGCCATCGAGCGCGAACGCAGCCACTGGATGTTCCCACGGCGGATCCGGTGGCTGATCCACCTCGCCCGCGTCTTGCCCGAGCCCGTCCGCCGCCGCATCCTCGGCGCGGCGGCGGAGTGACCGGCGCCTCAACCGAGGCCGCGAACCGTACGCCGATGCCCGCCCCTTCAGGAGCCCGCGCATGACGAAGCCGACCGAAGAGCAGCCGCCGCTGAAACCGAAGGGCGGCACGGGCGCGCACAAGATCTCGGGCGAGCGCATCGAGGGGCACACGCTGCACCTCGGCCGCTCGAAGGTGATCGACACCCTCGTCGACACGACGTTCGTCGACTGCACAATCCGCATCCACTGCGGCGCGAGCAACCTCACCCTCGCCCGCTGCCGGTTCGAGAACTGCACGATCTGGCCGGCGAAAGAAATGCGCAACCTGCGTGTGCCGACCTGCACGTTCGAGGGCTGCACCTTCGTCGGGCGGTACTCGGGCGCCCGGTTCGGTGACGGCGTACGCGACTGCGACTTCTCGGGCGCGAAGTCCCTCGACCTCTGCGACTTCGGGCCCGGGGCCGACATCGCGTCGTGCCGCTGGCCGACCTGGCCCCACGTCACGATCGTCGAGCCCATGGCGCACCGCGCAGAGCTCGAAGCACTCGACGTGTCGTTCGATCTCGGGCTCACCCTCGAGATCGTCGCCGAACCGCCCGCCGCGTCCGCGTGTACTGTGGACCTGTCGCGCTACGACGACGACCTCGCCACGCTGCGCACGCGCTTCGAATCGTTGGACTTCGTTCGGTTCGACGACGCCTGATCGCGTCCGGCCAGCGCAACGGCATGGCCCCGCAGATCAGCCTTCGCAGGCCGTCGCCCACGCGCACTCGCCCGCCACGCAGAGGCAGCCGTCGGCCTCGAGCTCGGGCAGGTAGGCGCAGATCGTGAGCGTGTCGGGCTGGGCCGTGCAGGTCTGGCCGTTGCAACCGGCGGCGTAGCAGTCCGCGTCCGTCCGACAGGCCTGGGCGGCCAGCTCCATCCCGGAATCCGCGGCGTAGCCGAGCTCGTACCAGAAGTAGATCGAATCGTCGGGGTCGACGACGGCGCACAGGTCCTCGCCGAACGGCCCACCGTCGGCACCGTTGCCCTGACCGGGGAACGCGCCGCCGTTGCCGTTGCCCTGACCGGGGAACGAGTCCTGCGGGTTGGCGCGACGCTCTTCACCACGCGGCGACGCCGCCTTGTCGAGGGCGAACGTCCCCCACTCGGTATCGACGACCGTCGGGTCCGACGTGTCGTCGATCTGGAGGTCGGCGCAGCCCATGGCGGGAGCGATGGCGAGGGCGAGCAGGGGCAGAAGACGACGCCTGGCGGAGTCCGAGTGTGGATCTGTAGGGACACGTGCGACACAGCCCCTATCGGCCGCCACATCGTCCCGCAAGGGGATCCGCCCAGACTCGCGAGATCACAGGGTGAACCTGTCCCTTCGCACGGGTGCGCCGTGCCGCACGCGCCGGTCCGCGACTGCGTTCACCCGCTCGCACACCCGACGGTCACTCGAACGGTTCTTCTTCGGTGGGGACCTCACCGAGGATCCAGATCTCGCGGCCCGACTTGAGGGGCTTCTTCTTGATCGGCAGGTCGTCGACGCCCTCGGTCTCGGCGAGCTCGCGCAGCTCGTTCTCGTCCTCGTCGGTGCCGTCGCAGTACCCCATCGGGCGGCTGTAGCCGGCGCGTTCGAGCTGCACGCGAAACTCGCCGCGCCCCCAGCGGGTGGACGTCTCGTTGTTGAACGGATGGATCATGGTCGGTCCCCGGTTGCGGGCGTGCACGGCACCGGTCGCGATGCGCGAGGACGGTCCGGTCGTGTGATGCTGTGCACGAAGGGGCGGTCAGTCGACCGCGTTCGCGATCGCCTCGTCCTCTTCGATCTCGAGCATCTGGTATAGCAGCACCTCGGCGTCGACTTCGTGCTGGGGCAGATCGAAGCGCCCGGTGAGGGGCGTGTCCGGCTGCAGCGCACCGCGCTCGTAGGCGTCCCACATCTCGTGCGCGTACCGCAGCTCGCGCGCCGGGCGACCCCGCTTGAAGTGCGACGTCAGGTTCGCGACGTCCCGCAGCAGGATCTCCTTCGCGTTGTTGTTGCGCGCGGCGTTCAAGGCCTGGGGGAAGTCGATGACCACCGGCCCGCCGTCCTCGATGAGGATGTTGAACGGCGAGAGGTCGCCATGCACGACGTCCGCGCAGAGCATGCGAACGACCTCGCGCAGCAGCTGCTCGAAGGTGCGCTCGGCGACGTCCGGCTCGAGGGTGCACTCGGCGAGACGCGGCGCCGGACCGCCGCCGGGGCCCTCGATGCACTCCATGACGAGCACGCCCTCGATGAAGGCGAAGGGCTTCGGCACGCGGACGCCGGCGGCATCGAGCTTGTAGATGCACTCCGCCTCGGCGGCCTTCCACTGCGCTTCGTCGCGCTCGCGACCGTGCCGGGACCGCTTGCCCATGGCCCGCTGGTCGCGCGAGTTTCGCACGCGGCGACCCTCGGTGTAGCTGGACCGCTGGCGGAACGAGCGGGTGCTCGCCTCTTTGTAGACTTTCGCGACGCGCAGGTCCCCGCCGGCTTCGACGAGGTAGACCTGCGCCTCCTTGCCGCTCATCAGCGGCCGAACGATGCGTTCGATGATGCCCTCTTCGACGAGAGGGATCAGGCGGGGCGGAATTCGCATGCGATGACACGAGGGGATCAAGGCGCGCCGGGCCGAGAAGTGCCGACGTCGCGGGGGCTTTACACCACTCCGGCAGTCACGTCAGGCGAGATTTTCACGGCGGCGAGGTCGAGTGGGCGTTTCGCCCACAGTGCGTCGCATCCGAAGCCGCCGCCACGGCACAGGGTGTGGTGCATGGACACGAACATGCACCACGCCGCTCACGATCGCCGCCACTGCCGGGGATTGGCCGCGATGTACGCCCGCACCCGTTGCATGGATGCCAACGTTCGAACCCCTCGGTCATGGTAGCCACGATGCCACAGCGGCGCGTCGGGCGACCACAGGTCGAAGGACCGGCATCGGCGGGTCGATCGGGCCTTGCAGCGTCCGATGACTGCGCCGAGCGCGACGTCTTGCACATGAAGAAGGGCGTGGACGTGATTCGGCATGACAACCCATGCGTCGAGCACGACGCCGTCGAGGTCCGCGAGCTGACGCAGCTCATCGGCGACGATGTGGCCGATCGGCGAGTGCGTCACGACGCCATCGTGAACGGACCCGAGTCGATGGCGTCGCTTCGCCGTCACGAACGTCACGAGAAACCAGCCATGCCGGTAGTCGACGTGGGTTCTGCGTGGGTTTCGACGTGACATACCCCCGGGGTCGTTCGGACCGGGTCGTTCGGACCGTCGGGATGTTGCGGACTACAGGGCCGGCCCGGGGGGCCGGGGGGCGGGGCATGTTCGATCGTACGGCGGGGATGGGTGGGCGCGCCATCAACCCACCCCCGATTCCACCCACACCACGGGCGGGGCAGGCCCCGCCCCCGAGCCGGGCGCAGCTCGGCTCGGCCCACGCACGCGCATTCGCCGGGCGCTCGATCCCATCCAAACCCCGGGCTCGGCGATCACCGCGGTTCGCGCACCATGATCCAGCTCGTGAATCCGCACGTGCCGTACTCGAACGGCGTCTCGTCGACGACCTCGAAGCCCAGTCGGCGATAGAACCACACGTTCGCCTCGGTCTGCGTCTCGAGCACGATGGGATGGGCGTCGGCGCCAGCATCGAGCCGTGCAAGCTCGCTGCGCAGCACCGCCGTGCCGACGCCCTGCCCCTGCAGGCCCGGATCGACGCCGAACGTGTGCAGACACCACGCGGCGCGACCCGCGAGCACCTCGGTGCGCCGATGCTCCATCGCGAACTGGATCTGCACCGCTCGGCGCGTCGACCGCGGACCCAACGCGAATGGCGCAGCGATCAGCCCGTGGCGCACCATGTCGACCAGCCCCATCTCGCGCGCCGACGGCGGCTGCCAGAACCCGACGCAGGCCAGCGCGCCCCCACGACGGGCGCCGAAACCCTCACACAGGTCGGACTGGATGCGCACCACCCGCGACATCAACCACTGCATCCGCGCCGGACGCGTCGACACATCCGCGAAGATGCACCGATGCGGCGGATTCACGTCGAACGCCCGCGCCAGCAGGTCGGACGCCGCGGCGTGGTCTCGAGGGTGCAACGGTTCGGTCGCTTCGCGCATGGACGGACTCGATGGGCACGATGAAGGCGCCTGGGTCTCTACCTCGGTCCCTACCGTCGGTGGCCGCGCCGACACGCGCAACGCCCATCGTGTTCAGAACGGTCGTTCGTGGGGCCGGCGCACGGCGTGCCCCCGTCGCGTCGCCCGCACCCGCGGTGGCCCCGGGCACCCTCGATGCCATCGGCTGGCGGCCTGACGCGATGCCCTCTACAACCGAGCAGGACGCGATCTCGACGCACGACCCGGTGACCTGTGTGACGTACGCCCTGCCGCCCTTTCCAAGCTGGCCTCGCTGGCACGCGCCCCGTCTCGCAGCGGTCGCCGCGCTGACGACCCTCGCCGCGTGCGCGCCCGATGACGTCGGCCCGACGCCCGGCGACGACAGCGCCACGACGAGTCACGCCGTGCTCTACGGCGACGACAATCGGCTCGAGTACTACGAAGCCGCCTCAGCCGAGCAGGCGCTCGCCGCGTCGACCACGACCCTCATCTTTCGGTCCACCCTCGTGGGCGACGACGGGGGCCCGTACGGGTACGACGCGGAGTCACTCGCGGACGACGACGACGTCTGCGCCGACGAGTGGTTTGCCGACCAGCCGACCGCGAGCGAGTGCAGCGCGTTCTTGATCGACGATCGCCTCGTCGTGACCGCCGGCCACTGCATCGACGACGGCGACGCCTGCCCTGAAGAGGTGTTCCTCTTCGGCTACTGGTACACCGCCGAGGGCGAGTTCGCGGCGGTGACGGACGACGACATCTACACGTGCCGTCGCGTGATCGCGTTCGACGACCCGGACGTCGAAGGCGGCGTCGCGGACTACGCCGTCATCGAGCTCGACCGCCCCGTCACGTCGGCCACCCCGCTCGCAGTCGACACCGCGCGGGTGCGCATCGGCGACGAGCTGACCCTCATCGGATACCCGGATCAGCTGCCGGTGAAGATCGCCGGCGACGGGCAGGTGATCGGCGTCGGGTGGCGGGACGGCACGGCCTTCGGCGGCACCGTCGACGCCTTCGGCGGCAACAGCGGTTCGGCCGTGTTCGACGACGACGGTGAGGTCGTCGGCATCCTCGTGGCCGGCGAAGAGGACTACGTCTGGGACGAAGCCGCCGGGTGCAACCGGTACAACGTGCTGCCGCAGGACGGCGGCGACGACGGCGGCGAGACGATCACGAGCATCGGCATCGTGGTGCAGGCCGTCTGCGAGTCCGGCTATCCGAGCGAACGCCTGTGCGACGCGTTCGGCGAATGCGGCGACGGATTCTGCACCGGCGACGAGGACTTCGCCTCGTGCGAAGAGGACTGCAGCGCCGGGCCCGGGCTGCCGCCGCCGGGCTGGACCTGCGATCCCGGCTGGTACGACGTCGGCGACGATTGCGACTGCGAATGCGGCCTGTACGACCCCGAGCTCGACATCTACCGCTGCGACGACGGAGAGATCTGCAACGCCTTCGGCGAGTGCCAGCCCGAGGACCTGCCCGAGGGCTGGACCTGCGATCCCGGCTGGTACGGTGTGGGCGACGACTGCGACTGCGACTGCGGCGCGTACGACCCGGACTGCGACGATCCGAGTCTCGACCTGCTGAACTGCGAGAGCGGCCAGTTCTGCAACGCCGACGGCGACTGCGAAGACACACCGGTCGACCCGGACCCGGATCCCGAACCCGAACCCGACGCCGGCACCCCCGACGCCGGGCCCGGCGCAGACACCGGTGGCGAGGACACCGGCGGCGAGGACGCCGGCGGGGACGACGTCGCCGAGGCCGACACGACCGCCGACTCTGGCGCCGGCCCGGACGCGTCCAATGACACGGCGTTCGGCGGGTCAGGACCCGGCGGATGCGCCGCGGGCGGCTCCGCCCCGCACTCGCCATGGCTGCTCGGCGCGATCGCCGGCCTCGCGTGGCGACGGCGACGCCTCGGTGGCGCCGACGCCTGCAGCCCTCGTTGAATATCCGGGGCGTCGCCGCGTCCGACGGTCGCCCCCGAACCCCACGCCCACGAAGGACATGATCCGACCCGCATCCATCGCTCTGCTCGTCGCCTTCGCCATCCCCGCAACCCTGCACGCTCAGAGCCGCGACGCGCGGGAAGCGCAGGACCTCGCCCCGGCCGAGCTCGCGCCCCAGGCGGCCGATACCTGTGACGTCACGGTGCAGATCGACGCCTCTGCGCGGGCCGACGATGGCACGCTACCCCTGCGTGGGTGGACCCACGTGACCGTCAGTCACCAACGAAGCGCCGAGGGCGCGACGGTCACCGACACGCAGGTGAACGAAGCCCTGCGCGCCCTCGACGTGAACGGCGACGGCGCGCTCGACGAAGGCGAACTCGAGGGCCACCTCGAGGGCGACACCTCGGGCCGCAGCCTGACGGTGCGCCTGCCGTCGGAGTGCCGACCCAACGGGCGGCTGTAGGGTCCCAGAGCGCAGTTGCGCGCGTCCCGAGCGCGGCGCAGAGTGTGCGCATCCCACTCGCACGCGAGCCCCCCATGCCCCAGTCCCGCCCTCTCGTTCAGGCGGCGCTCGAAGAGCACCTCGCCCCGATCGCCTACAAGGTGCTCAAGAGCGGCAAGGCCCGGTTCTCGGGACCGGGCTACAAGTTCGAGCTCGTCACCCGCATCGTGACGCTCGGCCCCTTCCCGAACCTCGAGTTCACGGGGCTCACCTACCACGATCACGTGGTGAAGCGCCTCGCCGAGGTCATGGGCAAAAAGAAGCTCACCACGTTCGAGGGCCTGACCGTCCACCTGCAGCACCACCGGATCTACGACGAGTGGGCGGCGCCGTACGGCCCGCTGCTCGACAAGGACAACCCGTTCGGGTGCGCGATCATGGGCGACGACTACCCCGACCTGCACGTGCATCACTTTCGGCAGATGCTCGAGAACGACGTGCTGCCGTGGATCGCCAGCCTCAGCGACCCGAACGCGTACGACGCCTTCATCACCGAGGACATCAAGTTCGAGTGGCCGTACCTCGGCCTCGCCCAACAGTGCATCAAGGCGGTCTGCATCCGGTCCATCACCGACCCGAGCACGATCGACGACGTGATGGCGCGTTGCGACGCGGCCCTCGCGCAGTTCGACGACTTCGCGCGCCAGCCGTACACCGACTTCATCGCGGCGTTCACGAAGTGGCGCGAGGGCGCCGGCGTGTGACGAACGACTCGGGCATGCGCCGGAACCCTCCGACCTACCCCACTCCATCCGGACGTCGAGCCCTCGCGGCTCGACTCGGCGTATCCTGTTCACCGGACATGCAGGACTGGGAGTGGGAGATCGCGGACCCCGAACGGCTCGACGAGTATCGCGCTCTGCTCGACACACCCGAGCTCTCCGAAAGCGAACGCATCTCGTTGGTCGAGATGCTCCTTGAGTGCTTCGAGGTCCTCGCCCACGACGGCGCCCTCGATGCGCGATGGGAGCAACTCGACCGCTATCTCACCGCCCACCATGCACTCCACGCCTCGACGCTCGCGTACTGGTCGGACGGACCCTTCAAGATCGCCGAAGCCGTGCGCCGGATCGTCGAACGCCGCGCCCCATAGCCTTCGCCAGGCGTCGAACGACGATCGGACCGTGCGTGCACATCCATGTGTTCGACCTCGACGGACAGGCTCGACGCGAAGCCCTCGGCGTCATCACCTGGCGCAGCCGGTGCCACCCCCCCCGAATCGCCCGATCCCTTGCGTCTCGGCATGGACAGCGGCCCATCTCGCTATAGTCTCGCGGGCGTTGCCCACCATCACGGGGACGAATGACGCACGAAGAGCTTGCTGATCTGCTCGCTGGGCTTGGCGCGACCCCGCGGCTGCTGCGTCACCTCGAGCTCGTCACCGAGGTCGCGGCGGACCTCGCGCATGCGCTGACCGGGCTGGGGGTGGACCTCGATGTCGAGCGCACCCTCGCGGGAGCGACAGCGCACGACGCCGGCAAGATCGAGCACCCCGAAGAGCTCGACGCCCCCGGATCACGGCACGAGCCGGCCGGGCGCGCGCTCCTGCTGCGCCATGGCGTGCCCGCCGACATCGCCGAGGTCGCCGTGTCGCACGCGAGCTGGTCGGACGACACGCCCCTGGAAGCCCTCGTGGTCGTGCTCGCAGACAAGCTGTGGAAGGGCGCGCGACGACCCGAGGTCGAGCTCGCCGTGGCCCGGTCCGCCGCTCGGCGCGCGAACCTCGACCCGTGGAGCCTCGTCGACGCGGTGGAGCGCATCGCCGAACGCGTGGCGCTGGGGGCGGACGAGCGGCTGCGACGGTCTCGCGTCGCCGGCGTCTGATCGCCGACGTCAGCGGATGCACCGGGCGCGATCGTCCGAGAAGCGGCACCCGTTGCGGATGCCGTTGCAGTCGTCGAACGTCCTCCAGCCGCAGCCCTGCGCATCGCATCGCTGCGCCAGACGGCCGCTGCATCGCTCTGCGCCGGGGGTGCACACCGTCGGCAGGCACGCGCCGTCGGCGCAGCCGCACGGCTCGCACTCCTCGATGACCCCGACGCCGCAGCCGTCAGCAAGGCACCCGACGATCGCGTCCCCCTCGCAGACGGCGCCGTCGCCCGGGGTGCACTCGAGCGTGGCGCCATCGCAGGCCGTGTCCGACGTGACGCCTTCGACGCAGACATGTTCGTCGAGGCCGCAGGGCCCGCACGACGTCCCCGGCTCGTTCGCGAGCGGCTCGCACCCGTCGCACGCATTGTACGCGGCGTCGCCGAGGTCGCCGACGCAGTCGACCGTCTCGGGAGTGACGCAGACGACGAGGCCGCTGCCGCACGTCCCGCAGGGCTCCCCCGGTGCCTCGGGCAACGTCTCGCAGCCGCCACACACGTTCGCCGGTCGGTCACACGCGCCACAGACCGT